>Ga0079224_100017142_pt1 | contig 10203 bp, 9 predicted proteins | sample Stecom2015_FD_80414 | JGI IMG/M metagenome (GOLD analysis project Ga0079224, IMG submission 80414) | Agricultural soil microbial communities from Utah to study Nitrogen management - Steer compost 2015 | ecosystem: Environmental > Terrestrial > Soil > Agricultural land | place: USA: Utah... | reverse complement strand
GGGAAAACCACGTTAATCGAAGCGATGCTACCGTGGTTTGCCCAGCATCAGTTGGAGGTGGCGGTTATCAAGCATAGCCACCATCAACTTAGTTTCGAGCCACCACACAAAGATAGTGCGCGTTTTCGGGCGGCGGGGGCGCGTGAGGTTATTGTGGCGTCCCCCTATCAATATGCGGTTTTTCATGCTTTGCATAATCAACCAGAGCCAAATTTATTCGAGCTAATCGATCGCTTATCGCCGGTCGATGTGGTGCTGGTTGAAGGGTATAGGCAGGCCGATATTTCGCGTATTGAGGTGCATCGCCCGTCGCGTGGTATTGCCCCTGTTTATGAAGAAAACCAAGGGGTTGTAGCGCTGGCCACCGACGAGAAACTGGAAGATTGCCCCTTACCCCAGCTGGATTTGAACAAGCCTTTCGAGGTGGCCGAGTTCATTTTGCAACATTTGCAGGCACAAGAGCAGGCGTAGGCTGGCATCCGAGCTGCATACCTACGCTGTATGTGGGTGTTATTACGCCAACTTCCAATCGTAATCGATGGTTAATGGCGCGTGATCGCTAAAGCGCTCATCTTTGTACACATGGGCGTGTTTAGCGGTAGCCGCAATACCGGGGGTGGCAATGTGATAGTCAATCCGCCACCCTACATTATTGGCCCATGCCTGGCCGCGATTACTCCACCATGTGTAGCTCTCGCCGGTGGTGTCAGGGTGCAGTCGACGATACACATCGACCCAGCCCATGTCATTCAGCACTTTGGTCATCCATGCGCGTTCTTCGGGTAAAAAGCCCGAATTCTTCAAATTGCCTTTCCAGTTTTTAAGGTCAATTTCGTGATGCGCAATGTTCCAATCACCGCACAGAATAAATTCGCGGCCGGTGTCTTGATGCTCTTGCATCAAGGCGTTCATCCATTGCTCATAGCGTTCCAAGAAACGGTATTTGGCTTCTTGTCGTGGGTCGCCGCTGGAACCAGAGGGTAGGTAAGCGCTGACAACGCTTAAACCGTTGTAATCGGCGCGGATAATGCGTCCTTCTGGGTCGAATTCGTCGCAACCCATGCCCTGATTAACGGCCTCTGCTTCACGCGATACATACAACCCAACACCGCTGTAGCCTTTGCGCTCCGCCAGATTAAAGTAGCCTGTGTAGCCTTTGGGGTGGCGCATTTCATCTTTAAGATCACTGTCTTGAATGCGAACTTCTTGCATGGCCACAATGTGGGGGCCATAGCTGCTTAGCCACGGCTGCAATCCTTTACGAAAGGCCGCGCGTATACCATTAACGTTTAAACTAGTAACTTTTAACAAGGTGAAATCTCCGTCTTTACGCAGTGCACTGTACCTTATCCGTCTTATTATTGCAGCCTTATGCTTGCCTTGTTCAATGCGTAGCAGGCACTGATGTGAAATAATAAGCTTTTTTCTTTTTCCTTATAAAGTTAGCTATGGGTGATACAACAGCTCAGCGGGCTCAGTTTGTTCAGTTCGCGCTTGAACAGGGCGTTTTACGCTTTGGTGAATTTAAAGTGAAGTCGGGGCGTTTAAGCCCATATTTTTTCAATGCGGGCCTGTTTAACACAGGGGCGACGGTATCTAAGCTGGCTCAATTTTATGCACAGGCACTAGTAAGCTCGGGTGTGCAGTTCGATATGCTGTTTGGCCCAGCGTACAAGGGGATTCCGTTGTCAACAGCCACGGCATGTGCGTTGGTGCAGCACCCGGACATGGCAGGTCGCGATGTGCCTTTTGCTTTTAATCGCAAAGAAGCCAAAGATCACGGTGAAGGTGGCACGTTGGTAGGGGCACCCTTACAAGGCAAAGTCGTTATTATTGATGACGTCATCACCGCCGGTACCTCGGTGGGTGAGTCGGTGGAAATTATCCGTGCTGCCGGGGCAGAGCCTGCGGCTGTGTTGATTGCCCTAGATCGAATGGAACGGGCCGGTACCGATGTAAGCTTATCACCGCATTCTGCCGTGCAAGAGGTGGAACAACGCTACGGTATGCCAGTGGTTAGTATTGCATCGCTAGCCGATATCATGACGTTCTTAGACGGCAACGCCGAGCTAGCTGAACATCAGCCACGCGTGAAAGCCTACCGCGATCGTTACGGCATTTAAGGTGCTGTGGATAAGATAAGCACTATCTTATCCACAGGCATAAAAAAACCGCAGCCCGAAGGCTGCGGCACTAAGCCAAGATCAGTTATTAACTGTTATTAGCCCAGTTTTTCTTTAAGCAGGTCAGTAACCTGTTTTGGGTTGGCTTTACCACGGGCGGCTTTCATGACTTGGCCGACCAGCGAGTTAAAGGCTTTATCACGACCGCTACGGTACTCTTCCACAATGGCCGGGTTGGCAGCAATGACCTCATCCACCATGGCCGAAATAGCGCCTACATCACTGATCTGTTTTAAGCCTTTACTTTCGATAATAGCGTCTGCATCGCCATTTTCTTGGCCTTCCCACATTGCTTGAAATACGTCTCGTGCAATTTTGTTAGAGATGGTGTTATCAGCAATACGCGCGATCAGTTTCGCTAGTTGAGTTGGGTTCACCTTGGCTTGAGTGATATCCAGCTCTTCACGGTTTAAGCTGGCAGCCAGCTCACCCAGTACCCAGTTTGCGGCAAGCTTGGCTTGTGCATTATTTAGCGCTGCATTGGTTTGTTCAAAGTACGTCGCGGTATCACGGCTCATGGTTAGCTGGGCCGCATCGTAAGCACTTAAACCAAACTCGTTTTGATAGCGCTCGCGTTTGGTCGCTGGCAGCTCGGGCATGGTGGCACGTACCGCTTCAATGCGTTCTTCCGATACCAGTAAAGGGGGAAGGTCGGGATCAGGGAAGTAGCGGTAGTCGTCTGCATCGCCTTTGGTACGCATACTGCGTGTTTCGTCCAAGTCGGCGTCGTACAAGCGGGTTTCTTGCACTACTTGACCGCCGTCTTCGATGAGCTCAATTTGACGACGTGCTTCGTAGTTAATAGCGCGTTCTAAAAAACGGAATGAGTTGATGTTTTTTAGTTCGCAACGTGTACCGAGCTTTTCTTGTCCTTTGGGGCGTACAGATACGTTAGCGTCCGCGCGGAACGAGCCTTCCTGCATGTTGCCATCACACATACCTAGCCAAACAACCAAGCTATGCACGGCTCGCGCATAGCCTACCGCCTCGGCTGCCGAGCGCATTTCAGGTTCGGAAACAATTTCCAGCAGAGGGGTACCAGCACGGTTTAAGTCGATACCGGTGGAGGATTCGCCGTGGGGGCCGGTGAAGTTTTCGTGCAGTGATTTACCCGCGTCTTCTTCAAGGTGGGCACGGGTTAGGTTGATGGTGATTTCTTCCTCGCCCACGAAAAAGCTGATTTTTCCGCCTGTCACAATGGGGTCTTCAAACTGACTAATTTGATAGTTTTTGGGCAAGTCGGGATAAAAGTAGTTCTTGCGGGCAAAGATCGAGCGCGAGGCTACTTGTCCACCAATGGCCAAACCGAAACTAATGGCTTTATCCACAGCCCCTTCGTTAAACACGGGTAGGGTGCCGGGTAGAGCCATGTCGGTAGCGCTGGCTTGGGTGTTGGCTGCTGCCCCAAAGCGGGTGCTGCTGCTAGAAAATATTTTCGATGCGGTGGATAGTTGGGCGTGTATTTCTAGCCCAATCACAATTTCCCATTCCATTATTTTGCTTCCGGTTTACGTTGATGCCAGTCGGTGTCTTGCTGATAACGGTCGGCCAAGGCAAGAAGCTGGCCCTCACTAAAGTAGTTACCGATCAGTTGCAAGCCAATGGGCAAGGGTTGAGCGTCATGGGTAAAACCACATGGTACGGACATGGCTGGCAAACCTGCCAAGCTGACGCCTAGCGTGTAGATGTCAGAGAGCCAGTCGGTGGTGGGGTCGCTAGAGCGCTCACCCAACGGTAGGGCTAAGCTTGGCGTAACGGGGCCCATGATGAAGTCACACGCAGCAAAAGCTTGTTGGAAGTCGTTGACGATCATGCGACGTACGCGTTGGGCTTGTAAATAGTAGGCATCGTAATAACCTTCGGACAACACATACGTACCAACTAAAATACGACGAATAACTTCGTCGCCAAAACCTTCAGCACGCGAGCGGCTGATCATCTCTTCAAGGTTGCTGTAGTTTGCCGCGCGATGGCCAAACCGTACCCCATCAAAGCGCGACAAGTTGCTGGATGCCTCGGCTGGCGTGATGACGTAGTAAGCCGATACCGCTTCGCGGGTTAGCGGTAACGACACGTCCACTCGGGTAGCGCCTAACTTTTCGAAATGCGCAATAGCCGATTCAATCTGATTGGCTAAGGTCGAGTCGAGCTCGTTTTCAAAATACTCTTTAGGAATACCTATGCGTAGGCTAGCTAAAGGCTGGTTGGTATTCTCGGTAAAGCGCGTTTCCCAGCTATTGAAGTCGTTACGGATACGATCGCCCGTATTTTTGGTGTTCAGGCAGTGTTCGAGGCTGGTGGGATCGTGCGGGTCGAAACCGCTCATGACGCTAAGTACTTCGAGTAAGTCTTTGGCGTTACGGGCAATAGGGCCTGCTTGATCAAGGCTGGAGCCATAGGCAATCATGCCAAAGCGTGAAACCGTACCATAGGTGGGCTTAATACCACTAACACCACACAAGGCGGCAGGTTGGCGTATAGAGCCACCCGTATCAGTGCCTGTAGCACACAACACTAAGTTGGCGGCTACCGCAGCGGCAGAACCACCCGACGAGCCGCCTGGCGAGTACTGGGTATTCCACGGGTTATGCACTGCGCCAAAAAAGGAGCTTTGGTTATCAGAGCCCATAGCAAACTCGTCACAATTGAGTTTGCCAAGTGATACGGTGCCTGCAGCATTTAGGCGTTCGACCACGGTGGCATCAAAAGGGCTGCGGTAGTTCTCTAGCATTTTGCTACCGGCCGTTGAGCGCCAGCCTTTGGTAACCAGCACGTCTTTGTGGGCAATGGGGATACCGGTTAATGGGCCGCCTTGTTGATTGGCGAGCAGCGCATCGGCCGCATCAGCCTGTTGTAATGTTAGCTCGGCGTTGATGTCGATGAACGCGTTTAAATGAGCGTGCGCGGTGACATTATTCAGAGCATCTTGAGCCAGCTCACGCGCACTAAATTTTTTCTCGCGTAAAGCTGTGCCCAGTGCGTGAATGGACGGGTATTCGTTTAAGAGTGACATAGTGAGGATTACTCGATAACAGTGGGCACAAGGAACAGGCCTTCATCTTGGGCCGGTGCATTCGCCATGAGTTCGGCGCGCTGTGCTTCGGTAGCGGTAGGAGCGGGTTCGTCGGCACGTAAACGCAGTGCAATTTCCTGAATGGCGGAAAGCGGGTGCGTCATGGGCTCAACACCGCTGGTGTCGACCGATTGCAGGGCTTCGATAAGATTAATGATACGCGCAAAGTCGTGTTCGGCTTGTGCGGTTTGTTCCGGTGAAAGCTCAATGTGTGCCAGCTGTGCGATGCGAGCGACATCCTGCTGTGAAATGGACATAAAAAATTCCGGTGTGTCGATTAAGTGTTCAATTGCCTGCCGACAATATGCCGTAATACAGGCTTTTACCTGAAAATAGCGTTACAGGGCATAACCAGACGCTAATTCTGTCTTATCAGGTACAAATTATAAGTTATCATTGTCCCTTTATTTATCAGGTGTTTTGTGTGTTCGCTGGTGAATAGGGTTTTTATACTCTATTACACTGATGGCGATGGCGTCGAACATACCTATTTTCCCATCATTTATCTACATTGCACGCCCATGTTCGGATTCCTACGCAGTTATTTCTCCAGCGATATGGCGATCGACCTCGGTACAGCCAATACCCTTATTTACGTTCGGGGCAAGGGAATTGTGCTGGACGAACCTTCCGTTGTTGCGATTCGCCACGATGGTGGCCCTAACGGAAAGAAAATCATCCAGGCAGTCGGTCACGAGGCCAAACAGATGTTGGGTCGGGTGCCCGGCAATATTGAAGCCATTCGTCCTATGAAAGACGGGGTGATTGCTGACTTTACCGTTACCGAGCAAATGCTCAAGCAGTTTATACGTATGGTGCATCCACGCAGTATGTTTGCACCCAGCCCACGAATCATTGTTTGCGTTCCTTGTGGCTCTACACAGGTTGAGCGCCGTGCGATTCGTGAATCAGCGTTAGGCGCTGGTGCCAGTCAGGTTTATTTAATTGAAGAGCCCATGGCTGCTGCCATTGGTGCAGGCTTAGCCGTATCGGATGCCAGTGGTTCGATGGTGGTCGATATTGGCGGTGGTACCACCGAAGTGGCGGTTATTTCTCTTGGTGGTATGGTTTACAAAGGCTCTGTGCGTGTGGGGGGCGATAAATTTGATGAAGCCATCATCAATTACATCCGCCGCAATTACGGTATGCTCATTGGTGAGCCCACCGCAGAACGTATTAAAAAAGAAATTGGTTCGGCTTTTCCGGGCACTGAAATTCGCGAAATCGAAGTGAAAGGTCGCAACCTGTCTGAAGGGGTACCACGCAGTTTTACGGTGTCCTCTAACGAAATTCTCGAATCGCTTACCGATCCGCTCAATCAGATTGTTTCCGCCGTGAAAACCGGTCTTGAGCAAACCCCTCCCGAGCTTGGTGCTGATATTACCGAGAAGGGGATTGCGTTAACGGGTGGTGGTGCGTTGGTGCACGACCTCGATCGATTGTTGCAGGAAGAAACCGGTCTCCCCGTTGTAGTGGCTGACGATCCACTCACTTGCGTGGTGCGTGGTTGCGGCGAAGCACTTGAGCACCTTGAAAAGCTTGGGGCCGTTTTCATTTACGATTAATCGGTTCGACCACGGGCTTGATGCTAGCGAAATAGCGTCAAGCCGTTATTGGTTTATGCATGCAAGAACAAAGCACAATCCGGCTTTTTAAGCGCGGGCCCTCTGCCGAGGTTCGTTTAGCGGTTTTTGTGGTTTTAGCCATTGCGTTGTTAATAACAGATGCACGTAGCACCCTGCTAGAGCCTGCGCGTCAGGCAATCTCTGTGGTGCTGTATCCGTTTCAGCGGGCAGCAATGGCACCGGGCGATCTAGCCAATTATTTAAGCAGCTGGACGGATTCGGCTGCCTTAGTGCGCTCTGAAAAAGAGGCGTTGCAGCGCCAGCGTATCGAGTTGGCTCAGTTATCCACGCATGCCGCCCAGCTTTCTGCTGAAAATGAACAGTTGCGTCGCCTATTACAGGTGGCCGATCGGGTGTCGCAGCCTTCGGTTGCGGTTCAGGTGTTTTACGAGCCTCCCAATGCTTTTAGTCGCCATTTGATTTTTGATAAAGGCTCAGCACACGGTATTCGTGCTGGTATGCCGGTTATTGATGATGGTGGAGTGGTAGGGCAAATCGTGCGTGTTACGCCTTATACCTCTGAGGCGGCTTTAATTACCGATGATAAAGTCTCGGTACCTGTTCAAGTGTTGCGCAATGGCTTGCGACTAATCACCTTTGGTGGGGTGGGGGCGTCTCGCGTTGAAGCGCGCTATCTTACGTCTGACATCGATCTGGAAGTAGGCGATGTATTGGTCACCAGTGGCATTGGCGGTTTGTTTCCCGCGGGCTTGCCGGTGGCGCGGGTGGAAAGCGTAGAGCATGATAGCTCAACCGGTTTTGCGGTTGCAGTCGGTACGCCACTCTCCTATCCTGAGCGTTATCGGCATTTTTTAGTGTTATTGGTTCCTGAGCCTGTGCTTAATCCAGATAATGAGGGTCTTCACAATGAGCAATAAACCGGAACGGTCCAACTTGCCGGTAAAACGCTCGTCCTCATTAAGCTCTTTGCAACCCATTGACACGTCGCCGTTTAAAAACACGTCTGGGCCGTGGATTGTTTGGGGCTCTATTTTTCTTACTTGGTTAGTTAGTTTGCTGCCTTGGCGGCAATGGAGCCCGGCTCCCGATATCTTACTGCTAACCTTGGCTTTTTGGATTTTGCACGAGCCACGCCGCGTTAGCCTCGTGTGGGCATTTTCCTTGGGCATTCTCATTGATGTGCATGATGCCCATTTGTTTGGCGGCCAAGCGCTGGCCTACGTGCTTGCTGCCTATGGGGTTATGGTGCTGTCACGACGCTTATTGTTATTCGAGCCAGTGGTGCAGCTGATGCATTTGATTCCCGTTTTTATTGTGGCGAACGCTATACCGGTGGTAATACAAGCGTGGATCAGTGGCGAGTGGGTGGGTTGGACTTGGGTTTTGTCTGCCGTGTTAACCGCTATGCTTTGGCCGCTAGCCGATTTCTTGTTGTTCTTGCCTCACCGTCGTCTTGATGATGCAGACGACGGGTCCTCGTAGTTGGATGAGGGCTGATGTTTGAGTTTAAACGTACCTCTCATTTGCATCGCCGACGCACGCTCATTCGGGCTTGGGTCGCGGGTATTGTTGCGGTGTTATTGCTGGGGGTATTAGGCACGCGACTGTGGTATTTGCAAGTGGTGCGCTACGAAGGCTTGGCAGCACGAGCCGACAGTAACCGTATCGCTGTGGTGCCTATACCGCCACGACGCGGCGAGATAACTGATCGCGAAGGGGTGGTGCTGGCTCGTAATTATCGTGATTACACCTTAACGGTGGTTCCGGCCCATATCGAGACCAGTGTTGATGAGCTGCTCGACGCCTTAGGCCAGCTGGTCTATTTAAGTGCTCGTGATCGCCGCCGCTTTAAGTTGGCATTGGGGCAAAACAGTCGTTATGCCGAAATCGTTTTACGTAACAGTATTAACGAGATTGAAGCCTCGTGGTTTGCTGCGCACTCGTTTAAATTTCCCGGGGTCAGTTTGCAGGCACGCTGGGTGCGCGAATATCCGCAGGGTGAGGTGGCAGCCCATGTAATTGGTTATGTAGGGCGTATTTCCGAGGCCGATGAAGAGCAGCTTGAAGAACAAGGCCTGCTAGGCAATTACCGTGGTACCTCTATCATTGGTAAAAAAGGCGTTGAAAAAACATGGGAAAGCACTCTGCATGGTCGTACTGGCATTGAAGAGCGCGAAGTAACGGCCACGGGTCGACCTGTTAGGGTATTAAGTCGAGTCGACCCTGTTCCCGGGGCCGATTTGCAGCTTTCGATCGAGATCGGGCTGCAACGCTTAGCCGAAGAACAGTTTGCTGGACGCCGTGGGGCGTTAGTGGCTATCGAGCCGAAAACTGGCGAAATATTAGCGTTTGTATCAGCACCGTCTTTTGATCCTAATTTATTCGTAGATGGGATTGATGTAGAAAACTGGCGCAAGCTTAACGAGTCGCCCGATCACCCATTGATCAATCGCCCCTTGTACGGTACGTACCCGATTGGCTCCACTTATAAGCCTTTTGTAGCCTTGGCTGCACTCGAACTAGAGAAGCGCCACCCTAAAGATCGCATTCCTGACCCCGGTTTTTACGAGTTTGGTGGACAGCGTTTCCGTAATGCTGGTAACGCGGCGTACGGCCCTACGGATATGCACCGTGCGCTGGTGGTGTCCTCGGACACCTATTTCTATTCGCTGGGTCCAGAAATTGGCGTTGATGCGCTGCACGACTTCAGTAAACAGTTTGGCTTTGGTCAAGTTACCGGCATTGACTTAGACGGCGAGCGTCGAGGGGTGCTGCCGTCGCGTGACTGGAAGCGCAAAGCATTTAAAGACCCGTCTCAGCAACGCTGGTACGCAGGTGAGACCATTTCAGTGGTGGTGGGACAAGGCTATAACGCATTCACGTTATTGCAGTTGGCGCAGGCTACGGCGGTATTGGCTAACGATGGTGTGTACATGACGCCGCATATTGTTAGCAAAGTGGTGGATCCTCAATCTCAACAGCGTACCGAAACGGTTACTAAACCAGCGCATGTCATTCCTCTTAAGCCGGAAAACGTAGAGTTTATAAAAAATGCGCTCACCGATGTCGTGCGTTCTGGCACGGCTCGTCGGGCCTTTGCGAACGCACCGTATCAAGCGGCAGGTAAAACAGGTACCGCTCAGGTGTTTAGTTTAAGAGGGGCGAAATACAACGCCAGCGCCATTGATGAGCGCTTACGCGACCACGCGTTATTCATGTCCTATGCCCCAGCAGAAGATCCGGAAATTGCTATTGCCTTAATTGTGGAAAATGCGGGCTGGGGTGGATCGGTAGCGGCGCCTATTGCCCGTACTTTGTACGATTATTGGCTAGTAGAGAGGCACGAGAAACCATGAAACGC
>Ga0079224_100017141_pt1 | contig 10203 bp, 10 predicted proteins | sample Stecom2015_FD_80414 | JGI IMG/M metagenome (GOLD analysis project Ga0079224, IMG submission 80414) | Agricultural soil microbial communities from Utah to study Nitrogen management - Steer compost 2015 | ecosystem: Environmental > Terrestrial > Soil > Agricultural land | place: USA: Utah... | reverse complement strand
TCATCGACGCGGATGCCGGCTCGATGCAGACGGCGGAGTCGCTCGCGTTCTCGGCGCCCGGCGTGGAGACGGTGGCGGCGCCGGCGTTCTAGGGCGCGACCGGGGACGGCAGAACCACTCGGGCCCGGGGGTCGAGAGAGTCGCGGCCTCCGCGTGAGAACCGACGCTCGTAGCGCGTCAACCGGACCGCACCGAGAGGTCTACGAGGTTCACGAACGTTTCGCCCCGCTCAAGCGCGGCAATCTGTCTCAGCACGAGGCCCGTGATCGCGTGCGTCATCGTCGCGACCTTCCCGCCGACATGCGGCGAGATGATGACGCCAGGACAGCGCCAGAGCGGGTGATCAGCCGAGAGAGGTTCCGGCTCGGTCACATCGAGAGCGGCACGGAGACGCCCCGACTCGAGTTCAGCGAGAAGAGCCGACGTGTCAACGATCGCGCCCCGCCCGATGTTGACGACGAGCGCCCCGTCCGGCAGGCGGGCGAGGAACCCGGCGTCGACGAGTCCCCGCGTGGAATGATCCAGCGGAAGACAGATGATGACGGCGTCAGCATCGGCGAGCAGGCCGGGCAGCTCGCCCCAGTCGGCAACCTCCCCGCGGGCGTCGCTTCGCCGGCTGCGGGCCACCCGCACGAGGTCGACACCGAAAGGCCGCGCACGGTCGACGAACGCGCCCGCGAGCCCCCCGGCGCCGAGCACCACGATGCGGGCGTCGAGGAGACCGCGGGTCACATCGCTGCTCCATATGCCTGTTGCGCTCTGTGCGAGATACCTCGGAATATCTCGTTGCGCGGCAAGCAGGAGCGCCATCCCGAGCTCCGCGGCGGGACCCTCGTGCACACCAGCCGCGTTGGCAAAAGCCGTCGACGGCGAGAGGTGCTCGCTGACCCGATCGAAGCCGATGCTCTGGCTCTGCACGAGCCTCACCTGGAGTCCGTCGAGAGCCGTCAGCAGCGAGGGATCGCTCTGGTATGGCGGCACGACGATGTCGATCTCCTGCCACGGCGCGGGTGCCACGAGGTTCCAGACCGCCACCTCCACGCGCGACCGCAAGCGGTCGGCGAGGTCCCAGTCGGGAACGGTGATCCGCGTCATTCGTGTCGGTAGCTGCGAATCACGGTCGAGTCGTCCTCGCGCCCGAGGCCGCTGTTTCGTGCCCTCGTGTAGACCTGTTGCGCCGTCCGAGCCAGGTGCGGCTCGTGACCAAACGCCTCGGCTGCGGCAACGACGAGACCCATGTCCTTGACGAAGATGTCGACGGTGCTGCGCACGGGTGGATGGGCCTCCAGCATCCGCTCGCCGCGATCGACGAGCATGAACGACTCCGCGGCCCCGGAGCTCACAACCTCCCACGCGGCACGAGCATCGAGCCCGAGCGCCTCGGCAAACGAGAGGGCCTCGGCCGCTGCGACGATGTGCACGCCACACAACAACTGGTTGACGAGTTTCATCCGCTGTCCGTCGCCCGGCGTCGCCCCGACGGTCGGCGCCGAGCCGGCGAGCGCGTCCACGAGCGGACGCACCCGTTCCACAACATGGGGATCGCCCGAGACCATGACAAGTAGTTCGCCGGTGCCCGCTCGTGCCACCCCACCGGAGACAGGAGCGTCGACGATCGACACATCGCGTTCGGCCAGGCGTTGCGCCCAGTCGCGCACCGCGGCATCTCCGACGGTCGCCATGACGAGCACGATCGATCCGGGTCGCAGCGCATCTGCTGCGCCGTTCGCACCGAAGAGCGCATCCTCCGCCTGCTGCGGTGTCGCCACCATGATCACGAGCACGTCGACATCGCGCGCCGCCTCGGCGGGGGATGCGGCCGGGGCTCCACCCGCGTCTGCGAGCGCGTCGAGCGCGATCGTGGCGATGTCGAACCCGACGACGTCGAAGCCTGCCGCGAGCGCCGTGCGCGCCATCGGCGCGCCCATCGCGCCGAGTCCCACCCAGCCGACACGCATGGCGCTCACCCCGCGGGCCGGAAGACGGGGAGGGTCACGTGGTCGTCGACATCCTCGTAGGTCACCTCCACCCGCGCATCGATACGCAGGTCGTTCGGCTCGAAGTCGACGAGGTTCGACATCATCACGGGCCCTTCATCCAAGCGCACGAGGATGATCGCGATCGGAACGTCACCTTCGAAGGGATTGCCCTTCGCGCGCTCGAGCATCGTGAAACTGTAGATCGTGCCGGTGCCGCTCACCGGCGTCCAGGTGAACTCTCGTGACGAGCAGTAGTGACACACGGGCCCGGGGTAGTACCAGAAGCGCTGGCAGCGATCGCATCTCTGCAGCTCCATGCGATGGGCCTTGGCTGCCTGCCAGAACCGCTCGTGGTCGGGAGTGATGGTCGGCAGCGGCCGATGAATCTTTGCCATTTCTGTCTTCCTTCCGCTTAGGCCCGCGAAGCGCCGAGGATGCTCACGGTGAAGTTGGATGCCACGGCGCTCGCCGAGGTCACGAGTGCCACCTCGGCATCCTGGACCTGTCGTCCGTCTGCTTCGCCGCGGAGTTGCCGCACCGCCTCCGCGAAGCTCATCATGCCTCCGGACGCACCGGGGTGGGCGAAGCTCAACAGGCCTCCGTGGGTGTTGATCGGGAGCTTGCCCCCGAGATCCCCATGCTCGCGCACGAAGGCGCCGGCACCGCCACGCTCGGCGAAGCCCAGGTCTTCGAGCTGCACCGCGACCGTGATGGTGAACGAGTCGTAGATCATGGCGACGTCGATGTCGTCGCGTGAGACTCCGGCCCGCGCGAAGGCGCGGTCACCCGCGACGTCGACGACCGTGCGCACGAGGTCGTGCGAACCATCCACCGTGCCCTCGGCTAGCTGACCCATGTGGTAATACGACTGGGCCTGGCCGATGCCGAGGAGCTCCACCTCGCGCCGGGGATCCTTACTCGCTCCGCGCGCCGAGACGACGTAGGCGGTCGAGCCGTCCGAGACGAGCGAGCAGTCGAGCCGGTGCAGAGGCGAGGAGATGATGGGTGAGCTGAGCACGTCGTCGACGGTGATCTCGTCGCGGTAGGTCGCAAGCGGATTGCGGCTCGCGTGCCGGCGCACCATGACCGCGATCTCGGCGAGGTCGGCTTCACTCGCGCCCGTCTCGTGGAAATAGCGCTGCGCCAGCAGTCCGTAGTACGACGGGATGGTGGCCCCGTATGGGTACTCCCAGTCGAGGTTGTGCGCGCCGACGGACGCCATCATCGCCGAGCCGGACTGGTGGGCCGTCGCGAGCTTCTCTCCGCCGACGATCAGAACGTTCTTACACAGCCCCGACTCGATCGCCTGCTGGGCACGCTCGAGTGCGAGCCCATAGGAAGCACCTCCGGCCATTTCGGTGTCGGCGAGCGTCTTGACATAGATCCCGAGGGTCTCGGCCACGATGATGTGGTAGCGCGGCGACATATGAAAAGCGGGGTGCAGGATGATCCCGTCGATGTCGTGGACGGTGAGCCCAGCATCTTCGATCGCCTTGAGTGAGGCGTCGACGATGAGCCCGAGGGTCGTTGTCTCGGGAACTTTCCCGATCTTGGATTCGCCGATGCCGGCGATGACGGCGTCAGTCACGTCAGTTCTTCCTCTCGTTGTACTCCGGTGAGGCGACGAGGCCGTCAAGCGGCCCCGTACGCACTCCGCGTCGGATGGGTACGCATGCGTCGGGAAAGTCGGCGCGGATCTCGACGCCGTCTGCCATGACCGTGTCGAGGAATCCGGCAAGCTGCTCCACAGCATGCGAGTTGTCGTGGAGCACGAGCACGGTCCAGTCCTGGCGGTCGATGTCGGCTCGCGCGCGGGCGGGCCACTCGGTCGCGTCCTCCCAGTCGCGTGGCACGCTGTTCCAGAGCACCAGCGTGTATCCGCCACGCTCGAGCACTTGCACGGCGCGCGGACTGAGCAGGTGGGGGCCGAGGTGCCCGCCGCCGCCCCAGGGCCGAAAGTATCGTTCCGGGGATGCCAGGTCGCCGAGGAGTTCCTGGTTCCGATCGATCTCGGCAGCGGGCGCGTCCGGATCGTCTGTCTCACCGAACAGCACGCTGTGGGTCATGGTGTGGTTGCCCACCCGGTGGCCCTCCGCGCGTGCGCGGGCGACGAGTTCGCGGCGCCCCGGTAGCCGGAAGTCGGTGCCGACGACGAAGAACGTCGCGGTCAGCTTCCGCTCGGCGAGCACCTCGAGCACCGTCTCGGTGATCCCCGGAACGGGGCCATTATCGAAGGTGAGCGTGAGCCGTCGGGTCATGCCGAAACACGCCCCTCGACGATGCGGTTGTGCAGTTCGCCGACACCTTCGATGCGCGTCACGAGCTCGTCGCCGACGTTGAGATACCGCGGCGGCACCATGCCCAGACCGACACCCGACGGGGTTCCGGTGAAGATCGCGTCGCCCGGCAGCAACGTGGTGATGCTCGAGAGTTGGGCGATCAGACGACTCACAGACGAGGTCATGAACGAGGTGCGCGAACTCTGCACGATGTCGCCGTTGACGATTGTCTCGAGCGCGATGTCGTCGGGGTCGTCAAACTCGTCAGGCGTCACGAGCATGGGCCCCATCGGGGCGAAGTTCGGGTACGACTTGCCGAGGCTGAACTGCGGCGTCACGCCGACGTGTTGGGTGATGCGCTCGGAGATGTCCTGCCCGATCGTGAGGCCGGCGACGTAGTCCCAGGCGTCTTCCTCGCGGATGTCACGGCCACCACGTGCGAGCACCGCGACGAGTTCAACTTCCCAGTCGACGTCACCACCCGGATGCGGGATGTCGTCGTACGGCCCTGCGATTGATGACACGTACTTGGTGAATACGACCGGCACGCCGTGCGCAAGGCCGACCTCGTCGACGTGGTCTCGGTAGTTGAGCCCGACGGCGAAGATCTGCCGCGGACTCGGCGCTGGAGAGCGGAGTTGACGCCGGTCGAAGGGCTCGCCGTGCGTGACGGGAGCAGTCGCAGCCCACGCCTGGAATTCATCCCAGCGCTCGTAGACGGCCTGGGGGTCTGAAGAGAAGGTGCCGCTGCTACGTTCCACGTCGAGGGCGAGGTCGCCTTCGACGAGAACGAGCCGTCCAGCGAGATTGGCTACGCGCATCGTTGCTTCCTGCGAAGAGGTTCGTTGTATTCTCGACAGTAGGGCCTTGTATTCGAATCGTCAAGAACTTTCGAATCCAAGTGATCTTTGTGGCAGTAGTGCCACGATGCAGCAACGGCGCGCACCCCAGCGGAAGGACCACGATGATCGAACTCCGGCACGCGACGGATCGTCTGCGCGAACTCCTCGAGCCCGACGCTGGCTTCGAGACCATCGCGACAGGTTTCGTCTTCACGGAGGGCCCGGCCTGGCAGCCCGCCACCTCGACCCTGACTTTCAGCGACCTGCGGGGCGACGCCCGCTGGAGCTGGCGCGCCGACCGCGGGTCGCGGCTCGAAGCCCATCCCGCCTGGAAGGTCAACGGCGCAACCGTCGACCTCGACGGGTCCGTGTTGCTGTGCGAACACGTCTCGAGCTCTGTCGTCCGCGTGCGCGCGGACGGCGCGCGCGAGATCGTCGCGTACCACTACGCCGGCACCTATCTGAACAGCCCAAACGATGTGGTCGTGAAGTCCGACGGCAGCGTGTGGTTCACCGACTCGAACTACGGGCGCTGGAAGCATGTCGTGGGAGTCGAGCGCCCGTTCGAACTCGGCTTCCAAGGTGTCTACCGCGTGCCGGCGGGGGATGGCCCGATCGAACTCGTCGTCGCGCGCGACGAGTTCGAACAGCCCAACGGCCTGTGCTTCTCGCCCGACGAGCGGGTGCTCTACGTCGACGACGTCGACGACCTCAAGGCCTTCCAGGTGCGTGACGACGGCACGCTCGGGCCTGCGCACGTGGTGGCCTCTGGCATGGGCAGCGCAGGAGCCGAGACCGGAAACCCGGACGGAATGCGCTGCGACGAACTCGGCAACGTGTGGGTGACCGCGCGCGACGGTATCTGGGTGTTCTCCCCCGGACACGAACTGCTCGGCGTCATTGTGACCCCCGAGGTCTGTGCCAATCTCACGTGGGGTGGCGAAGACTGGCGCACGCTCTTCGTGTGCACCTCGACGACCGTGCGCACCCTGCGCACCCGCGTCGCATCCGCGCCCCTCGCTCGTCACGGCGTGCCCCACTGATCGCATCCGTCATTCCACAATCGGCACGAGACGGCGGAGCTGTTTCACGTGATGCGACCCGAGGTCGTCGAGCGTCGGGGCGCCCAGCAACTGCATCGTGCGCCGCATCTGGGAGGAGAGGATCTCGAGCGCGCGATCGACGCCAGGGCGACCGCCGGCCATGAGGCCGTAGAGGTACGCGCGACCGACGAGCACGTTGTGCGCACCGAGCGCGACTGCGGCCACGATGTCCGCCCCGGACATGACGCCGGTATCGACCCACACCTCGACGTCGCCACCGACCTCACGCACGACCTGGGGCAGTAACTGGAACGGGATCGGGGCGCGGTCGAGTTGGCGCCCGCCATGGTTGGAGAGCACGATGCCGTCGACGCCGACCGCCGCGATCCGTCGGGCGTCATGCGACGACTGCACGCCCTTGACGACGAGCTTGCCGGGCCATCGCTCGCGGATCCATGCAAGATCGTCGTAGTTCAAGCTCGGGTCGAACATCGTGTCGACGAGCGCCGCCACGGTACCGCTCCAGCGATCGAGCGAGGCGAAGGCGAGCGGCTCGGTCGTGAGGAAGTCAAACCACCACCGGGGTCGCGGGATCGCATTGAGCACCGTGCGCGGGGTGAGCGAGGGGGGGATCGTCATGCCGTTGCGCACGTCCCGCAGTCGTGCGCCCGCAACTGCCGAATCCACGGTCACCAGCAGGGTGTCGTAGCCGGCGGCGGCGGCGCGTTCGACGAGCGCGAGCGACCGCTCCCGGTCGCGCCAGAGGTAGAGCTGGAACCATCGCCGACCATCGCCGCTCGCCGCCGCGACGTCTTCGATCGAGGTCGTCCCCATCGTCGAGAGCGTGAACGGGATGCCGAACGCTGCGGCCGCCGCCGCCCCCGCGCGCTCTCCCTCGCTACTCATCATGCGCGTGAACCCGATCGGGGCGATCGCGAACGGGTGACTGCTGCGCACGCCCAGTACCTCTCGCGAGGTGTCGACGTGCGACACGTCGGTGAGCACCGTCGGATGGAACTCAACATCCTCGAAGGCCTGCCGCGCCCGCCGCAGCGAGATCTCCGCCTCGGCCGCCCCGTCGCCGAAGTCGAACGGCGCGCGCGGCGTACGGCGCTTCGCCTCCAGCCGCAGGTCATGGATGGTCTGAGCCGCCGCCAGTCGCCGTCGGGTGGCAGAGAGCACCGGTTTCTTGAACTGCAGAAGTGGAGCGAGATCCCGCGGCCGGGGGAATCGACGCGCTGTCACACCCCGGGGCCCCTGGTTCGCTGGTGCACCGGAGATCGGGCGGTCGGCCATTTAGAAGTACACCGAGGCGAGTGCCTCACGATCCGTCATGTCGACTGGCTCCGCGACACCGTCGCGCAGAAGCACGAGGCGGTCGCAGTGCTTCGCGAGGATCGTCACGTTCTGATCCACCCACAGCAGCCCCATGCCGAGCTCGCGACACGTCGCCACGGTGGTCGCCGAGATACTCGCGACCGCCGTCGGTGAGAGGCCGAGGCTCAGCTCGTCGACCATGAGCAGCCTCGGGCCGGCGATGAGGCCGCGTGCAATCGCGACCTGCTGTTGCTGGCCACCGCTCAACAGTCCGGCACGCCGGTCGAGCATCGGCACGATCGCCGGCAGCATCTCCAGCACGCGATCCCGGGCGGCACGGAAGTCGTGCACGCGGCCCCCGATAGCGCCCACCTTGAGGTTCTCCTCAACCGTGAGGTTCGCGAACATCCGTCGTCCCTCCGGCACGTGCACGACCCCACGGCTGACGGCCATGACCGGGTTGCGCTTGAGCGGCTCCCCGTCGAAATCGAGCCGATCGGCCGTGCGCGGCAGGAGGCCCGAGATGACCTTCAATAGTGTCGACTTGCCTGCGCCGTTGGGGCCGGCAACGCCAACGACCTCGCCGGGGGCGACCGAGAGCGAAAGCCCGTGCAGCACGGTGGCGTTCCCGTATCCGACGACAAGGTTCTCAATCTCGAGCCCGCGGCCGGACTGCGCGACATCCGTCGTCATGACTGCTCCGTTCCGGCGGTCTCCTCGATCGGTTCCGCCTCCGTTCCCATGAAGGTCGATGCGATCTCCGGTCGAGCCAGCACCTCGTTCGGCTCGCCGTTGCCGATGACTCGGCCGTAGTCGAGCACAGTCATCTCATCGGCGATGTCGAGGATGAAGCCGATGTGGTGCGAGATCACCATGATCGTGAGTCCGAACCGTTCGTGCACGTCCTTCAGCGTTGCGCCGAGGCTCTCCATCTCCTTGACCGAGAGCCCCGCGGTCGGCTCGTCCAACAGCAGCAGGCGGGCGTGTCCGACAAGGCCTCGTGCGATCTCGACGCGCTTCTGCTCGCTCAGGTCGAGGTTCTTGGCAAGCAGTCCGCGACGGCTCTCGTCAATGCCGACTGCGTCGAGCGCCCAGTTGGCCTCCATCTCCAGCGCCCGCTCACGTCGCCTGGTCGCGACCCGGCCGAGAAGGTCGGTCCACAGAGACCCCTTCTCGTCGGCGTCGAGACCCAGCTTGACGTTGTCGAGCACGTCGAGGTCGGGCACGATCGCCGCGGTCTGGAAGGTGCGCACGACGCCTCGCTCTCGGATGCGGTGGGGAGCGACGCCGCGCGTGGACTCGCCGAACACCCGGATATCGCCCTTTGTCGGCACATAGAGGCCCGACACCGCGTTGAGCAACGTCGTCTTCCCCGCGCCGTTGGGCCCGATGATCGCGTGCACGCTCCCCGATCGGATCCGGATGTCGACATCCGAGAGCGCAACGAAGCCGTTGAAGCTGACCTCGATGCTTTCCACCTCGAGTGCCAACGCCCCGTCGTCCTGTGTTGCATCGACGGTGCGCGAGGCGCCGCCGACCGACGCCATCGCGGCATCCGGATCGTGCGCCGCCGCGCGGACGCGTGCATCGCGACGTCCCTCCGCAAAGCGCGCGAGCGGCGGCACCATGCGCATCACCCAGCGACCGAAGCGCTGCGCGAGTCCGTAGATGCCCTCGGGCAGCAGGATGAGGAAGACCAGCAGCACCGCGGCGAAGATGAGCGCCGATACATGCCCGTCCCGCAGCAGGTAGCCGGGCAGGATCGTCACGAGCAGTGCCCCGAGGATGGGGCCACCGACGGTGCCCGCGCCGCCCACGACGACCATCGCGAAGATGTCGACAGACTGCGTCATCCCGAAGCCCTCCGGACCCAGGTATCCGACGACGCCCGAGTAGAGCACGCCAGCGACCGCGGCGAGCACACAGCAGTAGGTGAAGGAGAGCATCTTCAGCCGCCGTACCCGGATGCCCGCTGCGGCCGCGACTGCTTCATTCGTCTTCACGAGGCGCAGCGCACGTCCCGTCTGGGAGTCGGTGAGAGAACAGGTTGCGAACACCACGAGCAGGAGCACCGCGCAAGCGAGCATCAGGTAGGGCTTGCCGTGGGATCCGATCCCCTCGAACTCCGGCACGGCGAGCCCGTTCGCGCCACCGAAGATCGGCCGCAGCACGTCGCCCATGAGGGCCGTTACCGTGAGGTAGCCGAAGAACAGGGTTGCAACCGCGATACCGAATATGCGATACCGCACGACGATGCTGCCCAACAGCAGAGCAATGAGCCCCGTCACCCCCACCCCGAGCAGCACGGCCAGGGGCGTCGGTAAGCCGAGATGTATTCGGAACGCGGTCGTCGCATAGGCGCCGATCGCGACGAAGGCCGCCTGGCCGAACGAAACCTGACCGGTGTAGCCGACGAGCACGTCGAGTCCGATCGCCGCGATCGCCCAGGCCACGGCCGCGATGAGCGTGAATTCGAGCGTGGTATCGAGCGGAAGAGCCAGTCCTGCGACGGTCACACCGCCTGCGATGACGAGGCTCGGGACGAGCGTGCGGTTCTTTGCATCGCCGATGATCATCTGGGGTCCACTCCTTCGTGAACGATCGGGGTCACAGCCGGACGGCTTCCTGCTTGCCCAGGAGACCCTGCGGGCGAAGCAGCATGACGATGAGGAGGATGGCGAAGACGACGAGTACGCCGGTTTCGAGATTGAATGCCACGTTCGTGACGTTGGAAATGCCACCG
>Ga0079224_100017140_pt1 | contig 10204 bp, 13 predicted proteins | sample Stecom2015_FD_80414 | JGI IMG/M metagenome (GOLD analysis project Ga0079224, IMG submission 80414) | Agricultural soil microbial communities from Utah to study Nitrogen management - Steer compost 2015 | ecosystem: Environmental > Terrestrial > Soil > Agricultural land | place: USA: Utah... | reverse complement strand
CTGTATCGACAGCCGCGCCTCGCCGAGGAACATCTCGCGATACTCCGCGCGCTCGGCCAAGTGCGAGGCCAGCAGCTTGATCGCGACGTAGCGGTCCTCGCCCGCTCCGGTGCCCCGCACACGCGCCGCCCAGACCTCGGCCATACCGCCGGATCCGATCTTGCGAAGCAGCTGGTATGGGCCGAGTTGGCGCACGGGCAGTCCGATTTTGCGACGCCCCGCCATGGTGCCGTGCGATCGCGGCCGAGATCAACCGGAGCGGACGGAGTCCAGCAAGGCTGGACTCCGTCCGCGTAGGTAGACGAGCACGGCCGAAGCCGCGCGCAGTCAACAATTCCCGCGAAATGCGGTGTCCGCACCCGTGCGCGTGCGTGACGAATCCTGATATCGTGCAGTCGTGGCACCGCTCGCGCTGTCGCTCGTGCTGATCGAGATATTCGCGTCCGTACCCGCGCCGAGGCTGCAATTTGCACCGGCCGAGCAAGTCGACGCTGAACCAGCGAGCAGCGAAGAGCCGGCCGCGGCCGACGACTTCGAAGCGGCGCTCGCCGCCCTCGAGCAGGCCAACCTCGCCGTCAACAACGATCCCGAGGCCAACCTCGCCAGCTTGACCGAGGCGATCGAGCAGCTGTCGAGCTTCGGCCCGCAGATCGCCGCGAGTCCGGAGGCCCGCGACGCGCTCGAGCTCTCGCTGCTCAACCTCGCGCGCGCGCTGTTGTTGACCGGCGACGAGGCGGGCGCGGCCGAGGTCATGGACCGGGTGCTCCGCACCTCGTCCGGTCGCAAGCTCCCGATCAAGCGCTTCGGCCCGACGCTGGCCGACTTTCACAACCGGCGCAAGGCGCTGCTCGACGAGGCTGGCACCGGGTCGATCCAGATCCGCTGCGGCGTCTCGTGCCGTGTGGTCATCGACACCCAGCCGACCACCACCGAATCGGGTTCGCTGTACCTCGGCACGCATCGCGTCTGGATCGAGTCGCTCGACGGCGAGGTGCCGGCGGTCGATCTGGAGGTCGAGCTGACCGAGGCCGGCGCCACCGAGGTCGTCCACTTCCCGGCCGATCAGCCGGCCTGCGAGGCGCCGGAGCCGATCATCATCGAGCCACCACCACCGCCGCCGCCGCCGCCCAAGCGCATCCTGCCGCGCTGGGCGGAGATCAGCGTGGTGGCGATCGGCGTCGGGGCGGTCGTCGCCGGCGGCGTGATGCTCGGGCTCGACGGCAACTGCCCCGGCGGGCTCGATCCGATGCTCGACGCGCAGCAGTGCCCGGAGCTGTACGAGGGCACGGTGCCGGGGCTGGTCGCGATCGGCGTCGGCTCGGCGCTGGTGGTCGCCGGCGGGGTGACGCTCGGCATCGACGAGGTTCGCGTCGGCAAGCACCGCGGCCGGCAGGCCATGATCAGCTGGACGATGAAGTTCTAATCCGGCAGATCGGGTGGCGCGCCTTCGGTCTCGCCGGTCTCGCTCTCGCTGTCCTCCGAGCAGGCTTGCTTCTCCTCGTCGCACGCGACCTCGTCGCGGACGCAGCGGAAGTTGAACTCGGCGAGCACGAGCGCGATGACGAACAGGCGGTGCATGGGCTCGATAAAGCCCCCACGCACGAGGTCGTGCGTGGAGGCGGAGGTTGACGGTCTGCACACGAGACGCCGCACCGGCCTCTCGCCGGCTCCGGTCTCGGGCAGACTGTAGACCCGTCCGCGCTCGCGTGCCGCTGCAAGGTTTCCGCGCTGCGCCGGATCCTCGCGCAAGAATTGTCCGGTCGAGTACCCTGTCGCCGTGCGCCGGCTCGTGATCGTCTCGTTGGCCGCGTGTGGGTGCAGCCGCGCCGCCGCGCCGCTGCCGGACGAGGCCAGCGCGCCGCCGGTCTGGGTCGAGAGCGAGCCCGACGTCGACCCCGACGATCCAATCGAACACGTCGATACGCGAGCCTGGTCGGGAGTCTGGACCGAGTACTTCCCGGATCGGCCGATCTGCCAGGACCGCTTCACGATCCGAGCCTTCCACGGAGGGATGCAGGTCGAGTCGATCGACTGCACCAACGACCAGCCCTACACGATCTCGGACGTCAGCTGGGACGGTCGAACGCTGCGCTTCATCGCGGTGCCGCCCGGCAGCGGCTTCGAGCTGCGCTACTCGATCGAGATGCAAGCACCCGGGCAGGCGGCCGGCACCGCCAACGAGACCGCGATCACCTGGTCGCGAGTCGAGGACTGATCACGATCCGAGTCCGACTCGCTGGCGTGAAGAGACTCAGCCCAGATATCCGAGCGGATCGTCGGGCCGAGGCCCGCCCGCGACCGTGTAGCGAGTCTGCGAGGCGATCGCCAGCCGGGCGTCCTCGGCCAGCTGCGGCGGAACCCGGAGCTTGTGCTCGGCACCCTCGAGCAGCACGCCGCCGGTCAGCAGGTCGCGACGGACCCGCCGGACATTGCGAAACGCGAGCCGATCCAGCCGGCCGCGATGATCGAGCACCAGCAGCGAGCTGTCGGTGACCAGCACCGTGCGGACGCTGACCAGCTCGCGGACCAGCAGCAGCGCGGCAGGGGCCAGCGCGGGGATCAGCGGCTTCCACAGCTCGCGCAGCGGCACCGCCCACAGCTCCGGCGCGAGCAGGGTCGCAAACCCGAGCAGCAGCGCGCCGCCGAGCAACATCCAGAGGATCGGCTTGCGGTCGATCCGATCCTTGCTCCCCCACCACACGACCGGCTCGCCGGTTCGCAGCTCGCGAGCCAGCTCGAGCGGCACCGGACCCGGCGAACGCGGAGCGCCCGGGGCCAGCACCCGACCGCCGTCGGTCGAGCTGCCGCGCTCGGGCTCGGGCTCGCGATCCTCGGGCGCAGGCAGAAGACGCAGCGGGGCTCGACCGGTCATCGCGGCTCCAGCTCGTCGACGCGAGCGCCGACCCGGCGCAGCAGGTGATCGACCAGCACCAACGCGGCCATCGACTCGACCATCGGCACCGCTCGCGGCAGCACGCAGGGATCATGGCGACCCTTGCTGGGCGTGAACTCGACCTCTTCGCCGCTGCGGGTGACCGTCTGTTGCGGCTGGAAGATGGTCGCGACCGGCTTGAAGGCGACCGCGAAGCGGATCGCCTCGCCGTTGCTGATCCCGCCCTGGATGCCGCCGCTGTGGTTGGTTCGGGTGCGGACCCTTGGGCCGTCCATGAAGAAGGGATCGTTGTGGGTCGAGCCGCGCATCCGCACGGCCGCGAAGCCCTCGCCGATCTCGAACCCGCGGCTGGCCGGGAGACTCATCATCGCGCCTGCGAGCTCGGCGGTGAGCTTCGCGAACACCGGTTCGCCCCAGCCCGGCGGCACGTTACGAACCACGCAGCGGACCACCCCGCCGAGCGTGTCGCCTTGCTTGCGAGCCTCGCGGATCGCCGCCTCGATCTGCGCCGCGATCGCGAGATCGGGGCACCGCACCGCGGTCTGGTCGACCTGCGAGCGATCGATCGTCTGCTCGTCGACCGACCCGCACGAGAGCTCGGCGACCTGCTCGACCCAGGCGACGATCTCGATCCCGCGCAGGTGGGCGAGCAGATCCTCGGCCACCGCCCCGGCCGCGACCCGGGCCACGGTCTCGCGCGCCGACGAGCGCCCGCCGCCCGCGACCGCCCGCAGCCCAAAGCGCGCGTCGTAGGTGTAGTCGGCGTGCGAGGGTCGATAGAGCTCGGCGAGCTCGGCGTAGTGACCGCTGCGGTGATCCTGGTTGCGGACCAGCAGCGCGATCGGTGTGCCCAGGGTCCGGCCGGACTCCGGATCGACGCCCGACAGCAGCTCGTACGCGTCGGCCTCGTCGCGCTGGGTCGTCAGCGCGCTCTGGCCCGGCCGCCGGCGTGCGAGCTGGGCCGCGATCCGCTGGTGCGGGAACGGGTGGCCGGCGGGACAGCCGTCGATCACCACTCCGAGCCCGCCGCCATGCGACTCGCCGAAGGTGGTCACGCGAAAGCGCTCGCCGAAGGAGTTGCCCGGCATTCCGCTCGGGAGCGTACTTCGCTCTGCCTCAACCGGGTAGGACCCCCAGTGGACCGAGCGAACATGTGAGCGAGGTGAGCGGGTATCTTGCCGACTCGTCGGCGTCTGCCGACCAGCCTAAATTACCACGGCTCGTCGCCGATGTCGGCGTCGCAGACCTCGCGCTGGAGCCCGCAATCGCCCCAGAGCCCGGCCCGCGCCGCCAGCAAGCAGGCCCCGCACTCGGCCGGCGACACGGCGCACAGATCATCGCAAGCCCGATCGGCGCACGAGAACAGGGTCCCGAGCAGTCGAATGGTCTGAACGTCGGTCCGCTCGAAGCAGCCATGGCTGCACGCCGACGACGGATCGCCGCACTCGGCGAGGCAGCTCTCGAGCTGCATGCAGGTGTCGATCTTGATCGCCCCCGGGCTCACGCACCAACACCCGTGGCGAAAGTCGGAGGTCGGCGTGCAGGTGAAATTGAGCAGCCCGTCGCCGCACAGCGCCGCACAAAAGTAGGTGTCGAGCTCCCCGGTCTCGAAGTTGCAGCTGTGCAGGGTGTCCTGATCGCTGCAGTGATCGTCGAGCACCGTGCACGGCTGATCGCCGGTCTCGTCCCCGCTGTCGCCCTCGGATCCGTCGTCCGGATCCTCGTCGCCGGCCTCCGGCTGGCTCTCGAGCTCGCGGAAGAAGTCGCAGCCGGCCAGCGCCAAATTGGTGATCGAGATGAACAGCCCGACGCGAATGACGGAGCGCACCCGCGCAGTAGGGCACCGAGGTCGGCCGCGTCCAAATAAGTGACAAATCCATGACCTTGGACCGTGTGCGCGGGCATGGTGGCGCGCTCCGCCGCGTGCTACCGCAGGAGCGGTGAGGCGAAAACAGCGGAAGCTCCGGCATCTGGTCCGCCTTGACGATGGCTTCGAGCGGCGAACCGAACCTGGTCGCGGCTTTCGTGCCCGATTCGCCGGGACCATGCTGTGGCTCGGCGGTTGGACGATCGGCGCCGCCCCGCCCAAGCTCGACAAGTACGTGATCATTGCCGCCCCGCACACGAGCTGGTGGGACGGGTTTTGGATGCTGGCGTTCGCCTGGTGGTGGGGCATCAATCTGTCGTGGATGGGCAAGGCCTCGCTGACCAAGGGCCCGCTCGGCTGGATCCCGCGCAAGGTCGGAGTGATCCCGGTCGATCGCAGCGCCCCGCACGGGCTGGTCGCCGAGGTCGTCAAGCAGTTCGACCAACGCGACACCCTGCTGCTGGCGATCCCGCCCGAGGGCACCCGAGCCAAGCGCGACTACTGGAAGTCGGGCTTTTATCAGATCGCCCGGGTCGCCCAGCTGCCGATCTGCATGAGCTACCTCGACTACTCGTGCCGCGAGGCCGGCTTCGGCCCGTGCATCGAGGTCAGCGACGACATGATCGCCGACATGGATCGGGTGCGGGCTTACTACAGAAAAGAGTGGGCCCGATATCCCGAGCTGTTCACGCTGCCGCGGCTCAAGGAAGAACAGACGATCGAGCGCTCGGCCGAGCCCGGCCCGCTCGACGGCTCGGACGTCGACGTGGCCGCGGGCTGAGCGGTCAGCCCGGCTCGCGATAGGGCTGGTAACGGAGCGCGAAGCTGCGGCGGCCTGCGGCGTTGCGATCCTCGAGCTGCTCGGGGTCGAGCCGCGCCGACTCGAGCGCAGCGGTGGCGCACTCGACCACTGGCTGCGGGGCGGTCGTGGCCTCCTCGATCACGTCGAGCCGCTCGACCGCGCCGGTCTCGCGATTGAACGCATAGTCGACGACCAGATCGCCCTGGGCCTCCCGATCAACCTCGGCGAGGTGGCTCGAATAGCAGCCCAGCATCGCCATCGTGGCGCCGGCGAAGGGATCGGCCGGCGGCCGCTTTGGCGAGCCGCGAACGAACTCCCAGCCATGGCTGGCGCGCGCGGTCCTGGCATCGGCCGGCTCGAAGCGCAGCTGCGCCAGCTGATCGACGACGCAGGCCGCGAGCCGCTCGGGGACGGTGCTCCTGCTCGAGTCGACCTCGATGTCGGTGATGCGACCCGTGCCCTTTTCGACCGTGAAGTCGACGACCAGGCTGCCGCGGGCGTTGGCGTCGTGCTCGCTCAGGTAGCGGTCGTAGCAGGCCTCGATGGGCTCGCTGTGGTCCTCGAGCAGCTCGCCGAGCTGCTGCTGGTAAAACTCCGGGTCGCGCATCCACAGCACGCAGCCCGACAGCGCGAACGAGCCGGCGATCAATGCCAGACAGGCCAGGCGAGTGAGGATCTGCTCGACATCGTGCTTGGTCATGATCATCACTCCTCGAACTCGACCGGGACGATGGTGGCCTCGTCGTCGGCGGCGCGCTTGCTGACCCGCAGCGCCACGTGCCGCTGATCGTCCGGCGACGCGCCCACGCTCGCGGCGACCAGCCGCTCGCCCGCGACGCCCTGCCCGACCAGCGCCTCGACGATCTGCGTGGCCAGGGCGTTGCTGCGCTTCTCGTGGGTCCGACGCGAGCCCTTGCCGATGCTGTGGGCCTCGACCGTCAGCTCGACGATCTCGGGGTGTTCGGCCAGCCAGCTGGCGATCTCCGCGAGGATGTCCGCGTGCTCGCCGGACAGCTGCTCGTTCGCATCGAAGGTCAGCGGCTCGTCGAGGACCAGCAGGTCGCCGTCGAGGTTGACCCGCCGCGGCGGCGCCGGCTGAGGGACCGCCGGGAGCTCGGCCAGCGGCGGCGCCGGAGGCTGAGCCTGGATTCGGATCGGCGACTCGGACGAGATCGTCGTGATCTTGCTGGTACAGGCACAGGCCAGCAGCAACATCGCCGCGAGGCCACGAGCGCAGGAGGAGGCGAGGCTCACGGCGCCGAGATATCCGGGCGCGGACGCGGCTGCAAGCGAATCGAGCGTTGCCACAAAGCTGTAACGTTACCGATCACGACGCCGCGACTCGACGACTCGACGACTCGACGCGAGTGATCGAGAACTCGGCGTCGAACACCCGCTCGTGTGCGAGCTTTTCCTCGGTCTGCCAGGTGCCGCGCTCGCCGGCCGCGAGCGCAGACTCGGCTGCGGCCGCGCCGGTCGATCGCCGTGAATTCGACCCTATCTCGGGCATCCCCGCCACCACCGCCGGCCGCTTCGCGTCCGTCGGTAGAACCATGCCATCCCGCGGATGCCGGTCGCTCGGACCAAGCGAGCTCCCGCGTCACGTGCGCAGCCGGCTCGCCGCATTCCCGGGCGGCACGAACGTGGCAAGCTCGAAGCATGAGCGACTCTCCCGAGCGCCCTGCCCTGCGCGATCTGATCGAACAACAAGAGCGACGCATCGTCGAGCTCGAGGTCGAGGCGGCCTTTCGTCGCAAGGCCGCCGACGATCTCGACGAGGTCGTCCGTGAGCAAGGCCAACGGCTGGTCGCCCTCGAGCGCCGGGTCGTCGATCTGCTCGGCCAGCTCAGCGTCGCGACCCACGAGGGCGAGGTCGATTAGCGCCCGCCGCAAAATCACCGACTCGTTCATTTTGCGAAGGGCCCTTCGCCAGCCCGATCGTAGAGAGGGCCATGCGTCGCCGCGTGCTCGCGTTGTTCGGTTGCCTGGCCTGCACACCCACCGAGACCTCCAGCGATCCGCCGAACGAGGCCCGGCCGGATCCGAACGCCGAGCAGCCGATGTTTGTCGAGCAACCGCCGACCGACGCGGCCGATCGCTTGCCGGTCGATCCCGAATCGCAGGGTCCTCCCGCAGCCACGCCGATCGCGTTCAAGCCCACGTCGACGCCCTTCGGCGGCAAGGTCTGGGGCTTCGTGCAGGCGTCGAGCTCGAACGGACGAATCGTGCTGATCCGCCAGTTCGGCGCCGACGAGCCCGGCCAGTTCGGCCACCACGGGCCGAGCCCCGGCGCGGCCGTGCTGATCGCCCACGACCTCGAGCGCAGCGACTCGCAGCAGGTCGAGCTCGTCGACATGGATCCCTCCCGGCGGTGGTTCCTGCTTCGCAATCACGACAGCCTGTGGTTGCTCGACAGCGGCACCGGCAGCTGGGAGGCGCTGGCGGGGGCGGATCTGCAGGACGACGGCAACGCCTGCTTGATGTCGCGCTCCGGCAAGTTCTCGCAATTCGGCAATCGGCTCGGCTGGATTCGCGAGGGCGCTCGGCAGTTTCGCGTGCGCGACCTCGCCAGCGGCCGCGAATGGTCGGTGCCCAGCCAGGGCCGCATCTGGGTCGGCTGGCCGCTCGACGCCGACGACGGGGCAGTCCTCGCCGAGCTCGACGCCGGCACCACCGACTGGCCGCAGCAGCAGACCTCGTGCAGCTGCTGGTGGTGCAACCGGTTCGCCCGCTCATACGGCTTTTATGGCTGGCACGGGCCGAGCTTCGAGTTTCACCAGGTCTCCCGGACCGGCGAGCGCAGCAGCGGCAATGCCCCCGAGATCGGGTTCGACGTGCACGGCAAGACCCCCGACGGCTGCGAGCTGGTCGCAACCGCCAGCAGCACCGTCCACGGCGACCTGCTCGATCTCGGCCCCTGGCGCTGGAAGTGCCCCTGATCACCCGATCGGCCGATCGAGGCATTCGCCAACCAACCAGCGTGTGACCAAATTGGGCTAGCCGATAGCATGCCTGGTCAGCCCGCTGGACACTGGTCGCGAGAATTCATGATGGACCGCACATCGAGTCCAAAGCAGATCTCGCCCGGCGTTTGCCAGCAAATCACCTACCCCGGTCAGTCTCGACCCTCTCGAAACAATCATGGCCCGAGCAACCGAATCGCTCGGGCCACCACCTTCGTTGGGGGGCGAAGAAGGGCGATCAGCCCTCGAGCGAGTAGCGAGTTCCGCGGGCCTTGCCCGTGAAGGACACGTCGCCGGCCTCGATGTGGCGGTTCAACGACGAGCGCAGCTGCGCCGGAGTCGCGCCGAGCCGAGCACGGAGAGCCTCGGCCGAAACACTCACGCCGCCGAACGCGGCTAGTGATTCCAGTACCGCACGATCCAGTGCCGCGCGGCCTTCGGCGGTATGCGTCTCCCATTCGCCCTTGCCAGCCTTGGCCGGAGCCCGCTTTGCAGCCTTCTTGCCCTCTGCCGCAGCCGCAACAGCCTTGGCTGCCTCGGACTTGGGCGGACGACCACGTCGGGGTGCGGTCGGAACACTGCCGAGAAGCTCCGTGAGCGTCACGTCGCCCAGCGAGGGGTATTCCGAGACCAGCTCACGCAGATCGGCTACCGAGGTGGAGGGGTGGTCGGCGAGCAAGTTGCGCAGGGCTCCCAGCGCAGCGTCGTTCATGGACTTCTGATATTGGGCAGTGATGCTCATTGCTCGCCTATTTGCACGATATTTTATCGTTTGCCAAGCCCTAAAGTGGTTGGCAGACGAGATTTGCCGGACCTTCTTGCTCCTAACCGGTAAAACGTCGCACTTTTCGCGTTCCTTGGCCGAGTGAACGGCTCAAAAGCCGTCGTGCCGTAGCTCTTTACGGCCGCCGGGGCCCCGAACACCCGAGCAGATCCCGTCGAGAGACTATCCCGCCCCAGCCGATCTGTAGATCTCCACAAAACCACCCCGCGACAGCCTGGCGCAGGCTCTGCGTCGGTGGTCGGTTGCCGGGCCGGACGGACAATCGGCCGACGACCCGATCAGGTGCACACGTTGTTGCTACAACTATTCTGGCACTCGTTGTTGAACGTGCACGGGTCGCCGGGGTTGCCGTCCGAGCAGAACTTCTGCTGGATCAGACAGTTGCCGTTCATGCAGTCGCCGTCGCTGAGGCACGGATCGCCGACCGTGCCATCCCAGCACAGGGAGGCCTCGCAATAGTTGTCGCCCGCACAATCGCTGTCGAACACGCAGGGATCGCCCTCGTTGCCGTCGAAGCATAGGTCGTCCACGCAGGCGAAGTCGGCCGGGCAATCGTTGTCGAATGTGCAGGGCGATCCCTCGCCGGCGGTGGTGCAGCCGCTGGTATCGAGGGTGCAACCGGGCGCACAGCCGATCGCGCCGCCGTCGAAGCCCTCGCCGACGCAGCTGGCACCGCCGAGATTGTTGCCGTCGCACTCCTCGGTTCCGTCGATCACGCCGTTGCCACAAACCGGGCCGGGATCGCCGTCGCCGTCGCCTGGATCGCCGTCGCCTGGATCGCCGTCGCCTGGATCGCCGTCGCCTGGATCGCCGTCGCCCGGATCGCCGTCGCCTGGATCGCCGTCGCCTGGATCACCGTCGCCTGGATCACCGTCGCCTGGATCGCCGTCGCCTG
>Ga0079224_100017139_pt1 | contig 10205 bp, 12 predicted proteins | sample Stecom2015_FD_80414 | JGI IMG/M metagenome (GOLD analysis project Ga0079224, IMG submission 80414) | Agricultural soil microbial communities from Utah to study Nitrogen management - Steer compost 2015 | ecosystem: Environmental > Terrestrial > Soil > Agricultural land | place: USA: Utah... | reverse complement strand
ATCCCATTCCGAACTCAGCAGTGAAACGATGCATCGCCGATGGTAGTGTGGGGACTCCCCATGTGAGAGTAGGTCATCGTCAAGCTTCAAATAAGAAACCCCGCCAGCTGGCGGGGTTTTTTTTTGGCCCGAAATCGTCATCTTGCCGTTCGCCTTTTGCGTTGAACTTGCTCCCCAGCTTCTATTCAAACCTGAGAGATCGGTTATGGGAGAAAGCTCGATGATTATCACGTCTTGTACTCCGCCACCAATGATGGAAGGGCTGGATATGAAGATGTTTGTCTCGCCGAAGGACCGTCTGGATTTCTACCGCAAAGAGATTCACCATGAGGCGAACAATTTATCTGCTCGGACCAACGCCTATCTGACTGCCCAATCGTTTCTCGTAATTGCTTATGCCTCGTCGATGGCCAATACGAATCCGGAATGGGGGCCGATATTTACTTTGATAATCCCTCCGATGTTAGCGCTCTTTGGTGTGTTGAGTTCAATGAGTGCCTGGCCGGGGATTCAGGCGGCCTGCGATATTATTAACCACTGGCATCGGAAGCAGACGGATCTTTTGAGCTGCCAGCCAGAAATAGGTCCGGCTTATGACGACGCCCCGCTTTTTTCGAGCTGGGAATCTTCCTACCAGGGACAAAGCAAGGCGCTGATATTCTCCAAGCGAACGCCCTGGCTATTCTCGGCTTTTTGGCTGTTCCTAGGCCTCTTCGCACTGATTATTCAACTTCTGTGAATCTTACGTTGCGATTAGCCTGCCTGATTGTCTGAACAAGCTTAGGGCAGGATAGTCTCTATGGAGTGTCCCGACTTAAATTATGTTCACGTGGAGGTTTACCCCATGAATACAGAATTCGAGGCGTGTATCCGAGCTTGCAACAAGTGTGCGGTCGCATGCGAAACCTGTGCGTCAGCCTGCCTTCAGGAAAACAACGTGGCAATGATGGCTGACTGCATACGTCTGGATAGAGATTGCGCCGATGCATGCCGTATGGCGGCGGCGCTCATGGCGCGCGAAAGTGTTTATGCCGGAGCATTCTGCAATCTGTGTGCGAAAATTTGCGATGATTGCGCAAAAGAGTGCGCCAAACATGATGCAGAACACTGCCAGGACTGCGCTGCGCTGTGCCATGAGTGCGCCGAAGAGTGTCGTCGCATGGCTGCATGAGACGTTCTACAGCAAGGGGCTCATAAAGAACATCAGCCGCTCCAGGGCTCTGGGGGCTTTGCCACGCAAGGCCCAGCGCTCGGGCTGCAGACGTTCGCTGGATATCTCATAACGGCGTAGCAGCGCCCCGATGGAAGTACAGCTATCCGGGGTGAAGAGAGCAACGGTCAGTTCGAAGTTGAGCTGAAAGCTGCGGATATCCAGGTTGACGCTGCCGACCAGTGCCAGCTTCTCATCCATCAACATCGCTTTGGTGTGCAATAGCCCGCCGTCAAACAGCAGGATTTGCACGCCAGCTTCGAGCAGGACGTCAAAATAGGAGCGGCTGGCCCAGCCTACCATCAGAGAGTCGTTCTTGCGCGGCAGCAGCAACTTGACTTCCACACCCCGGTTCGCCGCTTGGCACAATGCTTCCAGTACTGCTTCCGACGGCACGAAATAGGGGGTGCTGATGATGATGCTCTTATTGGCGCGGTAGATGCTCGCCAATACTGTCTGGTTGATCAGGTTACCCAAGCCGGGGCCGGAGGGGATGATCGTCAACCACTGGCTTGGCAAGCCAGCCCTGTCGGCGAGGGAGGGGAAACAACGCTCTCCGGTTTCGACTTCCCAGTCCCAGGCGAATACTTTTGCCAATCCCGCAGCCGCCTCGCCATCCAAACGCAGCATCATGTCAATCCATTGGCCTACTTGCGCTTCCTGCTTGAAATGAGCGGGATCGGCCATGTTCATCGATCCGGTGTAGGCAATCAGGTCATCGATCACGATTAACTTACGATGCAGCCGTAAATCTATCCGCTGGGCCAGAGCGCGGAGCAGGCGAACCGGTAATGCTGGAACCACTTTGATGCCCGCCTGCACCATGGCCGTACGCCAGACAGAACGGAAAAAGCCGCGGCTGCCGGCATGATCGATAAGCAGCTTCACCTCGACACCACGCAGGCTGGCGGCGATCAGCTCCCGGGCTACGTCATCGACCAGCCCGCCCGGATGCCAGATATAGGTTTCCAATACAATGCATTGCTGCGCGTTACGAATATCCTGGATCACACGTGCGAATATGTCTTCGGGGGTGTCGAGAATCTCCAGACCTTCGTAACTGAGCGCGCCGATGCCCACCTGCGTCGTCATCAGGCGGTTGATCGCCAAGCTCAGATCCCCGCCGGGGAGGGGAGAGCTACTGTCCTGAAATTGGGTGGTGAGGTTGGTCAGGTAAGGTTCGACCATGGCGGTGGAGCGAGCCGCACGTTGCCGGCCGAGATTGAGCTCACCAATCAGGAGATACAGCGCTGCGCCGAGAAAAGGCAGGATATAGATGACGAGCAGCCAGGCAAGGGTGACGCTGACCGGGCGGCGCTGGGCGATGATGCGAATAGTGACGGAGGCAGTGAGCAGCCAGTAGAACCCCGCCAGAGCCCAGCCGAGAATGCTGTGCAGATAGGAGGTGTCGATCAAAGGCAATTATCCGGTTTTGGCAGTCCAGCCAGCTTGCTGGCTAGTCGGGCGGGGCTGCCCGGGAACAGTGATAATAGATAGAGACTGCTTCCCTTGTCCTTGCCCAGCTCCTGAGCAATGTACTTGACCAGCGGGCGCATGGCGGGGGAGAGCTGGTATTGAGCGTAAAACCGACGCAGAGCATGGATCACTTCGAAGTGAGCTGCTGTCATCTCCAGACCTTCCTGCTCCGCCAAGGCTTGGGCAACATCATCGGACCAGTCTGCGAGATCAACCAGGAACCCGTCCTTGTCGAGCGCCACTTCTCGCCCGTCCACCAACAGGCTCACCAACTCACCACCTTGGCATGCTCCGTACACAAAGCCACCATCATCTGATAGTCGATCACCTCGATGCGGCTGGAAATATCATCCAGAGCGACGCCCCGGCCCAGCAGATCGCTCTCCAATGTATACAGGCTTACGCTTGCGGGTAGGTATTCCAGTGCATTGCGGCCGGACGTGCCAGGTAACAGCGTATAGACCGCATCTTCAATCAACAATAAGCTCTGGTCGGCATTGATCGCCCGCAGACAACTGGCGAACCGGGAATCGGCATGCGGCGAGTGACGGAGTATGTGCAGCATGGGGGCATCCTATGGACAGGTCAGAGCGTCAGGATCTGATCGTAATGTTCAATTAGCGTGGCAATCTCAGCATTGTTCACAACACGCGCTTCCAACAGGCATTGGCTGGCCTGCAGGCCTCGCTCCCCGAGCGAATGCTGACACACCAGGACATCCTCCACGCCAAATAGCGGTAGGGCTTGCAGGTTCGCGGCCAGCGATTTCTGGCCTATCTGGGCGGCGTCTTGGCCCCGCATCAATTGAAAGACCCCATCGTCCATGAACAGAATACCGCAAGGCACATCAAAAGCGGCTGCGGCAAGCGCCACATCCAGGGCCTCACGGGCGGCGTGCCGAGTGGGGGCATGGCGACTGATGATCAACAGGCTTTTCATGTCAGGTTCCAAAGGTCACGGCTCGATCGGCACTCTGCAGAGCATCTACCCATTGCCCAAGCCCTGATAGTTCCCAGGGGGCAGCGGTATTGGCCGCGGGGCGCTCCCAGCGCTGTGCTTCAGCCTTATCGAGCACGCCACGCCTGAGGGCGGCCGCAATGCAGACGACGGCGTCCAATCGATGCTCGGTAATGAATTGACGCCACTCGGCTGTAATATCCTGCTCATCCTGCGGCTGGACGCCAAGCAGCGAGGCGAGATGAACCGCCTCGCGATAGAAGAATAAATGGCTGATCTGGTGTCCGGAAGACAAAACGGCCCGCGCAAATTCGAGTGCGCTTCGAGCCGCCGGGTCTTGCGGGCCAGCTAACAGGGCAATGGCAAATTTCATGAATCCGACCCAGTGAAAACAAAGAAGGCCCGCCAACTGGCGAGCCTCCGGAGTATAACCAAAACCGCTGAATCAGTCGTTGCTGAAAATGCCCAGCAACTGCAGCAGGCTCAGGAACAGATTGTAGATCGATACGAACAGGGTGATGGTCGCCATGATGTAGTTGTCTTCACCACCATGGATGATGGCGCTGGTCTGGTACAGAATGACCGCGGACGAAAACAGCACAAAGCCCGCAGAAATAGCCAGCTGAAGCCCGCTGATCTGAATGAAGAAGCTGGCGACCACAGCGCACAGCAGGACGACGAAGCCGGCCATGATGAAGCCAGACAGGAAGCTGAAGTCCTTGCGGCTCAGGATCGCATACGCGGACAGACCGAAAAACACCAGCGCTGTCATGCCCAGAGCCATGGTGACCAACTGGCCGCCGTTGGGCAACGACAGGTAGGCGTTGAGGATAGGGCCGAGGGTATATCCCAGAAAGCCGGTAAAGACGAAGGTGCTGATCAAGCCCCAACCGGAATTGCGCAACTTGGCCGTCAGGAACAGCAGACCATAAAAGCCGACCAGGGTAATAATCAGACCCGGGTGGGGCAGATTGAGACTCATGGAAGTGAAGGCGACCAGAGCACTGAATGCCAGGGTCATGGCGAGCAGCGAGTAGGTGTTGCGGAACAGCTTGCTGACCTCTACCTCACTTACCCCTGTATGTTGCAGTGTGTTGCGCTGTTGCATTTGCATGGTTCATTGGCTCCAGTGGTTGCAGTACGGACATCCTTCTTCGTGATCATACCCGTTCATATCGACCTGGCAACACCGGCAGGTTCTAAAAACGTTACCTGATGCGTCTTTTTCCATTGACTGCCTACGAGTTTCCGGTAGTATTGCCCGCCGTGGAGGGATGGCAGAGCGGTTGAATGCACCGGTCTTGAAAACCGGCGAAGGTGAAAGCCTTCCCAGGGTTCGAATCCCTGTCCCTCCGCCACATTATGCCCTCAAAGCCCCGCACTCCGGGGCTTTGTTGTTTTTGTGATCTTCTGTACCACTAATCATCACCGCTTGACCGTTTCCCATCTTTTAAGGGGATACCCACCTCTTGATCTCAGGCTGACGCCAGCTTGCGGATTGCGCCAATGGTGCTCGGCCCATTGAAGGGTTTGACGATCCACCCCTTGACGCCAGCAGCCTTGCCACGTTCCTTCATTTTGGGACAGCTTTCGGTCGTCAGCATGATGATGGGCGCCGAGCTGCGCAGTTCACTGCGGGATTTTTCGGCCATGGTCAGACCATCCATATTAGGCATGTTGACGTCGCAGATCACCAGGCTGATACCCTGATGGCGCTTCAACTGCTCCAGCCCTTCACGGCCATCCTGAGCAGTGACCACCTGCAAACCGTTTTGTTGGAGGAAGCCCGCAACATCGTTGCGCACGGTGGCTGAATCATCGACAACCAGAACAAGTGACATGACATTCTCCTGTGAATGCGCTGAATGAATCCAGGTACTGCTTTTGGCCGGTGACGGCCTAGAATAATTCGAGTTCGCCCAGTGCCTGGGGCTCGGGCGTGTTCAACTCCAGTGACGACAGGCTCCATGTTTCACCGACCTGCAGCGGCACCATACAGGCATGCAGGACTATGCCATTGGCATCGACACAGCGTACCGCCAGTGCCGGAGCGCCGTCTTCCTGCAAATAGGCCACGCATCCTAACGGTAGGGCACTGGGGGTCGACATACCCAGTTCGGGGATGCTCTGGCTCAGTTGGCGTTTGAAGGTGCCACACAGGTTATTGGCCAATTCTTGAAGGTGGTCATCGTCCATCGAGGTGGTGGCCTCGGTGTTGTCCGCCGATAGACAGATCAGGCTCCGAAAGTTGTAACCGCTCAAGGTCAACATGATCAGTCGGGCGTCCTCACAGTGCTGCTGGGACATCCAGTCGTCGGTGGATACCGGATGCACGCCACTCAGGCTGGTGACGCAGCCCGATACACTGGTGCTGAGCAGGGTGAGTAGCTGTTCGCTGGTCTGTGCGCTGATCATGGGAATGTACTCAAGCGGCCAGGGAAGATGGTTGCTGCCGCGACTGCTCACTCAGGCGCCCCAGGTTCTGTCGAATATCCTGAATTGCGGTATGGATCATGCGGCTGGCCGCCTGGATATCCTGGAAGGTACCGGTGGTGATCACCGCATTTTGCAGCAGGCGCTGGCGATAACCGTCATTCAGCGCCTCAGAGCGATGCGCCAGTATCCGAACCTCATCGGCAACAATTGCAAACCCGCGCCCATTCTCACCGGCCCGTGCTGCCTCAATGCTGGCATTCAGAGCCAGCAGAATGGTCTGTTTGACGATACCGGTGAACTCCTGGCTTTCACTCTGCATGGCCTGGTTGTGTGCCATGAGTTCATCCAGGCGACCATTCCAGCGATCAAAGGCGTGCACAATCTGCCCGAGCCGATCAATATCTTCACCCAGATCAAGCCACTGCCGATTGAGCTGCTGTGCCTGCTGATACTGCTCCTGCACGGCCTGATAGCGACCGTCCTGCAAGCCATGAGCGTTATCTCGTTCCTCACGAAGGGCTGACAGTTGCTGGTCGTGATCGTGCTGTTGAGCATCGATCTGCTGCAACAGTTGCCGCTCCCGGGTCTTCAGAGACTGCAATTGCGCTGTCTGCTCATGATTGCTGGCCGCCAACGTTGTCAGCTCTGTCAGTATGGTGCGTTGCTTATCCGTCAGGACGATCAAACACCGACGCTGCTGGTAGTAATACCAACCCACCCCAGCCAACAACACGGTCTGCAACAGCAGCAGGGTTACGAGAAACACAGCCGGCACCTCATTGAAATGATCAGGAAGTTTGACAGGCCGTCATGCTAAACAGCGGGTGATGTCACTTTGATGACCGCAAGGGCAAAATGATGGCTTATGGCCAATAGGGCGAACTCCATCAGCCTGTCACGTAGCGGAAATGTAGTGGTATTACTATGCCATCAAATACATGACCTGGTAGCCCGGAAATGACGCCCAATACCGCCGCACTGAGCAGTCCCCACAGCCTGGATAGCAAGACGTCGGGCATGACTGAAAACACTACTGAAGAACGCCGCTTCTATACTCCCGAGGATCGACTGCACCAGCTGCGGGATTACGGTACAGCATCGATCCACCGGGCGCTGGAAACCATTCGTCCGGTGTCCATCGAGAGTGACATGCTGCAGGTGCTGGAAGTGTTTCGTGGCCATCAGCAAGAACACTTTTTTCCTGTTCTTGACTTGGCCGGTACCCCGCTGGGGCTGATCCGCGAGCGGAGTCTGAAGAGCTATGTCTATTCCCGTTACGGTATGGCACTACTGTCCAACCGCGGGCAGCCTCGTCAACTGGACAGTTTCCTGACGTCCTGCCCGAGTGCGGAGATCGACGCCACTATCGAGCAGGTACTGCAGGCCGCCCATGCTGTGCCCGGCACAGAAGGGGTGCTGATTACCGCAGGCGGTCGTTATATTGGTTTCATTCGTGCGTCTGCGCTGGTGGAAATGGCCCACGAGCAGCAGATGGAGATCATTCGTCAGCATAATACCGAGCTGGATCAGAAAAACCGCGAGATCCAGGCTGTCTTGCAAAACATGCGACAGGGGATCTGTACCATTCTGCCGGACTTGACCCTGCACACCGACTTCTCCGCGCATCTGTCCAGTATTCTGGAGCAGGAGGAGCTGGCAGGGGCTGCGCTGATGGATACATTATTCAAGCACAGCGAACTCGGCCCGGACGCCCTGCAGCAGATCGAGGCAGCGTTAATGGCTGTGCTCGAACAGGATGCCTTCATGTTCGACTGCAACGCCCATCTGCTGCCGACAGAAGTCACGGTCACGCTTGCCGGTCAGCGCAAGATTCTCGAGCTGCATTGGAACCCGATGCTGAATGAGCAGGACGAAGTCAGCCGGCTGATGCTGGTCGTACGCGACCTCAGCCGCATGCGCGAACTGCAACAGCAGGCCGATCAACAGCAGCATGAATTGCAGATCCTGAGTGAAATCCTCGCTGCTGGTGAATCACGTTTCACCGCTTTCATGGATGCCAGTGAACAGCAACTGGCTGTTTGCCGACAGTTGCTCGACAGCACCCAGGACGTGATTGCTGATGAGGCCCAGACCATCCTGTACCGCCAACTGCACACCATCAAAGGGAATGCCCGGACCCTGGGGCTGATGGCTGTGACCGACAGCCTGCATGATGCCGAACAGGTTCTACAGGCCAGCCGTGATTCGGGGGCTGACGTGTCAGTCAGCGCACTGCAACAAGCCTTGCATCAGGTCAGCCATGACTTCAGCCAGTACCACTTGCTCTATACCAGCCGCCTGCAAGGATTTGGCCGCGACCGGGATACGCAGATCGTCAGCAATACTCTATGGCAGCAACTGGAACAACTGGCCAGCCAGCGTCGAGACAGCGAGCTACTGGCGCTACTGCAACAGGCCAGCGGCAGCAACCTCAACGCCATGCTGAGCGCGTTGGGGGAGAGCTTGAGCGGAATTGCCAATGAGCTGGACAAGCCTGCGCCGCAGTTGATCATCGGCCCGGCACTGGCTGATTGTCATCTGAGTAACAAACAAGCCCAACGGCTGAGTGACGCAATGGTGCATATACTGCGTAACTGTCTCGATCATGGTATTGAGCCGGCCGCCGAGCGCCTGGCAATGGGCAAGCCTGGCGCTGGTACTGTTCATGTCGATGGGGGCACAGACGGAAAGTACATCACCTTGCGTGTCAGCGACGATGGACGCGGCCTGGCTTTGCAACGCCTACGTAGCAAAGCTATCGGGGCAGGGCTGTTGCGAGACGATGAAGTAGTCAGCGACGACGAGATTGCTGAGCTTATGTTCCACTCCGGCCTGAGCACCGCGGGGCAAGTGTCCATGGTGTCCGGCCGTGGCGTGGGTATGGATGCAGTACGCAGTGGCCTGGCCGAGATCGGAGGTAGTATCGACTTGGTTTGGGCCGGGGCGGGCAACGACGTTGGCTACCGGCCTTTCAGCCTGGTCATTTGTTTGCCTGAAGCGTGCGGGGGTCTCCCCGTCGCGTAGCCCATGGCTTGGCAGCCCTCCGCCACTTTTCCCCTCCCAAAGCTCCGTTGATCGGGGCTTTGTTGTTTTTGATGGTCCCGTTCCGATACTCCTTCAGCCATTTTCCTGCAAACTAATCTGCACTTACCTCATGACGTCCGGTCAAACCCAACGCACTATTTTCAATCATGAGAAGGAGTCCTTTATGAGACTGACGTACTTGTTGGTTCCTGCCTTTGCTTTGATGCTGGCTGGCTGTGGTCCAGATGACAATGATCGTACCAATGAAGAAAATGCCATGCCGCCATCGGCTGAGCCGCAAAGCAATATGGGGCAGCCAGCGGATGACGGGATGAACAGCACAGCACCTGCGACCGGAACAGACACTACTCAATAAAGGGTAGGCATCTCCGGAGCAACCGCTCCGGAGGCTCTGCTGATGCCTGCTGCTTAAGAGCGCGAATAGCACCTATACTGTAAGCTGTTTGCGGCAGGAAGCATAAATGGGCGAAATAGGTAGAGTTGAAAGCGAGCCGGCTATGGCACGGCCATCAGGCCCGCTCTGGATTGCAGTCTCGGTTCTGGTGCTCATTCTCATGGCGTACTGGTGGCTGCTGATTGAGAACCAACGATCGCAGCTGGCTTATGCCGAGCAGCAGTTGGAGTTGCGGGCAGAGCAGACCTCCGAAGCACTGGCGATGCAGATCCACGTGTTGATGGCTGGCCTGGACTACCTGGGTGATAGCCTGGTCGCGCAATATCTTGATGGCCTGGATCAGTTTGATGCGGCGGTCAGAACCGCCATCGATACCTATGAAGATGGCACCATCCTTCAGGTATCGGTGGCTGACTCTACCGGAGAGATTATTTACAGCACTCTGGCACCCTCAGGAGGAAACGCACAGACGCCGATCTCGATCGCCAACCGGGAGCATTTTCGCGTACATGCCGAAGGGCGTGCGCCAGCATCGGGGCTGTATATCAGTGATCCGGTGCTTGGGCGTTTATCAGGCAAATGGTCCATTCAGTTCGCACAGCCGTTGCGGAGTGAAGGTGTATTTGCCGGTGTTTTGGTGGTATCGGTATCGCCTACCTTTATTTCTCGCTATTTCCAGAAAGTCTT
>Ga0079224_100017138_pt1 | contig 10205 bp, 10 predicted proteins | sample Stecom2015_FD_80414 | JGI IMG/M metagenome (GOLD analysis project Ga0079224, IMG submission 80414) | Agricultural soil microbial communities from Utah to study Nitrogen management - Steer compost 2015 | ecosystem: Environmental > Terrestrial > Soil > Agricultural land | place: USA: Utah... | reverse complement strand
GTGTGTCTTGTGTCACGGCGCAGGATGGGTGGGGCGCGCTCTTGGTTGTGGGGGGGGGGGGGGTGAGGGTCTTTTGTTGCGGGGTGAGGGGGGGGGGGGGGTTTTTCCCCTGGCGGGGGGGGGGGGGAGGGATCCTCCTTTCGGGGTGGGGGGGGGGGGAGGGATCCTGCTCTCGCGTGTGGGCGCGAGCGAGCGGGCGGGGTGGTGTTCGGGTGACGGGATGACGGGATGACGGGCGCGTCGGGCGGCCCCGATAGCCTGGGCGCATGGCCCCCACCCTCACCGTCGCCGATGTCGTCGGCCTGCTCGAGCAGCGATACCCGCCCGGCACCGCGGAGGGGTGGGACGCCGTCGGGCTCGTCGCCGGGGACCCGGCCGCGCCCGTCCGCAAGGTCGTCTTCGCCGTCGACCCCGTCCAGTCCGTCGCCGACGAGGCGATCGCCGCCGGGGCCGACCTCCTCGTCACCCACCATCCGCTCTACCTGCGCGGCACGACGACGGTCTCCGCAGCCACCCCGAAGGGTCGCGTGGTCCACGACCTCGTCCGCGCCGGCTGCGCCCTCTACACCGCCCACACGAACGCCGACTCCGCCGCCGGGGGAGTGGCCGACGCGCTCGCCGACCTCCTCGACCTGCGCGAGCGACAGCCGCTCACCCCGCACGACGCCGCCGCCCTGGACACGCTCACCGTGTTCGTCCCCCAGGACCACACGACGGCCGTCCTCGACGCGCTCGCCGACGCCGGCGCCGGCGCCATCGGCGAGTACGACCGCTGCGCCTTCACGGCCACCGGCCAGGGCACCTTCCGGGCGAGCGACGCCGCCAACCCGACGATCGGCCGGCGCGGCGAGATCACCGAGGTGGTCGAGAACCGGCTGGAGATGACCGTCCCGCGCGCCCGCCGCGCCGCCGTCCTCGCCGCGCTCCGCGCGAGCCACCCCTACGAGGAGCCCGCCTTCTCCGTCGTCGAGCACGCCACCCACCCGGCCGGCACCGGGATCGGGCGGATCGGCACGCTCCCCGCGCCGACGACGCTGCGCAGCCTCGCCGAGCGCGTCGCCGCTGCGCTGCCCGCCACCGCCCAGGGCATCCGCGTGGCCGGCGACCTCGACGCCGAGGTCCGCACCGTCGCCGTGTGCGGCGGCTCGGGCGACTCGCTGCTCGGCACCGTCCGCCGGCTCGGCGCGGACGTCTACCTCACCGCCGACCTGCGCCACCACCCCGCCTCCGAGGCGCTCGAGGCCGGCCCGCCCTACCTCATCGACGCCACCCACTGGGCGAGCGAGTGGCCGTGGCTGCCCGTCGCCGCCGCCCGGCTCGAGGAGGACGCCCGCGCGACCGGGGCCGAGCTCTCCACCGAGGTGAGCGGGATCGTCACCGACCCGTGGACGCTGCGCCTCGGCGCACCTGACAATGACAGCACGACCGACAACGAGGGAGTCGCCCAGTGACCACAGCCCCGGTGGCCGACCAGCGCCGCCTGCTCGACATCCAGGCACTCGACACGCGCGCCGCGAAGCTGGGCCACCAGCGCCGCAGCCTGCCCGTGCTCGAGTCGATCGCCGAGCTCGAGGGCCGGCTGGAGGACGTCCGCCGCGCACAGGTCGAGGAGCGGACCGTCGTCGGTGACACCCGCCGCGAGGTGGCCAAGGCGGAGAGCGACGTCGAGCAGGTCCGTCAGCGGGCCGCCCGGCACCAGGGACGCCTCGACTCCGGTGCCGTGAGCGCCAAGGAGGCCCAGGCCCTGCAGTCCGAGCTCACCCAGCTCGCCAAGCGGCAGGGCGACCTCGAGGAGGTCGAGCTCGAGGTCATGGAGCGGCTCGAGCAGGCCGAGGGCCGGCTCGCGGAGCTCGAGGCGCAGGAGGCCGCGATCGCCGCCGACATCGCGCGCCACACCGAGGCCCGGGACGCGGAGTGGGCGACGATCGACGCCGAGCTCGAGTCCATCGCCACCGAGCGGGCCGCCGTCGCCGGCGAGGTCGAACCCGCCCTCCTCGCGCTGTACGACCGCGTGCGCGAGCGCACCGGCGGGCTGGCGGCGATCGCGCTCTACGGCTCGCGCACCGAGGGCACCCAGCTCGACTTCTCCCTCACCGAGCTCGACGCGATCCACTCGGCGCCGCCCGAGCAGGTCGTCCAGCACGAGGACTACGGCTACATCATCGTCCGGATGGAGCCCAAGTGAGCCAGGCGAGCCTCTTCGACACCGAGCCCGCGGAGCGCGCGCCGCAGCCGGCGCGCCGTGGCCGCGTGCTCGTCGTCGAGGCGGACGGCGGCTCCCGGGGCAACCCGGGGCCGGCCGGCTACGGCGCCCTCGTCCGGGAGGGGGACACCGTGCTCGCCGAGCGCGCCGAGTACCTCGGGGTGTGCTCGAACAACGTCGCGGAGTACAGCGGCCTCATCGCCGGTCTGCGCGCCGCCGCGGCGATCGACCCGACGGCCCTCGTCGAGGTGCGGATGGACTCGCGCCTCGTCGTCGAGCAGATGTCCGGGAACTGGAAGATCAAGCACGCCGACATGCGCCGCCTCGCCCTCGAGGCGCGGGACATCCTGCCCGCCGGGCAGGTGCGCTACACGTGGATCCCGCGCGCGGAGAACTCCGCGGCCGACGCGCTCGCGAACGCCGTGATGGACAGCCGCGGCACCATCGAGCGGGACTACGCCGCCGACGACGACGGCGGGGACGTCGCGCCGTCGGGACCGGCGGAGGCTGATCCCGGCCCCGAGGCCGCGCCCAGCCCTGACGACGACTGGGACGGGGACGAGGTGCCGATCCCCGACGTCGACACGAACGCCCCCTCGCTGGCCGACCCGAACGCCATCACCCTCGTCCTCGTGACCCCGGGGGTCGCGCCGAGGGACCGCGGCGGGGACCCCGAGCTCACCGAGCAGGGCCTCGAGCTCGCCGGCGCGGCCGCCGCACTCGTCGACCGGATCGGCGACGGGCTGTGGCCCCACCTCGCGCGGCCGAGCATGCTCCTGGCCTCCCCGCTCGTCCGCGCCCAGCAGACGGCCGAGCTCATCAGCGAGGTCGCCGACCTCGGCGTGCCGACCGTGGACGACGACTTCGCCGCCGCCCAGCCGGGTGAGAGCCGCGAGGACGTCGCGGTGCGGGTCGAGCGCGCGATGGCCCGGCTCGACGCGAGCTGCGGGGGCTGCACCGTCGTCGTCGCCGCGCACGCCGACGTCATCGCCGCGATCGTCGGGACCGTGGTCGAGGCGCCGACGGCCGCGTGGGACGTCTTCCGCGTGGCGCCCGGGACGGTGAGCGTCGTGCGGCGCTGGAGCGGCCGCGGTGAGGTCCACGTCATGGGGTGCCCGGCACAGCTGGGCTCCGAGTAGACTCGTCGGGCGGATGAGTCGGCCAGGCGGTCGCGGCGCCCTCCGGGGCGACGAGGAACGTCCGGGCTCCACAGAGCAGGGCGGTGGGTAACACCCACCCGGGGTGACCCGCGGGACAGTGCCACAGAAAGTAGACCGCCGTCGCGGCCTCCGGGCCGTGGCGGTAAGGGTGAAAGGGTGGTGTAAGAGACCACCAGCGTGCCGGGTGACCGGTGCGGCTCGGTAAACCCCGCCCGGAGCAAGACCAGACAGCAGGCGCCCGAGGGCTGCTCGCCCGAGCCTGCGGGTAGGTCGCTGGAGGCGCACGGCAACGTGCGTCGTAGATGGATGGCCGCCACCGCGGTCCTACGGACCGCGGGACAGAACCCGGCGTATCGGCCGACTCATCCGCCTGCTCCGTCGTCGGCAGGAGCAATCCTTCCGCGCGTCGCGGACGTACCTCTGGTGTCGGGCGAGTTCGCCCGTCACGACGGAGGAGGCGGCCATGACGAGGCGGACGAGAGCACTCCTGGCGGCGAGCGCGGTCGGTGTGGCGCTGCTCGGGGCGTGCGGCGGCGACGACCCGGCCGCGGAGGAGACGAGCGCGCCACCCACGACCGAGGCGCCGATGACCGAGGAGCCGACGAGCGACGAGCCGGCCACCGATGCGGCCGGTGGCACGGAGGTGACGACGGCGGAGACCGACCTCGGCACGATCCTCGTCGACGGCGAGGGCATGACGCTCTACCTCTTCACCAACGACAGCCCGGGCACGAGCTCGTGCGCCGGCGACTGCCTCGTCGCGTGGCCGATCGTCGAGGGCGAGGCCACGGCGGGCGAGGGGGTCGACGAGGCGCTCCTCGGCACGATCGAGCGAGACGACGGCACCGTCCAGGCCACCTACGCCGACTGGCCGCTGTACTACTTCGCCCAGGATGCCGCCCCCGGCGACGTCACCGGCCAGGCCGTGAACGACGTGTGGTTCGTCCTCGCACCCGACGGCGAGATGGTCACCGACCCCCCGGATCCCGGCGCGATGGGGTACTGAGCACGCTCGGACGTCCGACGTCGAGATTGCGCCACAGGACGCGTCCGGTCCCCGGCCGTCCCCAGGTTCGCACCGGACGGGGTACCTGCGGTGCCCGCGCTCGCCATCCTGGTCCCCACACGGCGGGCACCAGCGCTCGCCCGAGGGACAGGGGAGCCCGATGCGAGCACTCGGCGCCGCCGTCGTCGTCCTCGTCGGCCTGGTCGCGTGCGGCGGGGACCCGGCGACGGACGCCGCGAGCGCGCCCGCGACCGCCACCGCCACCGCGACCGCCCCACCGACGTCAGGCTCGCCCGCGGCCCGCACGCCCCCGGGCACCCCCACCCCGGTGCAGACGGCCGAGGAGACCGCCTGGGAGGACCTGCCACCGGAGCTGGCGGCCGCGTTCCCCGAGACGGAGGTGGAGATGGACGAGCTGGTCCTCGCCGCCGAGGAGGCCTACCGCGCGCACCGTGCGCTGTACGACGCCGCCGCGGCCACCGGGTTCACGGACCCGGCGCTCGTCGAGGAGCTCAGAGCGGGCGCGGGCCGGCGGACGCGGGAGTACCTCGAGGCCGAGATGGCGGCGGTGGCCGACGCGGGGTACACCGTCGACGGCGGGGCGGAGGTCCGGGGCGTGGAGGTGTCCGGGATCAGCCCGCCCACCGAGGACTGGCCCGGGATCGGCGTCGTCCTCGACGTCTGCCTCGAGGTCTCGGGCACGGTCCGCGACCGGGACGGCACCGCGGTGCACGAGGTCACCGGCGGGCAGCGGGAGCTGCTCCGGGTGCGGCTCATGGCGGAAGGTGACGGGTGGCTCGTCGTGGAGCAGACGCAGCAGGAGGGGCCGTGCCCGCCGCACCTCGACCGGTGAGCCGGGGACCGCCGGGACGGCGGGGGCGCGCGGTCAGTGGTCCTTGACCGCGGTGATGCTGTAGGTCAGCGGCACCGTCTGGCGCAGCGGCTCGGGGAACACCCACGCCTCGCCCACCTGCTCCATGAGCGGGTGGGCCTTCCACGGCAGCGTCTGGTGCTCGCCGAGGCTGGTGACGCGCAGACCCGCGCCGAGCAGCGCGCCCATGATCTCCGCGAGCGAGTGCGGCCACTCGTAGGTGCGGGCATGCGTGATCGGCCGGTCCCCGGCGTAGGACAGCTCGTCGGACCAGGTCTGCGCCTCGTCCGAGCCGAAGTACCGGTAGCGCACCGCGAGGATGTCGCTGCGGACGTCGTCGAGCGTGTAGAGCATCGGGTGTCCGTCGCGGATGAAGAACGTCCCACCGGGCCGCAGCAGCCGGGCGATGCTCACCGCCCAGGCGGTGAGGTGGGGGAGCCAGGTGACGGTCCCGATGCTCGTGAGGACGACGTCGAACTGGCGGTCCAGCGCGTCGGCCGCGTGCTGGGCGTCCGCCTCGACGAACGTCGCCTCGAGCCCGCAGCGGTCGGCGAGGTCACGGGCGACCGCGAGGCTGCGCGGGGAGATGTCGACGCCGGTGACCCGGGCGCCGAGCCGCGCGAGGGAGAGGGAGTCGGTGCCGATGTGGCACTGGAGGTGGAGGACGTCGAGGCCGTCGACGCTGCACCGGGGAAGGTGCGGTCGCAGGAGGGCGACGTCCTCGCGGGTGACGCTGCTGATCCGGGCCGGGTTGGCGACGAAGCGGGGGAGGTCGTACATCTCCGACTCGGCGTGGATCTCGGCGCGGTCGTCCCAGTTCGCGCGGTTCGCGCGCAGCGCCTCGCGGGTGTCGACGGCGACGTCCGACCCGGGGGCAACGGGGTCGATGGTGCTCATCCGTCGGAGGGTACGGACAGGTCCGGCGCCGGAGCCAGCAGATATCCGGCGACCCCACCACCCGCCGTCCCGCCGGAGGAAAAGGCCTGCCGGGCGCCCCGGCCGACGTGCCAGGATTGGAGCACACCCCGAGACCCCGCTGGAGCCTTCCCGTGACGAGCGACGTCGCCCACCGCCCCGCCGAGCCGCGCACCGGCACCCCGGTGCTCGAGGTCGCCGGACTCGTCCGCCGGTTCGGTGACCTCACCGCCGTCGGCGGCGTGTCGTTCCACATCGCGCCGGGGGAGACCTACGGGCTGCTCGGTCCCAACGGGGCGGGCAAGACGACGACGATCTCGATGGTCGCCGGGCTGCTCGCCGCCGACGACGGCGAGGTGCGGGTCGCCGGGCGCCGGATGGGCCCGCGCGAGGTCGAGCCGAAGCGGCTGCTCGGCCTCGTCCCGCAGGAGCTCGCGATCTACCCCGAGCTCTCCGCGCGGGAGAACCTCCTGTTCTTCGGGCGGCTCAACGGCCTCGGCGGCGCCGAGCTCAGGCAGCGCACCGCGGAGGTGCTCGAGCTCATCGGCCTGGCCGACCGCGCCAAGGGCCCGACCAAGGAGTTCTCCGGCGGCATGAAGCGCCGGCTGAACATCGGCATCGGGCTCCTCCACCGGCCCGAGCTTCTCATCCTCGACGAGCCCACCGTCGGTGTGGACCCGCAGTCGCGCAACGCGATCCTCGAGTCCGTCGAGGCGCTGTCCACCGAGGGCATGGCGGTGCTCTACACGACGCACTACATGGAGGAGGCCGAGCGGCTGTGCGACCGCATCGGCATCATCGACGCCGGCACCATCCAGGCCGAGGGCACCCGAGAGGAGCTCATCCGGATCATCGGTGAGCTCGACGAGATCCGGCTCGTCGGCAGCGGCAACCTCACGGCCGCGGCCACGGCGCTCGAGGCGCTCGACGCCGTCGACCGCGCCGTCGTCGAGGGCCGTGAGATCCTCCTCCACGTCCGCGACGCCCCGACGGCGGTCGCCGCCGTCGTCACGACCGCCGGACGCAGCGGGATGGAGCTCTCCGACGTCGAGATCTCCCGGCCGGACCTCGAGTCGGTCTTCCTCCACCTCACCGGCAAGGCGCTGCGGGACTGACATGCGCCAGCTCCTCACCATCGTCGGCAACGACCTGCGCCAGCGGGTGCGGGACCGGTCGGTCCTCATCTTCGGCATCGTCGTGCCCGTCGCCCTCATGTTCGTCATGAACCTCGTCTTCGGGGACACCGACGAGGTCGAGCTCGGGGACGTCACCGTCGCCGCCTCCGTGGCCGACGACGACGAGCTCGGCCAGGCGCTCGTCGGCACCCTGACCCGGATCGAGGGGCTCGACGTCACCGTCGACCGGGTCGCCGCCGACGAGGTGCGGCCCCGCGCGGAGGCGGGCGACGCCCAGCTCGGGATCATCGTGCCCACCGGGTTCGGCGACGCCGTCACCCGGGGCGAGGGCGCGACCGTCGACCTCGTCGAGGGGGACGGCGCCGGCCTGGAGACCGACGTCCTCGTCTCCGTGGTCCGCGGCGTCACCGAGCAGATGACCGCCGGGACGGTCGCCGCCGGGGCCGCCGCCGCGGCCGGACTGCCGCCCGAGCAGCTCGGCGCGATCGCCCAGCAGGTGGCCGAGGCGCCGCCCGCCGTGACGACGGTCGAGGGCACGACGGCGACCGAGCAGCTCGACGCCTCGGCGGCTCTCGTCGCCGGGCAGGCCGGACTCTTCCTCCTGTTCACGGTGGGCTTCGGGGTGCTCTCCCTCATCAACGAGCGCGAGCAGGGCACCCTGGCCCGGCTCCGGTCGATGCCGATGCGGCCCGGGCTCATCGTCACCGCCAAGGCGCTCGCCGGTTACGTCCTCGGCGTCGTCGCCACGCTCGTCCTGCTCGCGGCCGGCACGCTCCTCTTCGACGTCGACTTCGGCTCCCCGCTCGTCGTCCTCGTCCTCGTCCTCAGCGTCGTCGCCGCCGCGACGTCCCTGACGTTCGTCGTCGTCCGGGTGGCGCGCACGTCCGAGCAGGCCGGGGTGGCTCAGTCGATCATCGCCGTCGTGCTCGGCATGGCGGGCGGGGCCTTCTTCCCCGTCGCGGCCTCCGGCGCCGCCGCCGGGATCCTCGACCTCAACCCCGTGGCCGCGTTCACCCGCGCGCTCGGGGTCAGCGCCGGCGGCGGCGGGCTCGGCGACGTCACCGGCCCGCTCCTCACGATGCTCGGCTTCGCCGTCGTCCTCGCCGTCGTCTCCCGGCTCGTCCCGGACCGGGGGGTGGCGGCATGAGGGCGGCCCTGGCGATCGCCGGCACCGAGCTGCGGCGGTTCACGCGCGACCGGTCGAACATCTTCTTCGTCCTCATCTTCCCGCTGCTCCTCGTCGTCGTCATCGGGCTGCAGTTCGGCGGCGAGGGGAGTACCGGCCGGATCGCGCTCAGCGGCACCGACGGCGAGCTGCGGGCCGCGCTCACCGCCGAGCTCGAGGACGCCGGCGCGGCCGTGAGCACGGCGGACCCGGACACCATGCGCGAGCAGGTGGCCCGCGGCCGCGCCGACGTCGGCCTGCTCGTCGACGACGCCGCGGAGCAGGCCTTCGCCGGCGGCGAGGTCGCCGAGCTCGAGGTCATCACCTCGACCGGTGCCACCTCGCAGGCCGCGGTCCAGGTCGCCCGGACCGCCCTGCAGACCCTGTCCCTCGACCGCGTCCAGCTCACCGTCCTCACCGACCTCGGGGTCTCCGAGGCGGAGGCCGCGGCGGCGCTCGAGCAGTCACGGGCGGAGGTCGCGCCGGTCGAGCTCCGCGTCGTCGACGTCGACGAGATCGCCCAGGAGCTCGGCGGGCTCGGGCAGTTCGACCTCGGCGCGTCGACGATGCTCCTCCTGTTCGTCTTCCTCTCCACGCTCGGCAGCGCCGTCACGCTCATCCAGTCCCGGCGGCTCGGCGTCCAGGGCCGTGTGCTCGCGGCGCCGGTGTCCAGCGCCCAGGCGATCCTCGGGCAGATGCTCGGCCGCTGGGTCATCGCCGGTGCCCAGGGCGTCTACATCATGGTGGCCAGCGTCCTGCTCTTCGACGTCGACTTCGGCAGCGTCCCCCTCGCGCTCCTCGTCCTGCTCGTGTTCGGGGCCGTGGCCACGGGCGCCGCGATGCTCCTCGGCGCGGTCATGGACCACGAGGGCGCCGCGAACGGCGTCGCCGTCGGAGTCGGGCTCGTCCTCGGCGCGCTCGGCGGGTGCATGTTCCCCCTCGAGCTCTTCCCCGACACGCTGCGCACCGTCGCCCACGCCACCCCGCACGCCTGGGGCTACGAGGCGTTCGCGGAGATCCAGCGCCACGGCGGCGGGCTCGTCGACATCGCGCCCCAGCTCGGCGTGCTCGTCGCGATGGCGCTCGTCCTCGTCCTCGCCGGCTCGTGGGCGCTGCGCCGCAGCGTCGCCCGGGCGATGTAGCGCCGGACGCCCCGGGGAGCGCCGGCCTCCGCCCCCCGCCCTCCGCCGAGGTCGCACATACGGTCACCAGCACGCCGTCCCGCGCGGCTCGTGGTGACCGTATGTGCTACCTCGCCGCGAGGGAAGGCTTGCCGGTGCCTCGCGTAGCATCCCGTCATGGCCGAGGACTCCGTGCGGGTGGACAGCTGGCTGTGGGCGGTGCGCCTCTTCAAGACGCGCTCCCAGGCGCAGGCGGCCTGCCGCGGCGGCCACGTGAGGGTCGACGGTGACCGCGCCAAGCCCGCGACGCTCGTCGGCCCGGGGACCCGGGTGGTGGTGACGGGTGGGCCCCAGGAGCGCACGGTCGTCGTCGTCCGGCCGCTGCGCAAGCGGGTCGGCGCGCCGGTTGCCGCCCAGGCGATGATCGACGAGACCCCACCGCCGCCGCCGAAGGTCGAGCAGGCCGCCGTCCCCCGCCGGGAGCGTGGCGCGGGCCGCCCGACGAAGCGTGAGCGGCGCGACATCACCCGGCTGCGGGGGTACTAGGCCCGCCGTGGACGACACGACGACGGGGACGACGGGCGCGCTCCTGCGCGGCGGGCCTCCCGAGCCGGAGTCCCTCGCGCGG
>Ga0079224_100017137_pt1 | contig 10205 bp, 9 predicted proteins | sample Stecom2015_FD_80414 | JGI IMG/M metagenome (GOLD analysis project Ga0079224, IMG submission 80414) | Agricultural soil microbial communities from Utah to study Nitrogen management - Steer compost 2015 | ecosystem: Environmental > Terrestrial > Soil > Agricultural land | place: USA: Utah... | reverse complement strand
CCCTCTCCGCCACCCGCTTTCCGCTGGTCCAGTTGCTGGAGGCGCTGGGCGGCCCCGCCGCGCCGGTGGTGGCGTGCCTGCGCTCGGCCCTCAAGCTGGATCAGGGCGGGCTGGAACTGGCCAATGCGGGCATCTGCACCGTCTTCGTGCCCAAAGGCGCAGACGCGTCTCAAGCCGCCCTGCCCGAGACCTTGCGCAAGATTCGCAGGCTCACCGGGGCGAGCCTCGGCCTTCAGGACATGGCGGCGCTGGAAGCCCCGTGGTTTCTCGACCCGCTGCACACCGCCCGGCACTGCAACGCGGTGTTCGCCCACAACCGGCAACTGGCCCTTGCCTTCCGGCCCACCGGCAGCCTGTTCGCCGGGCTGTCTCACCCCGCGCTTCTGGCCGAGCAAACGCCGTGGACGGAAGCGCCCTTCTGCACCCTGACGCTGAGCGACCCCGCGCCGGAGAACTACCTGCGCCTGCAAGATCTGCTGGCGCAGGAGGCCGCCGCCCGCCAACTGGCGTTCGGCATTGGCGGCAGCTTCGGCTTTCGCGGCCACCGTTTCGAGGCCATCGTTCCCGAAGCGCCCGAATCACCGCCCTTCCTGCGTGTGGCGCTTGGCGCGCGCGGCGGGCCGAGCCTGCCCGGCATCCTTCAGTTGCTGAACGAACTGGCGGCCTGCAACGCGCTGGCAGACTTCAAGCCAGGCTCCAAACCAAGGTCCAAACCGGGCTTCAGGCCGAAGCGCGGCAGCCGCCATGACGGAGGCGGGGGAAAGACCCGCTGACTATCTTCCCCTTGACTGGCCGCCAACTTCCCCGCACAACACGTTTCGTCGGGGAGTAGCGCAGCCTGGTAGCGCATCTGCTTTGGGAGCAGAGGGTCGCAGGTTCGAATCCTGTCTCCCCGACCATTTCCCAAACCCGGCCATTTTCCTGAAAATCACGGCAAACCAAGCGCGGCTTCCGCTCCGGCAAGGCGGGCCGTTATGCCAGCCCCGCCGTTTGCGCCAGCAGCCACAGGCCGATAATCAGGAACAAGAGCGCGGCGATCTTGCGCACCACATCCACCGGCACCCGCTTCATCAGGCCGTTGCCGAGGAACACCGCCGGGGCGTTGGCGATCATCATGCCGATGGTGGTGCCCAGGGTGACCGTCAGCGCATCATGGAAGCGTGCGCCCAGCGCCACGGTCGCAATCTGGGTCTTGTCTCCCATCTCCACCAGAAAGAAGGCCACCAGCGTGGTCAGAAACGCGCCATATCGGGAGGGCGTCTGGTTCACGTCGTCCAGCTTGTCCGGCACCAGCGTCCAGATGGCCATGCCGATGAACGAGAGAGCGATCAGATACCGGAACCACTGGCTGTCCAGCAGGAAGGCCGCCTCCGCCCCCACCAGCGCCGCAAGGAAGTGATTGACCAGAGTCGCAACGAAAATGCCCGCCACAATCGGCCAGGGGCGTTTGAAGCGCGTCGCCAGAACAAGCGCGAGCAACTGGGTTTTGTCGCCCACTTCGGCCAATGCCACAACGGCGGTCGAGGTGATGAATGCTTCCATTGAAACTTCCGCAGCCGGGCATCTTCAGGCCAACAGCACCAGGCCTCCCGCCCGGCTGGCACGGAAGCGCGGCGCCATTGGTCTCGCCCGAGCGGGTCCCCCCCTCCCCTCGCACCATGGCCTCTCGGCCAAGCATGTTGATGCGAAGGCCCGTCCTTTCCGAACGGCTGGCTACTCCCCAGTGACGAGGCTCCATTAAACGCGGCGCAGCAGGAAAGCAAGCGATCCGCGCCCCCGCATGCGGCTGCCCCCGGCGCGCATGGGGACGCACACGCGGCACGTGCATTATCCACCAGCAGCAAATTCCGAATATATCATTTAATATCAAATACTTAGTGTCGGTATTCCTTACAAGCGCCGGATTGCGGACTGGTTTCCGCTGGTTACGCCTTTGATTTGCCAAGCCCCGCCTGACTGGCACGAAACCTGCGTCATGGTCTTGCGACGCACGCCGTCACCCCCGGCACCCGGAAAAAATGAATAAATCCGGTGGCTTATATGCACCAATCAATAGGTATATCCATGAAGACACTTCGCATCCTGACATCCGGCCTTGCTCTCGCTGCGACATGTCTCGGCATGTCCGGTGCGGCTGGGGCTGCCCTGATTACGGAATGGCGCTTCGACGCCGTGAACGACTGGGCGAACACCACCTTCTCCTCGCCCGGCCCCGGCGCTCCGACCAACAATTTCCTCGTCTCCGACACCCTGCCCGACGGCAGCGACCCGAATGGCTCCACCAGTCAATACGACATCATCCGCTGGGGCACGCCTGCCCCCGGCAGCCCCTCGCGCAGCTTCCTCGCGCTGGATGACGTGCACGGCTCCGACGGGCTGTTCACCAACGATCCGAACGGCATCGCCGGCACCACGGTTTACCACGGCAACTACCGTCAGCTTGCCGCCGGCCAGCAGTGGCTGGACACCACCACCGCCGTGACCACCATCACCGTCACCCCGGTCACGCCTGACGGAGACCCCATCGGCCCGATCCAGCGGGATTTCTTCATCAACTTCACCGAGACGATCGACACGCAGGACAACGGCGCCTGCCCCGGCGGGCCGTGGGCGCCGGACATCGCCCCCTGCCCGGACTCCTTCACCGTTGACCTGTCAGAGGCGTCCTTCTCCGTCGCCATTGACGAATATATCTACACCTTCAGCCTGTTGCTCCTTGATGAAGCCGGGTCCGAGAATATCGCCAAGCTGATTATCGATAACGGTCAGGCCACCGTGTGGACGGAAGAAGGCGTCCGCAGCAAGCTGGTGACGCGGGTCGTCGTCGAAGCCCAGCGCATCCCCGAACCAGCGCCCCTCGCCCTGCTGGGCGGCGGACTGGCTCTGGCCGGGCTGCTTGGCCAGCGCAGAAAACGCGGCGCAGACGCGACCAGTCGTTCTGCCGACGCCCTGTAAGGTACGGACAAATACTGCGGAGGAGGCGGTTCGTTACTGCTCCTCCGCATCGTTACCCCTGCGTTTACCGATTTTAACATCATAAACCGGACCTCTTGCGCCGCTCGGCTGTTAGTTCGCCCAGGGGCACGGAACCAGGTTCTGTGGGAGGAGTACATGAAACCGATGAGAATCGCCCTGCTCGGCAGCGCCATCAGCCTTGCGGCTGTGGCCAGCGCCGCGCCCGCCAGCGCCGCGCTGATCGAGAACTGGATCGTGTCGATCAACAATAGCTGGTCCGACGTCCAGTTCGCCTCCAGCGGACCGGCATCAATCGCGCCCCAGGATCCCTTCGGCGTGTTTGACACCCTGCCCGACGGCTCAGACCCCCGAGGGCTGGACTATGACGTGATTAGTTGGGGCACGCCCCGCACGGACATGGGCCGCAGCTTTCTGGCCGTGGATGAAACCGTCTCGCTGGCCGCCACCACCAACGATCCGATCGGCGTGATCGGCACCTCGCTGTATCACGGCAACTATGTTCAGGCTGCCAGCACGTCGGAAAACCCCGCCGAACGCTGGCTCGACAGCGCCGTTCTCAACCTTGAGATCACGCTCGCGCCCGCAGACGATGCCACCCGCACCACAACCTTCAACCACGCCATTCCGTTTGATTTCTTCGAAACCCGCAACACCACCGCTCTCGGCAGTTGCCCCGGCGGCGCGTGGCCGGGCGGCACCGTGCCTTGCCCGGACAGCCTGACCACCACCACCGAGGCCACCAGCTTCTCGTTCATGCTGGATGACTTCGAGTATTTCCTCACCTTCCTGTTCGATCCGGAGAACTCCCTCAACGTCATCCGCTCGGACCGGACCGACGACACCGCAACGCTCTGGACGGCGGAAAACAACCGCAGCCGCCTCGCCACGCGGCTGGCCATCACCAACGAGCCGATCAACGGCCCCGCGCCCGTTCCCGAGCCGGGGTCCATCGGCCTTGCCGCAGCCGGGCTTGCCCTGCTGGGCCTCGTGCGCCTGCGGCGTCGCCAATCCGCAGCTTGCTGACAGGTTCCTCACACCTCATTGCACAGAAGGGCGCTGCACAGCGCCCTTCTCCGTTTTCGGGAGGTGGCGCGGCCCGATAAATTCCTGAATGCGCAGGCCGCGCTTTTCAGTGAACGCGGGGAACACGGCCCGTAAAACGAACGGGAGCGCGAGGGTCCCCGATCCTCGCATCTTCCCCTCGCATCTTCCCCTCGCATCTTCCCTTTCAAAAACCAAAATCATCCGACCTGCCAGCAAAGCAGCCTGTGAACCGCTCTGATTTGTTATGTCGGCAAGGCTTACAAATATATAGAGAATGCGCCCCAGCCCCTTGTTAAGCCCATGTAATTATTACAGGAACGTCACTGGCACGAAACCTGCTTCTCATTGGCAGCATTGGCCCGTCAACCAGTTCGCCCCGTATGGCTGGTTGAAGCTCCGGCCCCGGATCACATGAACAAGCAGGTGTGCCATGAGAAATTTGAGACCGGTTCTTCCTTCAGTTGCGTTTCTTGCCAGCCTTGCCCTGTCCGCAGGCGCCGCCAACGCGACCGTGATTAGCGAATGGGCCTTCACGGTTGACAACATCTGGAATGAAAGCGCCACCAGCTGGACCACGGCGGGCACCACGCCCCCGGACCCCTTCGGTTCTGGCGCTGCCCTGCCTGACGGCACCGCAGATGGCGGTTCCTACACCGATGTCCGCTGGGGTTCGCCTGCCGTGCCGGGCGGAAGCCAGAGCTTTCTGGGGGCGGATACGGGCCTGTACGTCACCGGCCTGATGACCAACGACAGCACCGGCGTTGCCGGGTCTTTCTATTATCACGGCAACTACACCCAGTATTCGCCGTCCAACACCCGTGAAAAATGGCTCACCAACACCGAACTGGTCTCCCAGATCACCATTGAATCGGTTGATCCCGCCGGGCAGAACATTTCCATCACCCGTTCCTACACCATTTCCTTCACTGAAACGCTGAACGAAGTGCCGCTGGAGGAATGCCCCGGCTATCCGTGGCCGCCCGTCGGCCCGACCCCCGACATGCCCACCTGCCCTGACCAGCTCACCATCGACATTTCCGATCTCACCTTCAGCACCGGCGTGATTGACGGCTACATTTATGATTTCACCGTCAGCTTCGACGCCGACAGCTTCCAGAACATCGCAGGGCTGACCTACAACCCCGATGGCACCGTCACCATGTGGACCAACGAGGGCGAACTCAGCCGCGTCGGCACCCGCATCACGGTAACGTCCCGCATCAGCGAACCTGTGCCGCTGGCGCTGCTGGGCGCGGGTCTCGTCATGGCTGGCGGCCTGTTGCGGCAGCGCAAATCCGCCTGATTTCATTTTTGAAAAGAAGATGTGAAGGGAAGATGCGAGGGACTTGTCCCTTCCCGTGCGCGGAGGCGCACAAACCAAAAATAGCGCGGACGCGCACAAACAAAAGAATAAGCAGGGGGATTTTTAATCCCCCTGCGACCCCCTATTCGTTTTACGGGCCGTGTTTCCCGCGTTCACTGAAAAACTGGCCTGATTACTTACAAAGAGCAATTTTCATTTCGAAGATGCACCAATAGAAACGGAACAAACCTCAAAGAACAGAATACATTTCGACAACAAAACGAAGCTCATTCTATTAGCGAAATATTTCGTCGGCATTCTTTACACATATTATTAGTAACAATCCAATCTGCCGCCATTAAGTATTTGAATTCAATTAAACCCATTAACTTGGCACGCCCCCTGCATAGGTAGACGTGTCCCAAAGGCATGGTTCGTGAAACCCCGCTTTCACTGACAGCCTGATAAAAAGATGGGTGGTATCATGATCCTGAAAAAATCCGTCGTTTCCTCCGTAGCCGCTCTTGCTTCTCTCGCCCTGTCGGGCACGGCCTTGGCCGCCCCGATCACGGAGTGGGCCTTCACCGTCAATCAGAGTTTTGATCCGGACAGCACCACCTGGACCACGGGCGGCGTTGATCCGCAAAACGCGTTTGGCGCCAATGTGAATGCCCTGCCAGATGGCCAGGACCCTGCCGGGGAGTACTCCTTCGTCCGCTGGGGCACGCCTGAGTTCAGCGGCGGCAACCGCAGCTTTCTGGCTGCCGACACCAACCTGGTCCGCACCGGCCTGATGACCAACGGCCCGGGCGTTGCCGGTTCCTACTTCTACCACGGGAACTACACGCTGCTTTCCGGCCCGCAATATGAGAACACGCTGAGCAGCGCCAGCCTGATTACTGAAGTGGAGGTCGCCTCCGTGACCCCCGATGGCGTGACGGCGATTCTTTCCCGCACGTTCGAAATCGGCTTCATCGAGACCACGAACAAGCAAAACGGCGTCGTCATTCCGATCGAGGACTGCGACGGATACGACATCTGGGGCGGCACGCCCGGCATTGTCGCCTGCCCTGACCGCTTCTCGCTCGACATCCGGTCGCTCAACTTCAGCACCGATGCAATCGACGGCTACATTTACGACTTCACCGTGGCCTTCGATCTTTCCACCGTTCAAAACATCGTCGGCGCTAACCTCGATGGCAACATCGCCACCATCTGGACCGCCGAAGGCGTTCTCAGCAGCATCGGCACCATCGTAACCGTCTCCTCCCGTCTGGCCCCGGTTCCCGAGCCGGGCACCATCGCCCTTCTGGGCGCTGGCCTGACCGCCGCGGGCTTCGGTCTGCGCCGTCGCCGCAAGTAACCCTTCCCACCGGGGGAGAAAAGAAAAGGGGCACCCGTTTGGGCGCCCCTTTTCGCGTCAGAACCTTTTATTTTTGTTTTGCAGGAGGGTCTTGACCCTCCTGCGACCTCCCTTTCGATTCAAAGGGCCGTGCGTGTGATAAAGGGCGCGCCCCGATAAATTCCCGAATTCATGAGGGCCGCGCTTTATCCAGCAAGCGCCGGAAACATGGCCCGAAAAACGAAAAGGGGGTCGCAGGGGGATTAAAAATCCCCCTGCTTATCTAATACAAGAAAGTCAGGCGATCACCGCTCGATCAGACCAGACGGCTCTGCCGCAGGGCCGCCGCGATGAAGCTGGAGAACAGCGGGTGCGGGTCGAACGGCTTTGATTTCAGTTCCGGGTGGAACTGCACGCCGATGAACCACGGGTGGTCCGGGTATTCGATGGTCTCCGGCAGCGTGCCATCCGGCGACATGCCCGCAAAGCGCATGCCCACGGCCTCCAGCCGCTCCCGATAGGCCACGTTCACCTCATAGCGGTGGCGGTGGCGCTCCTCGATTTCGGTCGTGCCGTAGCACTCGGCGATCTTCGAGCCTTCGGCCAGTTTTGCCGGGTATGCGCCCAGCCGCATGGTGCCGCCCAGATCGCCGCCTTCCTCGCGGGTTTCCACCTTGCCGTCGCGCACCCATTCGGTCAGCAGGCCCACGATGGGGTCTTCGCACGGGCCGAACTCGGTGGAGGAAGCGCCGCTGATCTTCGCCAGATTGCGCGCGCCTTCAATCACCGCCATCTGCATACCGAAGCAGATGCCGAAGTAAGGCACCTTGCGCTCGCGGGCGAATCTTGCGGCGGCGATCTTGCCCTCCGCGCCGCGCTGGCCGAAGCCCCCCGGCACCAGAATGCCGTGCAGCGGCTCCAGCGCCAGCACCGCGTCCTCGCCTTCCTCGAACAGTTCGGCATCGATCCATTCGATGTTCACCCGAACCCGGTTGGCGATGCCGCCGTGCACCAGCGCCTCGGAGAGCGACTTGTAGGCGTCCTTGAAGCCGGTGTACTTGCCGACGATGCCGATGGTCACCTCGCCCTCGGGGTGGTGCACCCGCTCGACAATGTTCTTCCACTTGGTCAGGTCCGGAGCCGGCGCATCGTTGATGCCGAACGCGGCCAGAACTTCCGTATCCAGCCCCACGGCGTGGTATTGCAGCGGCACCTCATAGATGCTCTCGGCGTCCAGCGCCGGAATCACGGCAGAGGGGCGCACGTTGCAGAACAGGGCGATCTTGGCCCGCTCGCTTTCGGGCAGCGGCTGTTCAGAGCGGCACACCAGCACATCCGGCTGAATGCCGATTCCGCGCAACTCCTTCACCGAGTGCTGCGTCGGCTTGGTCTTCAGTTCGCCCGCCGCCGCGATGAACGGCACCAGCGTCAGGTGCACGAAAATGGCGTGGCCCCGGTCCAGTTCATTGCCGAGCTGGCGGATGGCCTCCATGAACGGCAGGCTCTCGATATCGCCCACCGTGCCGCCGATCTCGCACAGCACGAAGTCCAGGTCTTCCGTGTCGTTGAGCGCGAATTCCTTGATCGCGTCCGTCACGTGCGGAATGACCTGCACCGTGCCGCCGAGGAAGCCGCCGCGGCGCTCCTTGGCGATGATGTCGGAATAGATGCGGCCCGAGGTGATGTTGTCGGTCCGGCGCGAGGGAACGCCGGAGAACCGCTCGTAGTGGCCCAGGTCCAGATCCGTTTCCGCGCCGTCGTCGGTCACATAGACCTCGCCGTGCTGATAGGGACTCATCGTCCCCGGATCGACATTGAGGTATGGATCGAACTTGCGCAAACGCACCTTATAACCGCGCGCCTGCAGCAGGGCTGCAAGCGATGCGGCCATCAGGCCTTTGCCAAGGGACGATACCACGCCGCCGGTGATGAATATGAACCGCGCCATGGGCCTACACTATAGACAAATTAAAACCACTCGCGCCACCAAATCTTGCAGGCGGCGCGTTCGAAACCCGATGTTGAAACTCAGTCGCCGACGGGAACGGACGGGAGCGCCGGCAACGCCTCGGTCGGAACCGCCGGAGCCGCTTCGCCCGGCACGGCCGGAGCCGTCACCGCGGCATCTTCCTGCAACAGACGGTCGATTTCAGAGGGAGAGGTCTTCTGAACCTTCGCCAGAAACGCCAGACCAATCGAGGTCACGATGAACAGGGCCGCCAGAATTGCCGTGGCCCGCGTCAGCAGGTTGGCCGCGCCCCGCGCCGACATCAGACCGCCGCCGCCACCGCCTCCACCGATCCCGAGGGCGCCGCCCTCGGAACGCTGAAGCAGAATGACAGTCACCATCGCAACCGCAATCAGACTGTGGACGACGAGCAGAAAGGTCATCATCGGGAAAGACTCCACCGGGCGCTGGACTCAACGCCTTTACCGTGCGGAACGGCTGTTAACCGGTACGCGCCGGATTTGCAACCCGGCGCGTTGGCGTATGAACGTATCAGGCGGGCACCCCGGCGACAATGCCGAGAAAATCCTCCGCCTTCAGGCTTGCGCCCCCCACCAGAGCGCCATCCACATCCTCAACCGCCAGCAACTCGGCGGCGTTCGACGGCTTCACCGCACCTCCGTAGAGAATGCGCATCCCCTCGCCCTCCATGCCGAAGCGCTCCACCAACTGGCGGCGGATGGCCGCATGCACCTCGGCCACTTCCGGCGTGGTCGGCGTGCGGCCGGTGCCGATGGCCCACACCGGCTCATAGGCCACAACGGTGTTGGCGGCAGTCGCTCCCTCCGGCACGGAGCCTGAAATCTGGCCGCCCACCACCTCCAGCGTGCGGCCCGCGTCGCGCTCGGCCTCCGTCTCGCCCACGCAGATGATCGCCGTCAGACCGGCGCGCCAGCCCGCCTGCGCCTTGGCGTTCACCGTCTCGTTGCTCTCGCCGTGGTCGGCCCGGCGTTCCGAGTGGCCCACGATCACCATCTGCGCGCCAGCATCCGCCAGCATCTCGGCGGAGGTATCGCCGGTGTGCGCGCCGCTGACCTTGGCGTGGCAGTCCTGCCCGCCGATGGCGATGCGGCTGCCCGCGGCCTTCTCCGCAAAGCCTGCCACCAGCGTGAACGGCGGGCAGATCGCCGCGTCGATTCGCTCCGGCGCACCGGCAACGCCCGCAATCATCGCCTCCAGTTCGGCAAGCGATGCCTTCAGGCCGTTCATCTTCCAGTTTCCTGCAATCAGCGGTCGCCGCGTCACCACGTCCAGCCTCCAGATATCTATGGCGCATGCGCAAAGGCGCGCAGTGCCGGTGTTTTCGAAAATTGGGCACGGCAATAGCAGATGCGCGGCCGGAATGGCAAAGGACATCGCGCCCCGCGCCGGGCGGGGTGGTTTCCTCTGCGCCCTGCGCCTCAAGGATGCTTGCCGTGGCGGTGCGGCCTACCTATGATCCGCAACCGTTCCGGACACTCTTATTTGGCAGGCGCTTCCATGCTCGCATCCATTCGCAAAGCCCTTTCCTCGTGGGTCGTTATCGGCCTGCT
>Ga0079224_100017136_pt1 | contig 10205 bp, 8 predicted proteins | sample Stecom2015_FD_80414 | JGI IMG/M metagenome (GOLD analysis project Ga0079224, IMG submission 80414) | Agricultural soil microbial communities from Utah to study Nitrogen management - Steer compost 2015 | ecosystem: Environmental > Terrestrial > Soil > Agricultural land | place: USA: Utah... | reverse complement strand
TAAACATGTTTTTTTTCTTCTACCTTAATATTTGTTACAATGAGATAGATTTTTTATTTAATACAATAAGAAGGTAGAGAATAACATGAAAACGATTCATATTAATGAGCATTTCAAAGAAGACTGGACACGTGTTCTTAATCATATAGCCAATTTATTTTACGAAGATTCCGTTATTCAGATCGATCAGGACGGTTCCGATATGTCGATTGAATTTAACAAGTCTATCGATGAAAATTTTACGATTTCCACATTTGCCAAGCTAAAAGTAGATGGACAGGAATATACGAGCGACTATTCGATTAAGTATGAGACAGAAGGAACGGAAAAAGAGCAAAACATCCGAATGAAGCGTGCACTGTCACATGTCATGCTTGATGTACTCGAACAATATTCGGGTATGACGCAGCAGTGGGGGATTTTAACAGGAGTCCGCCCGACAAAGCTTTATCATAAATATCGTAAAGCCGGTATGAATGATGAAAAAATTGCCGCGGTACTAAAAGAGGATTACCGAATTTCGGATCAGAAAATCGCATTGATGAAAGCGATTGTTGAGAGACAACTTACGGTGATTCCTGATCTGGACGAGCTTGGCAAGGAAATTTCAATTTATATCGGAGTTCCGTTTTGTCCGACAATGTGTGCGTATTGCACATTCCCGGCCTATGCGATCCAATCAAATCGTAAGGCAGGACGCGTAGAGAAATTTATCGATGGCCTGCATATTGAGCTGCGTGAAATGGGGAAATGGCTGACTGAAAAGAATATGCGCATTACTTCGATTTACTGGGGCGGCGGTACACCGACTTCGATCGAGGCACATGAAATGGATGCATTATATAAAACAATGTTTGATGCTTTCCCGAATCCCGAGTCCATTCGTGAAATTACGGTAGAAGCAGGGCGTCCGGATACAATTACACCCGAGAAAATCGAAGTGTTGAAAAAATGGGGCATTGACCGTATTTCCGTTAACCCGCAAAGCTATACGCAAGAAACATTAAAAGCAATTGGCCGCCATCATACTGTTGAAGAAACAGTAGAGAAGTTTTGGCTGTCACGCAATTCCGGAATGAATAATATCAATATGGATTTGATTATCGGCTTGCCGAATGAAGGTATTGAAGAATTCGAGCATTCATTAGCGGAATCGGCAAAAATGCAGCCTGAAAGTTTAACGGTCCATACACTCAGCTTTAAGCGTGCTTCGGAAATGACGCGAAACAAAGACAAGTATAAAGTAGCCGACCGTGATACAGTAGGGAAAATGATGCAGATGGCAACAGAATGGACAGCTGAAAACGGCTATGTTCCATATTACTTATACCGCCAGAAAAATATTTTAGGAAACTTGGAAAACGTCGGCTATTGTAAGCCGCAAGAAGAATCAATCTACAATATTGTCATTATGGAAGAAGTGCAGACAATTTTAGGTATCGGCTGCGGCGCTTCCTCGAAGTTCGTGCATCCAACGACCGGCAAAATTACACAGTTCCACAACCCGAAAGATCCAGCAGCATATATCCTGACGTTTGAAGAATCAATCGCCAAGAAAATCGCGATTTTAGACGAGCTTTATTCTTAATAAGCGAAAAGGTGCCATTTTTCTCCCAGAGAAAAATGGCTCTTTTGGTTAAGTCGCTGCATTTTTCAGCGAAGGGGAGATTTTTATAATGAGATCAACTTGTGTAAACTAGTAAGAGAGTAAAAGAAAAGGATTTGTTGCAATGAGCAAATTACTAGGACTGTTAATGTTCACGTTACTATTCGTAGCAGGATGTACAGAACCGGCCGAAGAAACATACGAAACCCCGCTAAAAGAAATGGCCGTCCACTTTATTGATGTAGGACAGGGGGATTCCATTTTTATTGAAGCTCCAAACGGGAAAACGATGCTTATCGATGGTGGTGTAAAAGGTGCCGGCAAGGAAATTGTCGCCTATTTAAAAGCACAGGGAGTCAACAGGCTGGATTATGTAGTCGCTACACACCCGGATGCCGACCATATCGGCGGACTGATTTCAGTGCTGAATTCCATCTCCATTAAAGAATTTATCGATTCCGGAAAAGTACATACGTCACAAACATATGAAGAAATGCTAAGCCTCATTCAAGCAAAAAATATTAAATTTACGATTCCTGAAGCAGGGGATGAATTTCAGCTTGAAGACAACCTTACTGTAGAAGTTCTTGCTGCGGACGAGACTGCTTCTGATAATAATGACGCATCAATCGTTCTGCGCGCGGAATACCAAAATATTTCGTTCTTACTGATGGGAGATGCCGATCACGGCGTAGAGCAGGAGCTTTTACAAAATGGAACCGATGTGCAGGCAACTATTCTTAAAGCAGGCCATCACGGATCGAATACGAGCAGTTCGCCAAAATTTATTGAAGCGGTGAGCCCATTGGCAACTATATTAAGCTATGGACAGGACAATAAATACGGTCACCCGCATGCAGAAGTAATCGATATTCTGCAAAACGTAAATAGTGAAATATATAGTACTGCAGAAGCCGGGACGATTGTGATAACTACAGATGGGGTAACATATGACATAGATGCACAGCAGTGGACAGGTATCGGGGCAACGAGTTCGATACCGTTACCATCCTCAAAAAAGAGCGGTAAAATCGAACTGATCAGCAAAGATGTGCATGAAGAAATTGTTGTCATCCAAAATAATAGTAATCAGGCAGTTAACTTAAAAGGCTGGGAACTGATATCCGTTGAAGGTGATCAAGTATTTAATTTCCCGGATATTAATTTAGCGCCAGGGAAAAAGCTTTCGATTACAAGTGGTCCCGATGCAAAAACAGGTGCGGCTACACTGGAATGGTCGAAAAGACAAATATGGCTAAACAGCGGGGATGCAGCCCAATTAGTCAATGCGAAAGGGGAAGTTGTAAGTGAACTACAATAAATATACGCTGGACCGATTTGATGGAGATTATGCGATTTTTTTAAAACGTCCCGAAGAAACGGAGCAACTTCTGATCCATCATGCTGAAATTCCATCAGAACTTAAAGAAGGCGATATCGTAAATATTATGGATGATGGTTTTGAGTATAAGATTGAGTTGCTGAAAGAAGAAACTGAAAATCAAAAAACACGTGTCAACAATCTGTTACAGCAGTTAAGAAACAAGGAATAACAGAATTTTTTCCTTAATATCTCTATCCTAGAAAATTTAGAAAAATCAAAAAGTATCAGAAAATTTACGCTTTAGTATGGTAAAATATATGGGTACATATATTAATTTTAGGAGCGTAACAATGGCTATCAAAACAATAATTTTCGATTTAGATGATACTTTATTATTCGATCAACAATCAGTAAAAACGGCATTTGAAAAGACATGTGATTATGCAGCGACCCAAAAAAACGTCGACGCACAGGAATTGGAAGAGGCAGTAAGATCGGCAGCACGCAGTCTTTATGAAAGTTATCCTACATATGACTACACGGTCTTAATCGGCATTAACCCATTTGAAGGTCTTTGGGGAACATTTGATGACCCGACACCGCAATTTCAGCAGATGAAAGAAATTGTACCTGCCTATCGTACTGAAGCTTGGACGAAAGGTTTGGCGGCAGTTGGAATTGAAGATGCAGCATTAGGCGCGGAACTCGGGGAGCGTTTTGTAGAAGAACGTAAAAAAGCACCATTTTTCTATGAAGATACATTTGCCGTATTGGATGAGTTAAAAGGGAAATACGAGCTTGTGCTATTAACGAACGGTGCTCCAAGTTTACAAAATTTAAAGTTGGAGATTACTCCGGAAATTGTACCGTATTTTGACCATATTATTATTTCAGGTGATTTCGGTAAAGGAAAACCGGATGCTTCCATTTTCGAGTTTGTAATGGAAAAAGCGCAGGTTACGAAGGATGAAGCGATCATGGTCGGCGATAATTTAATGACCGATATTCTAGGTTCTTCCCGTGTCGGAATGCGCAATGTTTGGATTAACCGTGAGAGTAAACCGCACAATCCGGAAATTGTCCCGACATATGAAGTAACCTCACTTACAGAATTTTTACAGTTAGTGAAAACATTATAAATTAGCAGACGCACTTTACTTTAAGTAAGTGCGTTTTTGTATAAAAGAATGAATTTTCTAAAAATTCGTGATATAATTTAGATATGAAAGGGATGAAAGAGGTTTTTCTATGGTAAATAATAATAGATGCCGCTGTGAAAACTGCGGCCGCACAAACAATTCAGTTCAGATCAATCCGATAACGATTGACCATCATACAGCATACCTTTGTTTGGCATGTGAACATGTGCTTCATTTACCTGAAAACAAAAACCGATTCTTCAGCCTTGTACGCCGTAAAAACAGAAAACAGGCCAATCCGGAAATGCAAGGAGCACACCGTATACTGTCAGCATTTATTGCAGTTGGTGTCTTATTTTTCGTTGCGATTGCAGCATTAGGGGTTGCGCAAAGTACAGACATTGTGACATTGCCACTATTTGAAACCGACTCTATTTTAATAAATGAGTATTTATCTTTTTTACAACTGAAAGCATTGTAAATTAAGGACCTGGTGAAACATTCGCCAGGTCCTTTTATTTATTTTCCTAACAGTTCGGAAACAGTCACAATTTCATAGCCCTGTTTTTGGAGGGTTGCAAGCACCTCATCCAATGCATCGGCAGTTGTCTGATGAATATCATGCATTAATATGATACTCCCGTTTTTTGCATGTTCTTTTACGGCCAGTACCGTTTTTTTCGGATCACGGTGCTTCCAGTCAAGTGTATCAATTGTCCACAGTACGTTCGGAACATTTAATTGGTCGGTAATCGTTTTATCATAGCTTCCATAAGGGGGACGGAAGACAGTTGCCCGTTGACCGATCGTCGATTTAATAAGCGTATCGGTTGACTGGATTTGCTGCTTTACTTCCTTGGATGATAATGTCGTCAGTTTTTTATGATTGAATGTATGGTTGCCGATCTCATGGCCAGCGTTATAGACGGCTTTTAAAATTTCAGGATGTTCCTTCACCTCTTGCCCCACAACAAAAAACGTCGCCTTTGCCTCATACTTCTCCAACGTTTTTAAAATTTGCCTCGTCACTTTTGGGTGGGGACCGTCATCGAATGTTAAGGCAATTTTTTTATCCGTTGCTGGTTTGGGGGGAACTGGTTTTGCTGGCTTTTCCTTTACAACAGGCGGTTTGGCCAATCCATTCGTCAGCACATAGCCTGCCAGCTTATCCGTTGTGACGAACGCCCAACCTTTTACATTTGTGAGCATTTTAACAGAACTGTTTTTACGTAACACGCCAATTTCCGTACTTGAAGAACTGGCAATCTCTCTTACAACTAAATCGGCCGAACCTTTGACGATCATAGCTTTTGAAACAGGTTTTACAAGTGCCTGCCGATTAACAAAACCTGCAAGACTTCCGTATTTTACAAAAACAAAGTCGGCAGTTGCAGACCCGTAAAGCTCTACTATTGTATTTAGATGAAGTTTTCCTTTAATGTCGCTCTCTTTCGTATTCGTCACACGTACTAGAGGCTCTTCTTTTGCTTGTACGAGCATATATTGAGGGGGTGCAGACTTTAAATATTCGCTAGGAATATAGCCTATCACTGTTTTATATTGAATTTCAGCCCATCCATCCGCTTCTGAAAGTACGATAACGGGTGATGCTTTTGACAGTGTAATTACTTTTTGCTTTAATGTTTCATCGAATACGCCGGTCTCTATAGTTGTGATTTTAATTGTGGCAGAAGGGGCTGCTGCAAGGATATGATCGTTATTTAATAGGGAAACACCAACGCTACAGAAAACAATTAATAGGAAATAAAGTATTTTTCTCAACTAAACTCTCCTTTTATTAAAAAGTGAGCGAATAGAGTGAACGGTTGGTGGGATTGGGGTACGGGTCTTCACTTTCGCCAAGTTTAATGTAAGATTTTATCCGGTCGAAGTTTCAACTAATAAGAGATAAAATCGTCCTTTAAACTTATGTATGCGAATGGGGAATGGGTTAAAACAAAAAACTACTGATGAACGAAATTTTCGTTCATCAGTAGTAGAAATAATTAAAGTGAAATAGCTTTTACTTCATCAATATTTTCAAGTTGTGCAACAAAAATTAAATCTTCTGTTGTTACTTCATTATCAACGACAAGCATCATGACTGCAGAGCCGCCGATTTGATCGCGACCAACCTGCATTGTAGCGATATTGATATCTTTTTCTGCCAGCTTAGTGGCAACGCGGCCGATTGAACCTGGCTTATCTTGGTTTTTAATATAAAGCAGGTTGCCGTTAGGAATAACATCCACAACGAAACCTTCGACTTTAACGATACGGGCACCAAGACCATTTAATAACGTACCAGCAACAGTATGTTTTTCTGTTTCTGTCACGATTTCTACCGTAATTAAATTTGTAAAGCCTTTAGCAGTTGTTGTTTTATGCTCATTGATCTGAATGCCGATACGTTCAGCCAAGTAACGCGCATTGACATCGTTTACGTGAGAGCCGTGGTTCGTTGAAAGAAGACCTTTAATAGCATTTGCCGTTAATGGACGTACATCGAAGTTAGCGACTTCTCCAGCATAAGAGATATTCAATTGTTTGATGCTTTCTTCAGTAACCTGGATTAAGAACTTACCAAGCTTTTCGGCTAATGCGAAGAACGGTTCTACTTCCGCAAGCTTTTCTTTCGGAATAGACGGCATGTTTACCGGGTTAGTTACAGTACCTGTTTTAAAGAATTTAATGATGTCGTTTGATACATCAACTGCTACTGATTCCTGTGCTTCCACTGTAGATGCACCTAAGTGAGGCGTCGCAATCACTTGCGGCAATGTTAACAGCTTATGGTCTGTTGCTGGCTCTTGTACGAATACATCCAGTGCGGCACCTGCTACTTTACCTTCAACAATCGCATCGTATAGATCATCTTCGTTAATGATACCGCCGCGAGCACAGTTGATAATACGGACACCGTCTTTCATAATGGCAAAACGCTCTTTATTAATGATGTTGCGAGTTTCAGGTAAAAGTGGCGTATGAACAGTTACAAAGTCTGCTGCTGCACATACTTCGTCAACAGTACCTTTTGTAATCCCTAATTCTTTAGCGCGATCTTCAGTTAAAAATGGGTCATAGGCGATTACGTCCATACGTTGACCTTTTGCACGGTAAGCTACTTCAGCACCGATACGTCCCATCCCGATTACACCTAATGTTTTGTTTTTAAGTTCAACCCCAACATAAGACTTGCGATCCCATTTGCCGTTTTTCAGTGTGTTGAATGCTTGCGGAATAAAACGGGCAAGAGATGTCATCATTGCAATTGTATGCTCAGCCGCAGAGTTCGTGTTCCCGTCTGGAGCGTTTACGACAATAATTCCGTATTCTGTTGCGGCATTTAAATCGATGTTGTCAACACCTACACCGGCACGCCCGATTAACTTCAAGTTTTTCGCTGCTTCAATCACTTCGCGTGTAACGGTTGTTTGAGAGCGGACAAGCAATACATCCACATCTGCAATTCGTGCTATTAATTCTTCAGGGGCTAACCCTGTATCAACGATGATATTTAAGTTTAATTCAGTTTCTTGACGCAGCGGGAAAATACCGTCATCACTTAATGGATCTGCAATAAATACGTTGATTGTTTTTGTTGCCTTTTCGATTAATTGTGTTGCTGTCATTATAATCTCTCCTTAAAATTTACTAATATTTTTTTAAATAACTATAAAAAAAAGCCTTCCGTCCCTTACGAATAACGTAAGGGGCGAAAGGCATTCTATAAACAAATCGCGGTACCACCCTTATTCGTTGCCTACTATATGAAAAATAGTCATACAACCTTATCAATATGCGTAACGTGCATGAGACGGAATAGCTTACTTTGGATTTTCGGCTACTCTATTCAAGAGTGGAACATATTTAGCGTATACACTGGTTTACACCGACCACCAGCTCTCTTTGCTATACAAAACTAAATAGTATGTCTCTATCACAATATTTTTTCGTTTTTAAATTTGATAACATCATAAACCCGATTGTTCATCTTTGTCAACGGAATTTTCAAAATTAATAAATAATTAGTGAATTAATTAGCAAATAAGTGCTTGTTTTACGAACGATATTTAGGGAATCTAAATTAAATGTTCGTATTTCGGAAAAAGAATGAAAGCGCTATCGGTATTGATTTGAAGGGATTTGTTTGAATTTACAGAAAAATTACGAGTCATAGCATTTATCGGAAAAATAATGATTTTACTATTTCAATAAAATTTTGTCGTAATTTAAATTTTCAATGCTCTAAAGAAAAATAATTAGAAGGGGAAATAAAAAATACAACGAAATTGTATAACAGGTGCACTGACAAAGGGGGAGTAGAAAATGCATTATGATGCAATCGTAATCGGAGCGGGGTTAGCAGGATTAACTGCAGTTTGTCAGCTCATAGATGCTCGAAAAAAGGTATTGCTTGTTGATCAGGAGCCCGAGAATTCAATCGGGGGTCAGGCATTTTGGTCATTTGGAGGACTGTTTTTAGTAGATACTCCCGAACAGCGAAGGTTGGGTATAAAAGACAGCAAGGAGCTCGCATGGCAAGATTGGCGCGGCTCTGCAGGTTTTGACCGATTAGAGGATGAGGATTACTGGGCATATGAATGGGCAAAGGCTTATGTGGATTTTGCAGCTGGAGAAAAATATGATTGGCTAAAGTCGCAAGGCATTCAATTTTTTCCGGTTGTAGGATGGGCAGAGCGCGGGGGTGCTTTAGCAGGCGGACATGGAAATTCGGTTCCCCGCTTTCATATCGTTTGGGGAACTGGCCCCGCGATTGTAGAAGCATTTTCAAGTAAAGTATTGCAGGCTTCGGAAAATGGTTTAATCGATTATTTGCCGCGCCGCCAAGTGACAGGATTAATGACTGAAGATGGGGCTGTTACTGGCATTCAAGGGAATATTTTAGATAATAGTATCATACGCCGCGGGGAAGAAAGTTCCAGAGAAGTCATCGGAACATTTGAATATACGGCAGATGCAGTCGTAGTAGCCAGCGGTGGTATCGGAGCAAATTTAGAACTTATCAAAGAAAATTGGCCGTCACGACTAGGTACGCCGCCGGAAAATATGGTGTCCGGCGTACCTGCATTTGTAGATGGAAAAATGCTCGAAATTACCGAACGGGCAGGCGGGCGTATCGTCAATCGAGACCGTATGTGGCATTATACGGAAGGATTGAAAAACTGGGATCCGATATGGGAAAACCATGGAATCCGTATACTGCCAGGCCCTTCATCGATGTGGTTTGATGCAACAGGAAACCGTTTCAAAGCGCCGAACTTTCCCGGCTTTGATACACTCAGCACACTTGAAGCAATTCAAAAAACAGGGTATGACTATTCCTGGTTTATTTTGACGGAAAAAATAATCGAGAAGGAATTTGCATTATCCGGCTCTGAGCAAAATATGGATTTGACTAATAAAAGTATAAAGGACGTGCTGAAGCGTGTTTTACCAGGACCGCCTAAAGCCGTTCAGGCATTCAAAGAAAACGGGGAAGACTTTGTCATTGCGGATAGCTTAAAAGATTTAGTCGATGGTATGAACAAACTGGCAGGCAATGATTTGCTGGATTTTATGCAAATTAAAGAGCAGATTTTAGCAAGGGACCGTGAAATTGAAAATACTTTCTCAAAAGATGCACAAATTAATGCACTGCATGGAGCAAGAAACTATATTGGTGATAAATTGATCCGTGCAGCGAAACCCCATAAGATTCTGGATCCGAAAGCCGGACCGTTAATTGCGGTACGTTTAAATATACTCACAAGAAAAACATTAGGGGGATTACAAACCAATTTAAACGGGCAAGTACTAAATGACGAGGGCAACCCTGTCCAAGGACTATTTGCGGCAGGAGAAGTCAGCGGTTTTGGCGGCGGTGGTGTACATGGCTACCGTTCATTGGAAGGCACATTTTTAGGCGGGTGCTTATTTACGGGCTTGCAGGTCGGTAAATATTTAGCCGCTTTCAATCCTGTACCGAACAAAGCCAAAGCATTGGAAGTATGAAAATAAAGGAGTTATGAAATCATTTGTCGAAATGAATGGTTATTCATAAATGAGGGGTGTATACAAATGAACTTTGAAACAATTAAGCTGGCAATTGCGGAGGGAAAAGCAACATTAACAT
>Ga0079224_100017135_pt1 | contig 10205 bp, 8 predicted proteins | sample Stecom2015_FD_80414 | JGI IMG/M metagenome (GOLD analysis project Ga0079224, IMG submission 80414) | Agricultural soil microbial communities from Utah to study Nitrogen management - Steer compost 2015 | ecosystem: Environmental > Terrestrial > Soil > Agricultural land | place: USA: Utah... | reverse complement strand
GAAGACCAGCCCTTCTCCCACCACCATCATCAAGGTGTGCTTGGGCAAGCGCACGGGCAGGTGTGGCATCACCCCGGTGGCGATCAATTGTTGCTGTAGGGCGAATATGTCGCGGTCCTTGCTCAGCAGCAGCCACATCCACCAGGCTGATTGCAACAGGATGTACAGCACCAGGAACCCGAAAAGCAGTATCGGGGTGCGGGGGGCAGCGCGCGGCATGCGGCAAAAGTAGAAGGTGCTACGGTTGTTGTTCTTCCGCACGCCACGGCCGGCATCCGGGAGGTGAGCACCTCGCGCCGCATGCAGCGCGGCCTCGGCGGATCTCACCCTTTGTGGGTATTCCATTACTTTTCCCCCTTCCTATCTTGCACTCGGCTACCATTCATGGATCAACAAGCTGCAAAGGCCTTCATCCTCGCGGAATTGCATGTCGGCCTTCCGGGATTGCGCACCTATCATTCCTTGGAGCACACCTTGGATGTATACGCCACCACCATCACCATGGCCGAGGAGGAGGGCATCAATGGGGAGGATTTCATCTTGTTGAAGACCTCCGCACTTTTCCATGATGCGGGTTTTTTGGTGTCGCCCAGGGAGCATGAGGCCGGTGGCTGCCAACTGGCCCGGCAGCACTTGCCACGCTTCGGCTATTCCGAGGAGCAGGTAGGGAAGGTCTGCGCGATGATCATGTCCACGAAGATCCCGCAGCGTGCCCACGACCACCTCAGCGAGATCCTGTGCGATGCGGACCTGGACTACTTGGGGCGCGACGATTTCTTCGTGGTGGGCGACCGGCTCTACGAGGAAATGCGCACCTATGGGAACTTGTCCACCCGAAAGGAATGGAACCAGCTGCAAGAGAAGTTCATTTCAAACCACGCCTACTATACGGCCACCTCGCGTGCGATCCGGGAGCCGAAAAAGCAGCAGCACCTGGCATGGGTGCGCAAGTGGCTGGCGGATAATCCGTGAGGACCGGAAACGGACGAAGCCCCCGGATATCCGGAGGCTTCGCAAGGGTGGTGCCTCCCAGAATCGAACTGGGGACACATGGATTTTCAATCCATTGCTCTACCAGCTGAGCTAAGGCACCATCATGTTCATCACCATCTTTGCGGGGTCGGCCCCGCATCAGGGGCGGCAAATATAGCTGGATACCGCCATGCTCAGGCATGCTTCTGCTGAACTCGTGATCGATGCGGGCAACTCCCGCATGAAAATGGGCCTTTTCACCCAAGGGCGTCTGGTGCGTCATGGCGTGGCGCCTTCCGGCGATGTCGCGGCAGTGACGCGCTTCCTTGCGGGCTTCCAGCCGTTGTGCGTGGCCATCGGTTCGGTGGCACGGCCGGATGAGGCGTTGGTGTGCGCCTTGGAAAAGTACGCGCCCGTTACGCAGCTCGCTGGATCATCACCCTCACCGGTGCGTAGCCTGTATGCCACGCCAAACACCCTGGGCGTTGATCGGCTGGCCAACATCGCGGGTGCGGCCACGCTCTTTCCGGAACGGGCGGTATTGGTCATCGACCTCGGCACCTGCATCACTTATGATGTGGTGGATGAACTGGCCGTCCATCGCGGGGGGGTCATCTCTCCGGGGCTGCGCATGCGTGCCCGCGCCATGCATGAGCACAGCGCCCGCCTGCCGGAGGTGGCCCCACCGGAGCATGTGCCCTTGCCGGGGACGGATACGGTGACCAGCCTCGCCGCTGGCATCCACCATGGGCTGCTAATGGAGATCAAGGGGTTTGTCGGCTTGTTCAAGCAACAACACGGAGCCTTGGGCGTTGTGCTCACCGGTGGTGATGCACCCCGGGCGGCCCGGGCGTTGAAAAGCGGCATCTTTGCGCACCCAACGCTGACACTTATCGGCCTTCATGCACTTTTGCACCATCAACCGGACAGCAGCCCTGCTGTTGCTTCTTGACCTCGGCACCGCCGCGGCCTCCGCCCAAAGTTTCGGGGATTCCCCTTACAGCGCCTATGGCCTGGGGGACCTGGTGCATACGGGCCAGGTATCCCAGGCGCTGATGGCGGGCACCGGGCTGGCCATCACCGAGCCGTACAGCGTGATCATGGGCAACCCGGCCAGCTATGCCTCCCTCGCACGCCCGGTGTTCGAGGCGGGAGCCGCTTTCCGGCTTACCAGGACCACCTCCGCCTTGGGCAACAGCACGCAACGGGATGCCGAGTTCATGGGTTTCAGCATAGGTGTGCCCTTTGCCAATGGGAAATGGGGACTGGCGTTGGGGCTCACTCCGTTCAGCGAGGTGGACTACACCTCCGTCAAACAATCCACCTTCGAGGGTGGAGCGGTGAAGTATGAATACGCAGGTAGCGGAGGGCTGGACCGGGCGTTCTTCGGCCTGGCGCGCACGCTCTACTCACAGCGCCCGGATTCAGCGGGCAACCGGGGGAGCCACGTGACCTTGGGGGCCGACTTCAACTTCATCTTTGGTAACATCGGCCAAACGCGCGATGCGGTATACAACCAGGTGGACGGGTACACGAACACCAAGGCATTCTCAGCGCTCGTGCTGCGGGCCCCCACTGCGGACGCTAGCCTGGTGTGGCAAGGGGATCTGACCCGAAAAAAGGACCGTGATGATGCGAACTGGCGATGGTCCGTGGGCATTTCAGCGGCGTTGCCGACGGTGTTCAATGCGAAGTATTCCAACCTGGTCACCAGCTATACCCTGAGCTCGGGCATCGAGCAGGTGCGCGATACCATCCTGGACCAGCGGTCGTCCAAGGGGCGTGTGGAACTCCCCGTGGGCCTGGGCTTCGGCCTGGGCGTCCAGAACCAGCGATGGGGCTTCACTGCGGAAATGAAGCAGCGCGATTGGAGCGCCTTGGCGGTGGACGTGCCCGACTACGCCCTGCCCGCGCCCTTGCGCAGCGCCGTGTCCTATGCGGCGGCCGTGCGGTTCCGTCCCGGCACGGACGGAGGCGTGTTCCATCGGGCGGTCTATCGGGGGGGCCTGCGCTACATGGATAACCCCCAGGAAATCCGTGGTGAGGAATTGCGCGCTACCATGGCCACCGCCGGTATCTCCATCCCGCTCAATGCCGTGCAGACCAACAGCTGGCTCCATCTGGGCGGCGAGTTCGGCCAGCGCGGCTCCACCGCCAACGGCCTGGTGGAGGAACGCTTCGCCACGCTTTGGGTGGGCGTGGCCTTCACCCCATGGCGCGGGGAACGCTGGTTTACGCCCCCAAGGATCCAATGAGCCCTTGGCAGGCGGCCCGGATCTGCGCCCTGGCATGCCTGGTGCTCGCCTGCAAGAACGACCTGGACCGCGTGGCTGCCATTGATGTACCGGCGGATGGCCCCGACCGCATTACCACGCAGGCGGAATACCTATACTCGGACAGCGGGCTGATCAGGAACCGCATTCGGGCAACTACCATCATGGAATATAGCGGAACCACGCCCCGCACGGAATTGAGCGGCGGTGTGGAGCTCACCTTCTTCAACCCCGACGGCCAGGCCGGCAGCCGGCTTACCGCACGCCGAGGCCGGATCGAGCCAGGGAGCAACCAAATGACCGTGGATGAGGAGGTGGTGTTCGTGAACGCGCGCGGTGAAAAGCTGGAGACCGAGCACTTGACCTGGAGCCAGGACAGCAACCGGGTGTTCACGGACAGGCCCGTGAAGGTCACCCGTGCGCGGGACATCATCTACGGGCAGGGCCTCGATGCGGCCCAGGACTTCAGCCGCTACACCATCCGCAAGATCACGGGAACCCTGTTCATCGACCGGAACGATACCTTGGCACCTGCGAAACCGGTTCACTGATGGAAAAGATCGCGCGCTTCATGGAGTTCTTTTGGCTGGGCTTGGCGCTGCTCACTGCGGGCTGGTCCGTGCAGGTGCTCTACACGCATGGTTGGGAGGCCGGCCGGGTATGGCTGCTCTTTCCTGCGGTATGCGCGGCCATGTGGGGCTACCGCCGCTTCATGCGCGGCAAGGTGAGGCAATGGGCCGAGCGGGAACGGAACGAACGGGCTGACCATGGACGGTGACCCGCGATACCCCGGGCAGCTAAGCATCCACACGTGCGTGAGGAAGGATGAGCACAGTTGAGATCGCCTTGTTGGTTGCTGCGGTCCTGGCCACTGCGATCTGCTCGGGGCTGGAGATCGCCCTGCTGAGCAGCAATAAGCTGTACATCGAACTGCAGCGGAAGCAGGGTGCCATTTGGGCCAGGATCGTCGCCTCGCTGCTGAAGAAGCCCGCCCGTGTGATCAGTGCGTTGCTGGTGGGGAACACCATCGCCTTGGTGGCCTATGCCGCGCTGATGGCGCAGCTATTGGAGCCCGGCCTGCGCGCCATCCATGCCAACGAGGCGTTCGTCCTGGTCATGCAGATCGTGATCAGCACCCTGGTGATCCTTGTGGCGGGCGAGTTCATTCCCAAGGCGCTGTTCCGCATCGATCCCAATGGCGTGCTGGGCATCTTCGCGATCCCCTTGGGCATCATACATGCCGTGCTCTGGTTGCCCACCGTGCTGCTTACCTCCATCAGCGAGGGCATGTTGCGCCTCTTCGGTGTGAAGCCCAGCCCAGGGAAGGCCGGCTTCGGGAGGATCGACCTGGACGCCTTCCTCCAAGAGTTCAGCGAGGCCAATTCCCCCGACCAGGAGGTGGAGGCTGAGGTGGAGTATTTTCGCAATACCCTGGAGCTGAGCAATACCAAGGCCCGCGAGGTGATGGTGCCCCGGGCGGATATTGAGGCACTCGACGTGGAAGAACCCATGGTGGAACTGCGCAAAAAGTTCCTCGGGACCGGCCTCACCAAGCTGCTCATCCATAAGGATGGTATTGACAACATCATCGGGTATGTGCACAGCTACGAAATGTTCAAACGCCCGGACAGCATCCGCGCAATCCTGCGTCCGGTGAACTTCATTCCTGGAACCATGCCTGCGGATGAAGTGCTGCGGCTGTTCACCCGGCAGCGCACCCATATCGCCGTGGTCGTCGATGAGTTCGGCGGTACGGCGGGCATGCTCACCATTGAGGACGTGGTGGAGACCATTGTGGGCGATATCGAGGACGAGCACGACGACGAGGATTCGGTGGAGGAGCGGATTGGGCCTGCGGAATTCCTCTTCAGTGCCCGCCTGGAAGTGGAATATTTGGTGGATGCCTATGGGCTGAACCTGGAGGAGAGCGAGGAATACGACACGCTGGCGGGCTACATCATGCACCGCACGGGAGCCGTGCCGGATGCCGGTGAGATCGTGGACATTGGAGCCTTCCGCTTCACCGTTACCAATGTCTCCCATGGCCGGATCGACCTGGTGAACATGCTGGTACAGGACATCACCGCAGGCTTTGTGGAGGGCATGCGGCCCCCGGGGGCCGCCTAGCAGCAACCGCTGAGAGCTGCCCCCGCAGGCTCTAGGTAGCCGGGCAAGTACACCGGCATTGGGGCATTCCTATCGCGGCCCCTACCGGTGAACCGGCCACCCGCCTATATTTGCCACCCTTTTAAGATCAAGTAAATGGCTGTTATTGGAAAGATCCGCGAACGTGGCACCCTCTTGGGCATCATCATCGGCGGTGCGCTCGTGTTGTTCGTGGTGGGGGATTTCATCGGCAACCGCACCAGCGGGCCGGATCGGCACGTGGGCAGGATCGCGGGCAACGAGATCAGCGTGCAGGAGTTCTCCAACCGGGTGGATCGGCAGATCGACCTGTACCGCCAGAACGGCACCACGGTGGACAACCAACTGCAGGAGCAGGTGCGGAACGGCGTGTGGAACGACATGCTCCGCGAGCATACCTTGAGCGTGCAGGCCGCGGAGGCCGGTTTCGGCACCACCATCAGCCGCGAGGAATACGACGATATCCGCTTCGGGAACAACATCCTGCCCGATTTTCGGAACAACCAGAATTTCATGGACCCGCAAACCGGGCAGGTGAGCCGCGAGGAGCTGAGGAGGTACTTCAAGTTTGTGCAAGAGAGCAACTATCCGTTGTTCGACATGCAGAAGCGCACCTTCGTGCCCCAGCGCATCCAGGCCAAGTACACCGACCTGGTAAAAAAGAGCTGCTTTGTGAACAGCGCCCAGGTGCACGACGAATGGGCCACGAAGAACACCAAGGCCGATTTCCAGTTCGTGGCCCAGCGGATCGAAACCGAACCTGACAGCCTTTACGCCGTGAGCGACACGGAGATCCGGCGCTACTTCGATGCGCACAAGAACGACCGCAAGTACCGCCAGACCGAGGCCCGCAGCTTCGCGTATGTGCAGTTCAAGGCCACGCCCGTCCAGGAGGACATCGACAATGCCCGCGAGGACATGATGGGCCTCAAGGCGGACTTCGAAGCGGCACGCTCCCACAGCGCGGATAGCTCCTTGGTGATGGCGTACGCCGAAACCAAATCAGCGATGCCCTCCGCCTATCAGCCTGGAACGGCCGACAAACTGAACGACTCCCTGATCGTGAACGCCGATTCCGGTGCCGTGGTGGGGCCCTTCCGCGATGGGAACCAGTGGAAACTGGTGAAGGTGACCGGCCTAGTGGACGTGGAGGAGGCCCGCGTGCGGCACATCCTGCTCACCACCCAGGGCAAGGACCCGGATGCCGAGCGGACCATTAAACAGCGCGCCGACAGCATCATGGCTGCGGTAAAGCGTGACCGCAGCAAGTTCGAATCCTTGGTCACCCGGTTCTCCGACGACCCCGGAAGCAAGAGCACTGGCGGGGTGTACGAATGGTTCGACCGCAACCGCATGGTCCCCGAGTTCACCAAGGCCAGCTTTGATGAGAAGGTCGGCACCATCACCACCGTGAAGACCGACTATGGCTACCACATCGTGGAAGTGCTCGGCCAACGGGAACGCAAAGAGCGGCGGGTGCTCACCTTGGACCGCAAGATCGCGCCTGTGCAGGCCATGCGCGATGCGTGGAAGAGCGCAAATGAATTCTCGCTGAACTACCCGGACACCGCAGCCTTCCGCACAGGAGCAGAAGAGCTGGGACTGACCTACATGCCGGTGGAGGAAATGCGCCCCGACCAACGCTTCGTGCCGGGCCTGCAGGAGCCCGACGAGGTGGTGCGCTGGGTGAACCATGCGGAGGCCGATGCCAAGACCAGCGAACCCCTGGCCAGCGGCGACAGCTATGTGGTCTGCGCGTTGATCAACATCCGTGAGGCCGGGGTGCCGAAGCTGAAGGATGTACAGGAAAAATTCGCCCAGGAGGTGCGCAAGGAGAAGAAGGCAGAGGCGATCGCGGCCCGCATGCAGGGCCAGAGCGACCTGCAGGCGCTGGCAAGCCAGCTGGGCACTTCCGTGCAGCATTCCGGCAACATGGCCTTCAGCGCGAACACGCTGCCCGGAGGGTATAGTGATGTCCCGGTGATCGGGAGCATTTTCGGTCTGGCCGAAGGGACCACCAGTGCCCCATTGAAGGGCGACATGGCCGTGTACGTGGCGCACATGCACGGGCAAACCCCGGCGGGCGATATGCCCGAGGGTGCCGAGGACAGGAAGGCGCTCACCGACAGGGTGCGCAACCGGGCAAGCGGCCAGGTGTTCAACGCGTTGACGGAAGACGCCAATGTGGAGGACAATCGATCGCAGTTCTTCTGAGCAACGGGAGGCCCGGGATGAACCTAGGCTGATCTGCTTTGTGCTGGCTGTTGCTGCCGGGCGAACGGCATCGCTCCGCGGACCGTCCATGAAAGGCTGAGCAGTAGCCTTCAACAATCGGAGCCTGCACTTCCTTTACCTCAGCTGTCCCAGCCGTTCGGCATCCAGCCGGACCAAGATGGCCAGCAGGATTGTGAAGCCGATGAGTGAACTGCCACCGTAACTGAAGAAAGGCAGCGGAATGCCGATCACCGGGGCCAGGCCAATGGCCATGCCCACATTGATCATAAGGTGGAGGAAGAAGATGCTCGCCACGCAATAGGCATAGATGCGCGTGAACCGGGATCGTTGCCGGTCGCTGATCTGGATGCAGCGCAGAATGAGGGCGCCGAAGAGCAGCACCACCAAGGTGGTGCCCGCAAAGCCCCATTCCTCGCCCACGGTGCAGAAAATGAAGTCGGTGCTCTGCATGGGCACATACTTGTATTTAGTGAAGGTGCCTTGCAAGTAGCCCTTGCCCAGCAACCCGCCGCTGCCGATGGCGGTCTTGGACTGCTCCACGTTATAGCCATAGCCCCGCGGGTCATATTCCAGGCCCAAGAGCACACGGATGCGGGTTTGTTGGTGCTGGGGCATCTGGTTGATCAGTTGGTCCACGCTTCCGATGAAGGCGGCCGAGCCCAGCAGGCCGAAGAGCAGGTAGGCGTAGATCCGCTTTCGGCGGTGCTTCAGGATGAACCGGCGCACGAACAGAAAGGCGAGCAACGTGAACAGAGCAATAAGGAAGACCAGGAAGTACTGCCCGTGTACCTCGATGTCCGTCCAGGGCAGGGCATAAGTGGTTTCCTTCATGATCAGGGAAAGCACCACCAGGATCGCCGCCATGATCGCGATCAGCAGGATGTTGCCCGAGAGCCCTTCGCGGTAAAGCACCAGCACAAAGGCCCCGCTCACCAAGGCCGTGCCGGTATCGGGCTGCAGCATGATCAACGCTACGGGAAAGAGGATCAGCAAGGCGGAGATCACCCGTGAGCGGACCTCCTTGAGCGTTTTCAGGCCGCTCAGATACTTGGACAGGGCCAAGGCCGTGGCGAATTTGCTGAACTCCGCCGGTTGGATACCGAAGCCGCCTACGCCGAACCAGGCCTTCGCGCCGTTCACCTCGCGGCCGATCAACAGCACCAGTACCAGCAGCACCAGCACGAAGCCATAGATCGGATAGGACAGATCACGGATGAACTCGCCGCGCACAAGCAACATGCCCGCACCGATCAAGAGCGAAATGCAGATCCACACGCTTTGTGCGCCGTATTCGCGTGAGCGGTCGAACAGGTTCGCGTGGTCCGGGTCGTAGGCCGCGCTATAGATGTTCGCCCAGCCCATGGCCATCAGCAACAGGTATATCACCAGCAGCGGCTTGTCGATGTGACGCGCGATGTTCTCCCTGCTGGTCATTGCCTGCGCCTTGTGCTCACGAATTTCCTATAGTTCCCCTCCGTGGCGATCAGGTCCGCTTCAAGCATCCGCTTCATCACGTCGGGCCGCGTGATGGTATCGGTGAGGTATTGCTCCATGCACAGGCTGGCGATGGGGGCCGCCCAGGTGCCCCCGAACCCGGAGTTCTCCACGTACACGGCAATGGCGATCCGTGGGTTTTCCATAGGGGCGAATGCTATGAACACCGCATGGTCCTTGCCATGCGGATTCTGCGCAGTGCCGGTCTTCCCGCACACGGTGATACCGGGTATGCGTGCGCCGCGTGCCGTGCCCCCGGGTTCATTCACCACGCGACGCATACCCTCCACGATCGGGGGGAACCACTGGTCGTCAACCAGGGTCTCGTGGCGCTTCACACGGGGGTTCAGGCTATCTACATGGCCAATGGCACGCACCACGTGCGGGTCGAAGTAATGGCCGCGATTGGCGAAGATGGCCGCCAGGTTGGCCATTTGCAAAGGGGCTACGAGCACCTCGCCCTGGCCGATGCTCAAGGAAAAGATGTTGCTGAAGGCCCATGCCCGCTCTCCGTACACCCGGTTGTAATAGGCCGTGCCCGGCACGCTGCCGCCCTTCACCGCAGGGAGGTCCAGCGCGGGCGGACTGCCCAGGCCGAAGCTTTCCATGTAGGTCTTCCATAGATCCAGCCCCAGCGCTGCATCCCTGAAGCGATCGGGGGCTTTCCCCTGTTCGATCAGTCGCTTGAACACATGGTAGTAATAAGGATTGCAGGACATCTGCACCGATTCCTGTACCGTGCGGCAATCGGGATGGTTGTGGCAGCCTACCAAGGCACGGTTACATGCGAAACCGGTGTTCAGGCCGATCACGCCTTCCTGTAGGGCAATGGCCGCTTGGGGCAATTTGAAGATGGACCCGGGAGGGTACTGGGCCTGTAGCGCACGGTCAAAAAGGGGAGTGAGCGTATCCTGCTGCAACTGGCGGTAATTGGTGTTGCGCACCCGCCCCACCAGCAGCTCGGGGTCATAGGTCGGCGAGCTCACCAGTGCGAGCACTTCCCCGGTGCGCGGGTCCAAGGCCACAATGCTTCCCTTCTTGTTGCGCATCAGCTGCTCGCCCAGTTCCTGCAGGGGCAGGTCAATG
>Ga0079224_100017134_pt1 | contig 10206 bp, 11 predicted proteins | sample Stecom2015_FD_80414 | JGI IMG/M metagenome (GOLD analysis project Ga0079224, IMG submission 80414) | Agricultural soil microbial communities from Utah to study Nitrogen management - Steer compost 2015 | ecosystem: Environmental > Terrestrial > Soil > Agricultural land | place: USA: Utah... | reverse complement strand
CGGGAATATGGGCATAGTGCAGCTCAGGGAGGTTGAGTGCCCGTTGCAGATAGATCTGACGTGGTGTTGAGGCCAAAAGATCGCTGCCGCGCACTACATGTGTGATTTTCTGTTCTGCATCGTCGACGACGACAGCAAGTTGATACGCGAAAAATCCATCCGCGCGTTTAAGAACGAAATCCCCGATCTCATTTGTCAGGTTTTGGGTGAAATGCCCTTGAATGGCATCTTCGAAACTGATGTCTCGGTTCTCGACACGAATTCGCCATGCACGTGCGTATTTGTTCGGAGGTAGGCCATTGCGACAGGTTCCAGGGTAGATGACCCCTTCGACGCCCTGCATGGCGGAGTCGGAAATTTCTTTACGGGAACAACCACATGGATAGATGAGTCCTCGCTGTTGCAGCTCCGATAGTGTTGAGGCATAAAGGTGTTGGCGGCTACTTTGGAAAACAACAGTTTCATCCCATTCGAAGCCAAGCTCTTCCAGTGTTTTTAGTATGCAGTCAGCCGCACCCGTTTGATTCCTTTGCATATCGAGGTCTTCGATACGCAGTAGCCAGGCCCCATGATGCGTTTTCGCTTCCAGATAGCTGGCGAGTGCCGCGACCAATGACCCAAAATGTAAGGGGCCGGTAGGTGAGGGAGCGAATCGACCACGGTATACAGGCATACTAGTAGTACATGGACTGTATGTAGGGCGGGATGTGCCACGATTTTAATCTCTTGCCTAGAAGGACGAGATGGCAAGGCAAGCGATCTGCGCCATTGCTGCTGACTTCGAATTCATAGGTTCGAATAAGCCTGACTTGACCGAGATGATCCCTACACAGACGAATTTTCGTGCAGGCGACAGTTTCATCAAGTAACTGGAGTTCCAAGCGTGAGGCCAGTTCCCGTCCTGAGCGGACGGCCTGTTCCCTGCTGCTGATGCTGTCGAACCAAAACCATGCAATTAGCAGCATGAATACAATCAGTATGATTTTCAATCTACCACCTGCTTCATTTCTGAAGAAAATTGTTTCGGATGGGGTTACTTACTTAAGTGCCGATGTCCGATATTATCTAATCAAAGTACGATTTGCGCATAGGCGAGTATATTGCCACAATGCTCTTATGTGCTGCATCAGCCAAATATTTAAGTGGCATGAGAATACCAAGGACGGGAACACATGGCTTCAGGTAGTTTGATGACTGAATCGATAATGACAACGAGTGAAGCAACCATGGGAGGCCGGGAGCAGGAAGCACTGAATGCTTACCTGAATCTATTGAAGATCAAAGGCGCGAATGAAGCGACGCTTGAACGGCGTCGACAATTTCTGGATCGTCTTTTCCCTGCTTTGCACGATATTAGATATGAAGGTAGTGCCTATCGCAGCGCAGTGGAGAAAATGCTGAACGAGATCGATCGTATGGATTGGCCGTACTGCCTTGCGGTGGCACGTGAGTATTTCCATTTCTGGATTAAGGATTTCAAGGCAATTGCAGCCTTCACCGCCGATTGCGAATATAAGGTTGAGCCAATCGATTGGCAGCCTGTGGATCTCGATATCAAGTCGTTGTGGAAAACCTTGGATAAGGAAAGATTCGATACCGTCGAGAACTGGCCGATCAAGGCATATTCGCATGCCTTACGTCAGGCCGGAGCCGAGCAGGTGCTGATCGATACACGCGTTAAACTGGTGAAGATCCTGTTGCTCCGATTGCGGGACGCGCCTGAGAAATCCAGCCGCCATTATCGTATCGCGGTCGACGCGACTGTGCCTTTGTTTGAGAAGCAGGACACCCGTCGATTATTCTTTGCCGTGGTGCGTGAGTTTTATTATTTCTGGATTGGCGACCCGGATGCTGCGGATCATATTGGACAGTCGCCAGAAACGATGAGCTATGTCTGATGGTGCTGCGCTGGCTAAATTCAGTCGCAGCCATGGCTAGGAGGAGTGAGTTGTGCGTTTTCTAAAGTCTACGCTTAGCTGTCTGGCCTTCTTGTTTCTAGGGCAAGCGTATGCCGGCACTGCGCCAGGATACGGGCCTGATATCCAGTTGCAGGATGCGAAACGCATTGCCGCAGAAGCGGCGCACGAGGCAGACCGCATGCAACTTAATGTGGCTATCGCTATTGTGGATACGGCTGGTCATCTAGTCTATTTCGAAAAGGCCGATGATACTCAGGCCGCCAGTGTCGAGGTAGCGATTGCTAAAGCGCGGTCAGCCAGTAATTTCAGAAGAGCGACCAAAGTATTTGAGGAGGCGGTGCTTTCAGGACGTACTTCCATATTAGGTTTGCCCGGAGCAGTGCCTGTTGAGGGAGGGGTGCCGATTGTGAGAAGCGGCAAGATCATCGGTGCATTGGGGATCAGCGGCGCCACTTCCGCTGAAGATGGCCAGATCGCCTCAGCAGGGCTTGCCGCGTTAAAGTAACGGCGTTACATGGCAACATCCTGACTTTCGGGATTGAAACGATGCTGTAACTAGGTAGAATCGGACGTAGTGGCATCGAAACATGAAGAATGAAAACAAGGGAGAGAGCCGGTGATTCCAACTGAGTATCTGGTGATTTATTTTGTTTCGCTGGGAGTATGCTCGCTTTCCACGATATATAGGACGGTGAAGTTCAGGAACGTGTTGTGCCGTCAAATCATCGTCAATATGCTCTGGAGTCTAGTTCCGGTCGTGAATACTTTTAAGGCCTTATTGTGGATCATGACCACATTCCACGCTCATTTTAAGAAGCGTACCGGAGGATTTCGGGAACAGTAGCAAATACTATCGGATAGTTGAGCCTGTCGACGGCAGACTCCGGCTTTCAGTGCTGGACGCGCATGATGTATATAGCGCGACCGGTGTCGTATAGGTGCTGTTGTTTTCGGTGAGGTAGACAGGGGCGTTCGCCTCGTATCAGGTCGATTTCTTAGACCGGCATGGACTGGACTAATGTTGTCCACACGCATGTTAGAATCCGCCATGGTCAAATTTCATGTATTGATACCGGCTGCTGGTACTGGTAGTCGTATGGGTTCAGAAATCCCAAAACAGTATCTACCTTTACTCGGACAACCATTGCTGGCGCATTCTCTGAAAGTTTTCAAGGAGAATCCGCGTATCAAATCCGTCAATATCGTGCTGAGTGCGGAAGATCAGATATGGCAGACTCAGGCGATTGCCCGCGAAGCAGGAATCACTGTGCACCGTTGTGGAGGTGATACTCGTGCAAGGACGGTGCTAAACGGACTTGAAAGCATGCGGGACGTGGCGGAAGAGGATTGGGTGCTGGTTCACGATGCTGCCCGCCCAGGCCTAAGTCAGAATCTATTGAATCGTTTACTGGATGAGTTGGCGGACGATCCGATAGGTGGTCTGCTGGCGATCCCTTTATCCGATACGCTTAAACGTGCCGATCTATCAGGTAAGGTTGCAAGAACGGAACCACGAGAAAATCTTTGGCAAGCACAGACACCGCAAATGTTTCGCTATGGGTTGCTGAAAGAGGCGTTGCGCGCTGTTGGGGATTCTCCTACGGATGAAGCACAGGCGGTTGAAGCATTAGGACATAAGCCGAGACTGGTGCTTGGAGACTTAAGCAATTTGAAGATTACATATGCTCGTGATTTGGTGCTGGTGGAAGCGCTGATGAGATCGGAGCAGGCTGATGGAGAGGAATCATGATTCGAGTCGGACACGGGTTCGATGTGCATCGTCTGGTCGAAGGACGTGACTGCATCATCGGCGGAGTCAAAATACCGCACAACAAAGGCCTGCTAGGGCACTCCGATGCTGATGTGTTGCTGCATGCCATCAGCGACGCATTACTTGGGGCAGCAGGGCTGGGCGATATCGGGCGACATTTCCCGGATTCCGATCCCAAGTACAAAGGTGTCGATTCTCGTGAACTCTTACGACATGTCGTAAGTCTGATTGCCGATAAGCAGTTTGAACCCGTGAATATCGATGCCACTATCATCGCACAGGAACCTAAACTGGCGCCTTATATAGAGGAGATGTGTGGCAATATCGCTTCGGATTGTCGATTGCGGCGTGAAGCGATCAATGTGAAGGCAACGACCTCGGAGAAAATGGGGTTTACCGGTCGAGGAGAGGGCATCGCAGCAGAAGCCGTCTGTCTGATCCAGTCGTCAGTAGGTTCTTAAAATCCAATAGATATCTTGTGGACAATAGTTTGAGTAATAAATCATTGATTGGAATTTTTGGCGGCCTCCTTCTGTGCGTCCAGTTTATTTGGGCGTCATCTGCTATCGCCGGGTCTGATGTCGAAACGCAGGTGGAGGTTATCGAGTCAGTCGATGCGGACACTGGTGTTGGGGCTCAAGAATCAGATGCCGCTATTGACCCGGAACACGTTTTTAAGGAAATGGACGTTACCGAGCCAGATGAGCCGGTTCGTATTGTGTCTAATTTCGGGACGCAGAATCTCAGGGTCTATAAATTGCCTTTTGAAGACAGTTATCCAACTGGGCCGTTCGAGCGATTAGAAGACAACCAGTTTCTCTTTATCGGTAAATGTGGTGAGATTTTCTTCACACGGTTCACCACTGAATTCGAACTCATGAAATCTGGTAAAAGCCTGACCAAATATATCCCCGGTGCTGAAAATTCCACAGACGAAAGCAGCGCAAAGAACGTCGTGTATTGCCGTGATCTATCCGGAGTAAAGGACTCACTGCTACTCGGCAATTCACTGTTTGTTGCGTATACGGTTTGGGATGAGGTCTACAACGGGGCGAGGCTCGCTGTTTCCGAGTTCGAGTTGGATATCTTCAATCAGGACGTCATCTTCAAACGCGAGGTATATCTTAGCCGGCCCGCCATCAAGGAGCCATTTCTAGGACATCAGGTCGGTGGAAAGTTGGCGCTCGGCGAGAACGACAACATCCTTTATCTCAGCGTGGGTGATTTTTCCAAGCCTGAGCGTGTTCAAGACAAGACTACATCGATAGGGAAAGTCATCCGTATTGACCTTAGAAGATTGAATGCCGAAGTGTACTCGATCGGTCATCGGTCGCCTTCTGGCGGATTGTATTTTGACCGCGAGACAAATGAGTTGTGGTTGTCTGAGCATGGCCCGCGTGGTGGGGACGAGATAAATCTGGTGTAAAGAGGGCGCAACTATGGTTGGCCGATTGTGAGCTATGGCACCATCTATGAGCGGGATGGCATGGGGAACTATTACGGCAACAAGTTCAATAGCCATGAGGGTTATGAGAAGCCTGCGATGACATTCGTGCCTTCTATCGGTATCGGGCCTATCGCGAAATATGCCAGTACAGGTAAGAATGACTATTGGGATAACGACCTGTTCGTCGCCGGTATGGCTTCACTCACGCTTTACCGTATTAAACGGGAAGGTAACCAACTCGTATATGCTGAACCCGTGCTGAATGGTTACCGGATTCGTGCGATGGAGATAGATGAGCACGGCAATTTTTATATCAGGACGGATCACAATCAGTTTCTGATGTCTGAATGATTCAGTCCGCGTGTCATCGATTGCGAGGTTGTCAGCACGGGGCTCAGTAAGCTTTTAGCAGTACGATAACGGCGCCACTACCGCCGTCTTGCGGCTTGGCTTGGGCATAGGCGATGACTTCATCCCGCTGCATTAACCAGCTTCTCAATTTGTGCTTAAGCACCGGTTCCCGGTTCTTCGAGCCCAGTCCCTTGCCATGGATGATCCGGATGCAGCGCAGGCCCCGTTTCTTACACTCTGTGAGGTATTCTGCAACGTATGCGCGTGCCTCATCTGCATAGAGCCCGTGCAGGTCGATAGCACCTTGGACGACCCAGTGCCCACGTCTTAGTTTGCTTAGTATGTTCGGTGAGTGTCCTTCACGCAGATACAGTAACTCATCCCCGCTTTCTAGTTCATGTGCGGGAATGTAGTCATCACTGAGTGAATCAGCTAACGCCTGCCGCTCATCAAGGATAAATTGGCGTGGTATAGGTTTAGGTTTGGGCGGAGTATGCAGAACGTACTTGGTATTGAGCGGACGAGCGCCTTTGACTGCTTCACGAAAAAGCTGGAATTCGGTCTCCTTGTCGGGATCCTCGGCCATATGACGTCATGCCCCCGTTTACCTAAGTTTCTAGAAGCGCATTCGGCAGGTGGATCCTGCTACTGCGATGCGCGATTTTGAAAGCGTGAATCTGGGCTGCCATGCATTCGGATGGCAGCCCATAAAGTAGCTTCTATTATTTCAACTGGTCAAGATAGCGTTCGGCGTCAAGTGCAGCCATACAGCCGGTGGCAGCACTGGTTACAGCTTGGCGATAAACGTGATCCTGTACATCACCAGCTGCAAACACGCCTGGTATGCTGGTGGCGGTGAAGTTGCCATCGCGGCCAGCATTGGTGATGATATATCCACCCTCCATCTCCAGCTGACCTACAAACATATCGGTGTTCGGCTTGTGTCCGATGGCGATAAAGACACCAGCCACTGAGATGTCCTTGGTGCTGCCGTCATTGACGTTCCTAATTCGGATGCCGGTGACGCCATTGTCATCGCCGAGCACCTCATCCAAGGTGGAGAATAGCTGTAGTTCGATCTTCCCTTCTTCGACACGGGACATCAATTTGTCAACGAGTATGGCCTCTGCCTTGAATTTGTCACGGCGATGTATGAGTGTGACCTTGCTGGCGATGTTGGAGAGATACAATGCCTCTTCGACTGCAGTGTTGCCACCGCCGACCACCGCCACTTCCTGGTTACGATAAAAGAAACCATCACAGGTGGCGCATGCAGAGACTCCTTTACCCGAGAACTTTTCTTCAGAGGGCAGACCTAGGTACTTGGCTGAGGCGCCAGTTGCGATAATGAGGGCATCGCAAGTGTATTCGCCTGAGTCACCAATCAGTCGGATGGGTTTTTCCTTAAGGTGCGCGGTATGAATATGATCAAAGATGATTTCTGTGTTGAAACGCTCGGCATGCTTCTGGAAGCGCGCCATAAGATCCGGGCCTAACACACCTTCCGCATCGGCAGGCCAGTTGTCGACGTCGGTTGTGGTCATTAGCTGCCCACCTTGGGCAATACCGGTAATCAGTACCGGATTCAGGTTGGCGCGAGCGGCATAAACGGCAGCAGTGTATCCTGCGGGGCCTGAGCCTAGAATTAGAAGACGGGCGTGCTTGGCAGACATGGAATCTACTCCTGGAATTATCGAACTGGTTGCATTCTGGCAAACGACACTATCGCAGTTCGAATAGCAGGTGCTAGCTGGCGCTGCTATGCAATCACAGTCAATTGCCGGAATGGAAATACTGGATATTTTACCAGCTTACATGCGATTGAGTGTTGGACGGACCTAACAGTCGGTAGTTCGCATCGCCATTACAGCCATGGCATGGGAACGCCATGGCTGTAATGGCAACTTAGTTAGAAATAGCCGTTATTCAGCTTATTTTTCGAGCAGACTACGCAGCATCCATGCGGTCTTCTCATGAACTTGCAGGCGCTGGGTCAGGAGATCTGCGGTCGCTTCATCTCCGGCCTTTTCTGCCGCAGGGAAAACTGAACGTGCAGTACGGCATACTGCTTCATGCCCGGCGACTAACTCTTTGATCATGTCCTGCGCGTTTGGTACAGATTTGCTCTCGGGTATCGAGCTCAATTTAGAGAATTCGCTGTAGGTGCCAGGTGCAAAAAAGTCTAATGAACGGATACGCTCTGCGATATCATCTACCGCAACTGCCAGTTCGGTATATTGTGTCTCGAACATCAGGTGTAGAGAGTTGAACATCGGTCCCGTGACGTTCCAATGAAAATAGTGTGTTTTCAGATACAGACTGTAACTGTCGGCGAGTAAACGAGACAAGCCTTCTGCGATGACTTTGCGGTCTTTTTCTTTGATGCCATTATCCATTTTTGTGCTCCTTAGAATTTTTGCGGTGTTGTAATAAGAAGGACACTATGTGTCCATCTTAGTTTCAGTTCCATGATAGAGCAAATCTATCTGTACGGACATGATGCCTAAATCTTGTGTCGTCATTTTAGAGTTGGTTTGGGTTCTCTGAGGGAGGTGAGTCCAGCATCGTCACACCCGTGAGGCTGGCATGCAGGATCGCCTGCCTGACGGTTTCGATCGCTTCTGGTCTGGGAAAGCTTTTACGCCATGCCAATGCGACTCTCCTTGTTGGCACCGGTTGTTCGAATGGGCGGAATGCCAGCATACGGTTTTCTTCACGTGTCGGTACACATGCCGTACTTGGCAATATGGTCATTCCAACACCTGATGTGACCATATAACGTATGGTCTCCAGTGAGCTGCCCTCTAGCGTCTGCTGTATACCATTCGGGGTTTGAGAGCTACCCAGTTGAGGGCAGACTTTGAGTACTTGATCACGAAAACAGTGGCCGGCACCTAATAGCAGTATCGTTTCGCTGGATAGCTGCGATGGCATGATGCTTTTTTTCTTTGCCCATGGATGATCTGCCGGCATGGCGAGCTGGAAAGGTTCTTCATACAATGGTTGGGTGATAACGCCAGGCTCGGAAAACGGTAGCGAGATGATGATGACATCCAGTTTCCCGCGTTTTAGCTGCTCACGTAGGTCGCCTGTGTAACCCTCCTGAATGATAAGCTGCATCTTGGGAGCTCTTTCATGCAGGATGGGGATGATTTGAGGAAGTAGATAAGGGCCGACGGTATATATCGCGCCGATTCTTAGGGGGTGGCCCAATGGGTCACCGCTTTGCTGTGCGATAATCTTGATTCCATCGGCCTCTTCGAGAATTCGAGCGGCTTGTGCAACGATCTTTTCTCCGACTGGCGTCAATGTGATTTCATTCGAGCCACGTTCGAAGATGGCGACACCAAGCTCCTCTTCAAGCTTCTTGATGCCGATGCTTAGTGTGGGCTGGCTGACGAAACAAGCGTCCGCAGCCCGGCCAAAGTGTCTTTCTCGTGCGACGGCGACGACGTAACGGAGTTCGGTAAGTGTCATTATCTTTTAAGTGTTCACAGCGATAGTCTTTGTTAACCCATTTTACGCACAATTTGCGATCGCGAGTTATTAGTCAGCTGCTTTGATACTGCTATAATCATTACGTTCAACTAAACTAGTGCTGGACTCGACCACCTTGTTTTTCCGGAAAAAAGCCAATGCAGTGAACGGGCGCCTGATCAAGCCGGCCGCACCTGAGATCGACCCAAAGAAGATCCGCCTGATACGTGAGGCCTGGTGGTTGGTCTTGGTGACTACAGGTATTTTTCTTGCGCTGATTCTATTCACATATCACCGTGATGACCCATCGTGGTCCCATAGTGCCAGTGGCGCTGCTATTACCCATAATGCCGGTGGCGCCTTAGGTGCCTATGTTTCCGACATCCTGCTTTATCTGTTCGGCTTTTCTGCCTGGTGGTTCGTCATTCTCAGCTTCTATGCCATGTGGCTGGTCTATCTCAAACTGGATGCAGTCACTGAGAAACGCCCCTTGCTCGTCACAAATATCACAGGTTTCGCCATGCTGTTGTTGGCTTCGGCGACTCTGGAGGCAGGACATCTCATAAGCCTGCCGGCAGAGCTCCCGTTGTCACCCGCCAGGGGCGGGCTGATCGGTACCGTATTCGATGGATTTTTACAGGGGCTTCTGGGCTTTGCCGGTTCCACGCTGACGCTCCTGCTACTCTTTGCGGTCGGATTCAGCCTTTTTACCGGATGGTCATGGCTCATGATGACTGAAAAATTCGGCGCGGGATTGGAATGGCTATATTTCACCGCCATCGAAAAATGGAATGACTGGCAGGATCGTAAAGCCGGAAAAGTAGTTGAGAAACTGCGTAAGGAGTTCGTCGAAAGTGAGCGTAAGCGTACTGAGGATCGTGCGCCGGTCGAGATCGTGACGCCAGCACTTGAGATTCCAAAGAGCGAGCGCGTGCAGAAGGAGCGCCAGGTCTCGCTGTTTGAAGGCATGCCTGACACTCCGTTGCCGCCACTACATCTTCTTGATGAGCCTCGAAGCGAAGTGGAGGTGCAGTCACCGGAGACACTGGAGTTTACTTCGCGGCTTATTGAACGCAAGCTCATGGATTTCGGTATTGAGGTCAAGGTGCTAACTGCACTGCCAGGACCCGTCATCACACGTTACGAGATGGAGCCCGCGCCTGGCGTGAAGGGTAGCCAGGTCACCAATCTGGTCAAGGACCTGGCAAGGGCGCTTTCCGTCGTGAGTGTTCGTGTGGTGG
>Ga0079224_100017133_pt1 | contig 10206 bp, 9 predicted proteins | sample Stecom2015_FD_80414 | JGI IMG/M metagenome (GOLD analysis project Ga0079224, IMG submission 80414) | Agricultural soil microbial communities from Utah to study Nitrogen management - Steer compost 2015 | ecosystem: Environmental > Terrestrial > Soil > Agricultural land | place: USA: Utah... | reverse complement strand
GTCAGCGACCTCCTCGACCTGTCCCGCCTGGAGGGCCGCTCGTCGGAGTACGGACCGGTCGAGCTGGCGGCCTTGGTCACCGAAGAGATCGACCGGGTGGGCGGCTTCGCCCAAGAGAGAGGAGTGAGGCTCGAGTCGGATCTCTCCGAGGCATGGGTGCTTGGATCCCGCCCCGACCTGGGCTTGGCGGTGCGCAATTTGTTGGACAACGCCATTCGCTACACCAACGAAGGCGGTTCGGTGACCGTTCGGGTGGTGCCGGTGGAAGATCGGGCCGTGCTGGCGGTCGAGGACACGGGGGTGGGTATTCCCCAACGAGACGTTGGGCGTGTGTTCGAGCGCTTCTATCGGGTGGACGTTGCCCGATCTCGCGGCACCGGAGGAACAGGGCTCGGGCTGTCGATCGTGAAACACGTGGCCGAGAGCCACGGTGGAGAGGTGTCGGTCCAGTCCGAGCTCGGGCGGGGCTCGGTGTTCACCATCCGGCTTCCGTTGACGGAATCACGCCCCTGATCCCGGACGTCAGAGCCGTCCGGCTTCGGTGATGCGGCGGAGGAACTCCTGAGTCTCTGGCTTCTGGGGAGAGGTGAAGAGCTCGTAGGGCGGAGCCGCCTCCCACACCTTCCCCGCGTGGAGGAACGCCACCCGGTCGGCGGTCTCCCGGGCGAAGCCCATCTCGTGGGTGGCGATGAGCATGGTCATCCCGGTGTCCTTCAGCTCGCGGATGAGAGCCAGGACCTCTCCCACGAGCACGGGGTCGAGGGCGGATGTGACCTCGTCGAGCAGCAACAGCTCCGGCCGGGTGGCGAGCGCTCGGATGATCGCCACCCGCTGCTGCTGCCCGCCCGAAAGCCGTTCGGGATACTCGTTGCGTTTATCGGCCAGCCCGAACCGGGCGAGGAGCTCTTCTCCTCGCGCCACCGCTTCCCGCTTCGAGACGCCCCGCACCTTCCGCGGGGCGAGGGTGATGTTGTCGATCACCGTCATGTGCGGGAACAGGTTGAACGACTGGAAGACGATCGCCATCTTCGCCCGCACCTCGTTGGGGTTGACCGACGGGTCGGTGATCGTCTGACCGTCGAGGACGATCCGGCCGGAGTCGATCGGTACCAGCAGGTTGATCGCCTTGAGGAGCGTCGACTTGCCGGAGCCGGACGCACCCACCAGGCACACGACTTCGTGTTCGTCGACTTCGAGGTCGAGGCCGTCGAGGACGACCTTGTCGTCGAAGGCCTTGTGGCATGACTCGACGACGAGTTTTCGGGTGGTGGGTGGGGTCGGGCGGCGCGGAGTCGTCATCGGGTGGTGGGTGGGGTCGGGTGGCGCGGAGTCATGCGCTCATGGCCTGGCGTCGCCGGCGGTCGCGCTCGGTATACCAGTCGGTGAAGCGGGCAACGGGAATGCTGACGATGAGGAACAGGGTCGCCGCCACGATGTAGCCGGTGTAGTTGAAGGTGCGGGCGTTGAAGATCTGCGCCTCGCGGACGCCCTCTCGGACGCCGAGGACGAACACGAGAGAGACGTCCTTCTGCAGACTCACGAACCCGTTGAGGAGTGCCGGGATGACGTTGCGTACCGCCTGGGGGATGAGGACGTACCGCAGCGTCTGTATCTGAGTCAGTCCGAGTGACCGGGCCGACATTCGCTGGCTCTCCGGCACCGAATCGATCCCCGCCCTGTACACCTCGGCCGTGTAGGCCGAATAGGAGATCACCAACGCGGCGATGCCCCAGAACAACGGTGACCGCGGCACGCCCGACAGCTGGAGAGCGGGAACGCCGAAACCGAGGATGAGGATGAGGAGGATGATCGGGATCCCCCGGATCAGGTCGATGAAGATCACCGCCAGGGCCCGGATCGGAAAGAAAGCTGGCCCGCGGAGAGAGCGGGCCATGGCGACGAGCAGTGCGAAGAAGAGGATCAGTACCTCGGCGCCGAGGAACATTCGGATGTCGAGCCAGAATCCGGAGAGCACCGCCGGCCACACCTCGACGAACGCCTCCGGATTGAAGAACTGGCGTTGGACCTGGGGCCAGGCCTCCGACGTCAGGATCGCCCACAGCGCCAACCCGAAGAAGACGACGGTCGAGATGAAGGCGATGAGGGCGCCGCGGGCTCCTTCTTCGCGGGCACGTCGCCGGGACCCGCTCTCAGGATCCCGGCGACGTCCGAATGCCGAAGGCGCCGACGGCCAGGTCACGGCGCCGAGTTGAGACGTCTCACTGGCTCAGGACGGGGATGTCCCCTTCCTGGGTGAGCCATTCCTCTGCCAACGCGTCCAAGGTGCCCTCGGCCCGCAGCTCTTCGAGAGCTCGGTCGATGCACGGCTTCAGCGGGCTGTCGTTCTCCATGAGCATCCCGAACTTGTCGGCCTGCTCCTCGGAGGCGGGCAGCGCGCCCACGATCGATGCGTCGGGCATCTCGACCGCGGTGATGAAGTAGGCAGTCGGCAGGTCGAAGACGATGGCGTCGATCTGGCCGGCGTCGAGCGCCGATTTGGCGTCCGCGTTGGTGTCGTAGACCGCAGGCGGGGTGTCCGGCTGGATCACCTGCTCGATGTAGTCGAGCGACGTGGTGCCGATCTGTGCCCCGAGGGCATAGCCCTTGAGGTCCTCGATCGAGGTGGCATTGACGACATCCGAGTCGCCGTAGGCGACGAGCGCCTGCTGGGTGACGTAGTAGGGGACGGAGAAGTCGACTACCTCTTCCCGCTCCTCGGTGATCGAGTACTGCTGGACGTTGATGTCGAACTCTTTGGGGCCCGGGGCGATCGCTTCGTCGAACCCGGTCCGGGTCCACACCACCTGATCGGCGGTGAAGCCCATCTTCTCGGCCATGGCGTAGACCACCGCCGACTCGAAACCTTGTCCATTGGTGGGGTCGTCGTCGACCACCCACGGCTCGAAGGCGGGCTCGCCGGTGGCGACAGTGAGCTGGCCGGGGGTCTTCAGCGGCAGGTTCTCGACGGCGCATTCGTCACCGACGGCGGTCTCGGTGGTGGCGGGCGCCGTCGTGTCAGGTGCCTCTGTCGTGTCGGGTGCCTCTGTCGCGTCGCCCCCGCCGCATGCGGCGACGAGGAGCGACAACACCCCTAGGAGCAATGTCAGCTTTCTCATAGTGGGATGCCTCCTTGGCGCAGCCGTGAAGATTAGGGCTCCCGGGGAGGTGTCGAGCCCGGTTCGGTTCGCGGCCCGTCACGTCGCGACTCCGAGGAGTAGCCTCCCTAGGCGACGGCTTCACCCGCCAAGAGGAGGGACTTTGAGCGGTACAGCGGTTGACGTGGCCCTGGACGTGGAGTTCTTCTGCGACTGGATGGGGAGGCTGGCTCGGGCGATCGAGGAGAGCTGCGACGAGCTGACCCGTCTCGACGCTGCCATCGGAGACGCCGACCACGGCATCAACATGGTGCGAGGGATGGGGGCGGCGATGGATGCGCTGTCCTCTGTTCCACCCCGCGACCCGGGGAGCGTGTTCCGAACGGCCGGGAATCGCCTGATCGCAGTCGTTGGCGGGGCGGCCGGCCCTCTGTACGGTTCGGCGTTTCGTGCCTGCGCCGAGGCTCTGGGATCTGCGCCAGTCGTGTCGCTTTCCCGTCTCGCCAAGGCGTTGCGGGCTGGGGTGAATGCCATCCAGAGGATCGGCGCCGCCGAGCCGGGCGACAAGACCATGGTCGACGCCTGGCTCCCGGCGGTCGCGGCGCTCGAATCGACCGGTCACGAGCCCGTTCGGAAAGCGGCAGCCGCCGCCGAGGCCGCAGCTCGGGAGGGGATGCTGGCGACGATCCCGATGCGGGCCCGCAAGGGCCGAGCCTCGTATCTGGGCTGGCGCAGCGAGGGCCACCAGGATCCGGGGGCGACGTCGACTCGGCTCTTGTTCGCCGCCCTGGTCGACGCCACCCGCTGATCTCCTGGTCGGCCGACGGGTATCGCCCGATCGGCGATGCACATGTGTGACCGCCAGGTGTCGGTCGGCTGGCTCGACCTTTCGATAATGTCGAACGCAGATGATCCAGTCGGTGGACCGCGCCATCCGTATCCTGCTCGCGCTGCAAGACGAGAGGGTGCTGGGCGTGTCGGAGATCGCCACCCGGCTGGGCCTCGCCAAGGGCACCGTCCACGGGCTGCTCCAAACCCTGGCCGCCCACTCACTCGTCGAGCAGGACCCGACGTCGGGCAAGTACATGCTCGGGCCGGCCCTGCTCGTGATGGGCAACGTGTACCTCAACTCCCACGACCTCCGGGTGAGGAGCCTGCGCTGGGTGACATCGCTCGGTGAGGGGACGGGCCTCGCCGTCCGCCTCGGCGTGGTGGTGTGGCCCGACGTCGTCGTCATCCACCACGTCGGCCCGGCCGACGTCGCGGTCCCTGTATCCGAGGTCGGTTTGGTGTTGCCGGCTCATGCCACCGCGCTGGGGAAGGCCGTGCTCGCCTTCCATCCTGAACGGCACCAGGTCATCTCCGAGCCGCTGCCTCGACTCACGGGCAGGACGGTCACCGACCCGGCCGTCCTCCAGCGGGAACTCGACGACGTCGCCGCCACCGGGATCGCGTTCGAGGACCAGGAGGCCGTGGTGGGAGAGTCCTCGGTGGCGGGGGCGATCTTCGACCGAAGTGGGCAGGTCGTGGGCGCCGTCGCCCTCGTCGTTCCCGCCGAAGACGGCGGCATCGCCCCCGCACTCGTCGCCGCGGTCCGTGACACTGCCCGGGGAATCAGCAGGGAGCTCGGGGCGGCCACCTGGCCCGGCGGCAACTGAGCGGTTTCCAGAGCAATCGCTGATGCCGACGCGTATGCTTACGCGAGGAAACGCTGTTCGGTATTACCGAACAAACCACGCAAGGAGGAAGGAGGACGCGTGGAAGGCAACATCTTCTTGGCCGAGATGATCGGCACGATGATTCTGATCCTGCTGGGAGACGGAGTAGTGGCCAACGTGCTGCTCAGGGACTCGAAGGGTGAGAACTCCGGCTGGATCGTGATCACAACCGGGTGGGGTTTCGCAGTGGCGATGGGGGTGTTCGCCGCCGGCGTCTACAGCGGCGCCCACATCAACCCGGCGGTGACCTTCGCGTTCGCTGCCGGTGGAGATCTCCCCTGGGGTGACGTGCCGGTCTACCTCCTCGGCCAGTTCGCCGGCGCCATTGTCGGGGCCATCCTGGTGTGGCTCGCCTACTACAACCATTGGGGGGCGACCGACGATCCGAACCTGAAGCTGGCCGTGTTCTCCACGGCTCCAGCGCGCCGCAACACCGGTGCCAACTTCATGACCGAGGCGATCGGCACCTTCATGCTGCTGGTTGGCATCGGTGCCATCGTCAACACGTTCGGGCAGGTCTCCTCGGCCCCCGACCTGGGTGTGGGGTTGAGCCCGTTCATGATCGGTGTCCTGGTGTGGGGGATCGGCCTGTCGCTCGGTGGCCCGACCGGCTACGCCATCAACCCGGCTCGTGACCTCGGGCCCCGGATCGTGCACGCCATCCTTCCGATCCCCGGCAAGCGCGACTCCGACTGGGGTTACGCCTGGATCCCGGTGGTGGCGCCGATCGTGGGTGGCATCGTCGGCTGGTTGGTCTGGGGAGCTCTCGTACCCGCCTGAGCCATGACTGTGAGGGTGAGGCGGATTCTCCGCCTCACCCCGCTTCCAGGAGACACACATGAAAAAACTCATCAACGACGTCGACGACGTGGTTCGCGACGAGCTCGAAGGCATCCAGCTCGCTCATCCCCACGACGTCAAGGTCAGCCTCGAGCCGTACTACATCTATCGAGCCGATGCCCCCGTGCAGGGGAAAGTGGCGATCGTCTCCGGCGGCGGCTCCGGTCACGAGCCCATGCACGGAGGCTTCGTCGGAATGGGGATGCTGGACGCAGCCTGTCCTGGCGAGGTATTCACTTCGCCCACTCCGGACCAGATGCTCGAAGCGACGAAGGCCGTCTCGGCCGGAGCCGGAGTGCTCCACATCGTCAAGAACTACACCGGGGACGTCCTCAACTTCGAGATGGCTGCCGACCTGGCCGGTGAAGAAGGCATCGAAGTGGAGTCGGTCGTGATCGACGACGACGTCGCCGTCCAGGACAGCCTCTACACGGCGGGGCGCCGCGGTGTGGGTGCCACCGTGCTCGCCGAGAAGATCTGCGGGGCCGCGGCCGAAGAGGGCCGGTCGCTGACCGAGGTCGCCGATCTGTGCAGGAAGGTGAACGATCAGGCCCGGTCGATGGGAATGGCACTGACGTCGTGCACCGTTCCGGCGGCGGGCAAGCCCACCTTCGAGCTCGGCGACGATGAGATGGAGATCGGCATCGGCATCCACGGGGAGCCGGGCCGGGAGCGGATGAAGGTCAAGAGCGCGGCCGAGGTCGTGGAGATCCTGGCCGGGGCGATCCTCGAAGACGGTGTCATCGGATCCGGCGACAACGTCCTCGCTTTCGTCAACTCGATGGGAGGGACGCCGCTCATCGAGCTGTACATCGTGTATCGGGACCTCCACCGGTTCCTCGAAGGTCGCGGCGTGACCATCACTCGCAACCTGATCGGCCCCTACATCACGTCCCTCGAGATGCAAGGCGTCTCGATCACCCTGCTCAAGCTCGACGACGAGCTGACGCAGTTGTGGGACGCCCCCGTGAAGACGCCCGGCTTGCGTTGGGGAGCGTGAGGTGGATTCCGTCGGTCTGGAGGAAGTGCTGGTCTGGCTCCGAGAAGCGGCTTCTCGGATCGAGGAGCAGAAGGAGTACCTGACCGAGCTCGACTCGGCCATCGGCGACGCCGACCACGGCATAAACATGAGCCGCGGCTTCAGAGCCGCCCTGGAGCGCCTGGAGGCCAACCCGCCCGATGACATCGCCGGAGTCTTCAAGGCGGTGGCGATGGCGCTCATCGGGAAGGTGGGAGGCGCTGCCGGGCCGCTGTACGGGACCATGTTCCTGGAGATGGGCAAGGTGGTCGACGGCAAGGAGCGGCTGGAGGCCGAAGACCTCGCCGCCGCCTTTCGAGCGGGGATCGACGGAATCAAGGCGCGGGGCAAGGCCGAGGAGGGGGACAAAACGATGATCGATGCCCTGGAGCCCGCCTACGCAGCCCTACAGGAGGCAGTAGCCTCGGGCAGAGGGGTCGGTGAAGCGATCGACGCCGCCGCCGAGGCCGCGGCCAGGGGGATGGAAGCGACGATCCCGTTGGTAGCCCGCAAGGGGAGGGCGAGCTACCTGGGTGAGCGGAGCGCCGGCCACCAGGATCCGGGAGCCACGTCGTCGCATCTGATCATCGCCGCCGCCGCCGAAGCCTGGGCCAACTGAGAGAGAAGCTAGGAGGAGAGGAATGGCCAAGTACGTAGCCGCTATCGACCAAGGGACGACCAGCACCCGGTGCATGATCTTCGATCACGGTGGCCAGGTCGTCGCCGTCGACCAACGCGAGCACGAGCAGATCTACCCCCAGCCTGGCTGGGTCGAGCACGATCCGAAGGAGATCTGGTACCGCACTCAACAGGTCGTCGACGGTGCCCTCCAGAAGGGTGGGGTCGACGTCTCCGACATCCAAGCTGTCGGTATCACCAACCAACGCGAGACGGCTGTCGTGTGGGACCGCAACACCGGCGAACCCGTCTACAACGCCATCGTCTGGCAGGACACCCGGACGGACAAGATCATCGACGAGCTCGGCAAGGACGGCGGGCAAGACCGGTTCCGTGACAAGACCGGCCTTCCCCTCGCCACCTACTTTTCGGGCCCCAAGATCCGTTGGATCCTCGAGAACGTCGACGGGGCGGCCGAGAAGGCCGAAGCCGGGGACCTCTGCTTCGGCAACATCGACACCTGGCTCATCTGGAATCTCACCGGAGGCACCAACGGGGGCGTGCACGTCACCGACGTGACCAACGCCAGTCGGACTCTCCTGATGGACCTGAGCACCCTCCAGTGGGACGAGGAGATCTGCTCCATCATCGGTGTGCCGACGTCGGTCCTCCCCGAGATCCGCTCCTCGGCCGAGGTCTACGGCGAGGCGACCGGCTCGCTCGGCGGGATCCCCGTCGCCGGTGACCTCGGTGACCAGCAGGCCGCCACGTTCGGTCAGGTGTGCTTCGACGTCGGCGACGCCAAGAACACCTACGGCACCGGGAACTTCATGCTGCTCAACACCGGCACGGAGATGGTGCCGTCGCAGAGCGGCCTCCTCACCACTGTGTGCTACAAGATCGGCGATCGCGATGCCGTCTACGCCCTCGAAGGATCCATCGCCATCACCGGAGCTCTCGTGCAGTGGCTGAGAGACAACCTCGGGATGATCCAGAGCTCCGCCGAGGTGGAGGCCCTCGCCCGGACCGTTGAGGACAACGGCGGCATCTACATCGTGCCCGCCTTCTCGGGTTTGTTCGCTCCCTACTGGAAGTCCAACGCCCGAGGCGTCATCGCCGGTCTCACCCGGTACGTCACCAAGGGCCACTTCGCCCGTGCGGCCCTGGAAGCGACCGCGTGGCAGAGCCGAGAGGTCCTCGATGCCATGAACAAGGACTCGGGAGTCGACCTCAAGGAGATGAAAGTCGACGGCGGCATGGTGGTGAACGAACTGCTCATGCAGTTCCAGGCCGACGTCCTCGGCGTGCCGGTCATCCGTCCGGCCGTCGCCGAGACGACGTCCCTGGGCGCGGCGTACGCCGCGGGTCTCGCCACCGGCTTCTGGAACGAGATCGACGACCTGCGTGACAACTGGGTGAAGGACAAGGAGTGGACTCCCCAGATGGACCCGGATCGCAGGGAGAAGGAGTACGCCCAGTGGAAGAAGGCCGTCACCCGGACCTTCGATTGGATCGACTGAGGCTCGGCCCATGACCGATCACGGATCGCGCGCTCCGGGGCGCGATCCGTGCGCGATGGGCAGAGGGGGGAGTCCGTGGTAGCCATCGTCGTGGTGTCGCACTCGGCCAAACTCGCCGACGGGGTCGTCGAGTTGGCGCGTCAGATGGGCGGCGGCGACGTCGCCTTGGCAGCGGCGGGAGGCATCGACGATCCCGAGTCGCCGATCGGCACCGACGCCTTCGCTATCAAGGAGGCCATCGAGTCGGTCTGGTCGGAGGACGGCGTGCTCGTCCTGATGGACCTGGGCTCGGCGATCATGAACGCCGAGACCGCTCTCGAGTTCCTCGAGCCGCCTGCCGACGCTTCCCGTGTGCTCCTCTGCGAGGCGCCACTCGTAGAAGGCACGGTGGCGGCCGTGGCCGCCGCCGGGATCGGCGCGTCGCTGTCGGAGGTGGCGGCCGAGGCGCGTGCCGGCCTCGCCCCCAAAGTCGAGCACCTCGCCCCCGCCGAGGCGGCAGAGAGCGAGGCGACACCGGAGGTCGCCCGAGACGGTTCGATCGTCGTGCGAGTCGACAACCCGCTCGGGCTCCATCTCCGGCCTGCCAGCCGCCTGGTCGAGACGGTGGGGAAGTTCGATGCCGAGGTCCAGATCGCCAACCGCACCACCCGCTCCGACCCGGTCCCGGCGCGGAGCCTCGCCCGGGTATCCGCCCTCGGTGTCCGCCAAGGTCACGAGATCGAGGTGTGGGCGACAGGTCCCGACGCGGACGCCGTCCTCGCCGCCATCTCCGACCTCGCCGCCGACGACTTCGGCGACCGCGGCCGGCCCGCTGCCCCACCCCCGCCCCAGGCCGAGGCCCCGGCGGTATCGCCGCGATCCGAAGGAACCGTGGTCGGGGTGGGGGCGTCGCCAGGTGTCGCGGTCGGCCCCGCCCGCTACCTGCACCGGCCCGCCCTGGAGGTGCCCACGGGCCCACCGGCTGACCCCGAGGCCGACAGACAGCGCCTGCGCGAGGCGATCGACGCCGTCCGCGCCGACATCGAGGGCCAGCGGGAGCGAGTGCTGGCGCGGGCGGGAGAGGCCGAAGCCGACATCTTCACCGCCCACCTGCTGATCCTCGACGACGAGCACCTGATCGGATCGGCCCTCGAGGGCATCGGCCCCTCCACCGGGGCGGCGGAGGCCTGGCAGGCGGCGACAGAAGCCGTCGCCGAGGATTTCCGTCGTCTGGAAGACCCCTACCAGGCACAGCGAGCAGACGACGTCGAGGCGGTCGGCCGCCAGGTGCTCGCCCGGCTGCTCGGGGTCGATCCGCGGCCGCGCATGGAGGCGCCGGGGGTGCTGGTCGCCGACGACCTGACTCCCGGCGAGACCGCCACCCTCGACCCCGAGATGGTCCAGGCGATCGTCACCGC
>Ga0079224_100017132_pt1 | contig 10206 bp, 9 predicted proteins | sample Stecom2015_FD_80414 | JGI IMG/M metagenome (GOLD analysis project Ga0079224, IMG submission 80414) | Agricultural soil microbial communities from Utah to study Nitrogen management - Steer compost 2015 | ecosystem: Environmental > Terrestrial > Soil > Agricultural land | place: USA: Utah... | reverse complement strand
GGTGGTGCCGGGCAAGCTGGCGGCCGAGTTCGCGCCGGACACCATCCACGGATTCACCGAAGATTGTCGAGTCTGGCCGCGAGAAATAGACCAGCTCGAAGATGCAGCGACTGACCTGCCGGGGGAGCAGTGGCGCGAGGTCGGTGATCATCCCGTCGTCGACCCGGATGAACTCTCCTGGCTGCAGTTCGCGCACGACCTCGGCACCGACCAGGTCAAACGCGCAGGTCTCGCTCGCCAGCACCACGCCCTGGCCGATCCGGCCGATGAACAAGGGGCGGAAGCCGCGATGGTCCACCGCTGCATAGATGGTCCTGCCCACGCTGATGATCACCGTGCAGGCACCCTCGGCGCGCTCGATCGCCTCACGGATCTGCGCCTCGGGCGTCGTGGCACTGCTGCGGGCAATCAGGTGGATCAGCGCCTCGGTGTCACTCGACGACTGGAAGATCGCACCCTGATCGGTCAGCTCTTCACGCAATTCACGCGCGTTGGTGAGGTTGCCGTTGTGGGCCAGCGACAGCGGCCCCTCGCGGTAGTTGACGAGGTAGGGCTGTGCGTTCGCGAGCACGGTACTGCCGGCCGTCGAGTAGCGAGTGTGGCCGACCGCCACATCGCCGTCGAGGTCCCTGAATCGCTGCTCATCGAACAAGTCGGCGACCAGTCCCATGCCACGGTGGATCCGGGCCCGGCCGGTACCGTCAACCGCGACGATCCCGGCGCTTTCCTGACCACGGTGCTGCAGCGCATACAGTCCGAGATACGCCACGCGCGCAGCGCCGTCCAGACCAGAAACCCCGAAGATGCCACACATCTATCAATCCTTCCCCGTTCCGGTGGGACGCTCAATTCGCCTGGGCAATGCATCGTGGTAGATCCTGCGCAGCTCGGTGGAGGACCACGACCACTTCCGCTGCTCACGTGTCGCCTCGATCTCGCCACCGACGTCGCCCACAAGGCCGAGGTAGTGACAGGGGATCCCGAACTGTGCGCCGAGCTGTTGCAGCGCCATCACGTTCTCGGGGGTGGCAGACACAAGTGCCCGCGCACCGTCCTCGCCGAACAGCCAGCCTTCATCCGAGACAGTATCGGCGTGGGCATTGAGGTCGACAGTCGCACCAAACGTGGTCGTGGCCCACGGGCCGCCGATGCAGCACTCCGCCAGCGCCACCGCGAGCCCGCCGTCACTGAGGTCGTGTGCCGAGTTCATCAGCCTGCGACTGGCGGCCGCGACCAGGAACTGCTGCAGCGAGCGCTCCAGCTCGAGATCGATCGGCGGCGGAGAACCCGCAACCGTGTCGAGCACCTCGGCCCAATAGGCCGAGCCACCAAGGTGCCCGCGGGTGTGGCCGATCAGCAGGATCGCATCCCCTGGCGCCCGGAAATGGCTCGGAACCGCCGAGGTCACGTCCTCGAGAAGGCCGATCATTCCCACGGTGGGCGTCGGATCGATCGCGCCAGTTGGTGACTGGTTGTAGAGCGACACGTTGCCGCCCGTCACCGGAGTGTCGAATGCCCGGCAGGCATCGGAGATTCCGCGGCACGCTTCACGGAACTGGAAGAACACTTCCGGTCGCTCGGGATTGCCGAAGTTGAGGCAGTCGGTGATGCCGAGTGGGCTGGCTCCGGTGCAGGCGATGTTGCGGGCCGCCTCGGCGACCACTCCCTTGCCGCCCTCATACGGATCGAGCAGGACGTGACGGGCATTGCAGTCGACGGTCATCGCCAGCGCAAAGCCGGTGTCCTCGACACGCAACACGCCGGCGTCACCGCCAGGTGTGATCACGCTGCGGCCGCGAACCGTGGTGTCGAACTGCTCGAACACCCAGCGCTTGCTCGCGATCGTTGGCGCATCGAGCAGTTGCTTGAGTGCGTCGACCGGATTGGGGCCCTTGCGCGCTGGAACCGCCGAGCGACGTGCGACAGCAGCACCGGATTCCGCTGCCTCCGGGTGATAGATCGGACAGCCGTCGACCAGTTCCTGCCCGGGGATTGCCGCCACCAGTCGGCCGTCGTGCACCACGCGGAACAAGCCGTCGTCGGTGATCCTGCCAACCACAGCCGACTGCAGCTCCCACCTGGTACAGATGTCGATGACATCGTCCACCTTGTGCGGCTCGACCACCACCAGCATCCGCTCCTGCGACTCCGACAGCATGATCTCGTACGGTGTCATGCCCCGTTCGCGAGTGGGCACGGCGCTGGTGTCGAGCTCCACGCCCACTCCGCCACGCGCGGCCATCTCCGCCGATGACGAGGTCAGGCCTGCGGCACCCATGTCCTGGATCGCCACGATGTGCTCGCCGCGGATCAGCTCGAGAGATGCCTCCAGCAGCATCTTCTCGGTGAACGGATCGCCCACCTGTACCTGCGGCCTGCGTGCCTCGCTCGCGGCTGTCAGGTCTTCCGATGCGAACGACGCGCCGTGGATACCGTCGCGACCGGTGCGGGCACCAACCGCGATCAGCAGGTTGCCGACGCCGTGAGCCCGGGCGGTGATTAACTCGTCGGCGCGGAGAATTCCAACCGCCATCGCGTTGACCAGTGGATTGCCGGAGTATCCGGGGGCGAACACGACCTCGCCGCCGAGAGTCGGGACTCCGACGCAGTTGCCGTAGTCGCCGACTCCCTTGACGATTCCGGAGAACAGGTAGCGGTTGCGCGGCTCATCGAGTGGACCGAGCCTGAGCGAGTTGAGCAGCGCGACCGGACGCGCACCCATCGTGAACACGTCACGAAGAATCCCGCCAACGCCGGTCGCAGCACCCTGATAGGGCTCGACAGCGCTGGGGTGGTTGTGGGACTCGATCTTGAATGCCACCGCCCAGCCGTCGGGTAGGCGCAGCACCCCGGCGTTCTCGCCGGGACCCTGCAGCACCTGGGCGCCCTCGGTCGGGAACTGGCGCAGGATCGGCTTGGTGTGCTTGTAGGAGCAGTGCTCCGACCACAGCGCCGAGAAGATGCCGAGTTCGGTGAGGGTCGGGGTGCGCCCGCCGAGCAGCTTCAGGATCGCTTCGTACTCGGTTGCGTTGAGCTTGTGCTCGGCGACGACATCGTCGGTGACTGGTCGCTCGCCGGGGAACGCCTCTGGCACGGGGATAGTCGTCACGTCGGCACCCCCGAGAGTCGCTTGATGAGACCGGTGAAGAATCGCATCCCGATTTCCGACCCCAGCGCGCTGTCCGCGAGTCGTTCCGGGTGCGGCATGAACCCGACCACGTTCCCGGCCGGGTTGCAGATGCCGGCGATGTCAGCAGTCGATCCATTGGGGTTGTAGGGGATGTCGCTGCCACTGACAGGCACGTAGCGAAGCACGATCAGGTTGTCCCGCTCGAGGGTCTCGAGAACGGCGGGTGTCGCCTCGTAGCGACCCTCACCGTGCGCCTGCGGGATCCGGATCACCTCGCCCTGCTCGAAATCGCCGGTGCAGATCGTGTCGGTGCGCTCGATGCGCAGGTCGACAGGACGTGATGCGAACCGCCGTCCGGCGTTGTGCATCAGTGCACCGGGTAGCAGGTGGGCTTCGCAGAGGATCTGGAAGCCATTGCAGATACCGAGCACCGCGCCACCGGCAGCGGCGTGCTCGCGGATCGCCGCCATCACGGGGGAAAAGCGTGCGATGGAACCGCTGCGGAGGTAGTCGCCATAGGAGAAGCCGCCCGGAAGGACCACTGCGGCGGCACCGTCCAGGTTGCCGCTGCGATAGTCGAGCAGGAATGCATCTCCACCTGCTCGCCTGACGGCACGCAGTGTCTCATCCTCGCAGTTGCTGCCGGGAAACCGGACCACGGCCACACGAGGGCTCACTCTTCCACCGCCACGACGAAGTCCTCGGTCACCGGGTTGGCCAGCAGTTGCTCGCACATCCTGCGCACCTCGGCGATGGCCTTGTCCTTGTCGGCGGCCTCGACTTCCATCTCGATCGCCTTGCCGATGCGGACCTGTTCCACTCCAGAGAATCCCAGTGAGTGGAGGGCGTGGTGCACTGCCTGACCCTGGGGATCGAGCAGTCCGGGTCGCGGGGTCACGCGCACGTGCACGCGAAACTTCATTCGATTTCCTCGTTGCTGCTGGTGGACGGGAGTTGCAGGTCGCCATCGCTGCCGACGACATCGTCGGCGGCGTCATCATTGCGTTCGGTGAGCGACAGGATCACGGCGCGCACCACGCCATACGCGATGTAGGTGAGCGCGAGCGGGAACAGGAAGTGCTCGGGAGCCAGCAGGCCACCGGCGAGGATGACCAGGTACAGCAGCAGGCCCATCACGCGCGCAGGTGAACCGAGACCGGCGGCAGGCCAGCGCGGGTACTTGACGTTGCTCACCATCAGGACGGCCAGCAGCAGGGTCAGGATTGCCAGGCCCTGCTGCTGCAGGTCGAGGAACGACAACGATGCCTCGTACCACTCGGTGCGCGAGAAGGCGTAGTAGACCGCGAGCGTCGCACCGGCGGTCGGCGACGGGAGGCCGGTGAACCAGCCCGGCGGCTTGGCAGAGGTGCCGGCCAGCACGTTGAAACGGGCCAGTCGCAGCGCTGCCGCAACCACGTAGATGTAGCAGATCAGCCAGGAGAATCGTCCCGCCGTGCTGAATTCCTGCAGATAGACAAGCAGGGCGGGGGCGACGCCGAATGAGACCAGGTCGACGAGGGAATCCAGCTCGGCGCCGAACCGGGAGCCGGCGTTGGAGAAGCGCGCCAGTCGGCCATCGAACATGTCGAGGATCGCGGCGAAGACGATGCACCAACCGGCCCAGAGAAAGTTGCCGTTGATTCCCGAGACGATCGCCCAGAAGCCGAAGAGGAGATTTCCCAGCGTGAACGCGCTGGGAACCACCACCACGACCTTGCGGATCCGGCCGCCTCCGATTCGCTCGCTTCTCATCGCCACTCCGCCAGTACGGTCTGGCCGGCACGTGCCTGCTGCCCGACCTGCACCAGGACCGGTGTGCCTGCAGGCAGGAACACGTCCACACGCGAACCGAAGCGGATCAGGCCCATTCGCTCACCCTGGCGCGCCTGCGCCCCGACCTCGTGATCGGTGATGATCCGACGGGCGACCAGGCCGGCTATCTGTCGCACCAGCATGAGTCCGCGCGGTGTCCGGATTCCGACGTCGCTCTGCTCGTTCTCGAGGGCCGCCTTCTCGGTGGCAGCATTGACGAACTTGCCCGGGCGGTGGCGCCGGAAGGTGATGATTCCTGTCGCCGGGTAGCGGTTCACGTGAACGTTGAAGACGTTCATGAAGATCGAGATCCGCACCGCCTGGCCACCGAGCACGTCCGGCTCGTCGATCGGGATGATACTCACGATCTTGCCGTCGGCCGGGGAGATCACCAGGTTGTCGCCGCGCGGCCCATCACGCACCGGATCGCGGAAGAAGGCGATCACCCAGATGGTGAGCAGGGCCATCACGATGAACGTGATCCACCAGCCCGCGAGCGCGGGGGCAAGTGTCATCAGTGCAGCGACGATGATGAACGGCCAGCCTTCGGGCGCTATGCGCATCAGTCCTCCGCCGGCAGCGCGCCGCCGGTGAGTCGTTGATAAGCCTCGATATACCTGGCACTGGTTGCGCCGATCACATCCGGCGGCAGCGATGGTGCGGGCGCCTCTCCATTCCACCGGCCTGCAGCCCGCTCCGCAGCGAGCCAGTCGCGCAGCGGCTGCTTGTCGAAGCTGGGTTGGCTGCGGCCGGGCTGGTACTGGTCGACGGGCCAGAAGCGCGACGAGTCGGGCGTGAGTACCTCGTCGATCAGCAGCAGGTCGCCACTCGCATCGATGCCGAACTCGAACTTTGTGTCCGCGATGATCAGTCCGCGCTCGCGCGCGACGTCACGACCGGCGGTATAGATCGCGATTGACAGGTCACGCAGGCGAGTGGCCAGGTCCCCGCCGAGATCCTGCACCATCCGGTTGAAGGTGACGTTCTCGTCGTGACCGGTGTGCGCCTTGGTCGCCGGAGAAAAGATCGGCGGCTCCAGCTCAGCGCTCTCGACCAGACCCGCCGGCAGCGGCTCGCCAGCAAGTGTGCCTTGGTGGCGGTATTCCGACCACGCCGATCCGGCCAGGTAGCCCCGCACCACGCATTCGAATTCCACCGGGCTGGTCCGCTTCACCAGCATCGACCTTCCCGCCACCTGGGCGCGGTGCGAGGCCAGGGCGGGGACCTCCGAGATTATCTCGTCGGTGTCGGCGGTGATGAAGTGCGAACCGCAGAGTGAAGCGAGCCGCCGGAACCAGAACGCCGAGAGCTGGGTCAGCACCCGTCCCTTTTCGGGGATCGGTGCGTCGAGGACCACGTCGAACGCGCTGACACGGTCGCTGGCGACCAGCAGCAGCCGGTTGTCATCCACCTCGTAGACCTCGCGGACCTTGCCACGACGCCAAAGTGACAGTGGCAGCGAACTGCTGGCGACGGTGGCGCTCATACCCGCAACTCTCCGGCGTCAGCCTCCACGGCGTGGGGACGCGCACGCTCGAGCAGCGGCTCGAGGTACTCACCCAGGAACTCGCCCACCTGGACCGACGACCTGCCGGTGTAGCGCGCAGGTTCCAGCTCTGCCTTGAGCCGATCGCGATCCACTGCTGCGAATGCGGGGTCCATGGCCAACCGTTCCATCAGGTTGTTGTCGGCGCCCGATGCGGTCTCCGCCGCCACTGCGAGCGAGTGTCGGCGAATCACCTCGTGCAACTCCTGGCGGTCACCACCGGCCTGGACACCGAGCATCAGCCAGCGTTCGGTGGCCATGTACGGCATCTGTGTGTCCACGTGACGCCTGATGACTCCGGGCCTCACCTCGAGTCCGGACGAGATGTTCGCGGCGAGCAGCAGGATCGCGTCGGTGGTGAGGAACGCTTCGGGAAGCGTCAGGCGGGGGTTTGCGGAGTCGTCGAGCGTGCGTTCAGGCGACTGGGTGGCGGCGGTGTTGGCTGTGTTCTGCTGTAGCGAGATCACGTGGCGGGCCAGGGCCCCGATCCGTTCCGACCGCATCGGGTTGCGCTTGTACGCCATCGCGCTGGAGCCGATCTGGTCCTTCTCGAATGGCTCAAGCAGTTCGCCCTCGTGCTGCAGCAGGCGGATGTCGTTGGCGAACTTGGCGGCGCTCTGCGCGATGCCGCTCAGCACGTCGAGTACCTGTGAGTCGGCCTTGCGGGTGTAGGTCTGGCCGCTGACCGGGAACACCTTCGGATGTCCCAGCAGCTCCGCGACCCGCTGCTCCAGGCGTCGAACCTTGTCGTGGTCGCCAGCGAACAGTTCCAGGAACGATGCCTGGGTGCCCGTCGTCCCCTTGCAGCCCCGCAGGCGCCAGCCGTCCAGCAGGTGCAGCAGTGCCTCGATGTCGAGCGCGAAGTCCTGCGCCCACAGCGTCGCGCGCTTGCCCACCGTCGTGAGCTGCGCGGGCTGGAAGTGGGTGTAAGCAAGACAAGGGATGTCGGAGTTCTGCCCCGCGAAGTCACGCAGTGCTTCCGCCACCGTGAGAAGGCGACCGAGAAGCAGTCGAAGGCCGTCGCGGATGATCAGTCCGTCGGCGTTGTCGGTGACGAAGGCGCTGGTTGCGCCGAGGTGCAGCCAGGGCCGCGCGGCGGGTGCCTGTTCACCGAACGCGTGCACGTGCGCCATGACGTCGTGGCGCAACCGCTTCTCGTGCTCGGCCGCACGGTGCAGGTCGGCGTCGTCGAGGTGGGCGCGAATTTCGGCAATCGCCTCGTCCGGGATGGCGATCCCGAGCTCGCGTTCGGCTTCTGCCAGGGCCAGCCAGACCCGGCGCCACTGGCCGATCCGATGGGATTCGCTCCACAGTCGCAGCATTTCCGGCGAAGCGTAGCGACCCGAGAGCGGGGACTGCCAACGAGGTTCGGTCATCAGTTGGTCAGGGTCAGGTATGAGTATTGGCCGTTGCGTTCGTACCAGAGCCGGAATCGCTCACCGCTGCCGATCCGGTCCAGCACGTTCGCGAAATCTGTCGCCGAGCGGATCGGCACCTGCACCTCACGACGAGCAGACACATAGTCGAGTCGGACGATCACGTCGCCGTCGCGCAGTCCGGTGAGTCTCGCCGTCTCGGGCGGTACCCGGAGCAGCGCGGCACCGGCCTCTGCGCGTGAACCGAGCTCGGCTCGCACGCCGGGTGTGAGGGTGACGAGGTCGAGTCCGCGCAACCGGATCCGCTCCGCAGTAACGGTCGGAAGGTCGACCGGGGCGATCCGCCGCGCGAGGTCACGACCCTGTCGGCGCGCCACCACTTCGACGACATCGCCAACGTGCAGGTCGATCAGGACCGCCTCCCAGTCGAGGTAGTTGCGGAGTCGCTTGCCATTCGCCTCCAGCAACACGTCACCTGGCGCGAGGCCGGCGCCCGCAGCCGGCCCGTCCGGGATGACCTGCACCACAGGAACACCGCCGGCGCTCTTCCAGTCTCCCATCCGGTCGGCGCCGGCCACTTCGAGGCCCACCCAGGCGCGTCGCACCGAACCGTTGCGGATCAGTTCCTCCGCCACTCGCATCGCGCGTTCGATCGGGATCGCGAAGCCGACACCCACCGATTCGCCGGTATTCGAGAAGATCGAGCTCGACACGCCGATCACTTCGCCCAGTGCATTCACGAGTGGACCGCCGGAATTGCCGGGATTGATCGCGGCGTCGGTCTGGATCATGTCGTAGTAGCGACCGGCCTGGCCGCCACGCGGCAGGATGTTGCGACCTGTCGCGGAGATCACCCCTGCGGTGACGGTCGGTTCCGTGTTGCCGAGCAGGAACGAGTAGGGATTGCCGAGTGCGACGGCCCATTCGCCGATCATGAGTCCCGAGGATTCACCGATGGTCACGACCGGGAGATCCCCGCGCTCGACCTTGACCACCGCGATGTCGGTGAGCGGATCCTCGCCGAGCACGCGACCCTCGACGTCGGTGCCATCGGCGAGCGTGATCGTGAGCTGCTCACTGCCCGCGACGACGTGCTGGTTGGTGAGGATGATGCCATCGGAGCGGATGATGAATCCGGTTCCGAATGATTGTGCCGTCTGCTCGCGCTGGCCGAAGAAGAACGCGTCGAATGAGGAAGTCGGTGCCTGCTGCCTGGTGATCGCGCGCACCGACACCACCGCAGGGGCGACTCGGGAGGTTGCGTCGACGATTGCAGTGCGCCGCGATGTGTCGAGGGAATGGCTCTGGGCCACGGCAGGCGTGATCGCCGACGTTGGCTGCTGCGCATTCGCCGGTCGCTCGTTCACGCATGCGGACGCCATCAGTACGAGGGCGGTGCAGCGGAGGGCCCGGCTCACCAGGTCACCTCCGGTCCGAGCCAGATGTGTTCCGGATACGAGGCAGCCACGAAGCTGAGCCCCGCCGCAGGTGCAGGCGGGGCGGTGTCGCGATTGTCCTCGCTCAGCAGGAGTTCTCGCATCGTGTCCTCCGATCGACGGCCGAGTCCGATCTCGACCATCGTACCGACAAGAAATCGAACCATGTGGTGCAGGAACCGGTCGGCCGCGACGACGAAACGCACGATGCCGTCGTCAACCTGCTGCCAGTCGGCTTCGACGACCCGGCAGCGGTAGTGCGGCTTGGGCTCGCGCAGCACCGCGAAGGCACGGAAATCGTGCTCACCCGGGATGACGCTCGCGGCGCGACCGAGTGCACCGAAATCAAGTGCCAGCCCGAGTGGCCAGCAGGTGCGGGACCGGAACGGCGAACGCCCTGCGGGCGTGACTCCGATGTCGTACTGGTAGCGGCGACCTGTGGCGTGCTTGCGGGCGTTGGTGCCGGGTCGCACTTCGCGAACCGCGGTGACGGCGATGCTGGGGGGAAGGAGGGCATTGGCGGCGCGCAGCAGATCGGCTGACTCCCAGCGTTGCGGCATCTCGACCGTGACCGGCATCCCGAGGGCGTGCACTCCCGCGTCGGTCCGCCCGGCCGCAACTGCCTTGACCGTTCCGCCGGCCAAGCGACCCAGCGCCTCTTCGACCGTGCCCTGGACCGAGCGCCCGGATTTCTGGCGCTGCCAGCCACAATACTCCGTCCCATCGAACTGCATCTTGAGGAGGAATGCGCGGCCCATTGAGCCCAGAAGAATAGCCGATTCGCGCCGCTCCGGCAACTGGCTTAACCCCTTGTGAACGTTGACAAAACGCCGCGTCGCCCGGTACGCTTGCCACCCAATGGAGGCCCCAGACCCAGCCATCAGGACCGCCCTCGGTCACCTCGCC
>Ga0079224_100017131_pt1 | contig 10207 bp, 9 predicted proteins | sample Stecom2015_FD_80414 | JGI IMG/M metagenome (GOLD analysis project Ga0079224, IMG submission 80414) | Agricultural soil microbial communities from Utah to study Nitrogen management - Steer compost 2015 | ecosystem: Environmental > Terrestrial > Soil > Agricultural land | place: USA: Utah... | reverse complement strand
GAAGACGACCACCGCTCCTTCAACCGCGACGGCCAATTCTTCAACGTGGGCGAGACGTTCGCCGGCCTGCCGTTCGAAAAAGGGGTGGAGCTGGCGGACAAGCTGCGCTGGATCGCGGAGGGGCGGCCCAGCATGGCCGCCGCGGCGTTGCAGTGGATTCTCAGCTTCGACGCGGTCAGCTGCGCGATTCCCGGCTTCAAGAACGCCCGGCAGGTGGAGGAAAATTTGAAAGCGCTGCAGGCGCGGCCGTTCAGCGCCGAGGAGCTGCAGCGGCTGGCGGACTTCTACGAGCGGGAAGTGCATCCGCACATTCGCGGGCCGTACTAAATTGTGGTATGGGCGGCTAGGAAGGGAGTAGGCTAGGCGCCGTCGAATAGCAAGAGAGAGACGAGAATGATGATCTCTTCCGTTTGTTGACGGCGCGAAAACGTTTTCGGATAGATTTTCAGAGGCCGGGGCCCGCGGTCCGGCGGCGGCCGGACGGTTTGGAGGCAGCCATGGGCCAGGTAACGGTGCGGGACGTAGCCAAGCGAGCAGGCGTTTCCATCAGCACGGTGTCCCGCGTGCTGACCGGCAGCGCGCCCGTGTCGAAAGAGCTGTACGAGCGCGTCGTGGCGGCCATCGAGGAACTGGGCTACCGGCCCAACGCGCTGGCTCGCGGCCTGCGGGCCCGGCGCACGGCGATCCTCGGCCTCATCGTTCCCGACATCTCCAACCCCTTCTTCGGCCAGCTGGCCAAAGTCGTCGAGCAGCAAGCCCACGCGCACGGCTACAGCATCGTCCTCTGCAACAGCCAGAACAGCCGCGAGCGAGAACTGCAATACTTGGACCTGCTCAGCCGCCAACGAGTCGACGGCTTGATGGTGGTGGCGGCCGGCGTGTCGCGCGCCGATCTCGAAGGTTTCACCGCGGCCACGGGCGCGCCGGTGCTGGCGCTGGACCGGCGCATTCCGGATTTCGGCGGGCCCTTCGTCGGCGCCGACCCGTATCCGGGCGCGGTGGAAGCCGTCGGGCACCTGCTGGCGCTGGGCCACCGGCGCATCGGCATCCTGCGGGGCAAGACGGGCAGCGCCAGCGCCGACGAGCGCTTCGAGGCGCTGCTGCGGGCGTGCCGGGCCCACGGCCTGACGGAGGCGCCGTGGATTTGGAGCGGCGAGTATTCGCTGGAGACGGGCATCGAGGCCGGCAACGCCTGGGCCGCATTGCCCGCGGACCAGCGGCCCACGGCCATCATCGCCGCCAGCGAGTTCAGCGCCTACGGCCTCATCCAGAGCGTCTTCAGCCACGGCCTGTCGGTTCCGGACGACTTGTCCGTGGTGGGGTTCGACAACACGCCGTTCGCCCAGCTGCTGCGGCCGGCGCTGACGGTCATCGGGCAGCCCATCGAGCGCATGGGCGAGCTGGCCGTGGAGACCATGTTGCGGCTGCTGGCGCGCGCGGAGGAAGAGACGCTGCCGGCGGTGGCGCCGCTGCCGGGAAGAGTGGCGTGGGAGCGGCGGCGTGAGCCCGTGCAAGATCAAGTGTTGCCGACGGAGTTGGTCGTGCGCAGCAGCACCGGCCCGGCGCCGGCGGCACGGTAGGGAAGAAAGGGCGACAAGAAGCATGGCGAGATTGGACGCACCTCGGCTGATGGTCATCGGCAGCATCAATATCGACTTGGTGGCCGACGTCGAGCGGCTGCCCCGCGAAGGGGAGACGGTGGCTGCGCGCGGCTTCCAGCAGCACTTGGGCGGGAAAGGAGCCAACCAGGCGGCTGCAGCTGCGCTGGCGGGCGCACAGGTGAAGATGGTCGGCTGCGTCGGCGACGACGGCTTCGGCCGGCAGTGCCTGGAAGGACTCGAGCGCGCCGGTGTCGATTGTTCGCTGGTGCGCACCGCGCCCGGCACGCCGACGGGTACAGCCCTCATCACCGTCGGGCGGCGCGGCGAGAACACCATCGTCGTCGTGCCCGGGGCCAACGGGGCGCTGGCGGCGGCCGACGTCGAACGGGTCGCGGCGGCCATGGCCGACGCCGACGCGGTGCTCGTGCAGTTTGAGGTAGCCGACGAAGTGGTGCTGGCCGCCGCGCGGGCGGTGGACGGGCTGCGGACCGGCGGGCGAAGCGAAAAGCCTCTGTTCGTGGTCAATCCCAGTCCGTTCCGGCCTTCGGCGGTGCCGCCCGACGGCCTGGCGGACATGTTCGTCGTCAACGAGGTCGAGGCGCGGCAAATGACGGGCGTAGACGTAAGCGACCCGCAGAGCGCGGCGGAGGCGGCGCGGGCGCTGCTGCGGCGGGTGCGGCCCGGCGGCTGCGTGGTGGTAACGCTGGGCGAGCAAGGCGCCGTCGCCCTGGCTGGCGGCGGTGAGCCGCCCCTGTACGTGCCCGCGCTGAAGGTGCAGGCGGTGGATACGACCGGCGCCGGCGACACGTTCATGGGATGCCTGCTGGCAGAGCTGTGCGCGGGACGCCGGCTGGCCGAGGCGCTGCGCTTCGCCACGGCGGCGGCGGCCATCTCGGTCACTCGTCCGGGCGCCCAGTCGTCGTTTCCGCGGCGGGCCGAGGTGGAAGCGCGGCTGGCGGAGGTGCCTGCGGCGCAGCCCCTCAGCGGCTGAAGGAGGTGGGGGCGGTGGCGAGCGACGGCCGAGGCCAAGTGATTTTGCAGATGAAAGGCATCACCAAGGCGTTTCCAGGCGTCCTGGCGCTGGACAACGTCGACTTTGACGTCCGGTCGGGCGAAGTACATGCCCTCCTGGGAGAAAACGGGGCCGGGAAGTCCACCTTGTCCAAGATTATGACGGGCGTCTACTAGGAAGACGCGGGCGAGATTCTCGTCCGGGGACGGCCTGTCAAGATCCGCACTCCTCTCGAAGCCCAGCGCCTTGGCATCCGCATCATCCACCAAGAGTTCACGCTGATCAACGACATGACGGTGGCCGAGAACATCTTCCTCGACGCGATGGGCGAGCGCATGTGGGGTTGGGTGCCGTACCGCCGCTTCCGCGCGGAGGCTCGCGCCATCCTGGAGCGCCTCGGCGTCGACATTTCCCCGGACGCGCTGGTCCGCGATTTGAGCGTCGCCGAGCAGCAAATCGTCGAGATCGCGCGCGCCCTGCGCGAAGATGCGGCTGTCATCATCATGGACGAGCCGACGGCGGCGCTGTCCGACGCGGAAGTGGAGCGGCTGTTCGCCATTATCCGTCAGCTGCGGGACGAAGGCGCCGGCATCGTGTACATCTCCCACAAGCTGGAAGAGATCTTCGCCATCGCCGATCGGGCCACGGTGTTGCGGGACGGGCGCGTCGTGGGCGTTCGGCCCGTGGCCGAGTTGGACCGCGACGAAATCGTGCGCATGATGGTGGGGCGCCCCCTGACCAAGCTGTACGTCCGCACCCACGTCCCGACGCGGGAGCCGGCGCTGGAGGTTGAGGGCCTGACGGTACCCGGCCGGGTGTTCGGCGCCTCGTTCGTCGTCCACAAGGGCGAGGTGGTGGGCATCACAGGCCTGCTGGGCGCGGGCCAGCCGTACCTGGTCCGAGCCATCTTCGGGGCGATCCCGAAGTCTGCCGGCGTCATCCGCCTGCGCGGCCGGCCCGTCGACATTCGCTCGCCGCACGACGCCATTCGCCACGGCATCGCGCTGCTGACCGAAAACCGCAAAGAAGAAGGCCTCGTGCTGGGCATGCCGGTGGTGGCCAACGTCAGCCTCGCGTCCATCGAGAAAGTGACCCGTCTCGGCTTCATCGAGCGCCGGAAAGAGCGGGAGCGGGCACGGCGCTACGTGGAGCAACTGCGCATCCGCACGCCCGGCATCGACCACGAAGTGGAGAACTTGTCGGGCGGCAACCAGCAAAAGGTGGTGCTGGCCAAGTGGCTCGCCACGGAGGCCGACGTCATCATCATGGCCGAGCCGACGCGGGGCATCGACGTGGGCGCCAAAGCCGAAGTCTACCGCTTCATCGACGAGCTGGCCGGGCAAGGCAAGGCCATCGTGCTGGTATCGTCGGAGTTGCCGGAAGTGATCAATTTGAGCGACCGGATTTACGTCATGCACGAAGGGCGCATCGTGGCGGAGCTCGACGCCGCCACGGCGACCCAGGAGCAAATCGGCATGTACGCCACAGGGGGAACGAGCCATGTCCACGCTTGATCGCCCAGCATGGAAGTCGCCGCGGCCGTGGGTGCGCCGCTACGGCATGCTCTTCGTGCTGCTGGCCATGGTGGTGCTGGCTTCGCTGCTCAGCGACCGGTTCCTGACGACCAACAACCTGCTCAACGTCGCCCGGCAAGTGGCCATCAACGCCATTTTGGCCGCCGGCATGACGGTCGTCATCTTGTCGGGCGGCATCGACTTGTCGGTCGGTTCGGTGCTGGCGCTGTCGGGCGCCGTGGGCGCCGGCATTATCGCCGGTGGCGGCAGCTGGCTGGTGGCGGTGCTGGCCATGCTCGGCCTCGGGACGCTGCTGGGGGCGGTCAACGGTTTCTTTGTCGCCTACGGACAGCTGCCGCCGTTCATCGTCACGCTGGCCATGATGGCCTTTGCCCGCGGCTCGACGCTGGTTTACACCGGCGGCCGGCCCATTACGGTCTTCCACCCGTCGTTTCAGTGGTTCGGCCACGGGCAGGTGGGGCCCATTCCCGCCCCGGTGTTCCTCGTCATCGTTCTTTACGTCATCGCCCACGTGTTCCTGAGCCACACGAAAGTCGGCCGACTCATTTACGCCGTGGGCGGTAATGAGCAGGCGTCCCGCATGGCTGGCATCCGTGTCAACCAAATCAAGGTGCTGGTGTACGCGCTCAGCGGCTTCACGGCGGCGCTGGCCGGCATCGTGCTCACGTCGCGGCTCTTTTCGGCGCAGCCGACGGCGGGGAGCGGCTACGAGCTGGACGCCATCGCGGCCGTCATTCTCGGCGGCACGAGCCTCGCAGGCGGCCGCGGCTCGGTGACGGGCACCATCATCGGCGCGCTGATTATCGGCATCTTGGGCAACGTCCTCAACTTGCTCAACGTGTCGTCGTTTTACCAGGACGTGGCCAAAGGCATCGTCATCCTGGCGGCCGTGCTGCTGGATCGGCTCCTGCACGCCGGCGGCAGGGGTGTGGCGGTGAAGGGGGTGAGCCAGGGGGAGTAGGGCGAGACGACGCGCTGTCGGCGTGGAGTTGGGCATCCTTTGTCGTTCGTCGCTGGTTGCAAGTGATTGGACAGGGGAAAGGGAGGCAGCAAACATGACGAAGCGCATTCGGTTGCTGGTCGTGCTCAGCGTGCTGCTGCTGGCGTTCGCCGCCGCGGTGCCGGTTTCGGCGCAGACCATCGGCTTGGCCATTTCGACGCTGAACAACCCGTTCTTCGTCGACCTGAAGGAAGGCGCCGAGGAGAAGGCCGCCGAGCTGGGCGTTACGCTGCGGGTTGTCGACGCGCAGGACGATCCGGCTCGGCAGCTGGCGGGCATTGAAGACTTGATCGCCGCCGGTGTCGACGTGATCTTGATTAACCCGACGGACTCCGCGGCGGTCGTGCCGGGCGTGCTGGCGGCGAACCGTGCCGGCATTCCGGTCATCACCGTGGACCGTGCGGCGGACGGCGGGGTCATCGTGTCCCACATCGCCTCGGACAACGTCCTGGGCGGCCGCATGGCGGCGCAGCTTATCGTGGAGCTGTCGGGCGGCCGGGCGAAGGTCGTGGAGCTGGAAGGCATTCCGGGCACCACGGCGGCCCGTGAGCGCGGCCAGGGCTTCAACGAAGTCATCAGCCAGTACCCTGGCATCGTCGTCGTGGCGCGCCAGGAGGCCGGCTTTGACCGGGCCCGCGGCCTCACCGTCATGGAGAACATCCTGCAGGCGCAGCCCGAGATCGACTTCGTGTTCGCCCACAACGACGAGATGGCGCTGGGCGCCCTGGTGGCCATCGAGGCGGCCGGCCGCGCCGGGCAGATCAAGGTCATCGGCTTCGACGCCACGGCTGATGCGGTGCGGGCCGTCCAGGAAGGCCGCATGCTGGCCACCATTGCGCAGCAGCCGCGGCTGATGGGCGCTCTCGGCGTTGAAACCGCGGTCAAGGTGCTGCGGGGCGAGCCGGTCGACAAGTTCATCCCGGTGCCGCTGTCGCTGGTTGTCGGCCGGTGACGTAACTGGTCGGCGATCCACTGACGTAACGTGAGAAAAGGAGCCCCGGGCCGCGGCGGGCGGCCCGGGGCTCGCCCCAACGCCGGGAGGCGTAGTTGCATGAAGAAGATCGGCATCTTGCACGCGCAGCTGTCGCGCATTATCGCCTCCATGGGCCACGGCGACATGCTGGTCATCGGCGACGCGGGCTTGCCGGTGCCGCCCGGAGTCGAGACCGTAGACTTGGCTCTGATGCAAGGCGTGCCCGGGTTTCTGGAGACGCTGGCGGCCGTCTTGACGGAGCTGAAAGTGGAGGAGGGCGTCATCGCCCGGGAGATGGCGGAAGTTTCGCCGCAGATGCACGAGCGCTTCCGGGCCGTGTGGCCTGCGGACGTGCCAGTTCGAGTCGTTTCCCATCAGGAGCTGAAAGAGCTTTCCCGGCGCGCCCGGGCCGTGGTGCGCACGGGCGAGTTCACGCCATACAGCAATGTCGTCTTGATCGCAGGCGTTGTCTTCTAGCCACCCAACGCGGGCGTAGTTTTCTAGCCACCCCCACCCTGCCGGCGCTGCCCGGCGAGGCGCGGCGGCGAGAGGCCAGGTCCTCTTGCCGCCGCGCCTGCGCGTGTTCAGCCATGCCCGACGAGCCGTTCGGCATATTTTCAGATTGGTTGCATTGCTCCGGTGTAGGCGCAATGGTGTCGTTTTTCCGTCGACGCCGGCAGGGAAGGGCGCCCAGGCGCCGAATACAGCAGGAAATTTCGGGCGTCCGGCTTCCGGATCGCTCAAGGGGGGATGAGGATTTGTCTAAGCAAACCGTCGTGTCGATGCGCTGGGGGCGGCTAGCGGCGTTGACGCTGGCGCTGGTGCTGGCCGTGAGCGCAGGGGCGCTGGCTCAGACGCGCGTCGTCATCGGGATGCTGGGCCCGCTGAGCGGCGACTACGCTTCCTACGGCCAGAGCGTGGCCAACGGCGTGGAGCTGGCCATCAACGAGGCCAACGCTTCGGGACGGTATAACTACGTGTTCGTTCTGCAGAAGGAAGACACCCGGGGCGACCCGGTCCAGGCGCTCAACGCGATGAACAAGCTCATCGAGCTGGACCGGGTCACGGCCATTATCGGCCCCGTCTTGAGCGGCGAGACGCTGACCGCCGGTCCCATCGCGCAGGATGCCGGCGTGCCGTTCATCACGCCTTCGGCTACGGCGCCGGCCGTCTCGGAGATCGGCAACTACGAGTTCCGCAACGTGATCACGGACGACGTGCAGGCGGCGGAGATGGCCGAATACGCCGTGCGGGTCCTGGGCCTGCGGCGCCTGGCCATCCTGTACTCGAACAACGACTACGGCGTGGGCCTGCGGCGGGCGTTCGAGGCGGCGGCCGTCGCGGCGGGCGGTCAAGTGGTGGCCGTCGAATCGTACCTGGACGGCGACACCAACTTCAACGCACAGATTACCAACATTGCCGCCCGCAACCCGGACGGCCTCTACATCGCCGGCTACTACACCGAAGCCGCCCAGATTGCGCAGCAGGCCGCGCTGCAAGGCTTGCGGGTGAAGCTGATGGGCGCCGACGGTTTCGACTCGCCGCTGCTCATCGAGTTGGGCGGCGCGGCGGTGGAGGGCGCCATCTTCACGTCGGGCTTCTTCGCTGACACCCAGGATGAGCTGGGCCGCAGCTTCGTGGAGAAGTACGCGGCGGCCTACGGCGCCAAGCCTGATATGTTTGCCGCGAACGCCTACGACTCGGCGCGCATCCTCATCGAAGTCATTAACCGGGTCGGCCCGAACCGGGCGGCGGTGCGCGACGGCATCGCAGCCACCCGGGACTTCCCGGGCGTCACCGGGGTAACCACCTTCGCTGAAAACGGCGACGCCGTGAAGCCGCTGTACATCCTGCGGGTCGAAAACGGCACCTTCGTTCAGGAGCGGTAAGCCAGCGCACGCAGGGAGGGACGGCCGCGGAGAGCGGCCGTTTCCTCCCGTATCGCCCCCTCACGGCGCCTCGCCACCATGCCGCGTGCGGAAGCGGGCGGGCGTCGGGCCGCCGCTTTCCACGCGTAGGAGCTGGTCGTCACCGTGTTCGCACAGCAGTTGTTCAACGGGCTCGTCACGGGGAGCACGTATGCCCTCATCGCCTTGGGCTATACCATGGTTTACGGCGTGCTGCAGCTCATCAACTTCGCGCACGGGGAAATTTACATGACCGGCGCGTTCGCCGGCCTGCTGCTCGTCACCGTCGCGAAGCTGCCGTTCTGGCTGGCGTTGCCCGGGGCGATGCTCATCGCCTCCCTCGTGGGCGTGACGGTGGAGTTCGTCGCCTATCGTCCGCTGCGCCGCTCGTCGCGGCTGGCCGTGCTCATCAGCGCCATCGGCATGTCCATCTTTTTGTCGAATCTGGGACTGTGGATTTTCGGGCCCGCCACCCGCAGCTTTCAGCCGCCTTTTCGCGTAGCGACGCTGGAGTTGGCCGGCATCCGGACGAATACGCTGAGCTTGCTGACCCTGGGCCTGGCGCTGGCGATGATGACCGGACTTCATTACGTGGTCACCCGGACGAAGCTGGGCAAAGCCATGCGGGCCGTAGCGCAGGACCGGGACACGGCGGCGCTGATGGGCATCAGCGTCAACCGGACCATCGCCTTTACGTTCGCCATCGGGTCGGCGCTGGCGGCCGCGGCGGGCGTCATGGTCGGCATGCTGTTCAACGCGGTAACGCCCACGATGGGCGTCATGCCTGGCCTGAAGGGGTTCGTGTCGGCCGTTCTGGGCGGCATCGGCAGCATTCCCGGTGCGATGGTGGGCGGGTTGGTGCTGGGCATGGCCGAAACCATCGGGGTTGCGCTGCTCAGCTCGCAGTGGCGGGACGCGATTGCGTTCGCGATTTTGATCGTCGTCTTGCTCTCCCGGCCCACGGGGCTTCTGGGGCGGCGGCTGCAGGAAAAGGTGTGACCACCCCATGATCGACTACTTGGACGGACTGTTGCGCAGCGCCATCAACCCGTATTACTACGGGGTGCTCGTCACGGCGGGCATTAACATCATTTTGGTGCTCAGCCTCAACCTGGTGACGGGCTTCACCGGACAGCTCCATCTGGGCCACGCCGGCTTCATGGCCGTGGGCGCTTACACGGCCGGCATCTTGGCCACCGCGTATAAGTGGACGTTTTACCCGGCGCTGCTCGCGGGGGGACTTGCCGCCGCGGCGGTGGGCCTGGTGGTGGGCCTGCCCACGCTGCGGCTGCGCGGCGACTACCTGGCCATCGCCACGCTGGGCTTTGGCGAAATCGTGCGCATCACCGCGCTGAACCTGAACATCACCGGCGGCCCCTTCGGCCTGCGGGGGATTCCGCGGGTCACCAACTTGCCCCTCGTCGTCATCGCTGTCGTGGTTACGTACGTCTTCCTTTGGAGCTTGGTCCGCTCCCGGTTCGGGCGGGCGCTGGTGGCCATCCGCGAGGACGAAGTCGCGGCCCAGGCCATGGGCATCGAGACGACGCGGATGAAGGTGACGGCGTTCGTGGTGGCGGCGTTTTTCGCCGGCATCGCGGGCGGCTTGTTCGCGTACTGGTTCCGCTACCTGAACCCGTCTTCGTTCGGTTTCATGGTGTCCATCGAACTTCTCGCCATGGCTGTGCTGGGCGGCTTGGGCAACTTGCTCGGATCGGTGCTCGGGGCGTCCATCATCACGTTTTTGCCGGAGCTGCTGCGCACCACCTACCCGGCCATCGCCGAGCGGCGCCTCGTATTTTACGGCGCGCTGCTGGTCCTGATTATGATCTTGCGGCCCAACGGGTTGCTGGGCTCCAGCTCCGAGAGCGGCTGGCTGGAAATCTGGCTGCGCCGCCGGCGGCGGGCCGCCACGGTCGCGCCGGAGGGGCCGGGCGCCGCGCCGGGAGGTGAACCCCATGGCGCTGCTTGAGGTGCGCGGGCTGACGGTGCAGTTCGGCGGCTTGCGGGCCGTGGACAACGTGGACTTTGACGTGCGCCAAGGGGAAATCTTGAGCCTTATCGGGCCCAACGGCGCGGGCAAGACCACGGTGTTCAACGTGCTGACGGGGATGTACCGGCCTGCCGCGGGGCAAGTGCTTTTCCAGGGGCGGTCGCTGGTCGGCCAGGCGCCGCACCAGAT
>Ga0079224_100017130_pt1 | contig 10207 bp, 8 predicted proteins | sample Stecom2015_FD_80414 | JGI IMG/M metagenome (GOLD analysis project Ga0079224, IMG submission 80414) | Agricultural soil microbial communities from Utah to study Nitrogen management - Steer compost 2015 | ecosystem: Environmental > Terrestrial > Soil > Agricultural land | place: USA: Utah... | reverse complement strand
GAACTCGCCGTCGTGGTGATCGTGTACCTGGGGCTGTCCTATGCCGAGAGCCGGGACAGCCACATCGCGGTCGACCTGCTGTATCTGCGGCTGGGCGGGCGGGGCCGGCTGGTCCTGCGGGTCTTCGCCGGCCTGCTCAGCCTCCTGGTGGTGTCGGTGATGACCTGGCGGCTGTACGTGTACGCCGGGCAACTGGACGCCGGTGGCTACACCACCGGGGTCCTGCGGGTCCCCCTCTACCCGGTCGCGTTGCTCGCGGTGCTGGGAGCCGGCATGTTCGCGCTGGCCATCCTCGTGAACACCGCGGTCGCGCTCCTCGCCCTGGTCCGGCGGAGGCACTGACATGGCGAACGAACTGGTCGGCCTCATCGGCCTCGCCGTCTTCCTGGTGTTGATCGCGCTGCGGGTGCCGGTGGCGATCGCGATGATCAGCGTGGCGGTCGCCGGGTACAGCTACATCGTCAGCCCGGACGCCGCGCTCGCCCGCTTCGGCGCGGACGCCTTCCGGGGCGCGTCGGTCTACAGCCTCTCGGTGATCCCGTTCTTCATTCTCATGGGGATGGTCCTGTCCCAGGCCGACCTCGGTCGCGACGTCTACCGTTCGCTGGACCGCTTCCTGTGGCGGTTACGGGGCGGGCTGTCGGTCGCCACCATCGGTGCGTCGACGGCGTTCGCCTCGGTGAGCGGGTCGAGCGTGGCGTCCGCGTCGACCATGGCGCGGGTGGCGGTCCCCGAGATGCGCCGGTACCGGTACGACGACGGGTACTCGGCCGCCTCCGCGGCCGCCGGTGGCACGCTGGGCGCGCTGATCCCGCCCAGCGCGCTGCTGGTGCTCTACGGTGTGCTGACCGCCGAACCGATCGGGCAGGTGCTCATCGCCGGCTTCGTGCCCGGGGTGATGACCGCGCTGCTGCTGATGGGTACCGCCCACCTGCTCGCGCGCTTCCGCCCGCACCTGGCTCCGGGCAAGGCCGTCCGCCCGGACCTCACGATCCGCCAGGCGCTCAAAGGTATCTGGGCGGTGCCGGTCATCTTCGGCGTGTGCATGGGCGGCCTGTACGCCGGCATCTTCACGCCCACCGAGTCGGGTGTGGCCGGTGCGTTCCTGGCTCTGCTCTACAGCGTGCTCGCCCGGCGGCTCGACTGGCGGGGGTTCACCTCGGCGGTGGGCGAGACCATACTGATCTGCGCCCAGATCTTCTTGCTGATGATCGCGGGCCAGATGTTCGGGTTCTTCTTGGCGGTCACCCGCATCCCGATGTGGCTCGGTCGCGTGGTCGCCGATCTCGGGCTGGTGCCGTGGATGGTGCTCGGGATCATTTTCCTGGTCTACTTCGCCCTCGGCGCGGTCATGGACGAGATCGCCATCCTGGTGATCATGACGCCGATCATGTACCCGATCATCATCGACCTGGGTTACAGCGGCGTCTGGTTCGGCGTACTGACCATCATGATGCTGCTGACCGGCCTGCTGACCCCGCCGGTGGGGCTGATCAGCTTCCTGGTCGCGCGCCTGACCAACATCCCGCTGGGGACGGTGTTCCGCGGCCTGGTCCCGTTCTGGCTGGCGCTGTGTGTCGCCATCCTGATCATGATCGCGTTCCCCGAGCTCGCGACCTGGCTGCCGGACGCTATGCGGTAACCCCGGTGTCGCCGGACCGCACCGGGCCGGCTCCAAGACTCTAGATCGAAACACAGGTAGGGAGAAGACTCTTGACGGGAATTGACCTTGACGGCCGAGTCGCGATCGTCACCGGTGCCGGTGGTGGTCTGGGCCGCAGTCACGCCCTCGCCCTGGCGCGGCGCGGGGCGAAGGTGGTGGTGAACGATGTGGGCGTGGACGGCCCGTCGGCCGACGCCGTCGTGGCGGAGATCGCCGCCGAGGGCGGTGAGGCGGTCGCCAACCACGCCTCGGTGGCCGACCCGAAGGGCGCGGCCCGCATGGTCGAGCAGGCGCTGAAGACCTTCGGCCGGGTCGACGTGGTGGTCAACAACGCCGGTATCCTGCGCGACCGGTCGTTCGCGAAGCTCAGCGAGCAGGAGTTCCGCGAAGTCCTCGAGGTGCATCTGCTCGGGGCGTACCACGTCACCGCGGCCGCCTGGCCGCACCTGAAGGCGCAGGGGTACGGCCGGATCGTCAACACCACCTCGCCCGCGGGACTGTTCGGCAACTTCGGCCAGGCCAACTACGCGGCGGCGAAGATGGGGCTGGTCGGGTTCACCCGCACGCTCGCCATCGAAGGCCGCAAGTCGGGCATCCACGTGAACGTGGTGGCGCCGCTGGCCGCCTCCCGCATGACCGAGACCATCCTGCCGCCGGAGGCGCTGGCGAAACTCGATCCCGGCCACGTCTCACCGCTGGTGGTCTACCTCTCCTCGGAGGCGTGTACGCACACCGGCGGCATCTTCACCGCCGGCGGGGGCTACGTGGGGCGGGTCGCGGTGGTCCAGGGACCCGGGGTCGTGCTGCGGGAGGTGACCCCCGAGGCGCTGGCAGACCACTGGCGGGCGGTGACCGATGTCATCGGCGGCGTGGAGTTCACCGGTGCGGCGGAGCAGGGCGACTGGGTGCTGGCCCGGGTATGAGGCGCGATCAGGCTGAGTAGAGGAGATGGCAATGACGCAACCGAAGGTTGTGACCGGAGTGGCGGGTCTGAAGGGGCTCGTCGGCCAGCACCTGGGCCACTCGGAGTGGCTGGAGGTGACCCAGGAGCGGGTCAACGGCTTCGCCGACGCGACCGGGGACCATCAGTGGATCCATGTGGACCCGGAACGTGCCGCGAAGGGACCGTTCGGCGGCACGATCGCGCACGGCTTCCTCACCCTGTCACTGATCCCCCTGGTCCTCCCGCAGGTGATCGACGTGCGCGGGTTCTCGATGGGCATCAACTACGGGCTCGACCGGGTACGCTTCCCGGCCCCGGTGCCGGTCGGCAGCCGGGTCCGCGGCGGGGTGGTGGTGGAGGAGGTCACGGAGGTGGGGGACGGCGTGCAGACCACGTATACGGTCACCTTCGAAGTGGCCGGTGGTGAGAAGCCGGCCTGCGTCGCACGGTTCCTGGAGCGGCGGTACCCGTGACCACGGCACCTGGACCCGCGCCGCGGCTCGACCTGGACCGGCTGGTAGCGATCGACGTGCATGCCCACGTCGAGATCTCGGCGGACGGCCATCCTTCGCTCAGTGCCGAACTGGAGGCCGGCAAGACCGCGTACTTCCGGGCTGATCGGGGGCAGTTCGGTATCGACGAGATGGCGGCGTACTACCGGGAGCGGGCGATGGCGGCGGTGGTGTTCACGGTCGACGCGGAGACCGCGACCGCTCACCCGCCGATCAGCAACCAGGAGATCGCCGAGGGCTGCGCCCGGCACCCCGACGTGCTCATCCCGTTCGCCAGCCTCGATCCCCACAAGGGTCGGGCGGCGGTCCGCCAGGCGCGGCGACTGGTGACCGAGCACGGCGTGCGCGGGTTCAAGTTCCACCCCTCGCTGCAGGCGTTCTGGCCGAGCGACCGCCTCGCCTATCCGCTGTATGAAGCGTTGACCGAGCTGGGAGTGCCCGCACTGTTCCACTCCGGGCAGACCGGGATCGGCGCCGGGGTGCGCGGGGGTGGCGGCATCCGGCTGAAGTACGCCAACCCGATGGAGCTCGACGACGTCGCGGCGGACTTCCCTGATCTGACGATCATCTGCGCGCACCCGTCGGTGCCGTGGCAGGATGAGGCGCTGGCGGTCGCGACCCACAAGCCGAACGTCTACATTGACCTCTCGGGGTGGTCGCCGAAGTACTTTCCGCCTCAGCTGGTCCGGCAGGCCAACTCCATCCTGGCGCACAAGGTCCTGTTCGGCTCCGACTTTCCGGTGATCACCCCGGACCGGTGGCTGCGGGACTTCGCGCAACTGGAGATCAAGGACGAGGTGCGGCCCATGATTTTGAAGGAGAACGCGGTCCGGGTACTCGGCCTCGAAGGCGCGAGCGCGGGCGCGGGCGCAAGGCGGCAACGCTAGGAGTGCGAAGGAGCGGACGAGCATGCGCAACCAGGGGATCGGGTCCTGGCCGCGGCGCCGGGCCCGGGTAGCACCCGACGACGTAGCCCTGATCCACGACGGTACGCAGTGGACCTACGGGGAGGTCGCCCAGCGCGTCGATCGGCTCGGCGGCGCGCTCACCCGGCTGGGTATCCAGCCCGGTGACCGGATCGCCTACCTCGGACCCAACCATCCCGCGTTCGTCGAGACCATGTTCGCCACCATGGCGATCGGAGCGATCTTCGTACCGCTCAACACCCGGCTCGCCCCGCCCGAGCTGGCGCACCTGCTGCGGGACGCCGAGGTACGGGCGTTCGTCTGGGCCGACCAACTCGACGCGGTGGCGCGGGCGGTGCTGGACCTGGTGCCGACCGAGCTGCGGGTCGTGGTCGGGGCCGGCTCCCCGGCCGCCGACCACACCCTGGAGCAGCTCATCGACGGCGCCAGGCCGGTCCCGCTCGATTCGCCGGTGTCCCGCGACGACGTCGCCATGATCATGTATACGTCCGGCACCACCGGTGACCCCCGCGGGGTGGTCTTGACCCACGACAACCTCACCTGGAACGCCTTCCATGTGCTGATCGATGTGGACGTGTCCCAGGACGAGGTCACCCTGGTCAGCGCACCGCTGTTCCACACCGCCGCGCTCAACCAGACCTTCCTGCCCACCTTCATCAAAGGTGGTACGGCGGTCCTGGAGTCCACGTTCGACCCGCAGCGCACCCTCGACCTGATCGCCCGGTACCGGGTCACGTGGATGTTCGGGGTACCGACGATGTTCCAGGCGCTGACCACCGCCGAGGGCTGGGATAAGGCCGATCTGTCCTCGGTGCGGGCGGTGGAGGCCGGGGGAGCGCCGGTCCCCGAGGAGCTGATCCGCACCTATCAGGCCCGTGGGCTGACGTTCATGCAGGGGTACGGGATGACCGAGGCGTCGCCGGGCGTCCTCTTCCTGCGCGCCAAGGACAGCCTGCGCAAGGTCGGCTTCGCCGGCACTCCCTGCTTCTTCGCCGACGTCGAGCTGGTCGACGACGAGGGCCGGCCGGTGGCCGAAGGCGAGCCGGGTGAGTTGGTGGTGCGCGGCCCGAACGTCATGCGCGGTTACTGGCGCAACGAGGGCGCCACCCGGTCGGTGCTCAGTGAGGACGGGTGGTTCCGCTCCGGGGACATCGCGGTGCGCGACCGCGACGGTCATGTGCGCATCGTGGACCGCAAGAAGGACATGTTCATCAGCGGTGGCGAGAACGTGTACCCGGCGGAGGTCGAGAACGCGATCTACGAGCATCCGGCGGTGCGGGAGTGCGCGGTGATCGGCGTACCGGATGAGAAGTGGGGGGAGGTCGGCCGGGCGTTCGTGGTCCTCCGCGACGGCCACGCTCTCGACCAGGCTGAGCTGGAGCGGTTCCTCTCCCGCCGGCTGGCACGCTACAAGGTGCCCCGGTCACTGGTCCTGGTGGACGCGCTGCCTCGCACCGCCAGCGGCAAGCTGCTCAAACCGGCACTGCGGGCGTACCGCGGGCCGGCCTGACCCCGCGCCGGGTCAGCCACGGGCCGACTGCTGGACCAGCTCCTCGAACCGGATCTTGGCCGGTCGGGCGAGCGCTTCGTAGGTGCGCAGAAACATCTCCCGCGCCTTGGCGCGGGGGAACGATGGCGGGAGGAACTCCCGCGGCAGGTCCGGGTCGTCCCGCACCAGCGCGCGCCAGTCGTCGACCAGCTCGGTGCGTTGCACCAGCGCCTCCGCGGGCGGTACCTCGCCGGCGGCTGCCCGGCGCGCCAGGTCACCGTACCGTTCCAGGTAGGACTCGTAGCCAGCGGCCAGCTCGTCGATCCGCCAAGCCGCTTCTAGCCGTGCCTTACCACCGGGCAGCAGCTCCAGCTCGGTCGACCGCAGCACCAGGGCGTCATTGATGCCCAGCTCGTCGAGTTGTTCCCGGGCGGCGTCGACCCGATCGTGTGGCGTCACCCAGGTAGCGTCGTACAGCGGCCAGAATGTCAGCCACCGCAGCCGGGCCCGCAGCAGCCGGCGCAGGTCCGCGTCGTCCAGCGGCAGGGTGAACGCGATCAGTGTCCAGGTCCCGTCCCACTCGCCACCGTCGGCGCTCGCGAAGATGCGCCTGGCCCCGCGCTGGAGCACATGCCAGGCGTGTTCGGTCGGCCGGTAGCTGGTCCGCCGGCCCTCTTTCGTCCGGGCGAGGACCCCCCGCTGGGTCAGCCGGCTCAGGGTCGCCCGCGCGTTGGCGGGTGTGATCCCGAACTCGGCCAGTACGGCGACCAGGGCGCCGGAGGCGATCGGCCGGCGGTTGCCGTGCCAGTAGTCGCCGAGGACGGTTACCAGCAGTCGTTGGGCACGGGCGCGGCCGACCGCGCCGGGTCGACCCCGGGCCGCGGTTGTCCGGTCCTCCGCGACCTCGTCCTGCTTTCTGGGTTTCGTGGGTTTCATGGCCTGCCCCCGGTGGCTGGCCCGGGCGCGCCCGCCCGTGCCACCCCTAACATATGACGAAAACCGAACACGTGGATAAGCTACTGCGTCGCATCGCCTGGCGGCCATGCCCTCCGGGCCGGCCGGCGTCGAGTCCCCGGCACGGCCTCTCCCAGGCGTCCACGCCCGCCGCTTCAGCCGGCGACGGCGAGGGCGAACGGGAGGACCGCGGGCGCCCCGGCGAGGCGCAGCTCCCGCGCCACCAGCGTCATCGTCCAGCCGGAGTCGACCAGATCGTCCACCAGCAGCACCGGCCCGGTCAACCCTGCCAGGGCCGCGGCCAGCTCCGGCGGGACGGTGAAACTCTTGTACAGTGCCCGCACCCGCTGCGCGCTGTTGGCGCCCGCTTCCCGGACCGGTGTCCCCGCCGGTGGGACCGTCCCCAGCCACGGCAACCGGCCCACGGTCGCGACATGCGTGGCGACGCTGTGGATCAGCTGCGGGCGGCGGCGGGAGCCGATCGCCACCACCGCCGCCGGGCGCTGCGGCCACGGGTCCTCGCCCCGGGCCCACTCCGCGAGCACCGCCACCACCGCCTCCCGCAACCGGGCCGGCGCGGCCTGATCCGGCGCCGCCTCGGCCAGCAGATCCCGCAGGGTCGCACCCCAGCCGAGGTCGGAGAGGCGCCCGACCGCCCGGCCCGGCAGCGCCTGCTCATCCGCCGCGATCCGGCCGCTCAGCGGTACGCCCACCGCGGGCAGGCCGGTCGGCCACATCTTCCGCGGCGGCACCACCACGCCGGGCCGGCCCAGGAACGCGCGCGCCGCGGCCAGCGCGTCCTCGGACACCTCCGCCGGAGCCGGTGTACCGGTGCAGCGGTCGCACCGGCCGCACGGCGCGGCGTGCGGGTCGTCCAGGCCCCGGCGGAGGAACTCCATCCGGCAACCCCCGGTGGCTACGTACCGCCGCATCGCGTCCTGCTCGGCCGCCCGGGCCCGGGCGACCCGCTGGTGGCGCTCCCGGTCGTAGCGCCACTCGGCTCCGGTCGCCTCCCAGCCTCCGCGCACCCGCCGCACCGCACCGTCGACATCGAGTACCTTCAGCATCATCTCCAGCCGGGCCCGGCGCAGGTCCACCATCGGCTCCAGCGCGGCCGTCGAGAGTGGCCGGTCCGCTTCGGCGAGGACCCGCAGCACCGTGCGTACCTGCTCCTCCGGTGGGAAGGCGAGCGAGGCGAAGTAGCGCCAGATCGCCGCGTCTTCGGCGCCGGGAAGCAGCACCACCCGGGCCGAGGCCACCGCCCGGCCGGCCCGCCCCACCTGCTGGTAGTACGCGATCGGGGAGGGCGGCGCGCCCAGGTGCACCACGAACCCCAGATCCGGCTTGTCGAACCCCATCCCCAAGGCGGAGGTGGCGACCAGCGCCTTCACCGTGTTGTCGCGCAGGTCCGCCTCGGCGGCCCGCCGGTCACCATCCTCCTGCTGGCCGGTGTACGCGGTCACGGCGTACCCGCGGGAACGCAGGAAGGCCGCGGTCTCGCTGGCGGCCGCGACGGTGAGGGTGTAGATGATGCCCGAGCCCGGCAGCGACCCCAGGTGGTCGGCGAGCCACGCCAGCCGGTGGGCCGGCGTGGGCAGGTCCACCACCGCCAGGTGCAGCGACTCGCGGTCGAGTGGCCCGCGCAGCACCAGCGCCTCACCCCCCGGGTCGAGCTGCTCGGCGACGTCGGCCACCACTCGCGCGTTGGCGGTGGCGGTGGTGGCGAGCACCGGGGTACGCGGGGCGAGCCCGGCCAGGAAGGTTCGCAGCCGGCGGTAGTCGGGGCGGAAGTCGTGGCCCCAGTCGGAGACGCAGTGGGCCTCGTCGACCACCAGCAGTCCGGTGGTGGCGGCGAGGCCGGGCAGCACCTGGTCGCGGAAGTCCGGGTTGTTGAGCCGTTCCGGGGAGATGAGCAGTACGTCCACGTCACCGGTGGCGATACCGGCGGTGATCTCGTCCCACTCCTCCTGGTTGGCGGAGTTGATGGTGCGGGCGTGGATGCCGGCCCGGGCCGCGGCCTCGACCTGGTCGCGCATCAACGCCAACAGCGGCGAGATGATCACCGTGGGCCCGGCCCGCTGCTGCCGCAGGAGCGCGGTGGCCACGAAGTAGACGGCGGACTTGCCCCAGCCCGTGCGTTGCACGCACAGGACCCGCCGCTGCTGGAGTACCAGCGCCTCGATCGCGCGCCACTGATCCTCCCGTAACCGGGCGTGGTCCCCCGCGAGCCGGCGCAGCACCGCTTCCGCCCGCCCGCGCACCGCCGCCGTGTCGTCCACCGGGACCTGTCTACCAGCTCCCGCCGACCCGGCACCACATTCGGGTGGATCTACCGCCGCCGGCCCGGACCGGACGTTCAGGCACACTAGTGCCCGATACACCCGCTGTGGATCTGGAGACACGATGCTTGAGGTACCCGGCTTCCCTACGACGCTCGCCGCGTTGCTACTGGTGCTCCTGCTCTTACTCGTCCGTCGCGGTCCCGGCCACGCGTACCCACCACTGCGGACCGCGCCGGCGCTCGCCGGCTGGTCATCGCCGGTGCACAGTGAGCGGTGGCACCGGGTCGGGCAGCAGCGGACCCCGGCGGCCACCGGTGCCGCCACCCCGGAGCTGGAGATCCGCCGCGCCGACGTCGCGGACATCCCGGCCATCGTCGCGATCGCCGAACAGTGGAAGCTCGGGGAGCGGCCGGAGTCGGACTTGAAGGACCGCGGATTCCTGGTGTCGGACTTCCGCAGCGAGGACTACCAGCAGCTGGTGACCGCATCCGACTACTGTTACGTGGCCGTTCGAGCCGGCGTGATCGTCGGCTTCCTGCTCGCGTACAGCCAGCGGTCCCTGGATGAGATCGACGACCCCACGGCGGAGTGGGTCGCCACCCGCCTGGACGACTTCGTCGTCATCAAACAGGTCGCGGTCGATCCCGCGCACGCCGGTCGTGGGGTCGGCCGGGAGCTCTACCTTCACCTCATCGAGCGCCTCCGCGGGCAGGGCGTCCAGCTGGTGGCCGCGGTGGTGGACACCCCACCGAATATCCGTTCCCGGGCGTTCCACCGCCGGCTCGGCTTCACCGAGGCGTACTCGCTGCGGCACCGGGACGGCCGTACCCGCAGCATCTGGCGGTACAGCACGGCGAGGGCTTCCGACGAGGTGCTGGCGGCGCAGTACGAGGCGGCCGTGACGCTCTACATGCACGAAGACTTGCTCAACTGGGACAAGCTGCGCAACTATCTGTACGTCACCGTGGCCACCATGGCCGCGCTCGGGTTCGTGCTCGCCCAGACCCCCGGTGAGACCGCCTACGACCCCACCACAGTCGGGATCGTGCTCTGCCTGGTAGGCCTGCTCACCTCCGTCGGCTTCGGGGTCGCCCTCAACTCGGGCGTGGCGTACCTGGCGATGCGCAAGGAAGCGGTGACGGAGCTGGAAGACATGTACCTCAACCGGGAGGGCATCCGGGTGGCCAGCCGGCTCCTACGGGTCAAGCCGTGGCTGCGCCGCTCTCCGACCACCTGGGTACTGCGCCTAGTTCCGGTGGCGGGCACTGTGATCTGGTTGGGAGCGTTGGCTTACCTCGTTACGGTCGTGAGCCGCTAGCCGCGCTCCTTCGCGGGCGGTGGCCGCGCTTCTTCGCGGGCGGTGGCCGCGCTTCTCTTCAAGCGGGCGCCCCTGATAGGCCTAGAGCCCTATCAGGGGCGCCCTGCTGGGGATGGCGCT
>Ga0079224_100017129_pt1 | contig 10207 bp, 11 predicted proteins | sample Stecom2015_FD_80414 | JGI IMG/M metagenome (GOLD analysis project Ga0079224, IMG submission 80414) | Agricultural soil microbial communities from Utah to study Nitrogen management - Steer compost 2015 | ecosystem: Environmental > Terrestrial > Soil > Agricultural land | place: USA: Utah... | reverse complement strand
GAATTGACCGAAAGGAAGTCGAGACATGCTTCGCATGCACCGTCGGAGCCATCGCCAAGGCCTGGCCACCCTGACCCTGGTGCTGGCGGCGGCACTGGCGTTCGCCGCCCCCGCGGCTGCCCATATTCTCAACGAAAAGTCCCAGTTCGCCGATATCGAGTTCGTTGATGCCCGCTTCGACATCGTCATGCTGTCGGGCGCCGGCATCATCCCGCAGGCGCCGGTCTTCCTCCCTGACGATCCGCTGACCCTCAAGGATCTGGCCGCCTGGGCCGCGCTGGCCCACCGTCTCGGCGAGGGCGGGGAGACGCCCGACGTCGACGCGCTGGCGCAGGCGGCGCTGTCGCAGGGACTGGTGGCATCGCTGGATGGGGAGGCCACCTATGCCGATGTCAATCGGCTGCTGTTCGACGGCGCCGTGACGCTGCCCGCCGATCAGGCTGCCGCCGTGCCCACCCGCGCAGAGGCTGCGGCCTTTGTGGCCCGGCACCTGTTCAGTGATGCCGGTCAGGCGCTGCTGGAGCGCCTCAGCCTCCGCGCCGGACCGGCCGGCGTGGTCGAAGCGGTGACGGCTCACGAGGACGGCGGCCATCACCACGGCTCCCGGTACAGCTTCACCTTCGGCAGCGGGAGCTACCCGGTGGACGCCCACGCCCGCGTGGGCAACGGCCCCACGGACCTGCTCCAGTGGGAAGGCCTCTACGTGGTGCGCTCGCTGCTCAAAGGCGACGGTGACGAAGCCGTTCTCGTCTACGTCGAAGCCGGCGAGCCCGGCGCGCAGGCGGTGGCTGAGGAACCCGCCGGCTCCAGCGCGCCCTCCGGGGAAAGCGGTGAGCAGGCCCAGACCGTCCAGCCGGCGCCGGACGCGCCCGATACCTCGCAGGACGGCACGGCCGCCGGCGACCAGGGCGGCTCCGGGGCCGCAGCCCCTGAAGCGTCGCCCGGCACCGGCTCCGGGCCCTGGCTGTGGGTGCTGCTGGCCGCCATCGTCATCCTCGGCGCCTTCCTGTTCGCGGGAGGCCGGCGCCGGTCGTGACCGGGCAGGCCCGGTGGATCGTGGCCGGCGTGCTGGCGGTGACCGTGGTCCTGGGCCTGGTCATCGCGCTGGCGGCGTCCCGGGACACCGGCGCAGGGCCCGTCACCCCCGAACGTTACCAGGCCGCCGTGGCCGACATGCGGGAGATGATCCGGCTGACCGAGGCCGGCGACGTTGCCGCCGGGGAAGAGGCGTTCTGGCGGGCCCACCCCTTCCTGCACGACGTGGACCCGCCGCTCCGGCGCCGGCATCCGGAGCTGGCCCGGCAACTGTGGGACGCGATGATCCTGCTGGAGACCGCCTACGCCACCGATGCCGGTCCCGAGGACCTGCTGCGCCACGGGCGCAACGTCCTGCGGCTGCTGGAGGAAGCGGGCCCGGTGCTGGAGCTGGTGCCCTGAGCCGCGGCCGCCGGGCCTCAGACGGGCTTGATGGCCTCGAACGGGTTCCGGCAGGCGTCGCAGTAAAAGATGCTGCGGCAGGACGTGGGCCCGAAGACGTTCTCCCGGTGCACCTGGGTGGACCCGCAGTAAGGGCACTCCGGGGTCCAGTGCTCGGTGGGCCCTGACCCCGCCGGCGGCGCGATGCCCACCGCCTTGAGGCGCTCCCGGCCGCGCGGGGTAATCCGGTCGGTGGTCCACAGGGGCTTGCGCAGGAACTCCACCGTCACCGACTCGACCCCGGGCACGGCCGCCAGCCGCCGCTCCACGTCGGCCTTCATCAGGCCCAGGGCCGGGCAGCCCACGTAGGTGGGGATCAACTGCACCCGCACCTGGCCGCCGTCGACCTCAACCCGCTCCACCATGCCCAGGTCCACCAGGCTGAGGCCGCGGATCTCGGGGTCCATGACTTCGTCCAGGGCCGCCATGACCCGGGACTGCAGGTCAGCCTCGGACACGACGCCGCCTCCTCACCAGGCCCCGGCCGGCGCGATCCGGTAGACCTCGGCCATGTGCTCCAGCATCGGCGGCAGCGCCGGGCTGTGCCGCCCGTCGCGGCCGTTGACCTCGGGCAGCGCCCAGGCATTCGGCGCCGGCAGCCCGTAGGAGCGGGCCGACTCCTCCAGGGCCTGGCGGAAGGGCTTCTCCAGGGACCAGGGCAGCACGCCGGACGAAAGGATCTCCTGCTCCCCGGGCCCCAGCGACGACAGGGACGGGGCGTCGGCCAGCACGCGGGTCCAGGCCTCGGTCATCCGCCGCTGGGCTTCCTCGGTCCGGCCGGTGAGCTGCTTCATCCAAACTTCCCAGTGGTAGAGGTGGTAGAACTGCTCCCGCAGCATCTTCTCGGCCAGGTCGGCCAGGGGCTGGTAGCGGCTCTTGACCATGGCCTCCAGCCGCAGTCGCTTGATCCGCTGGTACACGTACTGCCGCACCACCGTGTAGGCCCAGTCGAAGCGGGGCGAGTCCAGGTACGTGCCCTCGCCGTTGGGGCGCTCGGCCAGCACGGCGCAGCGGTAAGCCGACGGCTCCCGGAAGTAGGCCAGGTGATCGGCCTGGCCCTCGCCCAGTTCCTCCAGCAGCTGGTACAGGGCCAGGGCGTGGCCGGTCATGTCCTGGGTGATGGACGAGAAGGCCACGTCCTCCTCGATGTGGGGCACCAGGCCCAGCCACTCGGCGCCCCGCTGGGCCAGGATCAGGTCGTCGTCGGCCGCCTGGTACAGCAGTTCCACCAGGGCGCGGTGAAAGCCGGCGTCGGCCCGGGCCTGGTCAGCAGTCGTCACCCGCGGCAGCGCCGTCATGGTCGCCCTCCTCTCACCGGCGGGGGGCCGGCGCGTCGTCGCCCGTGGCCAACTTCAACTCCTGCCAGCGCCTGGCCACGTGGGCGTAGGCCGGCACGCTGCGGTAGTCCCGGGGCATGGTCCGCACCAGCGCCTGGCGGAGTTCCTCGGGCAGGCGGACGATGTCCCGCTCCCGGACCACCATCAGGTTGTAGGGCGCTTCCTGCCGGCGCATGAAGTTCTCCTGGGCCATGGCCAGCGCCATCTCGGCGTTGGGGGCCAGCACGGTGTACTCGCTCTCCATGGGCCCCCGGTGCTCCATCTGCTTGAACACCAGGTAAGGTTCGAAGGCGCCCCCGGCGGGCGTCGAGGCGGTTGTGGCGGCGGTTTGGACCCGCTCCTCGCTCACGGCGCATCCTCCCCCACAGCGGCTGCCGCCGGACTCAGTCGCCCGCCGCCGCCAGCGGCTGGGCGGCCAGGGCCTCGTGGACCCAGGCGTGGTCGAAGAAGGCGGCACGCCGCAGGGCCAGGCGCGCCTGGGACCTGGGACCCTGGTTCCGGGCGATGACGTTCTTCAGGTACGAGTAATCGGGGTGGCGGTAGACCCACCGGCCCTGGGCCTGGTCGTAATGCAGCGTCTCGTCGGGAACCTGCAGCCCCAGGGCGCGGATCTGGGGAACATACTTGTCCAGCCACTCCTGGCGGAGTTCCTCGTTGGTCTTGCTGCGGATCCTGTAGCGGATGTTGATGTCCTGGTTGCTCTTGATGCCGGCGTGTTCCGGCGGCCCGAAGAACATCAGCAGGGCGTCCCACCAGCGGTTGAGGGCGTCCTGGAGCATGGCCTTCTGTTCAGGGGTACCCTGGGCCAGGGTCTGGGCCATGTCCTCGCCGTGGAAGGCGTGGAACCGCTCCTCGGCCAGGATCCGCCGCAGGGCGCGGGCGTAAGGCGCGTACGAGGTTTGGGCCAGCATCCGCTGGGTGACGATGGCGGCGCCGTCCACCAGCCAGCCGATGAGGGCAGCGTCGGCGAAGTTGAGGGCCGGCATGTGGAAGACGTTGTGGAACTTCAGGCGGCCGGCGAACAGGTCGTTGAAGAGGTCGTCGCGGGTGAAGCCCAGGGGCCGGATCAGGTCCTCGGCCACCCGGATCAGCAGCTGGCCGTGGCCCACCTCGTCCTGCACCTTGGCCTTCAGCGACAGCTTGCGGCGCAGGGTGGGCGTGCGGGGTACCCATTCCTTCTCCGGGAAGGCGCCCATGATCTCGCTGATGCCGTGCATGGCGATCAGCTTGACCAGCTGCATCCGGTAGTCCATGGGCATCCAGTCGTCGGCTTCGATCTTCTCGCCGCGGTCGATGCGGTCCAGGAAGGCCTGATACCGCGGGTCTTCCCGGTCGACTTCCACCGGCAGGTCAAAGACGGACCTCATGGACGCTCCCCCATCCGACGTTTTCTACACGTCATACTACGCAAACGTCATATTCCCTGCCAGGGTCTTCGAAAAAAAGCGCTTGGAGGCCAAGGCTCGGCAGAAAGGGTCAGCGGGCGGCCGGGGCCGCCATGCTTTCGTACACGGACTCGAAAAAGCGGGTGGCCCGGGGGTGCAGCCAGCGGTAGTAGCGCTCGAAAAGCAGGTCGGCTTCCCGGCCTGTCCACTGCTGGGGAAGCAGTTCGGCGGGCAGGTCGGGGTCGATGAACAGGAAGCGTCGGTACTCGTGGACCAGGACGGTGCGCTCCACGAAGGCCTCGCTGTCGGTCATGCCCTCCCGGCGGCGGGCCTGTTCCCAGCGGGGCAGGAAGCGGTCGATGAAGTCCCGGTAGGCGGCGTCGATGGCCGGCAGGTCCCACACCCGCGCCGCCAGCTCCGCCGGGCTGGACGGGCCCACGTGCTCGGCCACGAACAACTCCACCCGGTCGCGGATGCCGTACTGGTCGGCCAGTTCCAGCACCCGCTCCTGCAGCGGGTTGGGCGAGATCCAGGTGCTCGATGCCAGGGCCCCGAAACCCAGGAAGCCCAGCTCGCGGCGGAAGCCGTCCCGCAGTTCCCGCTGTTCCTCCGGAATGGAGTACGTGACGATGCGCCAGCGCCCGTCCCACTGCTGGGGGTTGATGCGGTAGATGCGCTCGGCGGCCTCGTCCAGGCGGCGGGCACCCTTCTCGGTCAGGTAGTAGTAACTCTTACCGCCCTGGCGGCGGTTGCGCAGCCAGCCCTGCTTGACCATGCGGGATACGGCGGCCCGCACGGCGCCTTCGGACATGCCGAACTGGGCCATGAGCCGCAGCAGGCTGCCGACCCAGATGTCGCGGCCGTAGTGGCGCACGTACTCCCCGAAGATGGTGAACAGCAGCGACCGGGGCCGCACCGGGACTCCCCCTTCGGTTCCCGACGGGCCACATTCTACCACGCCAGGTGGTCTACCACGTCGGGTCGTCGGCCGCGGCGGCGGCCAGCAGGTGGGGATCCCGGAGGATCCAGCCGCCGTCGGGGTTGCCGGTGATGATGCCCTTCCGGCGGAACTGGTTCAGGGCGCGGGTCACGGCCACGCGGCTGCCGCCCACGATGCTGGCGATCTGGGCGTGGGTGATCCGAAGCGGGCAGGCCAGGCCCCTGTCCGTGGGCGTGCCGTGCTCCTGAAACAGGCGCTGGAGCAGCCGTGCCACCCGCCCGCGGACCGAGCAGAAGGCCATGTCTTCCACCTGGCCCGCCAGCACCCGCTGCTTGCGCGCCAGCGCCCGCAGCAGCAGGCGCGCCACCCGCTCATCGGCCTGCATGCGCTCCACCAGCACGTCCACGGTGAAATAGTAGGCTTCCACGGGACCCAGGGCGATGCAGGTGGAGTAGTGGGGCTTGCCGTCGAAGGCCGCGGCCTCGCCCAGCAGGGCGCCGGGACCCATGACCTCCAGGATCTTCTCGGTGCCCCCGGCCCCCAGGATCACCGCCTTGACCCTTCCCTGGCGCAGGTACCAGCAGCCGTCGGCGACGTCGCCCTGCCGGTACAGGGCCTGGCCGCGACCCAGGCGGCGGGGCGTGCCGTAGGGGAGCAGCAGGGACCACTGATCCTCCTCCAGCGCCGTCGGGGGCAGGGGGTACGGCACGGGCTGACGCATGGGCACCCGCCCTTCATCAGGTTCCTGCTGCAATCATGCTGTTCCTGAAGTTCTTGTTCGTTTGATACAGCGATCCTGCCCGCAGGCGCCTAAAATCAGCGCACCGGCCCCCTATTCTGCACGGAAACGGAGGCATCGCAATGCCGGCACGCACCGGACAGCAGTACCTGGAGGCCATCAACCGGCAGCGGCGGGAGGTCTGGATCGACGGGGAGCGCATCACCGAGAACGTGGCCGAGCACCCGGCCTTCCGCGGCGTCACCAGGACGCTGGCGGAACTGTATGACATGCAGCACGATCCGGAATACCGCGACGAGCTTACGTACGTTTGCCCCGAAACCGGGGAGCGCGTGGGCATGTCGTTCCTCCAGCCCAGGACCCGCGAGGACCTGGCCCGGCGCAGCCGCATGTTTTACCTGTGGCACAGCCGCACCTGCGGAATGATGGGGCGGTCCGCCGACTACCTCAACAGCGCCATCATGGCCATGGCCGCGGCGGCCGACTACTTCGGCCAGGCGGACCGCAAGTTCGCCGAGAACATCCGCAACTACTATAAGTACGTTCGCGATAACGACCTGCTGCTGACCCACACGCTGATCAATCCCCAGGTGAACCGGGCCGTGGGTCCCTCGCAGCAGGTGGCCGACGACATCGCCGCCCGCATCGTCGACGAGGACGACTACGGCATCACCATCCGCGGCGCGCGCCTGCTGGCCACGCTGGGCCCCATCACCGACGAGATCATGGTCTTCCCGTCGACGCTGCTGAAGTCGGGGCCCGAGGACGAGCCCTACGCCTACGCCTTCGCCATCCCGTGCGACACGCCGGGCCTGCGCTTCATCTGCCGCGAGACCTTCGACTACGGCCGGTCGCACCAGGACCACCCGCTGGGCTCCCGCTTCGAAGAGATGGACGCCATCGTCGTGTTCGACAACGTGCGGGTGCCCTGGGAGCGGGTCTTCATGTACCGGCAGCCGGAACTGTGCAACGGGCTCTACGCCGACACCGGCGCCGTGGTCCACATGACCCATCAGGTGGTCACCAAGAACGTGGCCAAGTCCGAGTTCCTGCTGGGCCTGGTCAGCTTCATGACCGAGGCCATCGGCATCGAGGGCTTCCAGCACGTGCAGGAAAAGGTGGCGGAATTCATCATCGCCCTGGAATTCCTGAAGGCGGCCCTCCGGGCCAGCGAGGCCGACGCCCAGATCGACCGCTGGGGCCTGATGCGTCCCGAGTTCTCGTATCTCAACGCCGCCCGCAACTGGTACCCGCGCACGTACCCGCGGCTGGTGGATCTGATCCATCAACTGGGCGCCAGCGGCCTGATGGCCATTCCCTCAATGTCCGACTTTGAAGGACCCATCCGCCCCGATCTGGAGAAGTACCTGCAGGGCCGGGGCGTCGACGCCAACACCCGGGTGCGCCTGTTCCGCCTGGCATGGGACGTGGCCGGCAGCGCCTTCGGGCAGCGGCAGGCGCTGTATGAGCGCTTCTTCTTCGGCGATCCGGTGCGGATGGCCGGGGCCCTGGTGCGCAGCTACGACCGGAAGCACCTGGTGGAGCGGGTGCGGCAGTTCCTGGAGGCCCCGGCGACGGTCCGGGTGTGAAGCCCAGGTGTGAAGGCACAGGGCGTGAGGGGAATAGGGCTTCAGGGGACATGTTGCGGCGCCGCGGCCGGGACCGGCGGCCGCCTGCGGGACCGGCGACCCGCAGGGGCCCGGCTGCCGGGACCGGCCCGGTGCCCGCTGGATGCCCGGCGGGGCGGAGCAGCCCGCCAGGATCCCTCGACCCGCCGGGGCGGATCAGTGCAGGGGGAAGGAGAGGAGCAGGGCGTGTACAGCGCGGATTCGATCCGGGAGATCAACCTGCGGAGCTTCAAGAAGCCGTTCGACATCGTGCGGACCGCGCACCTGGAACTGCAGGTGACGGACCTGGCGCGGTCCCGGGAATGGTACGTGGACGTGCTGGGGTTCGTGGAAACGGCCGCCGACGGGGACGCCATCTACCTGCGCGGCCTGGAGGAGGCCGTCCACCACAGCCTGGTGCTCCGCCGGGCCGACCGGCCCGCGGTGGGGCACCTGGCCTTCAAGGTCTCCAGCCCCGACGACCTGGAGATGCTGGAGCGGGTGTACCGCGACCACGACCTGCCCACCCGCTGGGTGGAGCCGGGTGAGGAGCCGGGTCAGGGCCGGGCCCTGCGGGTCCTGAGCCCCACGGGCCTGCCGGTGGAGTTCGTCTACGAGATGGAGAAGGCGCCGCGCCTGCTGCAGCAGTTCCACCTCCACCGGGGCGCCTTTATCCAGCGCATCGATCATTTCAACGTGGGCGTGCCCGACATCGACCGGGAATTCCAGTGGTGGACCGGGCAGATGGGCTTCCGCGTCTCCGAGTTCACCGACACCGACGCGCCGGACTACCGTCTGTGGGCGGCCTGGCTGCACCGCAAGCCCAACGTCCACGACATCGCGCTGTCCAACCTGCCGGGCCCGCAGCTGCACCACGTGGGCTTCTGGGCCGCGGACACCGCCAGCATCCTGCGGGCCTGCGACGTGCTGGCCTCCACGGGTCACGCGGACTCCATCGAGCGGGGTCCCGGCCGCCACGGCCTGTCCAACGCCTTCTTCCTCTACCTTAGGGATCCCGACGGGCACCGGGTGGAGCTGTACACCGGCGACTACCTGACCGCCGACCCTGACGGCGAGCCCCTGCGCTGGAGCATCAACGACCCGCGGCGCCAGACCTTCTGGGGACAGCCGGCGCCCCGCAGCTGGTTCGAGGAACTGTCGCCGGTCCGCACCCTGGACGGCAGCACCGTGGCCCCGGTGCTGCCTCCATCGGTCAAGGCGACGGTGCCGTTCGTGAGGCCCAACTGAAGGCGGCCCCGGACCGATTCGCGGCGCTCAACCCGGGCCGGCGCCGTCCATGCCGCCGGCCCTTCCCGGCTGGGGCGTCGAACCCGGCACCGGGGCCGGGACCTGTGCCGTCCGCCGCCCCGACCGCCTGAGGCACGGGTCCTGCCGCCGGTGCCGGGCTCTTACCCGGCACCCGCGCCGGCACCGTACCCCGCACCTTCCGCCGCGCGTTCGCCCGCGGTCCCCAAACCTTCCCCTGCGGCCCCCAGCACGTAGAACCAGTGGGGCGGCGTCAGGCCCTGCTCCAGGACGGAGAAGCCCGCGGCGCGCATCCACCCGGCGGCCTGCCGGGCGCTTACGCGCGCCTCGGCGGGAGGCCCCACCGACAGGTCCCCGTCGGGGCGGTAATCGGCAGCCAGCAGCCGCCCGCCCGCCGCCAGCACCCGGCGGATCTCCTTCATCACCGGCATGGGGTCCACCAGGTGATGGAGCACCAGCGTCAGCATGGCGTGGGTAAAGGCTCCCGAAAGAAACGGCATGGCGGCGGCGTCTGCCGTGATGGTTTCGATCCAGTCCAGTTTCCGGCGCCGGGCCTGGTGCCGCAGCAGTTCCAGGGCCTCGGGGTTCCGGTCCAGCGCCACCACCCTGCCCCGGCGCCCCACCCGCTCGGCGGCCAGCAGGCTGGCCAGCCCCGGCCCGCTGCCCACGTCCAGGAACCGGTCGCCGGGCCCGACACCCAGGGTGTCCAGCCACGCAACGATCTGCTCCCGGCGCTCCAGCTGCCGCTGCCAGAACCGGTGCCAGTTGGTCTCGCGCATCTCGCGGTCGAAGTGCTTCCCGTGATCCATGGGAACAGTGTTCGCCGCCGGGTGACGGGATACCTTACGCGCGGCCGGAAGCGCCCTGCGGGCGGCCGCTCGGACACCGCCACCGAACACCCGTTCCAGGTCGCGCTGTTCGCAAAGCGTGTGGGTGGCCGTGGCGACAGCCGCCCTGCGCCGGCCCTGCGTTTTCCGGTTCCTCGGCTGCTCGGTTCCAGCCCACCTGCGGGGTGGTGACGGGGACCCCGGGGCCCCTGCCGTTCGCGGGCTGCAGCCGTGTCGCACCACCCACACGCTTTGCGAACAGCGCATTCTTGATTTGGGGCCTCGCATCACCGGCGCCGGAGCCTCCGCCCGCCGGCCCGGTCCATGCAGCCGGCCTGTGCTCCAACGGCCCACCGGGGCGGCGGCAGGATGGCCCACCTCCCCGGGCCAACTCTACTCAATGGAGGGCTGACCCGTGGAGTTCGGCATCTACTCATTCGTCGAAGCGACCTTCGACCCGGCGCTGGGCCGGCCGGTGTCGCCCGAGGAGCGGCTGCGGCGCCTGCTGGAAGAGATCGAACTGGCCGACCAGGTCGGGCTCGACGTCTTCGGCATCGGCGAGCACCACCGGCCGGAGTACGTGTCGTCGGCCCCGGCGGTGATCCTGGCCGCGGCCGCCGCGCGCACCCG
>Ga0079224_100017126_pt1 | contig 10207 bp, 9 predicted proteins | sample Stecom2015_FD_80414 | JGI IMG/M metagenome (GOLD analysis project Ga0079224, IMG submission 80414) | Agricultural soil microbial communities from Utah to study Nitrogen management - Steer compost 2015 | ecosystem: Environmental > Terrestrial > Soil > Agricultural land | place: USA: Utah... | reverse complement strand
GGTGTCGAGCGGCTCCTCGTACCGCTCAGGGATGCTGGTCGCCGTGTCGGGTGTCACCACCGTCCGTGGGAGCACGACCGGCGACGGGCGCCCCGCGGACGCAGTGCGGGGCTCCGGGGGCCGCGAGCAGGCGAACGCAAGCAAGAACAGCACTGCGCCTGGCCACATCGCGCGGCGAACGCCCGAGGCACGGACGAGTTGCCGAAGCGGAACGCTTGGACGCCCCCCGCCGGAGGCGGCCGGAGGTCGTGCGCGCAGCTCGAGCGAATCGCCGGAGCGCCCTGGGCGCGGATCTCCGCGGAACCGAGGCGACTCGTGGATTCGCCGCGTGTCCCGTCGTGAGCCGAAATATCCAGTTTCTCGTTCTGGAATCCACGAGACTCCGAACGGCAACGAGGACCCGAGCAGGCCGCTGCTTCGATGCGCTTCGCGGCACGGTTCTTTCCTGCCTGTCGGACGTGCTCGGGCCTTGAACTTGCACTCGGAATTCACGGGTGCGCGCGGGAACAACGCGAGGTGTTCAGTGTTGACGGGGTAAGAACCCATCGTAATCTATTCGTGGTGCCGACGCTCCGCGCACCGCGCATCGGTCAGTCGACGATCGCGATTCGACAAGGGGAAATGCGCGAAGACGGAGGCACCTCGAGGAGGTCTGCCATGAACGATCTGGTCCGTGATCGCATCCGCGAGCTCGAGCTCAAGCACCGGAATCTCGACGACGCCGTCACTCGTCTCGGACGGCGCGCGTACCTTACGCCCGTCGAGCAGCGCGAGTTCGCCGAGCTCAAGAAGCGGAAGCTCATGACCAAGGATCAGCTCACACTCCTCCGTCGCTAGTACATCGCCCGCGCGCCGCTTCTGCTGGCACCGAGCTTCGACACCGTCGAGCCGACGTCGATGTACTAGCGTAAAGCCCCGCATCTCCAGATCCAAACAGCACGGGCTCCGTGCGGCGCCGCGGCGAACGCTGCGGCCCCCGGAGCCCGCGGCCCATTTTCTCGGTCAAAACCCGTCGCCGAGCGCATTCGGGGCGGACGCGTTCGAAGCAGGCGGGGTCGACGGAGCTGCGCTCGAAGCGGGCGTGCTCGAGACGGGTCCGTTCGAAGTTGGCGGTGTCGAAGCCGGTGCGTTCGAGGGCGGCGTCGAAGCGGGCGCGTCGGAGGAACCCGGGGCCGACGATGCCGGATCGGTTCCGTCGAGCTCCAGCGCGTCCAGCCCGTAGACGCTGCGATTGAGCTCGTCGAGCGCTTGTTGGAGCCGCTGGTTCCACTCCGGCGAGAGCGAACCGGCATGGTCCGCGTCGATCGCATGCGCGATCCCCAACCAATGGCGTGCTTCCCCACGGAAGCCGAGCCGGTAGTCCGTCATGCCCCGGAGGTAGGCGTAGCGCGCACGGTCCTCCGTGCTCAGCGAGTCCATGTCGAGCTCGAGCGCCCGAAACACGGCGAGCGCCCGCTCGTACTGGTTCTCCTCGTAGAGGCGTTGCCCCCGGTTCAAATCCTCGCGGAAAATCGCGCACCCTGCCGCGAGCATCACGACGAGGAGCCAAGCCCTGCGCATCACCCGCAGGCTATCGGCTGCCTCTGGAACGGGCAAGGCGCCGGTGCCCCCTCCCCCACGGCGTCCTCCTTGCGCCTCACCTCGTCAAGGCGCCGCAAGAACACTCCGGTGAAAGACGCCACGGGGGCCTGACCCACCCCTTCGGCCTCCTCTGGACGGTCGCCCCATGCGCAAACCCTCGGGAGACGCGTTTCCGAACCCGATCCGAACCCCTTCCACTTCGGTTTCGGCACGGACGACCCTTCCGATCCGTCTCCGAGCACCTTGGGACACGGCTGGCTTCGTCCCCGATCGGATTGGACCTCGCCGTCGGGACGCGGGAGGCCCGTCACCGGGTCACACGTGCCGCTGCTCGCGTGCGACGCGCTGCTCGCACGTGCTCACCGCGAGTCGAAGGAGACGGCCAACGCCAGACAGGACTCGCCGACCGGTGCCGCGATCGCGTAGTCGCGCGGCGCTACGTCCTTGCCGACGACCAGCACGCTCTCGGCGTGTGTCTCCCCGTCGATGCGGCAACGACCCGCGAGCACCAGAACGTAGTTTCCCGAATACGTGTACGGCTCGCTGGACGTCGTCTCGATGATCGCGGCGCGCATGCCGCCCTCGTCTTCGAGCGGGAGCGAGGAGACGCGCACGCCGGCCTGCACGTCGTCGAAGGAATACGTGTCCGTGAGCGCGTCGTCGTCCGTGTCGATGCGCACGGGTGTGTACTCTTGGATGGAATCCGTCGCCGCAAAGTCCGGGGGCGCCGCGTACGCCAAGAGAAAGAAGCCCGAGCTCTTGGAGATCGCATGCCCACTCCCCGGCGGATTGAAGTAAACCGTCCCGTTGGAGTACGTCCCCTTGTCGTCGGTCTGCGCGCCGTCGATCACGTACACCGATTCGGTTTTGGAATGGTAGTGCAGCCCAACACTGCCGTCCGGGACCGTGTACCAGAGAATCGCGATGTGCTCCGTGTGCTCGGCACCCGCCAGAATGAGCTTCATCACGTTCGGCCGAAACTCGAACCACTCGTAGTCGTCCGGGTTGGCCGCCACGTCGTCGAGGTCGAGCACGGCCACCGCGCTCCGGGCGGGCGCACGATTGCCGTCTCCGCACCCCGCAAGCCCCATCAGCCCGAGCGCCGCGACCGGAATCGACCGACGATGATTCATGCATCCTCCTTCTGGCCGGCGCATGCTCGTCCGCCCCGTGTGTCCCCCACGTAACCGCTCCGTGACCCACGCATAGCGCACCCGCTGCGAAACCCTGTCGCTCGCAATCTCGAAACCGCCAAGAAGAGCCCCACGGGCGGGGCCCGCCGAGCTCCCCCGCCGTCCCATCTTCCCCGTGAGAAGCCAATGAGCCAGGCTCCAGTACGCTTCACGTTCAGGCGCAAGCCTCTCGGCGAATTGAGCGGGTTCGACCTGGAGAGCGGCGGCGGACGGGTGGATGGGCCTCGTGCCTTGTCCGTACGCGAGGAGGAAAAGCCGGGCGATCCGTGATGCGCGATGCTCACGCTGAGCGCTGGCGCGAACGCTTGCTTTGACGCGCGGCGCTCGGCGGTTGGTTGCCGCGACCCCCGGAGCATGAGTCGAAGGCACTCGAGCGCCCTCCCAAAGTCGGCGCCGACCGTCGCTTGGCACTCGAGTACCCTTCGTGAGAGCCTCGAGCATTGGTCGAAGGCACTCGAGTGCCTGCAAAAAAGCTCCGAGCACGACCCGAAGGCACTCGAGTCCCTCTTGCTGGCCTGCGCAGACCGAAAAGGGGCACTCGAGTGCCCGAAATTCCATCGGGACCATGCGTCCGAGGGCACTCGAGCGCCCCGGTTACCATACGTGACCATATATTTCGGGCACTCGAGTGCCCGATTGTGATGGGTGACCAGACGCGAGAAGGCACTCGAGTGCCGCACAGCGCTAGTTGAGCCACTCGGCAAGGCACTCGAGTGCCGCCAAGCGATAGGCGAGCCACGCCGGAAGGCACTCGAGTGCCAATTTGGCATATGTGCCCATACGGAGCAGGCGCTCGAGTGCCTTTTCCCCCACGGGGAGAAGCGGCGGCCGCCGCACGCGTGCCGGGTCGCGGTCGTCGTCGAACGACGAAGCATGACCACAGGACAATCTACTGTCAATCTGAAACACAGCGTCCACCGGCTCCTCTCCATCGGGGAGCTTGGAGAATCGAAACTCCATGACCGCGGATTGATGGCATTCTCCGAACCTCGCAACACATCGCGCCCCAAGAGTAGCCGCATGAATCGAAGTGCACGTCGTCAGCGTCAGGCTAGGATCGGACAGCTTGGGCGGCTCGGCGGCGGTGGTGTATCGGCAGTCCTGCGGATCGAGAGCCACCTGTCCCGCCACCATCTCGAACTCTTCGCCTTCGACGAGCGTAAGCCACCCATTGCACGTGCCCGTTGACTCCAAGACAGTCACACGGAAACGCGTTCCTGGAGCGACTTCCGCCACGGTGCACGCGGGCCCACATCCCCCAACTGCGGCCGTGCCCAGCGCCATCGCGGCCGCTACTACCCCGGACGCGCGAGCTGCCACACGGCACGCTATCGTGAGATAGTGGGCCCGTGTCGCCATCATTCCACAATGACCCCGCACTCGTTGTTCGGCCGTGGCACCGTCCCGGGCGGGCACTCATCGCAATGATCGCCCCGCGGCACCTCTCCCGGGGTGAGCAGAGTCGTGGCTGCACTTGCACTGGCCATGACGGCGTGGCTGATGTGGCTTCGCCGACAAGCATAGCGCCGAGCGTCGTGCTCTGGCGGCCTGCTTGTACCCTCCTCAAGTGGAAACTCGTCGGTAATAGAGCCGGTAGATAGGCAGGCCGTCCTGGATCGCGCGGCGCTCGCGCGGGCTCCGCGCGGTGAACGGGCTCTCGGCGACGCGCGCGCCAGCGTCGTTCCAAGGGGTGAACGCCGGCGTTTCGCCGAGGAGCCTTTCGTACTCGGCGGCGCGTTCCTCGACGTCGGTCTGCACGAACAGCGCGCCGCCGGGCTGGATCGTCCGTGCGAGCTCGACGAGCAGCGCCGGAGCGAGCACGAGCCGCTTTGCGTGACGCTTCTTCCACCACGGGTCGGGAAAGTGGAGGCACGCGATCGAGACGCACGCGTCGGGGAAGCGAGCGATGGCGCTCCGCGCATCTTCGGCGAACACGCGCGCTCGGTGGGCGAGCCCTCGGTCGTGCAGGCGCCGGTCCACGATGGTGGCCCACTTCAGGCGAATCTCGAGTCCGATGACGCACGCATCCGGCGCCTCGGCGAGGCGCTCGAAGATGAAGCCGCCGCGCCCCGGCCCTATCTCGAGCTCCACGGGACGACCCCCGCTGTCGACCAGAGTCCGCGGATCCACGGTCGTGCCCTCGGGGAGCCTGGGAGCGATCGAAGCGTAGGGGTGGTTCTTCATGGCAGCGTCGGGAGTTCGCGTGTAGTAGTCCGTCGGCGCGCCGCGCGCTCCCCCTTCGAAGCGCTCATGCCGTTCCTTCACCGCGCAGGGAGGACCCTTCACCGCCACGTCCTCGCGGGCAGCGCGCTCCCCGCGATCCTCGCGATCGCGACGATGGGGCTCGCGTTCGTCACGCTGCGCCGGATCCTCGAGCTCACCGGCGGCCTGCCCAGCGTCCCGCTCGACGACGCGTACATCCATTTCCAGTTCGCCCGGAGCTTCGCCGAAGGGACCCCCCTCGTGTACTCGCCGGGCTCACCGCCGGTCGCCGGCGCGACGAGCCTGCTCTGGCCCGCGCTGCTCGCGGTCCCGTACGCGCTCGGCGCTCGGGCTCACGACCTCGTCTGGTTTGCCTGGCTGTTCGGTTGGGTGTCGCTCGCCCTGCTCGCGGACGAGGTGCGGCGCGTCGCCCGCCCGCTCGCCGGCCCGGCAGGCAGCGTGGGAGCAGCGGCCCTCGTGCTCTGCTTCGGTCCGAACACGTGGTTCGCCGCGAGTGGGATGGAAGTCGTTCTGCTCGCGTGGCTGCTCGTTCGGGCAGCGCGCCGCGCGGCGGAGTGGTGCGAAGGACAGAACCCGTCGCGGCGCGCAGCGAGCGAGCTCGTCGCGCTCGCCATCCTGCTCCCGCTCGTCAGGCCGGAGGGCGCGTTGGGCAGCGTGCTCGTGGCCGGTGCGCTCGCGCTGACCCCGCGCGGGCGGTTTCGGTGGCTCGCGCTTCCGGCGCTCGGCGGCGTCGTGGCCCCGGCGCTCGTGTACCTCGCGCTCACGGGGCAGGGCGCGAGCACCACGGCGCGCGCGAAGTGGCTCCTCTACAACCCGTACTGCTCGCTTTCCGACGTGGCCCTCGCGCTCTCGGATTACGCGACGCTCCTCGTCCGCACGCTGCTGAACGGCTATGAATGGAGCCACATCTTCCTGCCACGCGGCAGCAGGCTGGTTGCGCTGCTCGCGCTCGCCGCCCTCCCCGTTTCGGGTGTCGTTCGCGGCCTCCCCGCGCGCGGCTTCCTCCTCTTCGTGCTCGCGCTCGGCATGCTGGCTCCGGGCACCTACGACTGCCCGCTCTGCAATCGCTTGCGCTACCTCTGGCCGTTCGCGCCGGCGTGGCTCGTCGGGGTCGCCGCGCTCGGCGGCCTCGTGGGCAGCGCGCTCGCGCGGCTCGATACACGCCTCCGCGCAGCCGGGCCCGTGCTCGTCGCGGGCGTCGCCGTCCTGCTCGCGACGAAGCTCCCCGAGTCCATCGAGGACGTGGCGACGAGCTCGCGCGCGATCACGGAGCAACAAGTCGCGCTCGGGCTCTGGGCAAACCGAGAGCTCCCGAAGGGGGCACGCCTCGGCGTGAACGACGCGGGCGCCCTCACGTACTTCTCGGGGCACCCCACCTTCGACATCGTCGGCCTCACCACGCACGGCGAAGCGCGTTACTGGGCAGCCGGTCCTGGCTCGCGCTTCGAGCACTACGAGCGCCTCGGGCGCGAGCGGCTTCCCACGCACTTCATCGTTTACCCGAGATGGTTCGCGATCCCTCCCCTGCTCGGGCCGGCGCTCGCGGAGCGCACCATTGGGTATTCGACGATCGTCGGCGGCTTTCGGAAGGTCGCGCACGTCGCCGACTACGGCGCGCTCCGGAGCGCCGAGATGCCCGAAGCTCCCGAGGGACGGGTGCTCGTCGACCGGCTCGACGTGGCCGATCTCGAGAGCGAAGCCGAGCACCGCTACGCGCTCACCCCGGACGCGACGCAGCAAAACAATCGTGTCTTCTGGACCGGCGCGCGCGTGGATGGAGGGAGGAGCGAACGGCGCGTCGATGCGTTCGAGCTCCGGCTGGTGCCGCGGGGGCGCCTGGTCCTCCGGGTGCAAGCGGACGAGCCCACGTCCGTCCGCGTCCGCATCCCGCTCGGGACGGCCGGGGGGGACCGTGACGGTTTCGAGGAGGTGGTGCGCATCGATCCCGGTGCGTGGCAGGAGATCGCGCTCGACCTGCCGCACGCCCTCACGGCTGGACGTGCGGCCGTGCACGTCGAAGCGCTGGGACCGCCGTTCTCGAGCCTGCACTACTTCTCCCTCGGCGAACGGCCCTGACGGCCCCCTGGCGTCCGAGGCTGCTATACCGAAGGGGATGCGCACGCGACCCCTGGGCAGCACCTCCCTCGTCGTCACCGAGCTCGGGCTCGGCACCTGGGGTCTTTCGGGGGACGCCTACGGCCCTGTCTCGGAAGCAGACAGGAGCCGCGTCATCGAGCAGTCGCTCGCAGTCGGCATCCGCCTGTTCGAGACGGCGGATTGCTACGGGAGCGGCGCGATGGAGCGGCTCCTCGGGGAGCGCGTGCCTCGCGAAGGCACGGTGGTCGTCACCAAGATCGGCACGCGCTTGGACGCCGAGCCCGTGCGCAAGGACTTCTCGCCCGCGTACCTGAAAGAGGCGTTCGAGCGCTCCCGCGAGCGGCTCCAGCGGGAAACGGTGGATTGCGTGCTGCTGCACAATCCGTCGTCCGCCGCTCTCGAGCGGGACGAGGTCGCGGGTGTGATGAAGGAGCTTCAGGCGAGCGGCGCCGTGCGCGCTTGGGGAGCCAGCACGGGCGCGCCGCACGCGGCGCGCGCGGCGATCCGAGCGGGCGCCCAGGTCCTCCAGGTCCCCTACAACCTCTTCCATCGAAACGAGCTCGAACGGATCCAGACGGAGGTCGTTCACCGCAAGGTCGGCCTCCTCGCGCGCTCCGTGCTCGCGCACGGGCTCCTGTGCGGCACGTGGCCGGCAACGCGGGAGTTCGGCATCGGCGATCATCGGCGGGATCGCTGGACGAAGGACACGCTGCGCCGCCGGCTCCGGCAGCTCGTCGCCATGAAGCCGCTCGTGTCCGACGACGTGCCGAGCCTGCGCTCGGTGGCGCTGCGCTACGTGCTCGCCAACGAGGCCGTGTCGGCCGCCGTGCTCGGCCCGCGCACGCCGTTTCAGCTCGCGCAGCTCGTCCGGGAAGCCGGAAAGCCCCCGTACCTCCCCAGCGAGCGCCTCGAGCTCTTGAAAGAGCGCCTGTCGGAAGCGGGAGTGGAGACATGACGCCGACCGAGGTCGAAACGCTGATCCGTATCGTCGCGGAGGCGTCGGCGGTCGTGCTCGAGGTGTACGGCAAGCCGTTCGCCGTCGAGTACAAGGCGCCGCTCGATCCGGTGACGGAGGCGGATCGCGCCGCCAACGAGCTCATCTGCAAGCGTCTCGCCGATGCGTTTCCGGGCGCGGCGATCGTGGCCGAAGAGAGCGCGCCCGAGGCGTACGCCGAGTTCCGCAAGGCGGAGCGCATCTTCTTCGTCGATCCGGTGGACGGCACGGCGGAGTTCGTCCAGCGAAACGGCGAGTTCGTGGTGATGATCGGCGTCGTCGAGGGCGATCGCGCCGTGGCCGGGGTCATCCAAGCGCCCGCGACGGGCAAGGCTTGGGTGGGGCACGTCGGGCACGGAGCGTTCGCGATTCTCCCCGGCGGCGCGCGCGAGCCGCTCGCCGTCTCCAAGACCTCGAAGCTCTCCGAGGCGCGGCTCGTCGCGTCGCGATCACACCGCACGCCAGCGCTCGAGCGTACGCTCGAATCGCTGCGCGTCCGTCGGGTCGATGCTCAAGGGAGTGCCGGCCTCAAGGGAGCGCGGGTCGCGGAAGGCACCGCGGATGCCTACGTGGCCCCTCGCTACGCGGGGAAGCGCTGGGACGTCTGCCCGACGGACGCGCTCGTCGTCGCGGCGGGCGGCCGCGTGACGGATGCGTGGGGGCGCGACATCGAATACCGCGGCGCGGGCCTGGCGAGCGACACCGGCCTCGTCGCGTCGAACGGCCTTCTGCACGACTCCATCCTCGAGCGCCTCGCGGCGCGGCGCTGACCGCGCGCCGGGAACGCCGTCAGACCGTGCGGGGGCCGAGCTCGCCGCGGCGGAGCCTCCGGTACAGGTCGAGCGCCTCGCGAATGATCACGAGCGCCTCGGCCGGCCCGAGGAAGTGCTCGACCTCGACGGACTTGTTCTCGAGAGCCTTGTAGTCCTGGAAAAAGCGCTTGATCTCGCGCTCCGTGTGGGACGGGAGCTCGACGCGATCCCGGTAGTGGGAGAACGCGGGGTCGCGCACGTTCACGGCGAGGATCTTGTCGTCGATGCCTTTGTCGTCCCGCATGCGCATGAGCCCGATCGCTCGCGCCTCGACGATCGTGAGCGGATACACGGGCTCCTGCCCGAGCACGAGCACGTCGAGGGGATCGCCGTCGTCGCAGTAGGTGCGCGGGATGAAGCCGTAGTTGGCCGGGTAGTGGACCGCGCTGTAGAGCACTCGATCGAGTCGGAGAAAGCCGGTTTCCTTGTCGAGCTCGTACTTGTTCTTGCTCCCCTTCGGGACCTCGATCACGGCCGGGAACGCGGTGTCCACGACCGCGTCGTCCACGTAGATGTCATGCCAAGAGTGCACGGTTTGGCTTATACCAGAAGGCGTCGAGCGCGCTCCCCGTGCGACCGGCACCGCGGCGCGTCCGCATTTCAGTGATGCTGTCGAGGCGGAGGGCAGGTCCGGGGTGCTCGTGAAAACCCGCTCTGCACGCGGCCCGTCCGTCTCCAGCCCGGCAGACGGAACGAGTGTGGCGCGCCCGCACGGTTCGGCGGAGTCACCCCTGCCCAGACCGGACCTTTCGGAACCTCGGTGCACGAGCGAAGCGGCACGATGCCGAGCTCCCGGGTCGTGGGGGCGCGTTGCTCGGCCCGCGAGGTGACGAGCGTTCCGCATCGCGGCCCGCCGAACCGCTCGTGACACTGAAACGGCCCACCGGCTCGAGGCACGAAACGGGCGAGGTCTCCCGAACGACTCCTCACCGTCTTCGGACGGACGGCTCGAGGCACGAGCAGGCACGCGGCGCCCGAGTAGCGCGGTCGCCTCGGCCAATTCGAGCGGACGGCTCGAGGCACGAAAAGCACGAGGCCTCCCGAATGGGAGGCCTCGTTTCGATCGCACCGAGCACCGCGAGGCGCTCGGCAGGCACGGTGTCATGCCTTGATCGCGTCGAGCTCACCCGGCTTGGTGATGCCGTCTTCCGGCGTGTTGCTGTCGCACACGCCGAACTCGGTGACGGGTGTCCATCCGGGCACTGCACCACCGATGGCGTTGAGGAGGGTCACGTAGAGCTTGTTCAGCGGGACGTTGCCTCCGCGAGTGATGCCGCCGAAGCCGGCCATGGCGCCCTCGCCCGAGC
>Ga0079224_100017125_pt1 | contig 10207 bp, 10 predicted proteins | sample Stecom2015_FD_80414 | JGI IMG/M metagenome (GOLD analysis project Ga0079224, IMG submission 80414) | Agricultural soil microbial communities from Utah to study Nitrogen management - Steer compost 2015 | ecosystem: Environmental > Terrestrial > Soil > Agricultural land | place: USA: Utah... | reverse complement strand
TCCGCCTCGGCACGTGCACGGGCCTCGTCGACGATCTTCTGGCCGTCGGCGCGGGCCTTCTCGCGGATCGCAGCGGCTTCCTGACGCGCCGCCGCGAGCTCCTGCTCCTGGTCGTTCCTGAGCTGGTCAGCCTGCTCCTGGACCTGCTCCGCATGGCGGATGCCGCCCTCGATCTTCTCGCTGCGCTCGTCGAGCACGGCGTTCATGCGCGGGAGCACGAACTTCATGAAGACGCCCGCGAAGATCAGCAGGAAGATCGCCGACCAGACGATCTCCTCCGGGAGCGGGATGAGCAGCCGCCAGCCGGGTACGGTGTCTGCTCCTTCGGCAAGAATCATCGACTCTGCCTCAGAAGATCAGGCCGGTGACGATCGCCAGCAGCGCGAGGATCTCGGTGAACGCCACACCGATCAGCATGGTGGTCTGCAGCTGCGAGCGCATCTCGGGCTGACGGGCCTGCGCCTCGGCGGTCTTGCCGACGAGGATGCCGAGGCCGATGCCCGGGCCGATCGCGGCGAGGCCGTATCCGAGGGTCGCGATGTTGCCGGTCACCTCAGCGAGGATGGTGGACTCCATGGGGTGTTTCCTTTCGTTGTGCCGCGCTGGGGGCGACGATCAGGTTCTTGGGGGTCGGGAAGGTCGGGGACCGCTCGGCGGGGCCGGGTGACCTGCCGCCGCAGCGGGGGTCAGTGCTCGTCGGAGGTGGCGAGCTGGATGTACACGGCGGTCAGCATCGTGAAGATGAAGGCCTGCAGCGCGGCCACGAAGATCTCGAATCCGTAGATCCCGATCGCCATCGCGCCGGCGAAGGGCGAGATCGCGATCAGCCAGTCGCCCGAGAACAGCAGCGCGTGGGTCATGCCGATGAACACCACGATCATCATGTGCCCGGCGACCATGTTCGCCAGCAGTCGGATGGTCAGTGAGGCCCAGCGGATCACGACGACCTGGAGCAGCTCGATCGGGATCAGCAGGATGTAGATCGGCCACGGGATGCCGGGGGGCATCGTCTCGGCGCGGAGGTAGCCGAGGAAGCCGTGCTTGCGGATGCCGGCGCCCACGTAGGTCACGAACGTCCACAGCGCCATCAGCAACGGCAGGCCGATGACCGAGGTCCCGGCGAGGTTGAGGCCGGGGACGACTCCGGCGAGGTTCATCGACAGGATGAACACGAACATCGTGATCAGCATCGGGGCGAAGCGCTTGCCGTCCTTCAGGCCCAGCGTGTTCGCGATGATGTTGTTGTTGACGAAGTCGATGACGAGCTCGACCGCACTCTGGACCCGGCCGGGGACCAGCTTTGCGCGCGAGGCGACGATGCACATGAAGATGAGCACGGCCGCGAGCACGATGAGACGCACGAGCTGGACCCGGTTGAACTCGAAGACGGTGCCTTCGAAGAGGATCGCGTCGGGGAAGAACTCACCCAGCGTCGGGATGTGGAAGAACGAGTCGTCCTCGGCGTGCAGCGTGGGGCTGAGGTCTGCGGTGTTCAGCTCGATCTCCCGTGGTCTGGGGCCGACAGCGGGGTGCCGTGCCTCGGTGTCATTCTCGATCGGTGCCGTCCCGGATGCGGCCTCCATGGTGTCCAACGATGGACGTGGACGGGGCGGCCCGGCTGGTCGATCAGTGCTCGGCCCGCTCCCGGTTATGCACCGTGATCAGCGCTCGAACACCTCGTGAAGCATAACAGAGGATCGCCTTCCGGCCTGGGTCCTAGGAATGCTCGTCGGGGCTCCCGGCAGAGTCCACATCGAGCGGCTGCCGAGTGCGGGCCAGCACCACGGCCTCGATGAGGACGGCTGAGACCGCACCGACCAGCAGTGCGAGCCCGATCCATGTGCTCGAGACGGACTCGACGTCTCTGACCAGCAGTAGGACCAGGATCACAGCGAACATCTTGACCGCCCAGGAGCCCAGCACGGTCGCGGCCATGCTCACCGGGGTGAGGCGAGGCCCGGCGAAGGTGATCGCGACGGTCGGGAGGACGATCGCCAGGGTGAGCCCGGTGCCCACCAGCGCGCCGAGCAGGGCGGCGCTCTCGGGGCGGACCGCCGCGATCGCGAGCAGGACGAGATCGGCGACCAGGCCGACGCCGGCGGCGATCAGCGTCGCGCGCTGCATGGAGCGGTCGCTCGCGGCGCGCCGCGGGGAGCGCGGGCTCGAGGAGGCGGGGGTCTCAGGCTGAGCGGGCATCGGAGTCCTTCCGGTGGCGGCCGGGCCGCCATCTGAGCGGGTCGAAGGTGAGCAGGACGGCCAGGAGCATCCCGATCGCCCAGAAGATCCCGACCACGTGCCGCGGGGCCATCAGCGGGAGCAGCAGGCCCACGCAGATCACGATCGTCCAGGTGTACATGATCAGCACCGCGGTGCGCTTGGAGTGCCCCAGGCCCAGCAGGCGGTGGTGCAGGTGCGCCTTGTCGGCGTGGAAGGGGGACTTCCCCGAGCCGATCCGTCGCACCACGGCGAGGCCGAAGTCGAGGATGGGGATCACCATCACGCCGATCGGCAGCAGGATCGGCAGGAACTGGCCGAAGAAGTCTGCGCCGGAGAGGGTCGCGGGGTCGACCTGGCCGGTGACGGCGATCGTGGAGGCCGCGAGCAGCAGGCCCAGCAGCATCGAGCCCGAGTCCCCCATGAAGATCCGGGCTCGCGTGAGGTTGTGCGGCAGGAAGCCCAGACATGCCCCGATCATCACGGCGGTCAGCAGCGCGGCGAGCGAGGAGTAGTCGGAGGCCGAGGTGTCGCGCGTGAGCATGTACGCGTAGTAGAAGAAGGCGGAGCCGCCGATCGCCATCACGCCGGCGGCGAGGCCGTCCAGGCCGTCGACGAAGTTCACGGCGTTCATGCTGACCACCACCACGAGGACCGTGAGGATCAGCGCCGCGCGCCCCGACAGGACGGTCATGCCGTTGATCGGGAGGGTCACCAGGCTCACCCCCTGCCAGGCGAGCAGCAGCGCGGCGAGCACCTGGCCGGCGAGCTTGGTCATCCAGTCGAGGTCCCAGCGGTCGTCGGCCGCGCCGAGCAGGCACACCAGCGCCGCGGCGGAGAGAATGGCCCAGGGCTGGCGGGAATCGTGGAAGAGCCCTTCGAGGAAGGGCACGTTGCTCGCGATCAGCATCGCGGCGACCACGCCGGTGAGCATCGCCAGCCCTCCCAGGCGCGGGGTGACGGCGTCGTGGACGTCGCGCTCCCGCACCGCGGTCATCGCTCCGGCGCGCCGGGCCAGCAGCCGCACCGCGGGCGTCACCAGGAAGGTGACCGCCGCCGCGAGCAGCAGCAGGAACAGGTAGATCCTCACCCGGGCATGTGCTCCGGGCGGGCGGGGCCGTCGTCCGGCCGGTCCTCCGGCGCGGCGGCCGTCGACCCGGAGGTCGAGGGCTCGGAGGCCGGGGACCCGGAGCCCGAGGATCCGGCGGTCGAGGCCTCAGCGGTCGAGGGCTCGGAGGTGGAGGGCGCGACGTCCGACGGCGCGGCGGCGTCCTCGCCGGGAGCGGCCAGCGGCGTCTCGGCCGGGCCCTGCGGGACGCTCTCGAGCTCGGGCTCGGAGGGCAGATCGAGGACGGAGGGGGCGTCCCCGTCGGCCTCGCCGGCGGGTGCGGTGTCGGAGGCGCCCTCGGCGCTCTCCGTCGAGGTTCCGGGCTCGCCGTCCTCGCCCTGCTCCCCTGCCGCGTCCTCGGCCTCCTCCTCGGAGGGCTCGGGCTCGGGGGCGGTGAAGATGTCGCCGACCACGTCGATGATCTGCTGCTTCGTGATGGCGCCCTCGCGCACGATCTCGGCGGGCGTGACGGTGGCGTCGAGGATCGTGGAGCTCGCGCCGATCCGGGCGGCGCCCCCGTCGAGGTACACCTCGACCGCGTCGCCGAGCTGGGTCGCGGCGTCGAGCACGGAGGTCGCCGCCGGCTTGCCGTGGCGGTTCGCGCTGGAGACGGCGAGCGGGCCGGTGCGGCGCAGCAGCTCGAGGGCGGTCTCGTCCTCCGGCATGCGCAGGGCGACGGTGCCGCGGGTCTCGCCCAGGTCCCAGGTGAGCGAGGGCTGGGCGGTGAGGATGATGGTCAGCGCACCGGGCCAGAGCGCCTCGGCGAGGTCCTCGACGTACTCGGGCAGGTCGGTCGCCAGCGCCATCAGCACGGCGTGGTCGCCGATCAGCACGGGCGGCGGGGTGTCGCGGCCGCGGCCCTTCGCCTCGAGCAGGTCCTGCACGGCCTGCGGGGTGAACGCATCGGCGCCGATCCCGTAGACGGTGTCGGTCGGCAGGACGATGAGACCACCGCCCCGCACGGCGTCGACGGCGGCGGCGAGGGCGTCCTCGCGGGTCTCTGGATTCTGGGTGTCGTGCACGCTCACCGTGACAGTCTCCCATGTCCGTCCTGCGACTCCGATCCACGACGGCGCGCGATCAGGAAGCGGTCGCGTCCGGTGAGGTCGGGGGCCGTGAGGATCCCCTCGAAGCCGCCGTGGTCGCGGGCGAGGGCGCGCGTCGCCCCGCCCTGCACGTCGGCGTGCTCCATCACGAGCAGGCCGCCGGGTCGCAGCAGCCTCGCCGCCCAGGCCACGACCGCTCGCGGGACCTCGAGACCGTCCTCTCCCCCGCCGAAGAGGGCGCGGTGCGGGTCGTGCGCGAGGACCTCGGGGTCCTGGGGCACGGCGCCGGCGGGGATGTAGGGCGGGTTCGAGAGGACGGCGTCGACGGGGGCCGCCGCGGCGTGCTCCGGGACCTCCCCCAGCAGGTCGGCGTGCAGCACCCGGCCGCGGCCGGGACCGGCGAGCTCGAGGTTCTCGGCGGCGAGCTCCGCGGCGGCGCCGTCGACCTCGACCGCCAGCACGCGGGCGCCGGGCAGCTCGTCGAGCACGGCCGCGCCGAGCGCGCCGCTGCCGGTGCAGAGGTCCACGATCTGCTCGAGCGGCCCGCTCGCGTGCTCGCGCAGCAGGTCCAGGGCGAGCTCCGTCTCCGGACGCGGGATGAACACGCCGGGGCGCACCCGCAGCTCGAGGCGGCGGAACGGGGCGCTGCCGAGGATCAGCTGCAGCGGCTCGCGCGCCTCGCGCCGTGCGGTCGCGGCCTCGAGGCGCGCGTCGAAGTCCTCCGGGAGCTCGTCGAGCAGGACGAGCGGCCGGTCCGTGCGTGCGGCGTGGGCGATCAGCGCCCGGGCGTCGACGCTCGGCGAGGGGACGCCCGCCGCGCCGAGGCGCGCGGTGGTCCCGGCGAGGGCGGCGCGCAGGCGGAGGCGCGTCCGTCCTCCGGGGGTCCCTCCCCCGGGAGCCTCTCCACCAGGTGCCCGGCCGCCGGGGCTCCCGCCGTCGGCCCGGGTCTGCTCGGCACCCTCCGCCGTGCCGTTCATGCCGGGTCCTCCGTGCCCTCGCGGGCCGCCTCGGCCAGCCGGGCCTCGCGCTCAGCGCGGCGGGAGGAGTCGATCAGCTCGCCGAGGTCGCCGGCGAGGACCTGCGCGAGGTTGTTCGCCTTGTAGCCGGTGCGGTGGTCGGCGACCCGCGACTCGGGGAAGTTGTAGGTGCGGATCCGCTCGCTGCGGTCGACGGTGCGCACCTGGGAGCGGCGCGCGGCGGAGGAGGCCGCCTCCTGCTCGGCGCGGCGCGCGTCCAGCAGCCGGGTGCGCAGGATCCGCAGGGCCTGCTCGCGGTTCTGCAGCTGGCTCTTCTGGTCCTGGCAGGAGACCACCAGTCCCGTGGGCACGTGCGTGATCCGCACGGCGGAGTCGGTGGTGTTCACGCTCTGGCCGCCGGGGCCGGAGGAGCGGAAGACGTCGATGCGCAGGTTCGCGGGCGCCATCGCCTCGGCCAGCAGCTCGGACTCGTCGGTCTCGTCGGCCTCGGGCAGCACCAGCACGCCGACGGCGGAGGTGTGGATGCGGCCCTGGGACTCGGTGACCGGGACCCGCTGGACGCGGTGGACCCCGGCCTCGTGCTTGAGGTGCGCGTAGACGCCCTCTCCCGGTGCGCCGGCGCCACGGGCGGCGATCGCGACGGTGACGTCCTTCAGGCCGCCGAGCTCGGTCTCGGAGGAGGTCAGCACCTCGGTGCGCCAGCCGCGGGCCTCCGCGAAGGAGCGGTACATCCGAAGCATCTCGGCGGCGAACAGCGCGGACTCCTCGCCGCCCGCGCCCGCCTTGATCTCCAGGATCACGTCGCGGGAGTCGTCGGGGTCGCGGGGGGCGAGCAGGTCCTCGAGGTGCGCGCGCTCGGCCCGGAGGCGCTCGGCGAGCCGTTCGGTCTCGGCGGCGAGCTCCTCGTCGTCCTCCCCCAGCTCGGCGAGCTCACGGGCGGTGGCGAGGTTATCGGCGGTGGAGGACACGCGGTCCGCGGCCTCCAGGATCCCCTCGAGCTCCGCATAGCGTCGGCCGACGCGACGGGCCCGGGCCGGGTCGTCGTGCAGCGTCGGGTCCGCCATCGATGCCTGCAGGGAGGCGTGCTCCCGCCGCAGGGTGGCCAGTCGGTCGCCGTCCTCGTGCTCGCTCATCCGTGCTCCTCCCCGGTTCCTGCAGATCCCGCCTGCACGCGACGACGCCGGTGCACGCCCTGAGGCGCGCACCGGCGTCGGAGACCTGCTGTGCGTGGATCAGGCCGCGCAGGCGGCCGTGACCCTCGCCGCTGACACTCCGGTCAGGAGTTCTTCTTGCCGTAGCGGGCCTGGAAGCGGGCGACGCGGCCGCCGGTGTCCAGGATCTTCTGCTTGCCGGTGTAGAAGGGGTGGCACGCGGAGCAGACCTCGGTGCTGATGGCGCCGTCGGTCTTGGTGCTGCGGGTGGTGAACGTGTTGCCGCAGGTGCAGGTCACCTGGGTCTCGACGTATGCGGGGTGGATGTCAGCCTTCATGTCTCTCCTTGCTCGGGGTCGCTGGGTCGGCGCCCGGCGGGCGCCGTGAACCAGAACCGACGTCACAGTCTGCCACGCCGGGGCGGGGCGGGGCGAGGGCTCGCGGTGCGGCGTGCGCAACATCGCAGCAGCCGACGGCTGATGCGCCCGTCGGGCGCGGCCCCCGCCCTGCAGACCCGCCCACGGGGCGCTCAGGTCGACTCGCGCACCACGAGCCGGTAGTCGACCCGGCGGTGGGCCTCCTCGCCCCGCAGCGGCACGGTCCCCTCGAGCATCCCGGCGACCAGCTCGACGGCCTCCCGGGCGACGCGGTCGATGTCGAGAGCGAGCGTGGTCAGCTCCGGGGAGACCAGGGTCGAGATCTCGAGGCCGTCCACCCCGGTCACGCGGACCCGGGAGGGGACCTCGATGCCGGAGCGGCGCAGGGCGCGCAGCATCCGCACGGCGAGCTCGTCGTTGAAGGCCACCAGCGCGTCGGCGCCTCCGGCGAGGAGCTCCGGCAGCGCCTCCTCGTGCCCCTCGTGGGGGTGGACGGTGCGCACGGGCACCTCCCCGCCCACGACGAGGCCCGACAGGGCGCCGACGAGGGCGCGGGTGCGCTCGTCGGTCTCCCGCGTGCCGTGGTCGAGCACGACGGGGCGCCGCACGCCCCGCTCCCGCAGGTGCTCGGCGAGGTCCGCCATCGCCTCCGTGCGCGGCAGCTCGAGCACGCCGGCCTGGTCGATCTGCTCGGGCGTGCCGTCGACCTGCACGATCGGCATGCCGCCCCCGCGGATCCCGGCGGTCGCCACGCCGTAGCCGACCAGCGCGTCCACGCGACGTGAGAGGTCCGCGGCGACCTTCTCGGGCTGCGGGGCGTCGCCCGCCTCGGCCAGGACGACGTTCCAGCCGTGCGGGGCGCAGGCGCGCACCACAGCCGCACCGAGCTCCGCGTAGTAGGTGTTCGAGAGCCGGCCGACGACGAGGCCGAGCGTCGTCGGTCCCTGCTCGACCAGCCCTCGCCCGAAGCGGGAGGGCCGGTAGTTCAGCTCCTTCGCCGCGGCGAGCACCCTCTCGCGAGTCTCGCCGCTGATGCCGGGCATGTCGTTCAGCGCCCGCGAGACCGTCTGCCGCGAGACCCCGGCGCGGGCGGCGACGTCGATGATCGTCGCCCGCCGGCCCTGCCTGCTCATCGGGACGGGGAGCGCAGGTCGAGCCAGGCCATCTCCTGGGCGCTGAGCTCGACGCCGAGTCCGAGGGTCGAGGAGCGCATCTCGCCGATGCTGCGCGGCCCGAACAGAGCGAAGGTCGGGAACTGCTGGTGCAGCACGAAGGCGAGCGCGATCGCGGTGGCGGGCACGCCGCGCTCGGCGCCGAGCTCCTCCGCGCGGGCGAGGCGCTCGAAGTTCTCCTCGCTGTAGTAGCAGCGCACGAGCTCGGCGTCGGAACGGTCCTCGGGGTGGGCGCGGCCGGTGAAGAAGCCCCTGGCCTGGGAGGACCAGGGCAGGAGGGCGATGCCCCGCTCCTCGAGCCAGGCCTTGGAGTCAGGGTCGGTGGCGTGCACGCAGCCGGCCCACGGCACGTCCAGCGCCTCGGCAAGGCCGAAGTGGTTCGAGAGGATGGTGAAGCCCGTGCGGCCGTTGGCCTTCGCGTAGGCGTTGGCCTCGTCGACCCGCTCCGGGGTCCAGTTCGAGCCGCCGTAGGCGCGGATCCGGCCCGCGCGCAGGTGCTCGTCCATGACGTCCACGAACTCGCCGACGGGGATGTCGGTGTTGTCGCGGTGCATCATGTACAGGTCCGCGTAGTCGGTGCCCTGCCGCTCGAGGGACTCCTCGAGCTGGCGGGTGAGGGACTCGGGATCGCAGTACGGGGTGTGGGCGCCCTTGGTGATCATCACGACGTCCTCGCGCACGCCGCGATTGCGGACCCACTGCCCCACGAGCTTCTCGATGTATCCGCCGCCGTAGATGTAGGCGGTGTCGAAGGTGGTGCCGCCCATCTCGAAGAAGGCGTCGAACATCGCCGAGGCGTGGGCGAGGTTCATCTGGTTGTCGCAGCCCATCACGAGGCGGGAGATCTGCTTGTCCACGCCCGGGATGCTGCCGTAGGCCATGGGGACACCGGCGCCGGTGGACACGCTGCCGGCCTGCAGCGGCCGGCCGGTGAGGGTGGGGATGTCGGCGGTGTCGGCCTCGAAGGGGAAGCGCAGCGAGAGCTCCTCGCGCCAGGCGTCCAGGGCCCGGGCCTGGCCGAGCGAGTTCTCGGCGGTGAGCTCGGGGACCTCACCGCCCGCGCGGGCCGCGCGGACGAGCGCATCGGCCTCCAGCGCGTAGGCAGAGGCGCGGGGGATCTCGAGCCGGCGCGGCTCCTCCCCCACCACGTCGAGCTCGATCACCTGCTCCTCGCCGAGGCCCCACGGGTCCGACAGGCGGATCACGCCGCGGGAGCCGGTGATCGTCGCGGACTGCGGATCGGCCAGGCGCACGCCGGTGCGCAGGGAGGCGGTCGCGCCGCCGGGGAAGCTCAGCTCGGCGACGGCCCATTCGTCGACCCCGGTCTCCCCGATCGTGCCGCGGCCGGTGAGCGAGGCGGGCTCGACGGAGGGACGGCCCACGGCGGCGCCGGCCACGAAGCGGGCGAGCGAGAGCGGGTAGCAGCCCACGTCGAGGATCCCGCCGCCGGCGGTGGCGGTGTCAAAGAGGCGGCCGCTGCGGGATCCGGCGTCGAAGGCGAAGGAGGCGTCGACGTGGACGAGCTCGCCGATCGCGCCCTCGGCCACGAGCTCGAGGACCCGCACGGTCTGGGGGTGGAAGCGGTACATGTACGCCTCGAGCAGCACCTTCCCGGAGCGGGCGGCGAGGTCGAGCAGCGCCATGGTGGTGCCGGAGTTCGGGGTCAGCGGCTTCTCGACGAGCACGTGCTTGCCGGCCTCGAGGGCGGCGGCGGCGAGACGGGCGTGGCCGGTGTGCACTGTGGAGACGTAGACGGCGTCGACCTCGTCGCTGGCGAGGACCTGCTCGTAGTCGCCCACGAGCGCGGGCCCCTCGAGCGGGAACTCCTCCGCGAACGCGCGGGCCCGCTCGGGCGAGCTGCTGCCGACGGCGACGAGGACGCCCTCGGCCGAGTCCGGCAGCTGGGAGGCGAAGCGGCGGGCGATCGCCCCGGGGCCGAGGACGGCCCAGCGGAACGGGGTGGAGGAGGTGCTCATGGGTGCGGGATCCTTCGATGGGGGCGGGCGTCGTCGGCCGTGGACGCTCGGCGAAGCGACCTGGAGGGCCCGCTCGTCGTGAACGTTCACTATCCCTTACGGTAGCCGCTCCGACGACCGGTCACAAGCGCTTCCCCGGAGCTCGCCGGATCGGATGCGCCCGTCCCCGCCGGGACGGCGCGCCCC
>Ga0079224_100017124_pt1 | contig 10208 bp, 6 predicted proteins | sample Stecom2015_FD_80414 | JGI IMG/M metagenome (GOLD analysis project Ga0079224, IMG submission 80414) | Agricultural soil microbial communities from Utah to study Nitrogen management - Steer compost 2015 | ecosystem: Environmental > Terrestrial > Soil > Agricultural land | place: USA: Utah... | reverse complement strand
GTGTTGCCCAGATCCTGCCAAAGGGCAATCCTTTCGTCCATAAATTTACGCATCAGATAGCCCGGAATGGTCCAGGGAGGGGTAGAGACTTCGGTTCCCCCTGGATGAACAAACTCCAGGGGCGTCTTCCAGGTGCTTCCCTGATAAAGGATGTTTGCATAAAACCTCAAATCGCGGTTGGCATAAATGGTTTCAGGAGAAGGATCATAACCGGACCCCGGCTCGTAAATTTTCATTCCGTTGGCCATTTCAAACTCGTCCACCAACCCCTGCAGGGGGTCCAGTTCGGCCCAGCCTCCGTCTTTGATGGGGGCATTGGGGCCCGCAAAATGACGGCTGGCCGATCCATAATTGTTATGGTACACTTTGGCGAAGACCATCTCCGAGTTCGGCTCGATAAATATCCTGTGATAATCCTGCCAGGTCTCCACCGGCTGTAGCGCATACTGGGGCATATCGATCACGGCTTTGGCTGCATCCGCACATTCCTGCCAGGTGTCTTTGGTATAATCAAACAGGGGGCCGTTCGGGGTCGTCCCGGGGTCATGAAGTTTGCTGTTGGCATGAAGCAGCACATTGGATTTTGTTCCAAGACAGGCGCCTTTGGTGACCCTACCAAAATCGGCAGGGTCCCTGTTGGCAGGAACCATTTCCGTAGCCTCGTCCAGTTCCTTTACAATCCAGTCCACAATTTCTTCATAGCTGTTTCTTGAAACCATAAAATCATCATCCAGGGTCATGGCTTCAGTGATCAACGGTACGCCTCCCCAAAGTTTTATCAAATCGAAATACATCCGCGCCCTGAGGTATTTTACTTCACCTTTCATCACGCGTTTTCTTTCCTCATCCCCTTCCACCTGGTCAATCTGGCTCAAAAATATATTGGCTTTTCGGATATATTCATACCTCAATCCCCAAATTGGCTCAAACCTGCCCATATTATCAGGCGCAAGTTCCCCCCGGTTGAAATAGTACACATTCAGGTCTTCACCGACCATGGCCTCGTCGCTGTACATGGCATAGGTATCAATGTAATTTCCCACGGCCCAATATCCCAGACCGGCGTAAATGGTGTTTTGAAATTTTTGTACAAGTTCGATGTCCCCCCAGACGTCCACTTCTGAAAAAACATCCCTGGGCAGCTTATCCAAAACCTTTTCCTCACAACCTACGACAAAAATCATCAAGATGGTTGCGCTGAGTATCTTTGTTATATTTTTCATAATTTTCAATACAATATGCGGTCACTCAAAAAGACTACAAGGTAATGTTTAACCCTACAGCATAAGATATCAGTTGGGGGTAATATTTTCCCCGGGATCCCCTGGTAGTTTCACTTGGATCAAACGGAACCTCAGGGTCAAAATACTTCAGGTGATCCAGGGTCCACAAATTTCTGCCTCTTACGTATATCCTGCAATTTTTCAAGGGGCTGTCGGCGGCTATCCAGTCCGCAGAGGCTAAATTATAAGCAAGTTCAAGGTTTTTGAGCCTTACATAGGACCCGTCATTAAAATGGTAGGTGGACAATCTCTGAAGACCGTCAAACCCGGCATAAGGCCTGGGGTGCCTGGCGTCTTTGTTTTCCTCGGTCCACCTTTCCGTAAAGAGAAACTTGGGTTTGGTTCCGGAATCATTGTACATCAACGGCGTGGTGACGTTGGTAGCGCCTTGAAAGAAGGCATACAGTTCAAAGCCACTGTACTGAAATCCGGCGTTCAGCCCAAACTGGATCTCCGGTGTATGCGAAGTGTAATGCCTCACCTGGTCGCTCTCATTGATCACGCCGTCTTCATTAACATCCACATACTTGATATCCCCGGGAATGGCACCACTCAGATGCGGGTAATTATCCAGTTCCTCCTGGTCCCTGAAAATCCCGTCCGCTTTGTAGGCCAAGATAGAGTTGACGGCATGGCCTTCCTTCCTTTGATAGTCGGGGATGTCTTTGGATTCATCCATAAAGATGATCTTGCTTCTGCTGAAGGTAAAGTTGCCGCCAATCTGATAATTAAGGAGCCCCCCTTGTTTGTTATAGTCCAGCCTCAATTCTACCCCTGAATTATCCACTTCACCCAGGTTTTCCTGGGGCAGCTCCAATCCGGTGTAAGCCGGAACAGATTCATTGCGGCGGATCAGAATCCCTCTCCTTTGTTCATAGAAATAGTCAAAGTTCATGGATAGGCGCTCCCAAAGCACCGCATCAAAACCATAGTTCATGATCTTCGCCACCTCCCAGGTGATATTGGTATTGGGCACATTGGTAATATCCATGGCGGGATTATAAGCGGGGCTTTCTCCCGTAATCAGCACGTTGTACCAGTCGGATTGAGGCAGGAGGCCATACTTGGTGAGGTACTGAAAAGCCGGAATCCGATCATTTCCCATTTCCCCATAAGAAACCCTCAGCTTCAGCTCACTGGCCACCTCTCTGATTCCTGCCATAAACGGCTCCCGGGCAATATTCCATCCCGCACTGATCCCGGGAAAGGTGCCGAAGCGCTTATCTTTGGGAAAATTGAACGACCCGTCCCTCCTTAGGGTAAAGTCAATCATATATTTCCTCATATAATCGTAGGAGAAATGTCCAAAATAGTTCACCCTGCCTCCCACGGAGGAGGTTCCGTCTACCACCCTGCCGTCTTCCTCCCCGGCAAACAGCTCCACCTTTTTCTCGCTGAAAAGATTCCTTCGGTAGCCGTATAGATAGTCCTATTCTGTTTCGCTTTGCTCATAGGCGATAAACGTTCCAATGTTGTGGTCCCCGAAACTGTTGTTGTAGGCCAACCGGATATGGTACAGGTTGTCGCGGGTTACATCATTGGATTTGGCCAGTGACATCACGCCGGCGCTCATCATTTCATCATATTCCTCAGTGTTGGGATTATACTTATACAGTGGAGCAGGCTTTATGTGAACTTCATCGTTTCCTATATCGTAGTCTATGGCACCATATCCTATCATTCCCAGCCCTTTGGTGATCCAGTCCAGGTTTAGGTCAAAGGACAGCTTGGTCTGAATCACCTTGTCAATCCTTTCATCCCAGCCCATCTCGAAACTGTTCATCACCACGGGATTGCCTCCCCCTTCCCGGGTATAGTAAGGCAGTCCGTTGGGATAAAATGCGGGCTCTATGGGATAGTTGAAGTATACCCTATGAATGATGTTGCTGATGGAATTGGAGGGCATCTTACTTTCCTCCAGCCTTATGTTGATGTCCATCCCGATGTTCAGGTACTCATGGATCCGGGCGTCTATATTACTCCTGAGCTGGTATTGCTCATAGGCCCCGTCTTTGGACGAATACTGGCTCTCCTTGCGCAAGTAGTCCCCGCTGATGAAGTACTGTACATTTTCTGAGCCGCCCATGGCGGATATGTTGTAGTTGGATTCAGGCGCATAATCCCGGAAAGTCAGGGAATAAAAATCCGTGTTTGGATGGGTAATGGGATTGGATCCGTCGCGGTATTTCTGGATGTCTTCCTCGCTGAAAAGCGGTTGCATCCCGTATCCTCTTTGTACTTCATTTTGATAGGTGGCCCATTGCCAGGACTCCATCATTTCAGGAATACGGGTGAGGGCGTTGGTGCCAAGATTTGCCTTCAGCTGTACCCTGAACTCACCGGGCTTACCCCTTTTGGTCCGGACCACAATTACGCCATTGGCCGCCCTTGCGCCATAAATCGCCGCGGAAGCATCTTTTAAAACGGAAATCTCCTCTATATCCTCGGCAGCCAACTGGCCCAAACCTTCCCGTGGCACCCCGTCGATGATTATCAGAGGCGCATTGTCTCCCAGGGTGTGGATTCCGCGGATGTTGATATCAACCTCTTCATTGCCCGGCGCACCGCCACGGTCACTGATCTTCAAACCCGGCATCACCCCCTGAAGGCTTTTGGTTAAATCCGAGGACCGGATCCGAACCAGATCTTCACCGCTCACATTGGCTACCGACCCGGTAAGCTGACCCTTTTCTTTGGTCACGTACCCCACTACGACAACCTCGTCCAGCCCCTGAAGCTCCTCTTCCAGGGTGACATTGATGACTGACCTTCCATTGACAGGCACTTCCAGGGTTTCATATCCAATGGAAGAAAAGACCAATACGGCATCCTCATCTGTAACAGAAATGCTGTAATTGCCCTCAACGTCAGTGACCGTTCCAGAAAAGGTGCCTTTGATGAGGACGTTGGCCCCGGGGATCCCCATTTGATCGGCAGTTGAAACTACTTTACCGGAAACTTCTATAAAGTCGTCCGGATTACTTATCCCGACGTTCTTGTCAGGTGTTCCCGCAGGGGAAGGATTCGTGCTTATCAGGTGAAGCAGAAGAACCACCCCTACACAGCAACTTCTTATGAAAAGAGGGTAAAGAAATTTTCTCATAACTTATCGTTAAGGGTTCACATAATCAATAAGGTATTTGGGGCAAGCCCTTACCCCGAATGCGGATTTTTTAGTTGGCAAAAAAACCAAAAGGAAACCCGGTTCCAACGGTTCCGGTCCCACAACATCTGCCGGATTAACCGAAAACCTAAAATACCTTCTTAAGTTTTATTTTCCTAAAATAGATTTAATTAAACATGTCCAATGCTGCTGACGATAGCACAATTTTAAGTTAATATTCTTTGTTACTCACTGATATTCAACACAAGATTCGGTGTATTTAATCGGATTTGAAAGTGGAATTTATATAGTGAAACACATCTTCAATCTCCTGTTCATTAAGAAAATTGCCAAAGGAGGGCATGGTTCGGCCCTGCAGCGTCTCCTGCTCCACCCCGGCAATGTACCGTAGCAGTGCCGCGCTGCTTTTGGTCCGCAGTGGAGATTCTTGGGCAGTAAGATCCGGGGAAGAAAATCCTTCGGTACTGCCCCCCTTCCCGTCTTCCTGGTGACAGGCAATGCAGAAGGTGCGGTACAGCCTGGCGCCGTTGCCCAGGTCCGGTCCGGCCCGCTCCTCGGGCTCCGAGGTTTCAAACATCGCCTCTGACAGCTTGCCCTCAAATTTCTGTCCGTCCAAAGTTTGATTGAGCGTATAGTAAGCAAGGGGGTTTTCTATAGATTTGCCTTCATCATCGACCAATTTGTCCACCTCCAGACGGTATACAAATCCAGGAAGAAGTTCGTCAAGGACCAGGCTGGCCGTCTCACCGTTTTCAGAAAGGATGACCTCCTTTATAGGCACATCTGCCTTATCGGCCCTTGGTGAGCCGTAGCCCGAGCTATAGAGGTACCTGAACCGGCTCAACTTGTAGTTTTCCGGCTTGACGGCGGCCTCTTGATCCATAGCTTTGGTAAAGGTCAGGTCGAATCCGGTAGCGCTGATCCGCATGGTCTTTATCTCGCTAGGTGTATTACCGGACCAGACCACCCGCTGTATTCCTTCTTCGGCATCCACCCATCCCCGGGTAGTCTGTCCCACATACAGGCTGCCATCTGGCGCAAACGCCATATGCATGTTCCCCTGCCTTAACCTTGTTCCCGGGCGGGGAGGAACGTCTTCAAAATAAAACCTTCCTTCGCCCCCGGCAGGAATCGTGAGGTTATTTCCTCCCGAAAAAGCCATAATGTCTTCAGCCCCCGTTGCATCCCGGATGAACGGAAACACGACACCCTGATATTCCCCGTTTACCTTTTCCATGTCCACACGCATCAACAGCCGGGTAAAGTCGCCGACGAACACCTGACCGGCAAAAGGACCAAAATTGCCTTCCGTCAAATCCCATACAGGTTCACCCGGCGAGCCTCCCATTGATCCATGCGGGAATACGACCGCTTCGGGGCTGCGGAGCTCTTCCACCAGCTCCGTGGTAACCTCGCCGCCCGCATAGCGGCTATCCCACTTGAGGCTGGCGGGATGTCCGTAAAAACGCCCTTTCTGTACATGGATCAGGTTGCTGGATGGAATCCAGTCCCCTTGCTGGTCAGTGACAAACACCTCTCCTTCCGGATTGACCCCTACCCCCGCCGCCATACGGAATCCGTTTGCCCAGGGAATTAGCGTGCCCTCCGGTGAAATTTTCATCACCCACCCCTGCCAGGGCGTGGCGGAAATTTTGCTTTCCCCCAATACTTTATCAAGATTCAAAGGAATACGGGGATAAATCTCCCGCATGGGGCCGGCCTTGTCTGCCTGGCCCAATGCAATGACAAGGTTGCCTTGCGCATCCTTCGGCAAGCCAAAATTGTGTTCGTGCCAATTGTCCGATATCCCCCAATCATCCACCATGGTCAGGTAGGTATCGGCGATGCCATCCCGGTCGGTGTCTTTCAAGTGGGTCACCTCCGGCTTGTGGGCCACAAGGATTTCATCCTCCCGCACAATCTGAATCCCAAGAGGCTCATGTAGCCCATAGGCAAACCGTCGCCAGGTTTGCTGGTCAGGTTCACGTATCCATATTTCTCCTATTCTGTTTGCGACGACCAGCCTGCCTTCCGGAGAAAAACCCAAGGCGGATATTTCCGGCACCATCTCTTCCGGAAGCGGCACATTGTCAATCCGGTAACTCAGCAGGTCCTCCGCACTTTGAGGTTCTGGCGGCGAGCACGCCTGACCGAAAAAAATGCCGGCCAACCAAACGAATGCGGCTGACTGAAATAATCGGTTTTTTTTCTTCAATGGTATCTTCATTTCTCCAAGTCCTTTTTATGGATGGTTATGGAAAAATCTCTAAGGGCTTCTCCCTGGAACAGGGTCCAGCCATCTTCCCCCACAGTACCCCCGTCCACCGAAACGGTGGCAAGTTCCTGGGGTTCCAAATGCAGATACAGGGAGCGAACAGTCCGATCCTGGTTTTCCACCAGAAAATCACGCCGGATACCCTCCCCATCTATGGGCGTAATCCGCTCCCTCACTTTAACTTCTCCATCAATGGAGTAGTTAAATTCCAGGGCACCTTCCTTAACCGAATAACCCAAAAACTTATAATCCGGCTCGTCAAGGGATTTAGAACTTCGTAAAGGATGCCAGTCCGATTCTCTGTAAAAAGGCTCCCCTTCCACCACCGCCAGCTTGCTGATTTTGCCGGTCACGGTCGGCTGGAGATCAAAATCCCCCTTCCACAGGTAATTGACACCTCCCCGCACCGGGTCATAACACATGGCCAAGCCAGCCTCCGTAAAACGCACGGCAAAGGCACTGGGTCCGGCATCAGGCATCATCGTGCGGAATACCTGCACGTCCGGGACGGGAATTCCGGTGGTCTTTGCCGGACCTAACTCCGCTACTTTGGGATTTTCGCCGCAGGCTATAGCCATTGCCGAGATGGTCAGGGCCAGGATAATATTACAGTGGTTAGCCTTCATTACATTGCTACTTCTTGTTCCTGTCTAGGGGTTTGGCGGAAACCACATCACCATGGGGTCTGGTCCCAAACCGGATTTGATCACGGTGAACACTTCCATTTTCTCCATATCCACTACGTGGACTCCGTCAGAATCCTCAGGCTTTCTTACGGTTACCTTTTCGGTCCCGTCCGCCTGCATCTCCGCATCAACCGCATCCTCGCAGCCTACAAAGGCATACTTTCCGTCAGGCGAAATTTCTACTCCAATTGCCCTGTCCCCCACTTTAATGCGCTTGATTTCTTCCCGCTTTTCCACATCCAGAAATATCAGTTCACCCTCCTCGGTCCAACTGGTGATCAAAGCAAGCTTACCGTCATCGGTGAACCTGATCCGTTTGATGATTCCGGGACATTTAAAGGTTTCTGTAGCACGGTTTGCCGCCACATTGACGATTGTTATTGTCTCATCCGTTTCGTTGGTTACCCACAGGTGTTTGCCGTCCGGCGTAAAAGCCATTCCGCCCGCCCCTCTGCCTGTTTCTATTTGCGTGATCAATTCCCCGGAGGCCCGGTCAATCACGGAAATGTTGCCCGAGCTGATATTCCCCGTGTAAAGGGTGCTGTTGTCGGGCGATACATAGACCATGTGCGAAATCTTGCCATGGGTAGGAATTGCCCTGGTGATTTCCTGTGTCTTGGTGCTTACCTCCACCACATATCCGGTCTGTCCCGCCGTGAAATAGGCATTGAGACCGTCAGGCGCCATGGCTGCGCCGTGGATGCGCGTATACTCCCCGGTAGGGATCTGCTTTACAAGTTTTCTCTCCACCAGGTCAACCACCGAGATGGTATTGCCCGGAGGAATGTAGCTGCTGAGATAGGCATACCGCTGATCCGGCGTCACGGTGATCTCATGGGGATTCACCCCGGCCGGGATGGTTTCCAAAACCTTGTGGGACTGCGGATCAATAAAGGACAGGGTATTGGAATGTTTGTTGGCAACCAGCAACAGAGGCTGCACTTCCGTATCCGTGGATGCTGCCTCGTTACACGCCACTACCATTGGAAGAACGACCGCAAGCAGTATTGCAGTGGATAAAAATTTGTTCATTTTTTTCATTTTATAAATACCGTTTTATGGATGGTCAGGGATTTTGGATGTGCCGTTACTGCGGCTTATTCCTTCAGATCATGAAGCAGCCTGACAGCGGATTCCACCATGAGTTCTCCACCTCCTGGTGCCACACGGGAGTTGATGGTTTCGTAGCTGCCCTGAAGAAATGCTTTTTTGGTAGGCACATAGGCAATATGGCTGTTGGTCAGTTCAATCACCAGGGTATTGGGGAACGGGGATGCCTCCTTGATTGCCATGCTAAGTTCGGTAAAAACCTCCCCCGGCAAGCCTACCACGGCAACATCATTGCCGATCTTAAATACCTGCACTTCCAACGGGATTATCCAGGGACCTTCCCCGATAGTAGGAGGAATAGCCTCCCCGGTTTGGCGCATTCTGTGCAGGGATCGGATTTTTACCGCCCGTCGACGGGTTAAAAACGCGCTTTCATTGTAGAGTGAATCCTGGACTTCAGGCAATGCCCATTCCAGTTCCTTTTCGGAAAACTGCTGTAAGGGTGCATAAACAAACTCGGCTTCACCGGCCAAAACCGGATTTTCCACCTTTTTTAAATTAGGCAATTCCCGCTTTATGGCCAGGGCCAACTTTTCCCCGATTTCTTCAGAGGACAACCGTCTACTGCCTTTTTCCGCATTGACGTTGACATGATTGATGTCGCCGCATGCCCCTGGCCCGAATATCGAGACGAAGTCTTCCCCAAACTCCCTGCTGAGGGCGGATGCCAGGAACCCGGGGTAGTCCGCACTATATTCCGTACCGCCAAAAGTATCCGCATGTAGGGCAAAACTACTAACACATCCAATCGGCTTGCTGTCAGAGGCCCTTTTAATCAGGATCATCCCAAAATCCCGATCCACCGGACCGGCAGCCCGGACAATCGCCGGATTCCCCACGCCCGCATTGAATCGTACAGTGCCGTCATTTAAGATAAAGCGGCGGTTGTAGGCCAGGTCTTCCACCGTGCCCGTTCCGGCCTCAAGAGTAACCCTGACGGAAGCTTTGTCGGCATCGATAATGGCTTTTGCAATAGCCCCCGCCAACCATTCGGGATACTCACCGCCGTCAGGACTTTTTGGTGCAACGTAAGTATCGGGCCTAAGCGCAGAATTCAATTCCTCAATATTTAAATGGTAAGCCGGGCTGGTATGGGAATGGGTTCCTGCAATTATTATATTGGAATGCGGAATCTGTGTTTCCTGGGATGCCAGCAAACGTGCTTTGGCAGACAGGTCTCTTTCAACCCATAGCAGGTCACATACTACCAATGCGAAACGCTGATCCCCTTGGCCAATGACTACTGCCTTGGCGTACAGGGGATCATGCACCCCGGTACTCACCCCACGGTAATGGGCGTAGCCGACCGGTGGAGTGATATCCACCTGCGCCACGCCCGCGTAAACCTCCGTGGGCTGTGCAAGCAGCATTTTTGGAAAGGCTAGAGGAACGGATAGGATAAAAAATAAAACTGCTACAATTCTGACCATGCTTATCTTCGAATATAGTTTATATAATCATTAAACCGGCATAAAAACGGACCAAGGCGGCATATTTCCCGTAGTTTCAGATGATACTCTCTTGTTCAAACAAAACCGCTGGAAAGTACCACCATATAACCGCCATGCACATTACTTTCCGCTCAGGTCCTTCACCCGCATATTTCTGAACCGTACCACATCGCCGTGACCCAAAAAGCCAATGTGGCCACTCTTCCGTTTCAGGCCGGGATGATCCTGTCCATCCAGTGTTCCGTTCTTGCTCGCTTCTTCAATATTGCCGTCCAAAAT
>Ga0079224_100017123_pt1 | contig 10208 bp, 4 predicted proteins | sample Stecom2015_FD_80414 | JGI IMG/M metagenome (GOLD analysis project Ga0079224, IMG submission 80414) | Agricultural soil microbial communities from Utah to study Nitrogen management - Steer compost 2015 | ecosystem: Environmental > Terrestrial > Soil > Agricultural land | place: USA: Utah... | reverse complement strand
GAGTCATTTAATGATGTCCGGATCACTGTCCATAATTAACAACAACTTAACACGCAAAAATCATGACCATTTTGAAATGTTCTTGCCGGACAATCAAGTACTCCGATTTCATGATCCACGTCAATTTGGTTGCATTTTAATAACTGACCATGAGTCTAATAACCACCCATTATTAATTCAACTTGGTCCGGAACCGCTCAGTCCTGAATTTAATGGCCAATGGTTAAAAAAATTAGCACAAAATCGCAAGGTTGCCGTTAAAAACTTCATTATGAATGCACAGGTGGTGGTCGGTGTTGGTAACATCTACGCTTCAGAGGCCTTATTCATGGCCGGCATCCATCCAAAAAGAGCGGCTAAAAACATCAGCTTAAAACGCTACCAACTTTTGGCTGAAGCCATTCAACAGGTATTACAGAAAGCCATCATTGCCGGTGGCACCACTCTCCGTGATTTTTCTGGCAGTGACGGCAAACCGGGGTACTTTAAGCAATCACTGCAAGTTTACGACCGTGAACATGCCGCTTGTAATCGTTGTGGCCAAACTGTGAAAAAGTCTATAATCGGCGCCCGAAGCAGTTATTACTGCGGGCATTGTCAAACATAAAACAACATGAATATTGGCCATAAAAGATATATCAACACGACATCGGCATTTTTTGCTAATATCAATTTATATTTCTCATGACTCCTAATCAGACTTTGAAAAGCACTTTTAAATTAATTGCTGCAAATCTTTTATTTGCACTGGTCTATTTTGCCGTCAGCTATTTGGCCTACCATTACATGGTCAGACCCAATATTGCCATTTGGCCGGCCACTGGTATGGGTATTGGCGCCGTTATCATCTGGAAAAAACGAGTGTTGCCAGGCCTTATTCTGGCAGAAATTTTGATTAGTGTAGCAATTTATGGCTCGCATAAAACACTGGGATTGAATGAAGCTACTTTCTATAACTTATTATTTCTTTTCGCCAATGTTTTTCGCCCTATCTTGGCAGGGTTTTTAGTCTTAAATGTTTTAAAAGACCAGCTGGCACTGGTTAAAAAAAGCGATATATTCACGTTTTTTAGTTATGCTGCCCTGCTGCCACTGTTACTGACAACCCTGCTATTTTCTATTCTGCTGTATCAGATAGGCTATTACACAAGTGACTATTTTATAACCAATACCGTGCTCTGGTACTTAGGTGATGTCATGAGTGTATTGATATTTACTCCGGCTTTATTAACACTTTTTAGTCATCCTAAAGCGCTGTGGCGACCACGAATTATCAGCTTAACTTTACCAATTTTAATTAGCTTTATTTTAATCTCTTTATTGTTTAATTCGTTTCATCAGTTTGAAACGTTACGAATAAATAACGACATTGAAAACCGCTTGAACTTTTTATCTAATATTTTAGCTCATGCAACCAATGATGAGCAGCTCCTAATGCAACAGCTAAGCCAACAAGCTTCCAAGCAAGAAGATTTAATTATTGATTTAGCAATCCAGGTTAATAATGACTACCAAAATATTTATCGTAACTCAAACACGCCCGTATCACGTTTTAATGAATTTATTCATACCACTGACATTAAAATTGAGGACCAAAACTATCGTTTAACCATTGCCCCAGCTAATGACCATTTCATTTCTCATGCCCCTTGGAATCTATGGCTAATGTTAACCATTGCCATGTTTTTCTCAGGTTTTATCGCGGTGGTGATGCTTATCCTGACCGGTCGTAATTATACCGCGGCCCGCCGAGTTTTAGAACGAACCCGAGACTTGAACTTAAGCAACCTCAAATTAGCACAGAAAAACCTCGACTATAAACGCATCATCGAAAGTCATCCGGTTATTTTTTGGAAAGTTAATATTCAACAAGATCAAATTAAATTTGTCAGTAGTGAAGCAGAATCATTATTAGGTTACCCCCTTAAACAATGGTTAACTGAACCACACTTTTTAATGAATAAAATACATCCAAATGATTTAAGCGCTTTTAAAACAGCCTTATTTCAAGATGTCTTTAAAACCCAGAACCTGGAAATCGATTACCGCATTAAACATGCTAATGGCAGTTACCGCTGGTTTAGAGATACACTTTATTTACCTGAAGATTTTGACCAAACCCATGAAATTATGGGCATGATGGTCGACATCAATGACAAAAAATCCAGTGCTCAGAAAATTCATCACCTGGCTTTTCACGACCACTTGACCCAGCTACCTAATCGTCAACAGCTTCAGTCGGTATTGCAAGAGCTTATTAAGGGTGGCGAACAACAAGAATTATTTGGGGCTGTGATATTTTTGGATATGGATCGCTTTAAAGTGCTTAATGATGCATTAGGGCATCACTTTGGTGACCTATTGTTACTTAAAATCAGCAATAGATTGAAGCTCTATCAAGATGAATTTAAACTGGTTGCACGATTTGGTGGCGATGAATTTGTGCTGGTAACTGATTGCGAGTACCAAACCGCTAATGATGCCGCCGTACAAATTATTATGTTGGCAGAAGATATTATTCAAACATTAGCCAAACCCTACCAAATTAGTCACCACCATCATATTTGCACGGTCAGCATGGGCGTTGCCATTTATCCTAATCAGGGCAATACTGTTAATGACATTATTCGCCAAGCTGATGTGGCGATGTACCGTTCAAAAGAACAAGGTCGCAATCAAGTGACCATGTATCACCCCAGCATGAAGCAACACAATGATCAAATTCTGTTTGTAGAGCAGGTTTTAAGAAAAGCAGTCAATGAGGATGCCTTCATTCTTAAATACCAACCCATTGTTAATAAGGACCGAACCATTGTTAGCTTCGAAGCCTTAATTCGAATTTTTCAAGATGGTCGAATTATTTATCCTGATGAGTTTATTCCGGTGGCAGAGGACACTGATTTGATTCAAGCTGTCGGCCGCTGGGTTATTTCCAATGCCTGTTTTGTGGCCAATGAATGCGGACACAATATCTCTATAAATGTCAGTTCTAAACAATTTCACCAACAAGGCTTTATTAAGTACATCGAACAAATTATAAATCGCTTTGAAATCAAGCCCAACAGTTTGACCATCGAACTTACAGAAGGTGTGGTGGTGGGTAATTTTAATGAGCTTCAATATAAATTTAACCGACTAAAAGAACTGGGTGTGAAAATTGCCATTGATGACTTTGGCACCGGCTATTCCTCTTTACAGTATTTACGCCAGTTGCCAATTGACTATTTAAAAATTGACAAAAGTTTTATTGAAGACATCCAAACCGACGAAAGTGCTGAAGTCATTATTAAAACCATTACTGCCATGGCCGGCAATCTAAAAATGAAAACCATCGCCGAAGGCATTGAAAACGAAGTACAGTTTACTATGCTCAAAAACTTAGGCTGTGATTACTTTCAAGGTTTTTTGTTTGGCCGACCCGGTGATTTAAGAACCATTCAAGATAGTTAAACTGTGCTCAATTCACCTCAAGCCGAAGCCGTCCGTAGTCTCGATAACCCCTTACTGGTTTTGGCCGGTGCCGGTTGTGGTAAAACTCGGGTCATTATTGAAAAAATGATTCATATCATGCAGATAAAATTCTGCCGCCCGGAACAATTATATGCCATCACATTCACCAATAAAGCCGCTAAAGAAATGCAAAAACGCATCAGCAAACGGCTACCCAATAGTGAACAAATTTGTATCTCTACTTTCCACGCCCTGGGTTTACAAATACTAAAAAGTGAAACCAAACACTCCGGCTTACGTCCCGGATTTAGTATTTTAGATCCCGGTGAAAGTTCTAAAATCATCCAAGAACTGGTACCTCGCGGCATAAAAAAACATCTTATTTCAGAATTACAATGGCAAATTTCGAGTTGGAAAAATGCCGGATTCAGACCATCTGAAATCAGCACCACTGTGCCGTTGAATCGTGATATTTACAGACAGTACCTTGCCTATATGAATCATATAAACGCGGTTGATTTTGACGATTTAATCGCCTTGAGCTTGTGGTTATTACAAGATAATCCTGACGTTAAAGCGCGCTGGCAAAAAAAAATTGCCTACTTACTGGTTGATGAGTACCAAGACACCAATGCTTGTCAATACCAACTGTTGAAGTGTTTAACTGACTGCGGCTCCCACATCACATGCGTAGGTGATGACGACCAGTCGATTTACGGTTGGCGTGGCGCCCAACCGGAAAACCTGGGACTGTTGGCCGCTGATTTTAAAAATTTGCAAGTCATTAAACTGGAACAAAATTACCGCTCAACCGAAACCATTTTAAAAGCGGCCAATGCCGTTGTTCAGCACAATCCGCATCCTTTTGAAAAATCTATTTGGAGTGATTTAGGTAGCGGTGAATTGATAGCCATAAGTTCCTATGACAGTATTGAAGAAGAAGCGGAACAAATCGCCACAGCCATCGATTTCAGCACCCAACACAAGCACGCACAACATACTGATTTTGCGCTTTTGTATCGATCCAATCAACAGGCTAAATTTATTGAACAGGCCTTTAGGAAGCGCAACATCCCCTATCATATTTCCGGTGGTCGCTCATTCTTTGACTATGCTGAAATAAAAGATCTGATGGCGTATTTACGGCTGCTGGTTAATCCCCGTGATAACTCCGCTTTTTTACGGGTAATTAACACCCCAAAACGTGGTATTGGCATGCATACCATTAAACGAATCTCTCAGATAAGTAAGCTACGTAACTTAAGTTTTTTACAAACCTGCAACCAATCTGATTTAAGCAACCAACTTGATCCCAAAATCGCCGCTAAAGTAAGACACTTTAGCGATATGATCACAACCCTGAGCCGCTCCCGATTGCCGGCGGAAACCGTTCTCAATCAATTATTGGCACAAACCGATTACATCAACTGGATTCAGCACAGCGCCAATAATCAACTGGCCAAAATAAACAAAACCAAATTAATTACCGACTTTGTAAAATGGATTAATGCCATCTGTAACAAACAAACCACCCAACTGGACGACTTAATCAACATTCTATCATTGCAAACCAACCATGATGAGGAGCAACAACAAGGGGTGGCGCTAATGACTTTACATGCCGCCAAGGGACTGGAATTTAAGCAGGTCTATCTGATTGGAGTGGAAGAGGGCATATTACCTCACAGCAACAGCATGGATGAAGCGGATGATCCACAACAAGCGCTCGAAGAAGAACGACGTTTAATGTACGTAGGCATGACCCGCGCGAAAAGCAAATTACATATTAGCTACGTTAAAAAGCGTAAACGAAAACACCCGGGTCAAGAAAAAATCGCCACCGGCCCCAGCCGCTTTATTAAAGAAATCCCTGCCGAATTTATCCAAACTGCTAACAGCCCTGAACGCAAACAAAAAATTAAGCAAAACTTTGCCGCACTTAGAGCCCAACTAAATCAAAACCCATAAAAATGCCCCGACCATGCGGGGCTTTTAATCCTGTAAAACTTTCCGGGCTTATTCGAAACCATTCTTGAAAATAATATCGCTGGATATATTTTCATAGACACCAGCGTCATATGGGCCAATGAAATCTGACACGTCGAGAACATCAAAGCCCCTAATATTACCCAACAAATCAGGATAAGCCGCTGTGACCCACTGCTGATCGCACATATCAATAGCGGGTGATGAGTCCGTTAAACGATAATCATGACTAGCACTATTTACAAACATCGGATCAGCAACAATTTCATCCGCTATTGCTGCAAAGCTATCACGCTCGTGAACCAATAGACAATCATAAAACTGGTATGGAGTAGCACCTGATTCAATATATATATCCACACCAGTTGGATCATAAATAATGCTGTTACCCACCGCAGTGTAGGCATTATTATTACTAATTTGTCTCGAGGTTACTTTATTATCCGTGATGGTTGAGTAGTGAATTCTTAGTTTTGAGCCAGTATTTGCACTGAATAAATAAGTATCATCATAGCCATAGCTAGCATTATCACCATTGTCATAAAAAAGGCCACTTTCAAAATTTAACTCTGCACCGCTACCTTCCACATAACCCATGACACCCATCATCGCGCGATTGTTTTGAGCTTTTAAGTTAGCCACATGGGCTTTAGCAGGGCTGGTAACATAAAAACCACCTCCCGCAAAATCAGCCAAATTATTATTAATATCTACACAACCACCTGGTTGCCAGCAACTGATGGCACCTGCTTCATTCGAAAAGGCTGTTTTTATAGTGGCAGTGGCTAAACCCTCAACTGACACCGCACCACCATTTTCTGAAGAGTTGCTTTTCAGATAAATATTTTCTGCCAATAATGTGGCACCTTGAGCAACATATATGGCGCCACCATTGCCTATGCCATCGTCGTCAGCATCAGCGATATTAAAGATCATACTCACAGGTTCTGTATTATTGCCAAGTACACATAACCAAGATTGATTGGCAAGCAGACAGCCACTGCGACCATATAGATTGGCTTTGGCGTTAACTCTTAATGCCAAACCAGCACCATGACCAGTGGCTGTGTTGTAATTAATTCCACGATAATCATCGCCGAGTAAGTCATAATTTTTGGTACCCTGATAGCTGGTGAAAGTACAACCATTGGTGACAAGGACTCCACCACCATCTCCGGCTGTCGCAGAGTTATTATAAATACCATGGGTTTTTCCCGAACTGGAATTAATGGTTAGGTGCGCATTTGGGTTATTACAATAAAGACCACCACCTTCTTGTGCTCCATTATTATTAACCTGAACACCATTTAACACCACATTAGCGTTACCGGTACTGCCAACTATCGCTAAAGCGCCACCTTTTAACCCAGTATTATGGGACAAAGCTATGTTATTAAGTGATAAGTTTACGTCCGCATTGTCAACGCTTATAGCACCACCAAACGAATTGCTCGAACCACTGCCTTGGATAGTTAAATTATAAAAAATGACACTATTAGAAGTGCTATTGCCTCGAATACTAAATGCCGGACTTGTCGCACTTTGTAACGATTGAATAATTGTATTTAATGAATCAGGGCTACTCATCAGATCATTAGCCGCATCTGCACAAGTGGCATAACCACCTTTAATTACAATACTCCTGTCATCAAGGGTGATGTTTTCTTCATGATAAACACCTTCAACTATTCGCAACTCGGTATAAATTGGTGACCAATCTATGGCATCTTGAATCGGAGTTCCTCCGTCGTTAACAAAATCACAACCTAGCGGGCCGATGGTAGCCACCGCCGCCACACCTTTGCTGACATTTTGCTCCATTAATTCCGGAAAGCTGGCTTTGATTAGCTTTTGGTCTTCTATTGAAAAATAAGATATGCTCTCAGCCGTTATCAATGGCTTAGAGTTTGTCTTGGCCTGCAATCGCGGCCACACAGCAAAAACACATATTAAAAATATAAATTTGTACATGAACCACTCCAAATAACTAATCACTTCAGTTTATGTTAAAAAGAATTTTATGCTTAAAATATTTCTGAGACCCTGTTCGCAAATATAAAATATAATTTCACTCTGGCTGTAAATTTAACGTGAATTTAATATTTGGCCGCAATAAAACAAAAAATCCGACCATGCGGGGCTTTTAAAAACCTGAAATAGCTAGGATAATTATTCGGATTATGGCATTATTATCTCCACCCTGATAAATACCGCAGTAAATAGTAACTTTACACGCTCAGCTTGTTTGGTACCTGACAATTTTTGTCAGGCAATAAGTGTATCAGGCTTGTACAAATGGCCTTGATTTTGTATCATTCTTATTTCTTTTATCGGATGAATCTATTACCGTGTCTCCTTGGGAACTACGTTTAATTATTGCTTTAATCGGAATTATTATTCTGGTTCTAATCTATTATTTTGGTAGCAAAACTGCACGGCCGGATGATGCAGTTATTAACAAAGATGAGCTGTTTCATATCGACCCTGAACTTGGTTTAGAAAAACCATCAAGTGCGCCTAAATCAGAGCCCAAAGATACATCAAAAAAACCCAAGTGTTCAAAAAAAATAATTACCTTGTTTCTGCATGCTAAAGACGGCTTACAGTTTGATTGGCATCAGATTAAAGATGCCGCCAATAAAGCCGGATTGGAATATGGTGACGACCACTTGTTTTATCGTTACCGACGTTTAGGGAGTGAAAAAAAGGTTTTGTTCTTAGTTGCCAATATGTTGAAACCCGGTGTCTTTGATGTTGACTTACGTACCAGCGGTTTAGTCTTTATTATGACCTTACCGGGCGAAATGGACGCATTGGACCTCTGGGATACCTTATTCCCTGTGGCTAAACGCATGGAGGAATTGTTGGGTGGCACCTTAACCGATGAAAACCACAGCACTTTCTCTCGTCAGCGTATTGCTTCTATGCGAGAAGAAATGCGCCTTTTTGAAGCCAGCATAGACCCTGACTTATAATGTCGGACGGTGACGGGCAACAAGACTATTTGGATTTAGTCGCAACACTCAACGAGCATTCTTATCAGTACTACGTATTAGACGATCCCATGATGGCGGATGCCGAGTACGATCAACTTTATCAACAACTCCTAAAAATTGAAGCCGAACACCCTGAATGGGTTAGCTCAACTTCACCGACACAACGGGTGGCCGATAAACCCATCGATTCGTTTTCGCAGGTGCAACATCAAACACCCATGTTATCACTGAATAACGCCTTTAACGAAACCGAGCTACAGCAATTCTATGATCGACTAGTAAAAAGGTTAGCCACCATTAATGCCGACGCGGACGCCATAACTTTTTCAGCAGAACCCAAGTTAGACGGCTTAGCTGTGAGCTTACGTTATGAAGACGGTCTGCTAGTCCAGGCAGCTACTCGAGGTGATGGCCAAACCGGCGAAGACATTACCCTTAATATCCGTACAATCGAATCCATTCCGCTGCAACTTCGTGGCAACCAAGTCCCAAAAAGTCTGGAAGTACGCGGTGAAGTGGTTATGCCCAAAGATGGATTTAAAGCCTATAATCGAAAAGCTGAAGAGCAAGGCGAAAAAACCTTTGCCAATCCACGCAATGCAGCGGCCGGCTCGCTGCGCCAATTAAACCCAAAAATTACCGCCCAAAGACCCTTAAACTTCTATGCCTACGGTGCCGGACTCAGTGAGCCTGAGCATAACTGCCAAAGCCATACCGAAGTGCTTTCTTGGCTTAAATCTTTAGGCATTCCGGTTAATGTATTATCAGCTGAATTGGATAGCATCGAAGCCTGTATTAACTATTACCAAGAACTAAACAATCGTCGCACCGGGTTGAATATTGAAATCGACGGCGCCGTTTTTAAAGTTAACAATCTCGCCATGCAAGCAACGTTGGGTTTTATTACCAAAGCCCCACGCTGGGCCATTGCTTATAAATTTCCTGCTGAAGAAGCCACCACCGTCATTGAAAATATTGAAGTTCAGGTTGGGCGAACCGGTGCCATCACACCGGTGGCACGACTTAAACCGGTTAATGTTGGCGGTGTTAATGTCACCAATGCCACATTACACAATGAAGATGAAATCAAACGCAAAGATGTACGTGTCGGGGATACTGTCTTTGTCCGCCGAGCCGGTGATGTTATCCCAGAAGTGGTGAAAGTCATCACTTCAAAACGGCATAAAAACAGTCAACCATTCGTGATGCCAACACATTGTCCGGTATGCAACAGTGCACTTTATAAAGCGGAGGATGATGCTGTATGGCGGTGCCCTGCAGGATTAGCTTGTGACGCACAACGCAAAGAAAGCATTAAGCATTTCGCCAGCCGCAAAGCTTTAGACATAGATGGACTTGGCGATAAACTGGTAGAACAAATGGTCGACACAGGTTTGGTTAATACGGTGGCCGACCTCTATCGATTGAATGAAAGCCAAATTAGTGGTCTTGAGCGCATGGGCCAAAAATCAGCTGCTAACTTACTGACAGCCATTGAAGACAGCAAACAAACCACCTTGCCACGATTTATCTATGCCTTAGGTATTCGGGAGGTCGGTGAAGCCACCGCACTGACTCTAGCAAATGAGCTGAAAACCATAGAAAATATTCAGCAGGCTGGTACAGAACAATTACAGTCTTTACCAGATATTGGTCCCATAGTAGCGCAAAGAATTCGTGTTTACTTTAACAATGATGCCAACCAGCAAACCATTGCTGAATTAATAGAATGCGGCATCCATTGGCCGGCTATTGAAAACATTAAGGAAGCTAATT
>Ga0079224_100017122_pt1 | contig 10208 bp, 8 predicted proteins | sample Stecom2015_FD_80414 | JGI IMG/M metagenome (GOLD analysis project Ga0079224, IMG submission 80414) | Agricultural soil microbial communities from Utah to study Nitrogen management - Steer compost 2015 | ecosystem: Environmental > Terrestrial > Soil > Agricultural land | place: USA: Utah... | reverse complement strand
TCGGGCCGCAGCTTCGCCCTGCCGGTCCGCGACTCGGCCTGCGGCTCTACGACCTTGAGGTCGCGCGAACGCACCTCCGCGGCGGCCGCGCACTCCCCGCAGCGGCCTCAGGGACGCACCGCGGGCGCGGCGAGGCGACTCCGGTAGAACCGATCCATACGAATACATATGTAAGGAGAACGCATGGCACGCATCACCGTCCTCGGCGGCACCGGATACGCAGGCGCTGCACTCGCCGCGGAGGGCGCGCGCCCCTGCGGCGAGTGCGCCTCGTGCGCGGCCGTGGCCGTCGGGCGCTCGCTCGACTACAAGGAGGTCGCTCCGGCGGCCACGGCGAAGTCGGGGCGGGCGAAGCTGAGGGCCGAGATCGGCATCGACCAGCTGGTGCCGCGCGGCACGCCCGGGGCCGACCCCGACCCGCTGGGCCCGTGGCTGGTCGCGCGGCCCCACGGCCGCTTCCGCGTGGGCGTCATCGACGAGGCCCACGCGATGAACGTGCACGCCGCGAACTCGTTCCTGAAGACGCTGGAGGAGCCGCCGCCGCACGCCTACGTCGTCCTCGTCGCGCCGGGGCCGGAGGCGCTTCTGCCCACGGTGGCCTCGCGGGCGCTGAACCTGAGGTTCGGCGCCGTGCCCGCCGAGGCGCCCGACATGCCCGACCACCCCGGCGTGCGGCTCGGCCAGCCGGGCCTGGTGGAGCGCGCGCGGGAGAACCGCGCCGCCACCGACGAGGCGCGCGCGGCCGCCGAGGCGTTCCTCGCCAGCGTCGAGGGCGACATGCTGCACGCCCTCGAGGGGGCCGAGGACCTGGCCAAGGCCGTGGCGGCGGCCCACGACGCCGGCGCGGAGCCCGGGCCCACGGGCTGGCTGCGCGAGCTCCTCAGGCGGCTGCCGCCGCGGCGCTACGCCGCCGCCCTGGAGCTGCTCGACGACCACGAGGCCGCGCTGGCCGCCTACGCCAACGCCTCGCTGGCGAGCGCCACGCTGGCGCTGCGCCTACGGGCGCTCATGCAGGGTCGCGACGACGGGCCGCCGATGCGGAGCCTGGCCGGCTGAGGCGGCGGGCTCCGGCCGCCCCCTGACCGGTCGCGTCCGGACCCCCGCTCCCGTCAGCGCGGGCGCGTGACCTCGGCGGCCGGGAACTCGTGGACGGTGCCCTCCTCGGTCTTCAGCTCCAGGGTCCCCTGCAGCGGGTTCAGCTTCACGACGCGCCCGCAGGTGCCGCTGCCCTCGTGGCAGCCGCGGCTGCCCTTGCGGGGCATGCCCTTCAGCAGCTCGCGGTACATCTCGTGCTCGTACTGGAGGCAGCACATCAGCCGGCCGCACGGCCCCGAGATCTTCTCGGGGTTGAGCGGGAGCTGCTGGTCGCGGGCCATCCTGATGCTCACCGAGCTGAAGCTCTGCAGCCACGTGGAGCTGCACGAGCCGTCGCCGCACACGCCTAGCGTGCCGAGCATGCGCGCCTGGTCGCGCGGGCCCACGTTCACGAACTCGACGCGGGCCGACGTGCGCGGCGTGAGCTCCTGGGCGAGCACGCGCAACGGCGGCTGCGCCTCGCTGGAGTAGCTGACCACGAGCAGGCTCTCGTCGATCGTGAACTCGAGGGCGACGACCTTCAGGTCGGCGTTCACCTGGCGCGCCCTGGCCTTGAGGAGCCACTTCAGGTCCTCGGCCTTGGCCTTCAGCTCCTCGTAGCGTTCGAAGTCGTCGGGCTGGGCCTCGCGCACGTAGTGGCCGGTGGCGCGCTCGACCTCGCGCACGTCCGTGCGCACCTTGGCGATCTCGAGCCCTCGCCGCGTCGACACGACGCACGTGGCGCCGATGGCGGGCGGCGTGGGCGGGGCTTCCACGTAGTGGATCTTGGGACCGTTGTCGAAACGGACCCCTATGCACTCGGGCATGCGGCGATAGTAACCGAGGCGCCTCGTCAGCCGACGGGCCCGAAGAGGCAGACGGCCGCCACGGGCGCGAAGCTGCGACGGTGGTGCGGGCACGGTCCCAGCGACCGCAGCGCCCGCAGGTGCTCCGGCACCCCGTAGCCGGCGTGCCGCGCGAAGCCGTAGCCGGGGAACTCGTCCTCGAGCCGCTCGAGCTCCAGGTCCCGCTCGTGCTTCGCCAGCACGCTGGCGGCGGCTACCTGGTAGCTGGTGGCGTCGGCGCGGGCCGCCGCGACCTCGGGGCGGCCGGTGCCCAGCGCGAGGTAGTCGGTGACGAGGCCGTCCACCTGCCCACCCAGGCGCTCGACCGCGCGGCGCGCCGCCAGCTTCGTGGCGCCCAGGACGTTCAGGGCGTCGACCTCGGCGGCCGTGGCGAACGCCACGGCGTAGGCCACGGCCTCGCGGCGCAGGCGCAGGGCCAGCCGCGCGCGGTCCTCGCGCGTGAGCGTCTTCGAGTCGCGGTACGGGTAGTCGCGTCCCGGCTGGAGCAGCACGGCGGCGGCGGCCACGGGCCCCGCCAGGGCTCCGCGCCCGGCCTCGTCGACGCCCGCCACCGCCACGGCGCCGCGCGCCCACAAGCGCCGCTCGAGCGCCCAGCCGGTCTCGTGCATGCTCAGGGGTTGCCCACCACCGCGCCCTCGACCGCGTCCTCGGGCACCAGGTCCGGCAGCGTGAAGTAGAACGTGCTGCCGCGGCCCACCTTCGACTCCACCCAGATCTTGCCGCCGTGCTTCTCCACGGCCAGCTTGCAGAAGGTCAGGCCCATGCCGGAGTCGTAGCGGTCATGGACGGTGTGGCGCGACTGCTCGAAGGCGTTGAAGATGCGCTTCTGGTCGGCCTCGGGTATGCCCTCGCCGTCGTCGCGGACGCTGAGCACGAAGCTGTCGTCCTGGCGCCAGGCCCTGAAGTCGATGTAGCCGCCGCGGCGCGTGTGCTTGATGGCGTTCGCCATCAGGTTCGCCAGCACGCGCCTGAGGAGCTTCGGGTCGCCGTATATCCGCTCCGCCTCGGGCCTGACGAGGAAGCCGAAGTTCCTGTCCTTGGGCCCGCCCACCACGTCGCCCAGCGCCTCCTTCGCCAGGTCGGTGAGGCTGGGGATGACGGCGGGCGAGTACGGCATCTGCCCCTCCTTCATCCGCCTGACGTCGAGGATGTTCGCCGCCAGGTTCAGCAGGTGCTGCGACTCGCTGCGGGCCAGGCTGAGGAGCTCCTCGATGCCGTGCCCGTCGCCGCCGCGCATCATCTCGATCGAGTGGTCGAGGAGGCCCATCACGCTGGAGATGGGGCTCTTCAGGTCGTGCACGAGCATGTGGATGAGGTCGTCCTTCACCCGCTCGCTCTCCTTGAGGGCCTGCTCGAACCGCCTGGCGCGGTCGAGCGCCTCGCGCAGGTCGCGCTCCGCGCGGCGGCGGGTGAGGAGCTGCTCGACGTACGCCCGCACGACCGCGGGCTGCGTGGGGAGCGTGACGTAGGCGTCGGCGCCCGAGCCGACCACCTTGGCCTCCGTCTCGGCGTCGAGCGGGCCCAGGTAGACGAGCGGCGCGTGGGCGAGGTGCTGCCGGTTGCGGAGGATGTGCACCAGGTCGAGGCCCTCGGGCACCCGCGCGGCCAGCGCGTGCTCGAGTATCACGGCCTCCGGCACGCCGGCGGGCACGCCCTCGACGGCCGGCGAGACGGGGGCGCGCGTCACGTAGAGGAGCTTCTCGACGTCGTCGATGACGTGGCCCTCGACCCTCAGCCCCTCCAGGGCCCGGCTCAGGGAGCGGCCCCGCTCCTGGCTCCCGGACGCGATGAGCACGTATGAGGCTGAGGCGGCCATCTGACCGCATAGTACCAACCGCCGGCTGATAGCATCCGAGCGTGCCTGAGGCCGTGAGGGCTGCCCTCGACGTCCAGCTCGGCCAGCCGTGGTGGCTGCTGGGCCTGGCGCTGTGCGCCCTGCCGTTGCTGCGCGGGCCGCGCGACGCGGGCGCCTGGCTGCGCGCGCTGGGGATCGGCCTGGCCGTGCTGGCGCTCGCCGCGCCCACGGCGCCCGGCGGACGGCGGTCCATGGCCGTCGTGGTCGACGTCTCGGACAGCGTGGGCGACGCCGGCCTGCGCCGCGCCGCCGAGCTCGTAGCCGGTCTGCCGGAGCCGGCCGCCGTGGTGCTCGCCGGCGCCGAGGCCGTCCACGTGACGTCGCTGCCGCGGGAGGTGCCGGGCTTCGTCGCCACCGCCAGCACCGACCTGGCGCGGGCCCTGCAGGTGGCCGCCTCCGGCGGCGCGGGCCGGGTGCTGCTCGTCTCCGACGGCGTCGCGCCGGAGGGCCCCCTGCTCTCCTCGCTGCCCGCGGTGCCGGTGGACGTGGCTCACGTGCCCAGCCGCCCCGGCACCGGGCTGGCCGAGCTGATTCTGCCCACGCAGGCCTCGCCCGGCCAGACGGTCGAGGCGGTGGCCGTGGTCAGGTCGGACGTGGCCGCCACCGTGCGCCTCTCCGCCGTCGTGGGCGGCACGGCGCTGCCGCCCCGCGAGGTCGCCGTCGAACCCGGCCACACAGCCGTGCCCTTCACCTTCACGGCGGGCCAGGGGTCCGCCCTACCCGTCACCGTGCACCTGGAGGCCGACCAGGCGGCCGGCGCCATGACGCTCACGCGGGAGCTGGCCGTGCGCGCCAGGCCTCCCGTGCTGGTGGTGGGCGACCCGGCCATGGCCGCCCTGCTGCGCGCCCAGGGGCTCGAGGTGGTGGAGGGCACCCCCGAGGACGTGACCTCGCCGCTCGCCTACAGCGCGGTGGTGGTCCGCGGCGGCGCCCTGGCGTTCACGCCCGGCCAGCTCGACCTCCTGGCCTCGTTCGTACAGACCGGCGGCGGCCTCCTCATGACGGGCGGCCCCGAGAGCTTCGGCTTCGGCGGCTGGTACCGCACGCCCGTCGAGGACGTGCTGCCCGTGACGACCGACCTGCGCACCGAGGTCACGCTGCCGCTCGTGGCGCTGGTCATGGTGATCGACAGGTCGCAGTCGATGGCCACAGGCTCCCCGTCGAAGATCGAGCTCGCGAAGGAGGGGGCGATCCAGGTCGTGGAGCTCGCCTACGAGGAGGACCTGCTCGGCCTCATCGCCTTCTCGGACGAGTCCAGCACCCGCTGGGTCTTCGAGCTGCGGCCCGCCACCGAGCGCGGCAAGCGGGAGATGCTGCAAGGCATCCTGGGCCTGGGCACGGGGGGCGGGACGGTGCTGGGGCCGGCCTACGAGATGGCCATCGAGGCGCTGCGCGGCACCGAGGCGGCGGTGAAGCACGTGATCGTGCTCTCCGACGGCAGGCTCTACGACGGCAGCGGCCCGTTCGGCGCGCAACAGGAGGCGCCGGACTTCGCGGCCATGGCCGCGGCCGCGCACGCCCAGGGGATCACGACGTCGGCCATCGCCATCGGCGCCGAGGCCGACTTCGAGCGCCTGGAGGCGATCGCGCTCGCCGGGGGCGGGCGCTACTACGCGGCCCTCGACGTGGGCACGCTGCCGCGGATCTTCAGCAACGAGGCGCTCACCGCCACGCGGGCTCTGCTCGTGGACGAGCCCACGGTCCCGCGGGGGCGGCCGAACCAGCTCTACGACTTCCCCGAGGCGCTGCCGCCCGTGGACGCCTACGTGGCGACGAGCCTGAGGTCCGACGCCCAGGAGCTGCTGGGCGGCCGGGAGGGCGAGCCGATACTGGCCGTGCGGCGCGCGGGCCTGGGGCGCACGGCCGCGCTGACCACCGACCTGAACGCCTGGGCGGGCGGGTTGGCGGCGTGGCCGGGCCTGCCGGGCGCCCTGGGGACCCTGGGCCGCTGGCTGCAGGCGGTGCCGCCCGGCTACGACGCCACGGCGCGGCGCGACGGCAACGAGCTGGAGGTCGTGGTCGACGCCGTGCGCGGCGGCGAGTACGTGAACGGCGAGCGCTTGGTGGCGCGCTACGGCGGTCGCGCGGTGGAGCTGGAGCAGGTGGGGCCCGGCCGGTACCTCGGCCGCCTGCCCTGGACGCCGGGCGGCGGCCAGGACGTGGTCGTGTCGCGCGGTGCGGAGCTCGTGGCGCGCGCCGCCGTGGCCGGGCCCGACCCGGAGTTCGCCGACGTGGACGGCGAGGCCTTGCTGGCGGCGGTGGCGCGGCGGACGGGCGGCAGCGTCGTGGTGGGCGACGCCTACGCGCCCGAGCTGGCGGGCGCCGGCCGGTCGCTGTGGCAGCCGCTGCTCGTGGCCGCGCTGGTGACGTTCCTGCTGGAGCTGGTCTGGCGGCGGCTCGCACCGGCGCTCGCGACGGGACGCTCGCCGCGGCGCGAGGGCCGGGGCGTCAGTCGGTCTCCTCCGCCGGTCCTGACGTGGACGGCTCGTCGACGTCGACCTTCATGACCTCGCGCAGCACCGACGTCGCGTAGGAGCCCTTCGGCAGCGTGAAGCGCAGCGTCAGGGCGTCGCCGTCCGCGGTCACCGAGGGCTCGGCGACGACGATGCGCGTCAGCCGCCTGTCGCCGCGGCGCGAGGTGAAGTCGGCCCACCGCAGGCCCAGGCGCTCCATCGCCGCGGCCTCGACCTCCCCGGCGCGTCCCGGCGACGGCTTCACCTTGCGGCCGTAGAGGGGCACCGTGGCGCTCACCTCCAGTCGGGCGGCGCGGGGCGCCTCGGCCTCGGGGTCCTCCACCAGGAACGTGCCGCCGGTGTCGTGCTTCCGCGCCCAGTCGCCCGCGACCAGGGTCTCGTAGAGGCCGAGCCCGATGCGGTCGGCCAGGACCTCGTTGAAGAGCAGCGACTGCAGCGCGGAGACGAAGAAGCGCCGCAGGCGGTGCCCGCCCGGCACGTCCTCGCCGCGCAGCACCCGCCAGCCGTCGTACGCGTTGGCGCCGAAGCGCCCGAACCGTTGGGGGCCGAACCAGTTCGGAGCGCCGCGCCGGGCGAGCTCGGCCAAGGCGGCCTCGGCCGCGGCGGCGGCTCCGTCCGCCACGCCCCTCACCGTCACGGCGAACCTGTTGCCGCGCAGGTGCCCGAGCCCCAGCTTGTTGCGGTGGTGAGCGCGCTCCAGGACCCGCACGCCCGGCAGCGCCTCCAGGGCGGCCGCGGCCTCCTCGTGGCGCTTGGGCAGGCTCAGCCACTGCGTGGTGAGCGCGTGCTTGTCCTTCAGGCCCGCCACGCCCACGGCGGCCTCCTCCACGCCCGCCCCCACGAGCGCCAGCACCAGGTCGCGGGTCGTGAGGCCGCGCTTCTCCACGCGCAGGTAGAGGTGGGAGCCGGCGCCCTCGGGCAGGTAGAGCGGCAGCTCCTCGACGACGAAGTCCTCGGGCCGGGTCCTGATGACCCCGCCCGTGCCCGGCACGTCGGCCGTCACGAACGGCAGCCGCGACCAGCTGAAGGTGAGGAGCTCGCGCCGGGAGGCCTCCGCGGACGCGTCCGCCGGGCCGGTCGTCAAGCGCGCTGGCGGCGGCCCCGCTGCTCGCGCTTGCGCAGGCGCTCGAGCATGAGGTCGCGGGCGAGGTCGAAGCGCTCGGTGAGCGTGGTGGCGTCCAGCAGCGGCTGCTTGTTCACGGCCGGCACCCTGATGTTGGCGCAGACGAACGACGCCTGGTAGAGGGGGTCCTCCGGCAGGTGGGTGTCGATGTCGGGCTCGCCCTTGTACATGGCGCCAGCGTACGCCCGGAACGTGTCGATGGCGTCCCACGCGGCCACGGCCTCGGCGTTGGGGTCGCCGCGCACGACGGGGGCCGGGCGGTACTCGGCGAAGTGTAGCGGCCTGGTCTCCCCGGCGCCGTCGGGCACCTCCTCGGTGCGCGACACGGTGACCTCGCAGCGCTCCTGGCCGTGCAGCACCAGGTCGAAGCCCTCCTCGGTCTCCTCGACGCTGAGGAGGTGCGCGAGCGTGCCGAAGCGCTCGAGGTGCTCGGGCATGTCGCGGATGGGGGCCGCCGGCGGAGCCAGCACGGTGATCACGCGCTTGGGCTCGCTGTCCTGCGCCAGCGCCAGCCTCACGAGGCGCTTGTAGCGCTCCTCGGTGGCCGTCACGGGCACGGTCATGCCCGGGAAGACCACGACGTCGAGGGGCAGGACGGGGAGCAGCTCCCCGCCGACGGGGTCACGGCTCTGGTCGAGGATCCTGCCCATGGCTCCACGGTACCAGGGAGAGGTGAACGCGGCTGGCGCCTCCTACACCTACCCTTTCACGTCGCCTTGAGCGTCCGCGGGCACGGCGTCCCGGGGGCCGGCGGGCGACGGCGCGCCCGCTCGGACCCGCCAGGCGACCGCTCGCGGCGACGGCGGCTCAGCGCCAGGCCAGCGCCAGAGCCGTGCCCAGCAGGACGATGGGGCCGAGGGCCAGGTTGACGTTGAAGGCGTCCAGGGCGCGCGCGTCGCGGTAGCGGCGCAGCGCCCTCACCTGGCCGAGGAGCGCCACGGCCACGACCCCGGTCGCGAGGAGGAAGCCGCCGCCCAGCGGCTGGTGAGGCCAGGCGGGGTCCAGGCGCGTAGCCGACCACGCGCCCACCAGCGCCGCCACCGCCGCCGCGTACAGCGCCGCGACGGCACGGAGCGCGCCGTCCACCCCGAACCGCGCCGGGACGCTGTTGACCCCGTGCTCGCGGTCGAACCCCAGGTCGAGGAGCGCGTAGATGACGTCGAACCCGGCCACCCAGGCCGCCACCGCCAGCCACAGCAGCACCGCGACCCAGCTGAAGGCCCCGGTCACGGCGACGTGGCCCCCGGCGGCCGCGGCGCCGATCGTGACCCCCAGCCAGAGGTGGCACGCCCAGGTGAACCGCTTGGTGTAGGGGTAGACGACCAGGAAGAGCAGCGCCACGGGCAGCAGCGCGAGCGTGAGGCGGTTCAAGGCGGCGCCGGCGTAGACGAGCGCCGCCACGCCCAGCGCCGCGACGGCCACGCCGTCCCACCGGGTGAGCCGGCCGCTGGGGATCTCGCGGGAGGCGGTACGGGGGTTCAGCGCGTCGATGCGGGCGTCCACCACGCGGTTCACGGCCATGGCCGCCGTGCGCGCGCCCACCATCGCCAGCGTCACCAACAGGAACGCCCGCCAGCCGGGCCAGCCGTCGGCGGCGAGCAGCATGCCTACGTAGGCGTACGGCAGCGCGAACAGCGAGTGCTCGATCTTGACGAGCGACAGGTAGGCCCGCAGGTCACGACGCGGGCGGGCGCCCGCGGCAGGTCCGGCCCCGGCGCTCCCGCCCGCCATCAGTGCTGCTTCGCCGCCTCCTTGATGGCGTGGGTGGAGAAGCCGAACGACGGCAGGTACACGCCCTCCGGCCCGTCCAGCACGCTGCGGTAGAGCGCGCCCAGGTCGGCGCCGCCCACGGCGACGGGCATGCGCAGCTCGCGCTCCAGGTCGTCGAGCGTGCGGTCGTCGAGCATCGTGCGGGTGCCGTACTTCAGCATGTTCGGCGACACGAGCACCAGGTCGGCCTCGCCCGGCTGGACGCCCAGGAGGACGTCACGGCCGGCGAGCAGGCCGGCGACGGTGGTGACCTCGCCGAAGGTGTGGTTCCTCAGCGGCCTGACCTCCACCTCCAGGCCGTCGACCGCGCGCAGCGGCGCCACGGCCTCCTCCAGCACCGGCGCGAACAGCCGGCCGGTCACCAGCAGCACGCGGCGCGGCGCGGCGAGCCGCGTCGGCAGCGCGGGGAGCTCGGCCGCGAGGAAGTCCCTGACCATACCGACGCCGTTCTCCAGCATCGGGAAGCCCTCGTAAGCGTCGGCCGCGGGCAGCTCGCGCCCGGCGACCAGGTAGAACTCGTCGGAGGCGAAGACGAAGCGCGTGCCGCGCTCGTCCAGCATCCGCCGCTGCCAGCGCTCGACCCGGTCGAGCACGTCGGCAGCGCGCTCGGCGTCGTAGGCGTCCACCTGCGCCAGGTGCCCCCGGTGCGCGGTGAGCCCCACCGGCACGGCGGCGACCGAGAGGACGTTCTCGCGCGAGGCCAGGTACGCGAGCGTGGCGTCGAGCTCGTCGCCGTCGTTCCGTCCGGGCACCAGCACGAGCTGCGTGTAGAAGTCGATGGCGCTCAGGCGCTCGAACATCGTGCGGATGCTGGTGGCCTCGGGGTTGGGCGTCTTGGTGGGCCACCACTTCATCAGCTCGGCGCGCTTCTCCTCGTCGGCGGTGTGCACCGAGACGTAGAGGGGCGACAGGTGCTCGTCGATGATCCGCTGGACGTCGGCTTCGGTCAGGTTCGTGAGCGTCACGAACGAGCCGTACAGGAAGCTCGTGCGGAAGTCGTCGTCCATGATGTAGAGGCTCTTGCGCATGCCCTTGGGCATCTGGTG
>Ga0079224_100017121_pt1 | contig 10208 bp, 7 predicted proteins | sample Stecom2015_FD_80414 | JGI IMG/M metagenome (GOLD analysis project Ga0079224, IMG submission 80414) | Agricultural soil microbial communities from Utah to study Nitrogen management - Steer compost 2015 | ecosystem: Environmental > Terrestrial > Soil > Agricultural land | place: USA: Utah... | reverse complement strand
TTTTCTCACTTTATTGATTTAATGTATTGGTACTTTGGTGATATCACGAATATCAAAGCCAAATTTGCAGATTTTAATCACGCAGATCTTACCGATTTCGAAGATTCAGGTTTAGTATCTTTCGATTTTGTCAATGGTGGGATGGGTAGCATTAATTATTCTACATCCGTATGGAATAAAAACCTTGAAAGTTCTATAACAGTAGTAGCTGAGAATGGTTCTTTGAAGGTTGGTGGTCAATATATGAATGAGGTGGAATATTGCCACATCAAAGATTATGAGATGCCTGAATTGGCACCCACCAATCCAGGAAACGATTATGGAGCATATAAGGGTTCTGCTGCGAATCACCATTATGTCATTGAAAATGTGGTTGACGTGCTCAAAGGGAGATCAGCAATTACAACGAATGCATTGGAGGGTTTGAAAGTTGTTGATATAATTGAGAGAATATATTCACATAAGTAAATGGGGTTCTATGATAGGATAAAGCGATTGCTAAAAGATGATTTTAATCGCAATTTCGCAACCCTTTTTTCTGGATCCGTTATTGCGCAAATTATACCTCTGTTAGCTAGTATTCTTTTAGCACGTATTTATGGGCCAGCTGAATTTGGAGTGCTGGCCATATTTACCTCAATCGTTATGATTTTTTCCTCTGTGGTGAATCTTAGGTATGAATTCGCTATTCCACTCGCTAAGGATGATAATGAAGCTGTTACAGTTGTTCTTCTATCGGGTTTGGTCGCTATTATTTTATCCGCGCTATTAACGTTGATATTTTTGTTATTCCAACAAAGTATTTTAGCCCTAATTGGGGGAGAAGAGTTAGGTAACTGGTTGTTTTTGGTGCCATTAGCACTGTTACTAAGTGGTATTTATAATTGTTTAAATTATTTTAGTATTAGGTTTAAAAAATATCGGGTTATTGCTAAGTCAAACATTGTTAGGTCATCTTCTAATGCTGGCTTACAGATGGCTCTTGGTTTATTGTACGCCAAGTTTCCAAGTTTATTAATTGGTTATGTTGTATCGCTATTATTTGGTAACTCTCAAATGCTAAAAGGTTTTTGGCGGCATAAAGAGGTGATTAAGCGCGTAACTATAGCTGAAATAAAAGGGGCTGCATTTCGTTTTAGAAAGTTTCCATTAATTTCTATATGGGGAATATTTCTGAACAATCTATCCGTAAATATTAATAATTTTTTTATCTCCAGATTTTTTGGCCCAATTCAATTAGGTCTATATTCATATAGTTATAGATATATTAATGCCCCCCTCTCATTAATAAGTTCAAATATGGGGCAATTATTTTATCAGGTATGCGCGGATAAAGCTAAATCAGGTGAAAAAGTTGATAAAGAATTTATAGCCACATTAAAAAAACTTCTCATAATTTGTATACCTCTATTTTTGGTATTATACTTTATTATTGAAGAATTATTCGCATTTGCATTTGGAGAAGAATGGCGAATGGCTGGGACATACGCTAAAATTTTAATTCCATTATTTTTTATTAGGACTGTATTTGGTCCTGTAAGCTTGATTAATGCAGCTTTTGAAAAACAAGTGCTTGCTTTGGGAATGCAATTTTTAATCTTTTTTGTAAATATTTCTATCTTGTTTTATACGTTTTACAACAAGATTACAATTTTAGATTTTTTGCATTTATACACAACATGTGGCATACTAGTTTATATAGTTTTGGTCTTCGTATGTTACTTAGTTGCTTCCAGAAAGATATAAAATAATTTTAGAAAATTGAATTATCCTAATGTGTAACCATAAGCAATTAAATTAAGAATTTACTGTATTAAAAAAATAAAAAGAAAATAGGAAATGAGTAGTTGCGCAGTAGTTTTAGGGGATTATGTGAATGGTTATGCCATTGTACGTGAATTATATGAAGAAGGTATTCGTGAGATTGTTGTAATTACATACAATAAAAAACTTGCATTTTACTCAAACAAGGTTTTTGACGCTATTGAGATTGACCAATGCAGAGAAGACTTACTTAGAGCACTAAATGGATTAAATAAACGATTTGATAAACTCATTTTATTCCCCACAGACGATTGGTTTGTAGAGCAACTCGTAATAATTGAAAATGAAATTATAAATTTTGCATTTATTCCATTCAACACTTCCAATGCAATAGAATCGTCAAATAAAGTATATCAGTACCAATGTTGTGAGAAGGCCGATATTCCATATCCAAAAACTATCTCCATACGTCAGATAGAAGATTTACTACGAGTTAACGATCTAACATACCCTGTCATAATGAAGCCCGTTGTTCGAAATGATTTAAGTGATAATGTATTTAGGTCTATGGTTTTCAAATCAGAAAAAGATATAGATGGCTTTCGACAAGAATTGTCCAAACTCTTATCGCTTGGGTTATCTTTTTTGGTTTCAGAAATTGTTCCAGGGAGTAGTCATGGAAGTATTTACGCTTACAGTGCATATGTCGATAAAAATGGCTCAATATTGAATGAATGGGTAGGGAGAAAATTAAGCCAATATCCAGATGATTATGGGGTTTTCTCATCCGCATCAAACGAAGCGCCTGAAGAGATCTGGGAGCAAGGGCGGAAACTCGTCAAGGAATTGAATATTTATGGTTTTTGTGAGCCGGAGTTTAAATTTGATTTTCGAGACGGCAAATATAAATTAATGGAAGTTAATCTTCGTTCGATGATGTGGAATGAAGTGGGGGCACGGTCAGGGGTAAAATTGCATTATACACAGTGGTGTTATGCAAACAATATGACTATTCCAAGTTATACTCAAAATCAATCGGATAAAATCGTTCTGATGTACTACAAACATGAGCTGTTGAATCTCATGTTTTTAAAGGGCTATTTCCCTATTTTTAAATCTATATGGAAAAATAAAACAATTTATTGGGCAGGTTGCTATAAAAATGATTTCAGTCCCATATGGAATAATATTAAATTAACTGCCAGGACAATTATTAAACGTTTGATAAGGAGATAACTATGCCAAAAACTATTTTAAATAGGGTTCGCCAAATTTTTTATCGGTTAAAGATGAAAAAGCATGGTGTCTTAATATATAATAATACTATAATCAAAAATGTCAATTTCCTTGGTTCTGCTAAAATTGAACCATATTGTCGCATTATTGGAGATTCAAAGATTGTTATTGGTTCAGATTTTTATATAAATTCAGATTGTCATCTATATGGAGAAATTACAATTGGAGAAAATGTAATGATTGGTCCCAAAACCATCATTTGGGGTAGAGATCACGGTATGGCACTTGATATGCCTATGAATAAACAAAAGCATAATTCATCGCCAATTTTGATTGGAGATGATGTCTGGATTGGGGCGAGAGTGACTATTCTTAAAGGTGTGAAAATTGGTAATGGTGTTGTTGTCGGTGCGGGCTCATTAGTTACTAAGGATATCCCTGATTTCGCTGTAGTTATTGGAAATCCAGCAAAAATTATAAAATTTAGGAAATAATGCTCGAAGTATACTGTAATTCTAAGGCACTAGAGGAGAAAAAATATATATTCGATGTCCTGTTAAATGAATTTTTGGGGATATCGTATAATCTTATTATGGATGATAATCAGGAGAATATATGTCTTAAGACTTCCACTACGATAGGGTCATCAATAATAGTCAATAGTTGTTTTTTCAATACCTTAGATGATATATGGGGAAATAGTAAATCACTACCACAATCCCCATTGCCTATTTTTGAAGTATCTAAATGCGATTTTCAATTAGATGTTAAGTTTGAAAGTCTTCCTGTTTTGTATGGCAAACCTTTGATAAACAAGCATGATAATAGTATAATATGTGAAATCGATATTTTTGGATCATGTTTTTTTATGTTATCAAGATATGAAGAACTTGTAAACCCTGAACGCGATGGTAGAGGACGATTTTCTGCTTACTCTTCAATCTCATATAAGGAGAATTTCCTGCTTCGGCCGATAGTAAACGAATACTTAGAGTTACTTTGGCAAATATTAAAGTTAAAACTTAACTACAAAAGAAAGGAGCATATTTATCAAACAGTATTAACGTGTGATGTGGATTGGCCATACAATCCAATGAATAGAAGTGTTGTTATATTTCTGAAGCAGCTAGCAAAGGATATAGTTCGTGAAAAAAGTTTCCTAAAATTCCTTCTTCATTCTAGGGAATTCATTCTCACAAGACTATTCGGTTGGCAATATGATTCCCATAATACATTTAAATATATGATGGACCTAGCGGAGCGAAATGATATAAAAATGGTGTTTTATTTCATTTGTGATAACACTGCAGGTGCTATAGATGGTAACTATTCTGTTGACGATCCCAAAATAGAGAACTTAATGCAAACCATTAATGCTCGAGGACATATGATTGGTCTGCACGGTAGTTATAATTCTTCTGAAAATTTTTTACAAATGAGCAAGGAGGTTGATATTCTTAAGAATAAACTGCGTAAGCTTAATATCAACCAAAATAAAGTAATAAATCGACAGCATTATTTACGGTTCGATGCATCTTCTACATTACCACAAATGGATCGTAATAATATCGATTATGATTCTTCGATGGGCTTTGCTGATCATGCGGGATTTCGTTCTGGGACATGTTACATTTACAGTGCGTACGATTTGATTGGCAGAAAGAAGCTTAAGATAAAGTTATCACCATTAATAGCAATGGAGGCATCTGTAATTTCATCCTCATATATGTCATTAGGGTATACTGATAAAGCGCTGGAGATCTTTCTTAAGCTTAAGAGACAATGTCAGATTTATAATGGTACATTCGTTTTATTGTGGCATAACTCTTTCTTTTTTTCTCAGAAGGATCGGACTTTATTAGAAAGGATTTTGATAAACAATTAAAGTATTGAGATGTATCTATTCATTGCCATTCTCTGTCTTGTAATTTCTGGATTTCTGTTTCGTAAAGCTGCGGGCTCGTTGCAGCTTACATCACTTAATATGATATCTTGGATTTTTTATTTCAATTTTTTACTCCAAGCGTTTATATCATCATTATTGGTAGTATATTATATTGATTTTCATTATATGATTTCGAAGATTGGGAATCCAGATGCAAGAGTTATGGGGTTTTATTCTGTTCAATATATGATGATCGGTGTGCCATTTGGAATGTTATTGGCCAATAAATTATTTAACTTCGATCCTAAGAAGGAATTTTATAGATACCAAATCGCTCCTTTAATCCCACTAGTTTCTCGACAAGATTCCTATTTAAGATTTCCACTGTATGGACTTAGTATTTTGTCTTTTTTAGCCATCGTATATACATTTTATACGATTAGAAGTTTTCCAATTTTACAAATGTTCTCAGGAGCTGATGCATTAACATTAGGAACCTTACGATCAGAGGCGAAGGGAGGTTTTGGAGGTATAAATTTTATTCGCAATATCTTTGGACTTACACTCACACCAATACTAGCATATATATCTTACGGGTATTATAAAATGACACGGAGTTTTAATGATAAGATGTGGTTTTTCATCATGACGATTTTGAGTGTTTTAATCCTTACCTATAATTTGGAAAAAGCCCCGGTAGTCTTTTTTTTAATTGGTTTTTTTCTGTTTAAAATCCTATATGATGGAAAGGTAGGGAAGAAAACTTTGATGTATCTTTCGATATCTGTTTTTACACTATTAGCATTGCTTTACACATTCTTATCGGATTCATTTAGTTTGGATAGTTTTTTTGATTTCCGTTCTGGAATATTAGGAAGGATTTTTTTAGGTCAAAGTGCTGGGTTATATTTGACATTTGATACATTTCCACCATTTGATTTTCTGGGATTGAGCACAATGCCTAATAGTTTAGTAAGTATATTAGGTATAGATCAAGAACCTCGTCTTGGAGAAATTTTAATTAACAGATATAATCCTTCAGCAGTGGATATTGGGACAGCAGGTGTTATAAATACATTTTTTATAGCAGAGGCTTGGGCAAGCTTTGGATGGACAGGTTGGGTCTTGTCACCTATTTATGTTGGATTTCTTATTCAATGTATGTTTATATTCTTCCTCAAGAATGTTAAAACGCCCTTGTTATTGGGTCTTTTTGTTTATTTTTCTTACAAAGGGGGTATTGGAGGAGGATTTAATGAATATCTATATAATCCAGGGATAATGATATTGGCGGCGATAGTATTGTTTGTTATCTCTTATAGTAAGTATTTACGTAACATATCTCGATAGCATTATGAAAGAGAGAATTATTTTTCATCTCCCCTATAAAATAGATCCGAATAGACCTTCTGCAAGTCAGATTCGCCCTTTAAAGATGATTAAGGGCTTTATTGAACTCGGATACGATGTTGATGTCATAATGGGTAATTCTAAAGAGAGAAAGATTCTAATAGACACAATTAAAAAAAATATTAGGGATGGGATTGCTTATAAATTTCTATATTCAGAAAGTTCCACTATGCCAACTTTACTTACGGACCCACACCATTTTCCTCTTCGTCCTTGTTTGGATTTTTCCTTTTTTACTTTTTGTAGAAGGAATGGAATTCCTATTGGGTTGTTTTACCGTGATATTCATTGGGTCTTTAGTTTTAATGGCAAAAGCACATCTTTAAAAACAAGAATATCTAATATATTCTATAAATACGACGTTTATAAATATAATAGGTTATTAGATGTGCTATTTTTACCATCATTAGAAATGAGTAGATATATTCCCAATCTCAAAATAGAAAATTTATGCGAATTGCCCCCAGGTTTAGAGATGTTTGAGAAAGTCAAATCTAATGATATATTCAAAAGTAATAATATCAATATATTATATGTTGGTGGTTTGAGCAGGGATATTTATAATATTGAGTTGTTAGTAAGGGAAATAAATAAGCATCCAGATATTACTCTTACAATCTGTTGTAGAGTGTATGATTTTGAACAATTGGAAGAGAGCTTTAAGAACGATTTACTAAATACACAAAATATTAAAATTGTTCATAAACAAGGTATAGATCTCATAGAGTTATATGAAAATTCCGATTTATGCTGTCTATTTCTAAAGCCTATTGATTATTGGAACTTTGCGATGCCTGCAAAAACCTTTGAATACTTGTCTTTTCTGAAGCCAATATTAGCTGTGAAGGGTACAGTGGTGGGGAGTTTTGTAGAAAAAAAGAATATTGGTTGGTCAATTGATTATAGTTCGGACGAGTTAAATAGATTCTTAAATAATATTAAAACGGATACTACTAATTTTTCAAATATACAGCGCAATGCCTTTATTGAGCGAGAGAAACATACTTGGAAAATGCGTGCTGCAACAGTGTCAGAAAACATGTTGTTAAAGACTAATAATTATTTATGAGAGTTTTGCTATTGGCTGATGTGAATTCGGTCCACACCATTAAATGGGCGAAAAATCTGGCAAAGAATAATATAACCGTGGGTATTTGGTCTATTAGAAGTGCTACTTCTCACGATCTTACTAGTTATGAAAATATATTTGTGTCTAGTCCCAATGAACGCCAAGAGCGAGATATTATAAGTACAAAGTTAAAATATTTGACACTTATAAAGCACGCTAAAAAATTTGTCAAAGAATTTCAACCCGATATTTTACATGCACATTATGCGACAAGCTATGGAATGATTGGTAGATTGGTTGGATTTAAACCATTTGTTTTATCTGTCTGGGGTTCAGATGTTTATATTTTTCCTCGTAAAAACCCATTATTTCGGTGGGTCCTAAAAAAAAACCTTGCATCTGCAGATAGAGTGCTTTCGACAAGTCGCACAATGGCGTTAGAAACATCAAAATATACTAAAAAGGAAATAGATATTACACCTTTCGGGATAGATGTTGATGAATTTGCGTATCAAGAGCCTAACCACTCTACAGAATTTAGTATAGGTTGTCTTAAATCTCTAGAACCCATCTATGGAATTAAATATTTAATAGAAGCGTTTGCACTCTTTTTAAAAAGGCAGTCTTCATTAAAATCTGCTAAATTATATATAATTGGTGATGGAAGTGAGGGAAATGAATTGAAAGAATTGGCCCATCAACTTGGGGTTCATCGATATTGTGATTTTATTGGCAGAGTGCCAAACTCGTCTATTCCTCTTTATATAAAGACATTAGACGTAGTGGTTTTGCCATCACTTAGCGAAAGTTTTGGAGTTGCCGCAATTGAAGCTGGTAGTATGGGGAAGCCCGTGATTGCATCAGATGTTGGTGGATTGCCAGAAGTGATAGATCATCATGAAACAGGAATCTTGGTGAAACCTATGGATATTGATGGATTAGCAGAGGCGTTATATTATCTTTCAAATAATCCTAATGAAAGATACCGTTTAGGTAAGAATGCACGTAAAAAGGTGGAAAAAGAATATAATATTGAGCATAATACTAAATCAATGATAAATATTTATAAGGAACTGTTATCATGATTGTAGTTAATAGAATTGATATGAAACGAGCAATACTCATATGTGCGTTAATAAGTTCGATTATAGTAATGCTTATTTACGTATTTTTAAAAGGATTAGATATTGGTAATACTACTTCAATAACATCAGTCCAAACAGCGTCCCATAATAGGATTGATGCTAAGGAACTGGATGAAAATTCAATGGCATTTGTGGAGGAAGTAGATGCAGAACGTATAGTGTGGAATAATGTTTCATTCTTCTATACGGATATAAATCCAGAAAATGTTGTAGTTGATGATGTCATTTACCTAATGCGAAATAACCGACTTTATCGTCGTGATTTCATTGGACCAGCATTAGCTAGCTGGTTTGGTGCAAAGGCAGATGGAAAAAGTGATGATACAAAAGCACTTCAAAAGCTACTCAATAGTTCAGTAGACAGTATAAAATTAGACGGTAAAGAATATAGGGTCAGCAAAAATGAAAGTTTAGTGGGTTTCCCAATGGGTGATCAGCCATGTTTACTTATCCGAGGTCGTAAGAATTTGTATTTTGATGGTGGGAACGCAACAATTTTTGTTGATCAGCATGCCCAAGGAATTTTAGAAATACAGCAATCTGAAGATATAAAAGTTCTCAACCTGCATGTTAAAGGTGCTGGAAATTTTCCTTTCTTGGATAAGGGTACTGGAAGAGGAGAAAAGGGAACAGCAGAAGCAGGCTACCATACTACTCCTTTTTGGGGTCTTTATAAAAACAATTCTTATAATACTTCGAACAAAACGGGGGGAGGTTATGGAAAGAAATTCCCCACCCAAGGGGGGGGCAGCTCCTCGTCTTGGGGCACATGGAATGGCGGGTTTATAGGTAATGTGTCATATGGTATACTTGTTTTTAATGGGTGTACAAATGTTATTATTGAAAATTGTACTGCAGAGAAATTTAATTATGTTGGTATTGGAGTGGGGCATGATGGTGAATACGCTGGTACATCCTTCAAGCCACAAAAATCGAAGAATATTTTTATAAGAAATAGCACTGCGAGAGAAAATTACGATGCTGGCTTCCACTCTCTTCAAGTACAAAATTTTCGCCTTACAAATTCGGTCTCTACGCTCAATGGTCATCCAAATGCTCAATTGGACGACCAATTCTGTGATCCTGGCTATGGATATGCATCAAGGGGCTCAAACAATTATACAATTGATGCAGTAGTCAGTAACTCAAAAATAATTGATAATAAAAGGAAAGGGCTGGATGCCCATGCTGGTGTTAATATCGCTTTTATTAACAATTTCGTACAGGGAAATTTAATAGGAGGGGTATATGCTGTTACTGGATCATTAAAGCAAAAAGTCAATAATATTACAATCGAAGGTAACACTTTAATAAATAATGCTACTGCAAAAGGTGCGTTAGGTGCAATTTATATCGGAGCTAGTGCAAATCTTAAAGGAAATTATAACGATTTGAATACGAAGATTGCTAATAATATAATAGATGGCTATACCAAATTTGGTATAAACATTCGTTTTGGGAGTAATATAAGCTTAAATAATAATATAATTAAAAATGGTCAAAAAGGTTTTGGGAAAAATCTTTATGCAATATCATTGGAAGGGAATGGGAAAAACCTAATTGACAGAATTTATGTGAATGAAAATTCAATAGACCATCAAACAAAGATTGAATTTACACCAATGAGACTTGTGAAAGTAAAGAAGTCTGCTATAAGTAATAATAAATTCAATCATCGTTTTAATCATCTTAAAAGTGT
>Ga0079224_100017120_pt1 | contig 10208 bp, 6 predicted proteins | sample Stecom2015_FD_80414 | JGI IMG/M metagenome (GOLD analysis project Ga0079224, IMG submission 80414) | Agricultural soil microbial communities from Utah to study Nitrogen management - Steer compost 2015 | ecosystem: Environmental > Terrestrial > Soil > Agricultural land | place: USA: Utah... | reverse complement strand
GGGGGGGCAGGGGTGGTTGGGGGGGGGGTCTCGCGCGGCGGCGCCGGGACCTCGCCCCCCCGGGGGTGGTGAGGGGGGCGGGGGGGGGACGGGGGGGGGGGGGGGGGGGGGGGAGGGGTGGTGCGCTTCTCGGTCGCGCCAACCAAATAATACGCCACGAACCTCCTCGAGTTTCATCAGCAAATTCGCGTGCGGCGCGTCGGAAGCCGATGACCGCTCTCCCTGGCGCGGATCGGGGCGCTTTTGTACTCGCTCAGCGCTCGCGGATTGACGCGCTGCGGGAACTTTGCGGTCTCGTCTCAAGGAGCGCAATTTCATCCCGTTCCGCACGTTCGGGTGCGAACCTCAAGGGCTCGTGCGGCTCGCGCCATGGTCGCGGAGCAGCCAGGCGAAGAGCTCCTCGAGCACGCGGCTGCCCTGGCTGCCGAACTCACCGTGGCGCGCGCCCGGGAGAAGGAAAAAACGCGCCGGGCGTCCTGCGGCTGCCAAGAGCTCGGCGCCGGCTCGCATGTGGTCCGTGGATTCTCGCTCGCCGCCGAACACTGCCACGGCCAGCGCATCGCCGAGGCGGGCGAGCGCGGGACGCCGCGGCGGCCCTCCGAGCACCACGAGCTGGTAGCGCAAAGGGTAGCGCTCGACCAGCTTCTCGGCGCGCGCCGCGCCCTGGGAGTAGCCGAACAGAATCGGATGCTCGACGTCCAGGTGGCCCCCGCGTGCAGCCTTCACGACGGCGAGCGCTCGATCGATACGCTCCGCGAGGCGGACCGGATCTTTGTTCCACTTGAAGCGGCCGCGCCCGCACGCTCGATCGCCGAGGAGCGCCACGATGGTTCCGCGGCTCGTGATCGGTCCAGCGATGTCTTCGACGGCGTGAATGTTGCCGCAGAGCCCGTGCAGGTACACGACGGCGAGGGAGCTCTCCTCGGGGCCGTCGATCACGAGCGTGCGGCGATCGCCGGGAACGGCAATCCAACGCGCCTTGCCCGGCTCGATGATCGGGGAGCGACGAGTGGCGACGTCGCCGGCGGTGCGTCCGTCCTCCGCGCGTGCCGCTTGCGGAGTCGCGACGAGGGCCGCCGCGAGGCTGGTCGCGACCGCGATCCAGCGGCGGAGGGCGCGCGGGACCCAAGCAATCATGCGTCCGATCCAAGCAGGATGGCGAACGGCCGGGCAAGAACCTCGAACGTCTCTTTTCGCGTCGCGTCGCGTCGCGTCGGGGGGCTGTTCAGCCGACCCAGCGCCGCGCGTTCGTGAAGAGCCGGAGCCAGGGGGAACGATCGCCCCACGCTTCGGGTCGGAAGGAGAGCTGAACGCCGCGGAACGCGCGCTCGGGGTGCGGCATGAGGATCGTCGCGCGCCCATCCGGCGTGGACAGCGCCGTGATGCCGCCGGGCGAGCCGTTCGGATTCTCCGGATAGTGCTCGGTGACGCGCCCGCGATGATCGACATAGCGCAGCGCGATGAGGCCGCGCTCTTCGCACGCCGCGCGGTCCGCCGGGTTGGCGAACTCCGCGCGTCCTTCCCCGTGGGCAACGGGCACCGGCAGGTGCGACCCCGCCATGCCCTGGAAGAGGATGGACGGTGACTCCCGGACCTCGACGAGCGAGAGGCGGCCCTCGAACTGCTCGGAGTCGTTGCGCACGAACGCGGGCCAGGGGTCGGCGCCGGGGATCAGAGCCTTGAGCGCGGCGAACATCTGGCAGCCGTTGCAGACCCCGAGCGAGAACGTGTCGCTCCTCCGGAAGAACCGCTCGAACTGCTCGCGCGCGCGCGGGTTGTAGAGCACGGAGAGGGCCCAGCCCCGACCGGCGCCGAGCACGTCGCCGTAGGAGAAGCCGCCGCACGCGACGAGGCCCTTGAAGCCGTCCAAGGTCAGGCGTCCGTCGAGGAGATCCGTCATGTGGACGTCGACGGCGGCGAACCCAGCGCGGGTGAAGGCCGCAGCCATCTCGACCTGGCCGTTCACTCCCTGCTCGCGCAGGATCGCGACGCGCGGGCGCTCGCCCACGGCGTGGACGCGCGCGACCGCTTCGGCCTCGTCGAGGTCGAACGTCAGCGTGGGGACGAGTCCGGGATCGGTCGGATCCGAAGCGAGCTCGAGCTCCTGATCGGCCGCGCGAGCGTTGTCCCGCAGCGCTTGGATGCGATGACTCGTCTCGGACCAGAGGCGCCGGAGCTCCGCGCGCGGGGCGCTGAACACCGAACGTCCTTGCGCTTCGAACGTGAGCGCGTCGTCGTCCGAGGGAGCGCCGATGACGGGACAGTGGGCGCGGGAGAGGCCGTGGGCCTCGAGCACGGAGAGCACCCGTGGTACGTCGGGAGCGCGGACCTGGAGCACCGCGCCGAGCTCCTCCGTGAACAGCGCGGAAACCGGATCCGCCCCGAGCGCGTCGAGGCGCACGCGGACTCCGGTGCCCCCGGCGAACGCCATTTCACAAATCGTCGCGAACAGACCGCCGTCGGAGCGATCGTGATAGGCGAGGACGAGGTCGTTCTCGCGGAGCGCCGCCATCGCGCCGAACAGCGCTTTGAGGAGCGCCGGGTCGTCGACGTCCGGGGGCTCCTTGCCGATCGCGCCGTGGACTTGTGCGAGCACCGAGCCGCCCAGACGGTTCTTGCCGGAGCCGAGGTCGATCAGGACGAGCGCGGTCTCGCCCGCATCGCGCCGGAGCTCGGGGGTCAGCGTCTTTCTCGCATCGGCGATCCGCGAAAAGGCGGTGATCACGAGCGAGAGCGGGGCGACGACGCGCTTCTTGCCCTCCTCCCAGAGCGTGCGCATGCTGAGCGAGTCCTTGCCCACCGGGATCGAGACCCCGAGGGCTGGACAGAGCTCGAGCGCGATCGCGCGGACCGCGTCGTAGAGCGCCGCGTCCTCACCGGGAAATCCCGCCGCGGCCATCCAGTTCGCCGAGAGGCGAACGTGCTCGAGTCGTTCGACCGGCGCCGAGAGCAGGTTCGTCAGCGCCTCGCCCACGGCGAGCCGCGCCGAAGCGGCCGAGTCGAGCACCGCAACCGGCGTGCGCTCGCCGAGCGCCATGGCTTCGCCCGCGTAACCCGTGAAGTCGGCGAGGGAAACGGCCGCGTCCGCCACGGGCACCTGATGCGGTCCCACCAGCTGATCGCGCGCCACGAGGCCGCCCACAGTGCGGTCTCCAATCGTGATCAAGAACGATTTCGAGGCGACGGCCGGGAAGCGCAGCACGCGACGTGCCGCCTCCGCGACGTCGAGGTCCGCGATCGTGAACGCGTCGCCGTTCAGTCGGCGCCGTTCGGTGCGGCGGACCATGCGCGGCGCGTTGCCGAACAAGACGGCGAGCGGCAAGTCGATCGGGCGCGTCCCCTGGTCGCGATCGGTGACGACGAGCACGGGCTCCTTCGTCGCGTACCCGACGACGGCGAACGGACAGCGCTCGCGTTCGGCGATTCGGCGGAACAGCTCGAGCCGCTCCGGGTGGATGGCGAGCACGTAGCGCTCTTGGGCCTCGTTGCACCAGATCTCGAGGGGCGACATGCCGGGCTCGGCGTTCGGCACGTCGCGGAGCTCGAAGCGGGCGCCGCGTCCGCTCTCGTGAACGAGCTCGGGCAACGCATTCGAGAGGCCTCCGGCGCCCACGTCGTGAACGGACAGAATCGGGGAAGCATCGCCCAAGGCCGAGGCGCGATCGATCACCTCCTGGCAGCGGCGCTGCATCTCCGGGTTTTCTCGCTGGACGGAGGCGAAATCGAGCTCTTCGAGGCTCGCGCCGGACGCCATCGACGAGGCCGCGCCGCCGCCGAGGCCGATCAAGAGCGCTGGACCGCCGAGCACCACGATCGGCGCGCCCTCCGGAAAGTCGTGCTTGCGCACGAGGCTCGGGCGAACCGCGCCGAGCCCGCCCGCGAGCATGATCGGCTTGTGATACCCGAAGAGGACCTCGCCGTCGGGGCCGCGCTCGCCGTGCTCGAACGTTCGAAAGTAGCCGGCGATGCCGGGCCGGCCGAACTCGTTGTTGAACGCGGCGCCGCCGAGCGGTCCCTCGATCATGATGGCGAGCGGCGAGGCGATACGATCCGGCTTGCCGTAGTCGGAGGCCTCCCACGGCTGCATGAAGCCCGGGATGCGGAGGTGCGACACCGAAAACCCGGTGAGTCCCACCTTGGGTTTTGCGCCGCGCCCCGTCGCGCCCTCGTCGCGGATCTCGCCGCCCGAGCCCGTCGCGGCGCCGGGTCGAGGAGAAATCGCCGTCGGGTGGTTGTGCGTCTCGCACTTCACCGCGATGTGCACGTCCTCCTCGAGCTCCGAATACACGCCCGTCTCCGGCTCGGGGAAGAAGCGGCGCGCGCGGCTGCCCACGAGCACGGCGGCGTTGTCCGAGTAGGCCGAGAGCGTGCCCCCCGGGCTCACCGCGTGCGTGTGCCGAATCATGTCGAACAGGGAGCGCTCTTGCTCCGCTCCGTCGATCACGAACGTTCCGCGGAAGATCTTGTGTCGGCAGTGCTCGCTGTTCGCCTGCGCGAACATCATCAGCTCGACGTCCGTCGGATTGCGACCGAGCTCGCGGAAGGCTCGATCGAGGTAGTCGATCTCGTCCTCGGAGAGCGCGAGCCCGAGCTCGCGGTTCGCGCGTTCGAGCGCCGGGCGGCCCGCGCCGAGCACGTCGACGGTGGTGAGCGGGCGCGGCGTTTCTCGTCGGAACAACGCCGAGGCGCCTTGCTCCGAGTCGAGCACCGTCTCCGTCATCCGATCGTGGAGGCGGGCTGCGACCGCGCCGAGCGCGGCCTCGGGCAGTGAGCCCTCGAGCCCGTACGCGACACCCCGCTCGATGCGACGAACCGCGTCGAGGCCGCACACGTGCAGGATGTCCGTCGCCTTCGACGACCAGGGAGAAATCGTTCCGAGCCGCGGGAGGACGAGGAGGAGCTTCCCGCGCACGCTGGGCGGCGTCCCGGCGCCAACGACCGCCTCGAGCCGCTCACGCTCGCCGACGTCGAGGGGGCGCGAGAGGTCGACGAAGTAGCGGTAGGTCGCGGTCAAGCCGGACAGCCCGGGGGCGAGCTCGCGAAGCTCGGCGAGGCGGCGCTCGCGCCGGAAGGGAGTGAGGGCGGGATCGCCGCCGAGAACGAGGAGAGAGGTCACGGGGGACTAGCCTTTCGCGCCGACCTCGCTGCCGCGCGCGGGCGGGCGGGCTCGACGGGCCGGAGAAGCGCGGCCAGTGTAGCGAAAACGGGCACGAAGGCAGGTACGCCTACCACGGTTTCCGAAACGCACGGCTCGATCCGCTTCGCTTGGCGGGGAGCGTCGGGCAAGCTCGACGCGTGACGGCCTCCGCTCGGTTCGTGCTCGGTAGCGGCTTCGTGCGGGCCCTCGCCGTCGCTTTGGCCGCCCACGTGGCCTCGGGCTGCGAACGCGAGACACCGCGGGGCGGCGCCCCTGCTCCGTCGGGCGCGGTGGCGCTGTCGCGGCTCGAAGCGGAGAGCTGGCTCGTTCCGCTCGCGCTGCCCGACGCCGGCGCGGCGCTCGTGGCCGTCCCGCTCGGAGCGCGTGCGCCCCGCCCGATCGTGCTCGCGCTCCACGGCGACGCGGCCCGACCGGAATGGGCGTGTGGCAGCTACCGTCACGCGAGCCACGCGCGCGCGTTCGTCGTGTGTCCGCGGGGAGCGCCGCTCGCCGACGGCCTGCGCTTCTCGCTCGCTTCGATCGAGCGGAGCCGTTCGGAGCTTCGCGCCTCGCTGCCCGCGCTCAAGGCGCGCTTCGGTCAACACGTCGCAAAGGGACCGGTCGTGCTGGCCGCGACGGGCCCGAGTGTCGGCGCGGCGATCGAAATCGCCATCGAAGAGCCGAGCTTCTTCTCCGCGCTCGTCCTCGTCGACGGTCCCCTCCAGCGCTTCACCCCGGGAGTCGTCGCGCGGTTCGCCTCCGCGGGCGGGCGGCGCGTGCTCTTCGTTCGCACCGGTCGGCCCCTCACCGCCGAGGACGCGAAACGCCTGCTCGCCCTCGAACGCGCCGGCATCGAAACGCGACGGATCCACCTCGAGGCGGCCCGGGGACTCGATGGCGCGACCACCGAAGCGCTTCGGGAGGCGTGGCCCTGGCTCGTTCGCGGGGACGCGCGCTGGAACTAGCGACGCCGCCTCCGATCCGAGCTCGTCTCGCCGGAAAACCAGAATAGAAGCTCAGAGCCCGCCGGACTCGGTGGCGAGGAGCGTGAAATGGAGCGTGGACCCGCACTCCGGCGCGCTCTCCGCCCAGATCTTGCCCCCGTGGGCCTCGACGATGCCTTTGCAGATCGAGAGCCCGAGGCCCGCGCCCCGCCGATCGGCGCGGTGCACCTTCCAGTACCTGTCGAAGATGCGGGGGAGATCGTCCGGCAGGATTCCGTGACCCTCGTCGGCCACCCAGAAGTGAACGAAGCCGCCGGCTCGCGCCGCGCCGATGCGCACCTTCTTCCCGTTCGGCGTGAACTTGACCGCGTTGCCGATGAGATTGTCGAACACCTGGGCGATGCGGTTCGCGTCGGCGAGCACGCGAGGGAGCTCGAGCTCGAGCTCGAGCTCGAGCCGAAGCGAGGCGCCTTCGAGGCGCGCGCGGTTGGCCTCGGCGGCGTGTCGGACCAAGAGCTCGGCGGAGCAGCTTTGGAACTCGACCGAGAGGCGGCCGGACTCTATCGTGCGCTCGTCCAAGAGATCGGAGACGAGCTGCGTCACGCGTTCGACCCCACGGCTCACCGCGTCGAGGGCCCGGTGTTCTTTCTTGGCTTCGGGCGGGATGCGCGCCTGGAGCGTGTGAACGGACACCGAGATCGCGCTGAGCGGATTTCGGAGATCGTGGGCCACCGTGCTCAGGACCTCGTCGCGCGCCCGGATCGCCTCGCGCGCAGCCTGGTACAGGCGCGCGTTGTCGATCGCGATCGCGAGCCTCGACGCGAGCTCGCGGGCGACGTCGAGCTCGCGCGGCTCGTAGGGGGGCTCGCGTCCGGAGCGGAAGAACGTCCACGCGCCGAGGAGCCGTCCGTGCACGACGAGCGGGACCACCATCGCCGCGCGCGGGCGGAGCTCGTCACTCGCTCGGAGGGTGGGCCATGCCCGCGCCCAGCGGGCCGAGAACTCCTCCGGCAGCTCGGAGAACAGCAGCGGCTCGCGCGGATACGACGACCCAGCCGGCAAGGGGCCGAAGCGACCCTCGTCCACCATTGCGGCGATCTCCTCGGCGAGGCCGTCGCTGCCGTCTCGGCAGGCGACGCGGACGCGCCGGGTGGAGGGAGCCTCTGCCACGAGATCCGCGACGCACCAGTCGGCGAGGTCCGGCAGGGTGAGTCGCATCACGTCCGCGAGCACGCGCTCCTCGTCGAGCGAGGCCGTCAGCGCTGCGCCCGTGGCCGCGAGCAGGCGCTCGGCGCGCTCACGGAGCACCCGATCCGTCACGTCGGTGGCGGCGGCGACACAGCCGTACAAGTCTCCGTACCGACCCCTGAGCGCCGCGACCCGGAGGGTCATGCGGCGCGCGCGTCCGTCGGCGTTTCGCAGCCAGACTTCGGCCTCCGCCACGTCGCTGCCGTCGCGGCACCGACGAAAGCAGTTGCGCGCCCGCTCGCGATCCTCGGCGCGCACCGCCTCGAGCCACCCGAGCTCGCGCGCCTCCGCGAACGACTGCCCGGTGAAGGAGCGCAGCGAGATCGCATCCTCGAGCAATCGCCCGAACGCGTCCGTCGAGAAGACGAGGTCCGCCGTGGCCCGGCAGAGCGCGTTCCAGCGTTCACCGGCCAAACGAAGCGCGCGCTCGAGCCGCGCGCACTCGATGGCCGACTCGATCTCGAAGAGCCGCTCCGGAACGGACGGATCCGCCGTGCTGCGCAGGACGCGCTCGATCGCCTGACGGAGCGCGATCCATTCGCGCGCGCCCCGATCGCGGCGCGCGGGCTCGGGCGTTGCGTTCAGCCGATACGCGAGCCTCCGTGTCTCGCTCGCGGCGTCGTTGTCGCAGAGCGGTCCCGACGCGCGCGTTTCGAGATGCGAGGCTACCTGTCCGAGAATCGCGCTGAGCTCGCTCCGCAGCAGGAACGGGAGCGCTTCGTCGTCCGAGAACGGAGCGATGCACTGCGCCCACGCGTTCGTGATGTCCCCTTCGTGCTCCCGGAGAAACGCCGCGATTTCGGAAGCGTGTACTGGCATTCCAAACCTAATTCTGCGGCTCCCAGAGCTCCCGTGAAAGGCCTGTCGTCGACGTCGTGCAGGCTGCAAGTCCCGAGCCGCTGACACAGCGGACTTCGACGCACGCGGAGCACTTCCGCCCGAGCTCGCGGCGCGCCTCACTCTTCGTCACGCCAATGTGTCGGTGCTGCATGCCCGCGTCGTCGACGGCGTGCTTCCGCGACGCGTGGCGCTGAATCAACGCATCGTGGAGCCGTTCGATCGACTCGAAGGCGTCGTCACGCGAGCAGAGGCATCGCGTCCCGAGCGTGCCGCGACGATGTCGTCGCCCTCTCCGCGCTCGCCTCGTCGTCTCGGAGATGGGGAAAGAAACCGTGCGCGGGCGTTTCCGTGCCTCGACCGACCGAGCTCCGGGCGAGAAGCACTCGGAAGGGTGGTGAGGCGACATCCCGGGGCGCAATGCAGACCCGAACCGAGGTGTGCGCCGCATGGGACGCGGCCGAGTGGGATCGAGAGGAGCGAGACCGGTGGCAAACCGGAGCGGGACCGGAGGGTGAAGGGGGGGGTAGGTTTCGAGGAGCCCGGGTGCGGTCGGGTGCGGGGCCGGGCGGCGGCCCGAGATGCGCGCGCCCCGCCCGAGGCGCCTCCGCCTCGGGGCAACCGGGTGGTGAAGCGCCGAGGATGGAAGGAGAGGAGAGGCCGAAGAAAGGAGGGGCCACGAGAGCTCGAAAGCCGTCGTGCTCGGGGCCGAGCCGGGCCACGAGCCGAGCTGACGGGCCGCGCTCGCGGATGGTAATGAGGGAAAGCGGTGGTGGAGGTGCGCCCAGGGCTTGACAGGGGGCCGGCTCTGGCTACCCTCCCGGTCCCTTCGCGCCCCGGGTCCGTCCGGCGCCCTACGTAGACAGTCCAATGCCCACGATACAGCAGCTCATTCGCTCCGGAAGGGAGGCGCTCCGCGCCCGTACGGCCTCGCCTGCTTTGCGCTCTTGCCCGCAGAAACGCGGCGTTTGCCTGCGTGTGTACACGACCACGCCGAAGAAGCCGAACTCCGCTCTGCGCAAGGTGTGCCGGGTACGGCTCTCCAACCAGATGGAGGTCATCAGCTACATCCCGGGCGAGGGCCACAACCTCCAGGAGCACAGCGTGGTGCTGATCCGCGGGGGCCGTGTGAAGGACCTGCCCGGCGTTCGCTACCACGTGGTTCGCGGCACCCTCGACGCGTCCGGCGCGATCGGGCCGAGCAGCACGAACAAGGCGAACCGCAACCGCAAGCGCTCGAAGTATGGCGTCAAGCGCCCGAAGCAGTAGCCCCGAAGACCGGAGAAAAGAACCATGCCGCGCCGCCGCGACGTCCCCAAGCGCAAGATCCTGCCCGACCCCAAGTACAAGGACAAGCTCGTCGCCAAGTTCACGAACAGCTTGATGCTGGCGGGCAAGAAGTCGGTTGCCGAAGGCATCCTGTACGGAGCCTTCGACATCATCCAGACCCGTTTCAAGGAAGAGCCGCTCGAGGTCTTCCGCAAGGCGCTCGACAACGTGAAGCCGAAGCTCGAGGTGAAGAGCCGGCGCGTTGGCGGTGCCACCTATCAGGTTCCCGTCGAGGTCCGTCCGGAGCGCCGTGTCGCCCTCGCCATGCGTTGGCTCGTCAATCACTCGCGCGACCGCGGTGAGAAGACGATGCGCGAGCGGCTCGCGGCGGAGCTCGTCGATGCTTCACAGCTCCGTGGCAACGCCGTGAAGAAGAAGGAAGACACGCACAAGATGGCTGACGCGAACCGCGCGTTCGCGCACTATCGCTGGTGAGCGCTAGAAGTTTCGGGAGAGTCGACGAAAAGCATGGTGTGGACGACATAAGGACCGGGTTGCCGAAGACGTGAGGTCGAGCGCCTCCGTCCCGCCGAAGAGGCGGCATCGAGCACCCCGGAGCCCCTTCCGGTGCACAGCGCTTCCCAAATGGCGGGAAGCCGGAGGCCGGAGGGGGCTTCGTCCGTTACACGACCGGAGATTGAGAGACACCCACAATGGCCCGTGAAATCGCCCTCGAGCGCACTCGCAACATCGGCATCATGGCCCACATCGAT
>Ga0079224_100017119_pt1 | contig 10208 bp, 8 predicted proteins | sample Stecom2015_FD_80414 | JGI IMG/M metagenome (GOLD analysis project Ga0079224, IMG submission 80414) | Agricultural soil microbial communities from Utah to study Nitrogen management - Steer compost 2015 | ecosystem: Environmental > Terrestrial > Soil > Agricultural land | place: USA: Utah... | reverse complement strand
GCGCGGCGCGCGCGATGTGGTCGAGGTCGGCACGCTCGCCGGCTACGCCGCGATCCGCATGGCGCGCGCAATCGGTGCGGGGGGGACGGTGAAGACGATCGAGGTCGAGCCGTGCCACGCGGCGTTCGCCCGGCAGTGGATCGCCGCCTCGGACGTCGCCGGGCGGGTCGAGGTGCTGGAAGGCGATGCGCGCGCGATCCTGCCGACCCTGCCGGCGGAGTCGGCCGACGCGTGCTTCATCGACGCCGACAAGGCGGGCTACCTCGCCTACGTCGACGAATGCGTCCGCATCCTGCGCCCGCGCGGGCTGCTGCTGGTCGACAACGCGTTCGCCTTCGGCCGCGTGCTCGCCGCGGACGACCAGGACCCCGAGGTCGTGGCGATCAGGCGCTGCAACGACGCGATCGCCGCGCGCACCGACCTGCGCGGCGTGATCGTGCCGCTCGGCGACGGCTGCTGGGTCGCGGTGAAGGAGGGTCGGTGAGCGCGGCCTCCCTCACCGTCGTCGCCACCCACGCCGAAGCGGAGACGATGGTGCGCGCCGGCATCGACAGCGCCGACCTCGTCATCCTCGAAGGTCAGGACCGGGACGCCGCGCTTGCCGCGGCGGAGCAGGGCCGGCAAGCGGGACGCGGTCCACTGCGCGCCGTGCCGTTTTCGTGCGGCCGCCGCTGCCTCGTCGTCCTGCCGACCTTCAACGAACGGGACAACTTGGAGCGGATCGTCGCCGACGCGCTCGCCTACCTGGAGACCGACGTCCTGGTGGTCGACGACGGGTCGCCGGACGGGACCGGCGCGATCGCCGACCGGCTCGCCGCCGCCGACCCGCGCGTCCGCGTCCTGCACCGCGCCGGCAAGCAGGGGCTCGGCACCGCGTACATCGCCGGCTTCCGCGACGCGATCGCGCTCGGCTACGAGCTGGTGTTCGAGATGGACGCCGACTTCAGCCACCCGCCCTGGGACCTGCCGCGCCTCGCCGCGGCCGGCGCCGCAGGTGCCGACCTGGTCATCGGTAGCCGCTACGTGCCCGGCGGGAGCACGGTCGGCTGGGACCTGCGCCGGCGCCTGCTGTCGCGCGGCGCGAACCTGTACGCGCGCGTCGTCCTCGGCACGAAGATCCGCGACATGACCGCGGGGTTCCGCTGCTACGCGGTCGACCTGCTGCGCCGCCTCGACCTCGACGCGGTGGCGGCGCAGGGCTACGCGTTCCAGATCGAGATGGCCTTCCGCGTGCAGCGCGCCGGCGGGCGGATCGTCGAGTTGCCGATCCACTTCACCGACCGGCGGGTCGGGCAGAGCAAGATGGACGGGCGCATCGCGCGCGAGGCGCTGTTCCTCGTGCCCAAGCTGCGCTGGCGCGCGGCGCGCTGACCCGACGCGCTCCGAATCAGCTCGTGCGGCCGGCCGCGGCGAGCCGCTCGTTCTCGATGTCGACCAGCATGCTCTCGGTGACATCGCCGGTCGGATACTTGCCGTCGAAGCACGCCGTGCAGAAGCGCCGGCCATCGCCGTGCAGCGGCTGCACCGCAGCGAGCATGTCCTCGACCGTCTGGAACAGGAGGTGGTCGCAGCCGATGTCGCGCGCGACCTCCTCGATCGTGCGCCCGCGCGCGATGAACTCGCGCCGGGTCGACATGTCGATCCCGTACGGGCACGGGTGCAGGAGCGGCGGCGAGTACGACGCGAGGTAGACCTTCGTCGCGCCCATCTGCCGGGCGATCTTGACGATCTGCCGGCTGGTGTGCCCGCGCACGATCGAGTCGTCGACGATCAGCACGCGCTTGCCCTCGAACTCCATGCGGATCGGGTTGAGCTTGTGCCGCACCGAGTCCTTGCGCGCGCTGTCGCTCGGCATGATGAAGGTGCGCCCGACGTAGCGGTTCTTCACGAACCCCTCGCGGTACGGGATGCCCAGTTCCTCGGCCATCGCCTGCGCCGCGGGGCACGACGACTCGGGCACCGGGATGACGACGTCCGCGACCAGGCCGGTGCGCCGCCACGCCTCGGCGAGCTTGCGGCCCATGACCAGACGCGAGTGGTAGACCGACGCGCCGTCGAGCACCGAGTCCGGCCGGGCGAAGTAGATGTACTCGAAGATGCATGGCCGGTGCGGCTGCGCGCCGACCTGCATGAACCGCAGCTCGCGGTCCTTGCCGATCCACAACGCTTCGCCCGCCGCGAGGTCGCGCACGATCTCGTAACCGGCGACGTCGAGCACCACGCTCTCGCTCGCGACCGCGTAGTAGACGCCGCCGTCCGCCGTCCGGCGTCGGCCGACGATGATCGGCTTGATCCCGAACGGGTCGCGGAACGCGAACATGCCGGCGTCGGCGATGATCCCGACCACGGAGTAGGCGCCCTTGACGACGCGGAACACCTCGGCGACCGCGCTGCGGATGTGCTCGGCGCCGATCGCCACCAGGTCGCCGCGCCGGATCAGGTCCTGGGCGAACACGTACAGGACCGCCTCCAGGTCGCAGTTGCTCGCCAGCTTGTTGGTGAAGTAGCTGCGCTTCAGCTCCAGGAAGTTGGTGACGTTCCCGTTGTGCGCCATCGCGACGCTGACCGGGAAGTCCAGCCAGAACGGCTGCACGTCGGTGTCCTCGCCGCCGCCGACCGTCGGGTAGCGGACATGGCCGACCGCCATGTGCCCGCGCAGGCGGTTCATGTGCTTCTGCTCGAACACCTCGCGGACCAGCCCGAGCCCCTTCTTCGCCTGGAACTTGTCGCGGTAGGCCACGATGCCGGCCGCGTCCTGCCCGCGGTGCTGGATCGCGAGCAGGCCGGACAGGATGTCGGGCAGGACGTCACTGCCCTCGGGTCCGAGGATCGAGATGAATCCGCACATTGCGTTTCCGTGCCGGGGCCGAGCCGCGGGCGCGTAGCTTACCACCGCACCTGCGCGTGCAAGGCGACGCGGTCGAGGCCGTCCTGGACCGCTGCTAGGCCGCCGCGCCGCGCCGACAACACCTCATGAACGAGCTCTGCAACATCGACGGCTGCATCGTGGCCCGCGAGCGCGCCACCGTGCCGGTCATGGATCGCGGCTTCCTGTTCGGCGACTCGGTGTACGAAGTGATGCGGACGCACGCCGGCGTGCCCTTCGCGTGGCCGGAACACCTCGCGCGCCTGCGCGCCTCGGCGGACGGTCTCGGCTTCCCCCCCGGCCCGGACGACGACGTGCTCGTGGACCGGATCGCGGCGACGCTCGCCGAGGCACGCCCCGGGCCCGGCGAGGAGGCCTACATCCGGGTGATCGTCACGCGCGGCGACGGGACCGCGCCGAGCATCGACCTCGCCTACGCGCCCGGCCCGCCGCGCTGCGTCATCCTCGTCCGGCCGCTGCCGGCGCCGCCCGCTGCCGCCGTCCGCCTCGCCCTCGTCGAGCGCCGGCGCGTCGACCGGCGCGCGCTCGACCCGGCGCTCAAGACGGGCAACTACCTCAACAACGTGCTCGCGCTCGCCGAGGCGCGCCGCGCCGGTGCAGACGACTGCGTGATGCTCAACACCGAGGGCGCGGTCACCGAGGCGTCGACCGCCAACGTGTTCATCGTCCAACGGGGCCGCATCGCGACGCCGCCGCTGCACGCCGGGATCCTCGCCGGCGTCACCCGTGCCCTGCTGCTCGCGCTGTGCGCCCGCCTCGAGGTCCCGGCCGAGGAGCGGTCGCTGTCGGCCGACGACCTGCGCTCCGCGGACGAGATCTTCCTGTCGTCGACCTTGCGCGACGTGCTGCCCGTGACGGCGCTCGACGGACGGCCGGTCGGCCGCGGCGACGTCGGCCCGCTGACCGCCCGCCTCGCGCAGGCGTTCGCCGAATGGGTCGAGACGCAGACGCGCGCGATCTACGAGCCGCGGTGGCGCGCGGCGATCGAACGGGCGCGCCGCGGCACGTAAGGGTTCGCACGCCGGGTTTCGGGCGAGCGGACGCCACGCGGCAGTCGATGCGCCGAGGCGGCGCGGGACGCGCCGCTCAGACGACCGCTTCGAGGATGCCCCGGATCTGCTCCAGCGCGCGGCGGTAGCGGTCGCGCTCGCGCTCGCCGTCCTTCAACGCGGCGATCACCGCTTCGATCGAGCTCATGTCCGTCACGCGCGGCGGACGGCCGGGTCCGCGCCGCGCCGGAGTGCGACCGGAAGTCCGCGCGGCGGTCGACCCGGACTTGCGCCCCTGTCCGCGCGGCGACACCGGCACGAGGCCGAGTAGCGCCTTCGCGCGACCATACATGATCGGATAGATCTTCAGATTGCGCTTGCGCGCTTGCTCGGCGACTTCGGAGTACGGGACGTTCTTGTTCTTCTTGAGCGCCTCGACGATGAAGTCCATCGCGGGCGCGTTCTTCTTGGCGGCCATCAGCGGCTCTTTCGGTGGTCTGGGTTGGGGGAGTGAAACGCTGTCGCGCGCCGGCCGGCTTGCGCCAAGGCGTCGGCTTCGACGGTGTACGCCGGAAGCGTGCGAGGAAGGATCGCACGCTCGTGGGAAGCGACGATTCTGCGGCGGCGCGTGCGCGGATCCATGGGAAAGGAAAGGCGGCGCGTACGGTGGTACCAGGACCAGGCGCCGCACAATGGGACGTCGCTAAGGCGCCTCGTGGGGTAACGCAAGAATTGCATGAGCGCCTTCCCGTCCTGGCAGGCACACGGCGTGCGCGCACCGCCAAACGCGCACGGATTCGCCCGACGCCTCTGCGTCGCGGCGGACGGTGCCGCAATGCCGAGGGCCCGAAGGCCGCACTGTGGATTCGTTCGACCCGTGCACGCGCATCCTTTGGCAAACAGTGTGCTCCCCGCGAAAAGCCTGCCGGCAGCGGCGGCAATGCCGCGCGATGCCACACGGGTGCGATGCGCTGCACAATGCCTGCCACGGCACGTCGCGACGGCAGTCGCGGCACGCACAGTCGACGAACCGGCGGATCACCTGGGGTGAAGTGCGGTTCGCCGCACCGGCAACGCTGCCGCGCCTTTGCAGTCCGTGCACTCCTTCGACGCCGCCGGCACGTCATTGCGGCTCGCCCTGAGCCGAAGGCGGCAGTCGCGCGCCTCGTCGTCTCGCCCGGCGGCGGCCCTCCTGTCGACGACGCGGTGGGAACTGCAACGGCGAGACCGACAGACCGCTTCGCTCGGGTATGGCGGTCCGTGGGTCGCGCACCCCGACGACCTGTGCCTTCTTGCCGGGCCGCGCTAGCGGCTCACCGTCCAGGACTCGCCCGGGGCGAGGAGGACCGAGGCACACGGCAAGAGCCACGACTGCAACTCGAACGCGCCCTCGAGCGACACTCGCGGGTGGCCGCCCGGCCGGCGCGGACACAAGAAGACGTCGTCGAGCACGGTCAGCTCGGCCGCGATGCGCTGGCCGGCGACGGCCGGCGCGTCGTGCTCGGCGGACAGGATCAGCAGGTCGACCTTCCGGCCGTCGGGCGGAAGCTGCTCGACGCTGGCGGACAATCCACTGTGCACGATGGTCAAGCCGTCCGGCCACTGCACGTGGTAGCCGACCGACGCGCTGACCCCTTGCTCGTTCTGCACGCCGAGCACCGCAATGCGCAGCCCGTTGCGGTCGAAGCGGCCGCCGGGCTGCACGAGTTCGACCTTGCTCGCGTCGATCCCCGGCAGGTGGAAGCGCACGTGCGAGGCGAAGGCCTTGCCGGTGAGCAGCATGCGGATCAGCAGCTGATCGTTGCGCTTCGTCATGTCGAGCGGGTCGGTCAGCAACACGAAGTCCAGCACCTCGTAGAACGCCTTGTCGACGTCGTAGCCCGCGGGATCGATCGCGAACTTCGCCTGCTTGCTGAGCACGAGCCAACCGCTCTGCGGCAGGCGGAACACGCGCACCCCGTGCTCGGGAACCGCCACCTCGACGCGCCGGCGCACCTCGGCGAGGACGTGGTCCCAGTAGTACGGCAGCCCGGTCGCGATGATGCCGGCGCATTCGCGCGACATGCGGCGGTGGATGCGCTGCTGGAACTCCAGGAAGTCGACGCGCGGGAAGGCGGCGAGATGACCGTCGAGCGTCTCGAGCCGGCGGCGCCGCTCGGCACCGATCGCCGCGCGCGGATCGCCGGCATCGGCGCGGAACACGACGGGCCTGGTCGCGCGCAGCGCGTCATGCAGCTCGATCCAGTAGCGCGGCCCCGGCACCGCGTCCTCGCTCGGCGACGGCGGCGACGGAAACTCCGGCAGGTCGATCACCGGTCCGTCGACGTCGCCGAGCAGCATCACCGAGCCGAGCAGGCCGGGATCGATGCGCGGCCCGGTGCCGAAGGTCCACCCGATCCGCGTCTGCGCCATCACGTCGGTGACCTCGTCGAAGTCGCTGACGACGATCTGGAAGTCGAACACCATGCCGACCTCCGGCTTCCTGCCGCCCTTGAGGATCGCCTTCCACGGGATGCGCGCCTCGTAGGTGGTCACCTTGAGCTGGTCGTCGCGGGCGACGGCGAGCGCCCCGCCCTCGACCCACGTCGCCGTGCCGCCGAAGCGGTTCCACAGGACCACCTGCCCCTTGCCGGCGCCTTCGACGTCGGCCAACCAGAACTCGCGGTCGTCGGTGCGGCCAAGATCGTGACCGAGCGCGCGCGTGTCGCGCTCGGGATCGAAAGTCAGCAGGACGCTGTCCGCCGGCGGGATCTCGCTGACGCCGTAGACCTTCGCGCCGAGCGGCCGGTGCCAGTCGTCCTTGACCTTCACCGCGACGTAGAGGTCTTCCGCGTCCCACACCAGGAACGCCTGCGCGGAGAGGTCGGAAGGCCCGAGGTAGGCGCGCATCGCCGTGCCGCTCACCTGGCGCGTGTCGAGCAGCAGCAGCGGCGAGGCCGCGGGCCACTCGTCGACCACGCCGTCGATCACGATGCGGGCATCGCCGAGCGCGCGTGCGACGCCGCGCGGCATCGCCATCGGCTCCGCGCCCCGTCGGGCCGGGGGGTTCGCCGGCTGGGCCGCGACGGCAGCGAGCGAAACGGCGAGCGCCAGGGAGCCGGCGAGCGGACGGCAGTTCAGCGAACGACCCATCTCTGCAACCACAGGTAATTGAACAACGCGTGCGCGAGCGCGGCGGACAGGAGGCCGAAACCCGCGATGACGAGCCCGCCGAGCACCGCGCCGAGCAGGCCGGCCGGCACGCACCACAGGCGCAGGCGCGGTCCGCCATAGTTGCTCAGCGCGAACGCCACCGTGGTGATCGTCCAGCCGAGCGCGTCCTGCATCGCTCCGCGGAAGAAGAACTCTTCGGCGGCGCCCGACGTCAGGGCGACCACCACCGCCTGCCGCTCGCGCAGTGTGCCGAGCAGCCCGGCCAGCGTGGCCTCTAGTGCCGCGAAGGCGGGCACGTAACGGGCCGCCAGGCGGCCGAGACCGTAGAACGCGAACGCCGTCGCGGTGCCCACCGCGACCGCCGCGAGCGCACCGTGCCGCCCGACCGCGTGCTCGGCGAGCATCTCGGTGCGGTCGCGCCAGCGCAGCCAGAGGTACCCGCCCGCGGCGAGCAGGGCGTACGCGACGACCAGGCCGGGCATGACGTCCGCCACGCGCCACGAGTCCGGATCCCGGCCGTCCCCGTCCCTCGTCATCGCCGCGTGCCGCTCATCGGGGCAGCCAGCGCGCCCGCGACCAGGGGCCGATGACGGCCACCGGCCGGCCCACGAGGTCGGCAGCCGCGAACGGCCCGCGCCGCCGCGAGTCGGTGCTGTCGAAGGTGTTGTCGCCGAGGAGGAACAACTCGCCCGGCTCGACCCGGTACTCGCGGATGCCCGCGTAGGGCCGGTTCTCCGGCTGGTAGTAGACGTCGTGGAACAGCCGGACGCGGTGCACCCGCGCCAGCTCGGCCTCCCCGGTCCCGAGGACCGCAAGCCGCAGCACGTTGCCGGCGCTCTCCCGGTTCGCCGGCATGGGAAAGGCCACGAGCGCCGCCAGGCGGCCGTCGACCTCCAGGAACAGGCGGCCGTCGAGGTAGCCGAACGCGACGGTGACCCTCGTGCCGAGCGCAGGCACCGGCGGCGGGAGCGGCTCGTCGATCGCCACGCCCTCGCCGAGCACCACCCGGCCCGAGCGCTCGCACGCCGCCGCGAGCACGAGGTCGTGCTGGTGCAGGCTCACCGCGAACCCCAGGCAGCCGTCGGCCAGCTCCAGGTCCACCTCCCAGCCGACGTCGTTGTGGCTGCACCCCGCGCCCGCGAAGCTGCGCCGCCCCGCGGCGTCGAGGAACGAGGTGTCGATCGCGCGCACGGTCGCGAGCACCCGCCCGACCTCCCCTCCGAGGTTTGCCCCGCCGAGGCGCGCCAGCGCCGCGCCGACGTCGGCCGCGAACGGCCGCAGGCAGTAGGGGCCGGCGTCGTCCCGGGTGCCGGCCAGGTAGTGGTCGGGGGGCTCGCTCCCCGAGCCTCCGGGCTCCCAGGCATAGAACGTGAAGCGCAGGTCGCGGTGCTCGATGGGGTGCTTCTGCACCCGCGTCCAGGGGCCCCCGGAGAGCGGCCGCACGAAGACGTCGCCTTCGGCGATCTTGACCATCTCGTCCCCGGTCGAGACCACGCGCTTCACCAGCGGATCGGCGCCGTCGTGGTCGCGGTCACGCACGACGACCGTGTCAAAGCGCCGCAGGCGGTCGACATCGTGCGGGCGCAACAGCCCGCACTTGTCGACGAGGACGATGTCGCCTCGCCGCGGGTCGCCGTGCAGGGTCGGCTCCATGCTGCGCGAGGGAATCAGGTAACGCTGCGCCACGTGGGTGCGCAGCGTGAGCAGCACCCCGAGCGCCACGGCCGCGACCCCGGCGGTGCGCAGGGCCCGCCCTGATCCCGCCCCCGCCCCGGTCACCCCCGCCCTCCGCCCCGTTTGGTGCGGAATAATTCCACAATCTTCCGCGTTCCGTCGGACGGGATACCTGGGCCCGGCGCCTTGCGCCGCAAGGGGTTCGGCAGGGTGGCCCCGGGCTGCTCCGAGGGGCCCCGGAAGGCCGCTGCTTGCACCGGGAGGCGCTTGTGGATTAGGGTTGCGCGCACTCGCACTGGACGTCGCTAATTACGTATCCGCAAAGACTTATGAAAAGGACGGCGCGCGCACCTCGCGTTGAGAACCTGTTGAATCTGTGCGACGACCTGCAGCGCATCACGACGCGCATGCGCGACCCGGAGCTCGGTCGCGAGCAGCGTTCGCGGCTGCGCACGCAGTCGAGGCGCAAGGTTGCCAGGCTCGCTCGCGATCTCCGCGCGTATCGCTTCCGTGGTCCGCTCGCGGAGGTGATGCGGCAGTACCGCCTCACGCCGCAGCACTTCCTCGTCCTCGCCCACCTGCTGCACCGGCACCTGCGGTCGGAAGAGCCCGCGGTGCAGGGTCGTGTGCTCCTCAGCTCGGTCTTCGAGACCAGCTTCGAGGTGCTGACCGGTCTCGACCTCCTGCGCGAGGAGAGCCCGCTGCGCGCCAGCGGCCTGGTCGTGCTCGATGACGACGGCGAGCCCGCCGACGACCTCCTCGAGGCGCGCTTCCGGATCTCGGAAGAGGCGGTGCTCGGCTTCCGCGACGAGGTCGGCGGCTTCGTCCCCGAGGACCTCCGGCGGGGCGGGCAGGACCGCTACTACAGCAACCGGGAATTCCTGATCGACCTCCGGATCCTGCACAACCTCTACAAGGAGCGCAGCGAGCGGGTGTTCCATTCCGACCGGTGGGACCGGCTGCACAACACGGCCCTCTCGCCGGGCCGCGGTCTGACCCGCCGCATCGAGGCGATGTGGCAGCGCGTCCGGCGCCGGCTGGACCTCAGCGAAGGCAAGCAGACCTTCCCGGCGGTGCGCTTCTTCCGCGAGCACATGCTCGGCGAGCAGGAGATGGTCATCGTGGTCCACCTGCTGTTCAAGGAGCTGTACGAAGGCAACGCCTATGCCGACGCCGCCGAGCTGGTCCGGCTGGTGAGCGCCGACGAGGCCGAGCTGATCGAGAACCGCCGATTCGTCGTGCCCAACGGCACGCTGCGCCGGCGCGAGATCATCGAAGTCGAGCCGATGCTCGAAGGCCGGGAGCTGACCGGCGAGGTCCACCTCGCCGACTGGGTGGTCAACTCGCTGTTCGGGCCGCCCGCCAACGTGCCCGACCGGCAGATCGAGCCGGACGAGAAGCTCGAGTGGCACCTGTACCTGCAAGGCCTGCGCGAGTCCGATCGCTTCTTCCGCGACCTGGAGAACTGACGGGGCGGCGGTCACGCGCTCGCCTCGATCAGCTCG
>Ga0079224_100017118_pt1 | contig 10209 bp, 8 predicted proteins | sample Stecom2015_FD_80414 | JGI IMG/M metagenome (GOLD analysis project Ga0079224, IMG submission 80414) | Agricultural soil microbial communities from Utah to study Nitrogen management - Steer compost 2015 | ecosystem: Environmental > Terrestrial > Soil > Agricultural land | place: USA: Utah... | reverse complement strand
TATCTGGTGAAGTCCGCGAACTCCAGCAGCAGGTCCTGGGCTTCCTCCGGATCGGTGCGGATCAGCGACGAGATGGTGTTCAGCGCGTTGTAGACGAAGTGCGGCGAGATCTGCGCCCGCAGCGCCTTGATCTCTGCCTGCTGCAGCGCCGACTTCGACTCCTCCAGCCGGGCCAGCTCGAACTGGGTGCGCACGAACTGGGCGACCGCGTCGGCCATCTCGATGAGCCGGCGGCTGCGGGACCGGCCGACCACGATCAGCACGGCGTCGGTGCGGCCCTCGACGATCAGCGGCACGATCACCGCCGCCCGCATCCGACACGAGCTGCGATGCGAGCACGGGAGCTTGTCGTGCGACACCAGCTCCCTGCGGTGTTGCTCCCGCGCGGAGGCGATGGCCGGCTCGAGGTCCACGTAGTGGTCGGTGGCCTCGCCGTCCCAGCTGTGCAGCACCCCGGCGCCGTCGGTGATGCCGACCGCGACGCAGTTCAGCAACTGACGCAGGTGCCGGGTGATGCGGTCGGCGGCCTCCTGGTCGAGGCCTTCCCGCAGGTCGGGGGCGGCCAGGGCGAGCCGGTGCACGGCGTGCAGCACGGCGTCCTCGGTCGCCTTGCCCGGACGGCGCGAACGTAGATACACCGCCACCGCGACCAGGATCGCAACGGTGGCAATCACCCAAGCGAGGAGTTGCGATAGCGGAACGTTCGGCACCCGACCATGTTCGAGCCTGGTCGCCGCGGTGACAAGTGCACTGGGTGATCTCGCCGATCGCGTTCGGTGAATGTCACTTGAGCAGGCGATCGAGCCTACGATCGGACAGCGGCTTCCCCTTGGTCTGGCACGTGGGGCAGTACTGGAACGACTTGTCGGCGAACGACACCTCGCGGATCGTGTCCCCGCACACCGGGCACGGCAGGCCGGTACGGCCGTGCACCCGCAGGCCGGAGCGCTTCTCGCCCTTCAACCGGGCGGCCTCCTGCCCGACGGATCGGTCGACCGCATCCCGCAGCACGGTGACCATGGCTTCGTGCAGCCGGTCGAGCGCGTCGTCGTCGAGGCGGCCCGCGGTGGCATACGGCGACAGCCGCGCCGTGTGCAGGATCTCGTCGGAGTAGGCGTTGCCGATGCCGGCGATGAGCCGCTGATCGGTGATCGCGTTCTTCAGCCGCTCGGTACGCCCGGCCAGGATGCCCGCCAGGCCGCCGCGATCCAGTGTGGCGGCGTCCGGCCCCAGCGTGGCGATGCTTGCGACCTCGGACGGGTCGCGCACCAGCCAGACCGCCATGCCCTTCTTGGTGCCCGCCTCGGTGAGGTCGAAGCCCGGGCCGCCGAGGTGGACGCGCAGCGCGATCGGTCCTTTGCCGGGACGCACCGGCTTCGGCGACAGCTCGTCCGACCAGCGCAGCCAGCCCGCACGGGCCAGATGGGTGATGAGGTGCAGCTCGCCCAGGCAGACGTCGAGGTGTTTGCCGTGCCTGCGCACGTCGGTGACTTCTTTGCCGTGGGCGGCGGTGATCGGCGGGTCGAACGTCTTCAGCACCGCCAGTGACGCCACGTCGATCCGCGAGACCGCCCGGCCGACAGCGTGCTCCCGGAGGAAGTGGGAGAGGGCTTCGACCTCGGGCAGCTCGGGCATGGCGCCTCCTGGTGCCTACTCGACCGGCCGGAGCGGTCCGTTGATGTCCGGCATGGAGTGCTCCTCGATCGCGGTCTTGATCCGCTTGAGCTCGCCCTGCACCTTGAACACGCCCCGGACGGTGCCGACCCAGCGCTCGGGTTCGGCGTCCTCGTCATTCTCGACGGTCTCCGCGACGACCCGCCACGGCCGGCGCAGCGCCCAGCGCGTCGGGAAGAAGAGGATGATCAGGGCCAGCAGGAGCACCACCCAGCTCGGCACGACCACCGCGTCCGGCATCCACAGGAACAGAACGGCGGCGAAGATCACGACCAGGGAGATCATGATCGCCGCGGAGACCTGGCCACCGGTGACGTCGTGCTCGAAGTCTTCTGCGGTGGCGGGGGCGCGCCATTCCAGCTGACTGCGCAGAGTCCATTTCCGGCCGTCGGCTGCGATGACCGACTGCTCGGCCATTCCGTCTCCTCTCGGATCGCCGTTCCTGCGCACCCATTGTGGCGTAGTCGGTGCCCATCCGGAGACGTCAATTCGGGCAGCTTCGATGGTCGCTCAGCGTGATCACGACCCGGGGACGTGCGTCAGCTGCTCGTGGTGCCCCGGGCGGGTCAGCAGTCGTCGTGCCAGTAGTAGGTGGACGAGTATTCCTGCCCGTCGTCGTAGATGTAGGTGGTGCGCTCGTAACCCACACCACGCATGTACGAGTACTCGTACATCTCGGTCCGGTGTGCGACGTCGTTGTAGAACTCGTAGTACTCGAAGTCGTCGACGCAGTCGTGGGCCACGTCCTCGTACGAGGACTGAGGCGGCTCCTCCGGCGCCAATGCCGGCCTGTTGACCGTCTCCTCGGGCTGGCTGTCCGGCGGCGAGCCCGGCAGGTGCCGCTCGCGTGCGCCCTCGACGACCGTGGTGTTCTTCGCCTTCGGCGAGGGCAGGTCGGGAACGGTGTCCGGGGAGGACGGCGTGGTCGGCGGAACTTCGGCCAGGACCGTCCCGGACAGGTGGTCCGCCGTGCCGGAGTCCGACCTGTTCGGTTTGACGCTGTCGAGGCGCTGGGTGTCGCTGTCCTGCTCCTGGCGCTGCGTATCGATGGTCTTGGCCGGGGAGCGCTTGAGCAGTTGACCGGATGGCGACGACGTTCCCTCGCCGTGGCCGCGCTCCACCGTCGGGTCGTGGCGGTCGTAGCCCTGCTGGCCGTGCAGGCCCAGCACGTTCACGGCTTCGCCGTTGAGCATCGCGCCCGCGCTCCAGCCGAGCACGCCGACCACGGCCGTGGAGGCCACGGCGACGCCGACTTTGAGTTTGGCGCTGGCGAAGACGCTCTTGAGCGCGGTGAGCTTGCTGGCTACCGCTGCCGTCCCGGACGCCGTTGTCCCGGACGTCGCCGTTGCCTCGGTGGCAACCGTTGTCCCGGATGTCGCGGTTGTCCCGGTGGCAACCGCCGTCCCGGACTCGGCCGACCCGGCGGCCAAGGCTCCGGCACCGGCCAGGGACGGCAGCGCCAACGCGATGACCCCGGCGTGCGCGCGGAGCGAGTGGCAGACATCGCGCAGCTCTGCGTGCGTGGAACGGCACGCCGCGCAGTTGCCGAGATGCGCCGCGATCCGCGCCGCCTCCGCGGGCGTGACGGCTCCGGCGGTGTAGCTGCCGAGCTTGTCCAGCACCGAGCGACAGCTCGCGTTGCCCTGGTAGGTGCTCAGGTGAGCCTGCAGATAGGCGGCACGCAGGCCTTGCCTGGCCCGGCGGGCCAGGGCGGCGGTCGCGTTCGGGGTCAGGCCGAAGTGCGGCGCGACCTTGGCCGGCTGCGCACCTTCCACCTCGGTACGCCACAACACGGTGCGCCATCGTTCGGGGAGGCTGACGAACGCGCGGGTGATGAGCGCGTACTCGGCCGACCGCGCGCAGGCCGACTCGGTCGCCCCGGCGCGGCTGGTCAGCTCGTCGTCGCTGACCGGGACGTCGTGCGAGGCGCCGCGCCACTCCCAGGCCACCCGGCGGGCCACCGTGAGCAGGTAGCCGCGGATGTTGTCGTGGGGTCCGTTGCCGCGCTTGATGGCGCGGAGAACACGGAAGAAGGTCTCGGCCGTGATGTCGTCGGCTTCGGCAGGGTCGTTCGCCAGGCTGCAGGCCAGCCGACGCACCGCAGGGGCGTGCCGCTCGAACAGCTCGCCGAATGCTTCGTCCTGCCCGCTTCGCAGACGTGTGAGCAAGTCCTGCTCATCCGTCTCGTGCGTCATCCGGCCAGGTCCCTCCTCGCCGATACCGTGATCGGCAGCCCCGTTCGGGCTACGTCGTACGCCTGCGGATCGGGTGTCAGTGTGACCGGGAGAACGACGGAGAGTGACGATTTTGCGCCACAGGCGCCGATTCGCCAGGCGAGCGGCCGGTACGGCGCGACCAGCGGTCAGTGTGGCTGGTGAAGTGGTGGTCCCCTGCACGGCGCGCTGAGCGGTCACGGGGCGACACATCAAAAGCTGTCCGATCGGTGGTCCCCTGCACGGCGCGCTGAGCGAGCGGTATAAACTTCGGTCGTCGCTTGCGGACGTAGCGCAGTTGGTAGCGCATCACCTTGCCAAGGTGAGGGTCGCGGGTTCGAGTCCCGTCGTCCGCTCCAAGACAGGACGCCTCTCGGGGTCCTGCGTACTTCCCCTTCCGTGGCTCCACACGTCGAGCAATCTCCCGTGGCGCCATGCGCCTTGGTCGGGGAGTGTCCTGAAGTTCCACACGCTGTGTCTCGGCCGAGCCCCGTTGCGCGTACTCCGCGCACCGTTCCTTGGCCGCGCCGTCAACCGCGGCACGGAGCACTGTGCCCTGCCCGAGCCGTCCGCGACTCCAAACACGGCTTCTCAGCCCCGCCGTTCACCAAAGCCCTGACAGATGCACGTCCACCGACCCGCCCGCGACTCCAAACACCGCTCCTCAGCCCCGCCGTTCACCAAGGCGCTGAGGGCTGTACCCTGCCCGAGCCCGTTTCGAGGCTCCACGCGCCGCGTCCGAGCGAGTCCCGCACGCCAGAATTCGTCTCAAGCTTCTCGTAGCGGAGGAACGTCCCGTCACGGGATGATGCGGTCATGATCACCGCATTGACCATCGTCGCCGCCGTGGGGTGCGGACTCATGGCCGGTATCTTCTACGCGTTCTCCGGTTTCGTGATGAAGTCGCTCGGCCGACTGGCGCCGGAGCACGGCGCCGCAGCGATGCGGGCGATCAACGAGGACATCCTCAACCCGCTGTTCCTGCTGTCGTTCATGGGAACGACACTGCTCAGCGCGATCCTGTCGGTGGCTGCCGTCGTCGACTGGCAAGCGGAGTCTCCCTGGCGGCTGGCGGGCGGCTTGCTGTATCTCGTCGGCTCGTTCGGTGTCACCGCAGCATGCAACGTGCCGTTGAACAACCGGCTGGCCGAATCCGACCCCGCCACTCCCGATGGCGCATCGTTCTGGGCGGAGTACCGCCGCCGCTGGGTGGCGTGGAATCACGTCCGCTCGGTCGCCACGACGGGCGCCATGGCGGCGCTGATCGTCTCGCTGACTGTGTGAATCACAATCGGCAGCACGCAGCCGTGCCGGTCTCAACGCCAACCCAGCACCCCGATCCTGCCCGACCGTGATCGTTTCGCAGACCGACCTGTTCGACGAGCACGAGCGGCGGGTGCCCAGGTGACGCAGACCCAGGCCGTGCTCCCACCGCGGTGACGGCGACGATCAGCGCGTTGCGATCAGGACGGTCGCTTCCCCGTCAGTGACCGTGCCCCCCGGCAGGCCATGAGCGGCCTCCACGCCGACGGCCACGACGGTCTGGGCGTGCTGCGAGCACACGCTCCGCAGTCGAATCCACCGGCGGGCACGGCCAAGGTGTAGATCGACCCGGCGCTGCTGAGGCGTGGAATCTGCACGCTGGACAGGGGTCGGCACCCGGGGCGCGCCCACCATCGTGGATGAATCTGCACCCGAAACAGCGGTAGGCAACGGCCCGCCGTCTCGTCTCGGACACACAGGCCAAACCAGCCTCGCCGACACGACGAGCCGCAAGCCGCTCGTCTCGAGCAGCGACCAGCCGACCACCATCGTCACTCAGGACGCGCTGATGGCGGATACCGTGCTCGGGCCCGCAGGCGGGGTGGGTTATTCGCCGATGACTGATGGGACGACGGTCATGCCGGTGGTTTCGTCGATGAGTTTTTCGCCGTGTTCGTCGTATTCGACTTTCAGGCCGGGGTCCATCTCCTGTTTGATGTAGTACTGGTCTTTGTGTTCTTTGTCCTCGGCACCCTGGCCACGCGCGCCTGCGGCGCCGCCCATCATGCCGGCCATGCCGCGGGGGCCGAACCCGCCGGCTCCGGCGCGGGCAGCCGCCGCACCGGCACCGGCCGCGCCGGGTGAACCGGGACCGATCACACCAGCACCCTTGCCGGCGCCGAGGGCTCCCCCAGCGGCACCACCGGCCGCGCCACTGCCGAGCGGACCGAACCCGGCCACACCACCGGCGCCACCACCGGCACTACCGCCGCCCACACCGGTCGACCCGTAGGCCGAACTCCCGGCAAGCGACCCGGACCGCGAACCCGTGCCCGCCGGGTCGAACCCGGACGTGCTGGTGTTGCCCGGCGGAATGACCCGGCCATTGGGCAACACCCTGGTGCCGTCCGGCAACACCTTCGTCCCGTCCGGCAGGATCCGAGTGCCATCCGGCAACACCCGCGTCCCGTCCGGCAGGATCCGGGTGCCATCGGGCTTGACGATGGTGCCGTCCGGCAACCGCCGCGACCCGTCCGGCAGGCGGACACCACCCCGCGAACTGCCCGAGCTGTCACCGGTGCGGTTGTTCGTGCCCGTCTTCGGCGGCTCGATCCGCCCACCACTGCGGCTGGTCCTGCTACTCGTACCCGTCGGCTGCGACGTCGGCCTGCTCACCCGCGGCAGGTTCGTCCCGATCGAGGAGATGGCCTTGTTCTTGTCCCCACCACCGGTGCTCGAACTGCTCTCCGCGCTCCCACTGCCGTCGAACTTCGGCGGCTCGGCAAACACCGGCGCCTTCGACACCGTCGTGTACGTAGAATTGTCGAAATTCGCCGCCACCCGCGCCGCCTGCTCGTGCGCCTCCTGACTCCGCTTCTGCTTGTCGAAAGCCCCCAGCAGAATCGACACCGAATCGAACGGATCATTCGCCGAACGAGCCCGCCTCATCTCCTCATCCCACGAGAACGGAACCGGATCCGGCATCGCATTCCGGAACGTCTCCGACGCATCCGCCTGCGCAGCAACCACCTCGGACGCAAGCCGAGCGTTCTGCGACGACGCATCCGCATACTGCGCCAACTGACTCCCATACGACGCAGCAGCGTCCGCGGCATCCCCCTCCCAAGCACCACGCAGGATCTTGACCGCCTGCGAGACGGCGGTGTTCATCTCTTTGTAGGCATTGCTGACTTCGAAATACGCGTTCGAAATCTGACCAACGTCTCCAGGCTCGTTGTCGTCAACAGACCATCTCTTCAAATTCTCGTGCGGAACACCGAGGTAGTTGGTATTCGGCACACCGGGAACCAGCACGTGCTCCACATCACCCGAGCTGGCTTCGGCGATCGCCTGCTCTGACAGTCGATCCGCCCGTGTGTCCGCGGTGATCGACCCGACGATCCTGTTCAAAAGCTCGTCGAAAAACCCACCCTCTTCAGCAGCAAGCGTCTGCAGGTCCCGAATGAACTGCTCCCGCTCATGCGGCGGAACGTTCTCCTTCAGCCACTCGTCCTGCTGATCCTCCGGCAACGACGCCAGATGCTCCAGCTCAGCACGCCGCCTGTCACTGACCATCACACTCCCCCTCCGCTACGAAACCGGCTCAGGCAGCTTCGGCTCGATCATCTCCGCGGCTCGATCAGCCAGCACGCAAGCTCGTTCCGTGCCGGCCGTCGATGTGGTGTAGATGTCCACCCGCCCCGAGCCCGCAGCGAAACCAAGCGTGCATTGATCTTCCCCCGCGTCCGCGACGATCATCTTCGCCGGCCGGCCATCGACCTCGCCCGTCTGGATGGATCCCGTCGTGATGATGTCCAATTCATCGACCGACTGACCAGGACGAAGACGGACGGTCATCATGAAAAAGTCGTCGTCCGCGCCCATCGCTTCTCTATTTGACCAAACACAGTTCTTGCCGCTGGTGGATTCGAAATCCAGATTGTCAGCCAACTCGGCGAGTTGACTTTCCGAGAGCAGCCCGCAAGGGTCGATCGATTCCAGACTCTCGTTCTGTTCCGGCTCGCCAGCCGCCGGCGGAGACGGCTGCTGCGGTGCCTCAGCCGACGGAGGTGGCTGAGGCGCGACATCTCCATTCTTTGCCGAGACAGCGCGACCAGCTTCTTCGCCGCACGCCGCCAGCGACAAGAGCACCACACTGCCGATAACGAACTGTCGCAAGTTGGTCAGCCCGCGCACTGTCAGTCGCTCCCACGGAATCTGCCGGCAGCGTCATCGTCCAATCGCCGATAGTTCTTCATGGCGGCGTCGATTCCCTCGCGATAGAGTTCCAGAACTTTCAATGTCGACACCAAAGCTTCGACAGCCGACCTACCACCCTCCAGATAGGCCTGTCTCGCCGCGTGCGCAAAATCGCTGGAGCCAATCTTGGGTTCATGAGCCAGCTCCCTGGCACTCTGCAGCGTCGCACGCAGGTCTACCTCTGCGACACGAAGGTAGTTCAACGCCTTCTTTGCCTGGTCGGGATCGACGGCGAACTTCCCGGCCTTGGCGGCGTTGCGGAACGCCTCTGCCCCCTTGATGGCCGCGGAGTTCTGTGCGGCAGAGCCGAACAGAGCCTCGAGGCTGCCAGCGGAAACGGCCGGCCCGGTGGGGACGAAAGCCATGCGTACAACCCCCCTCACGCTCGGTGTGCGGCGGCCAGTCTACCAGCCCCAACCAGCAGAAATGGACACTTCGGACGAGCTTTCACCCCGCCCGCACCGTCGACCCTCACAAGATCGAGTCTTCGCGATTCGTTGCCCATTGCCGACTCCTGACCGCGTTTCGGGATCCGGACGCGTGGAACCCGCCGTCTCCTTCGGCTCGATGACTTGGACGGCCGAGACGAAGCTCCCGTTCCGCACCAATCACTCCAGATGCGCGGCCAGGGTCCGCTGCAGGTACGAGGCGATGCGGCGGCTGTCGCCGGGATGCAAAGTCAGGTACGGCGGATCGCCGTCGATGGTGGTGTACCAGCGCCCAGGGCCGGAACCGTTCTCCTGGTCGAAATCCCACCAGGTCAGCCGGCACACCTGCGCCCAGCGCGACACGCCCCGCCTGGACTTCCGCACCTGGGCGTTGATGGCACCGAACCCCAACCGCGGCCGCGCGAACAGCCGCAGCACACCGCTGCCCTCGCTGGCTCGGCTCGGGCGCACTCGGGCCATGGCCATCGGATCGAACTCGTCGTCGTCCTGGCCGTAATGCGGTTCCTCCGACGAGCCGGCCATCGGCATGCGCTCTTCGGCGCCCTGGCCTGCCGGAATGTCCGGCAGCATCGACAACAGCTCCGGGATGATCGCCGCCGGGCGCACCGAACGGACGACGATCGCATTGCCCTCCTGATGAGCGACCACGGCATCCTGGCCGTCCGTGCACGCACGTGCCAGAACAAGCGCGCCGTCGACATCCCCGCTCAGCGCGATCGCCACAGGCGCCCGGGCCAGCACCACGAGCATGTCCTCGACCTGCGAGTTCACCCGCCCGGCGTCGACGACACCGCTGCGTTCCAGCACCCGGTAGGTGGCTTCCCGCAAACGCTGGCGTTCGTCCATGGTCTCGCCGACCGACGGTACGTCGAACGGCTGCGGCGGGCGCCCCAACTCGAGGTCTTCGAACAGGAAATCGACGGCTGGCAGTGACAAACGCGCCGAAACCAACCCGGTCCTCCCCCAGGATGCTTCTCTCCCTGCCTGACCGTAGCGCAGCCCGCACCATCGGAAGCGGCATTACCGCCAAATCACTCACCGGTCAGGCATCTCACGGGTGACGGACGGACCCCAACGGGCAGCTCCTTTTGCACGGGATCCCCGCCGGTCGAGGCAACGACCTGTCGTCCGGTCGAGCGATGCCCGAGCGGACAGGGAGCTGGCCACGAAGGACTGAACGCCGTAGGCGACGTCGACGCGGGGTCTGGTGCGCACCGCAGCCAGGCACGCAAAAGGCAGAAGCCGTGGACGACGTCGCCAATTTGGCGATGCTGGACCGCGCCGGAGCCCAGGCGCTCAGGAACCGCCCGCACGGTGCCGAGACTGCCGATACTGCTCCTTCTCCACCTCGTTCAACGGCCGCCCGAGCCGCTTGACCTCCGGTTTGAGGTGGCACCCGGCGTCCACCCGCAGCACCACCCTGTCCTGCGGATTCACCATCAGCCGTACCGCCGCGCCTTTGCCGTCGGACAACTGGAACACCCGGCTGACCGGGCCGTCCACGTCCAGCACCGCCTGCCGGAACCCGTGCTCCCCGGCGACGTCACGCAGCACCTGCTTGGCCGCCTGCCACTGTTCCGGCTCGAGCGGCCCCATGCTGAACCACAACGGCATCCCGAAAGTCGACGCGT
>Ga0079224_100017116_pt1 | contig 10210 bp, 10 predicted proteins | sample Stecom2015_FD_80414 | JGI IMG/M metagenome (GOLD analysis project Ga0079224, IMG submission 80414) | Agricultural soil microbial communities from Utah to study Nitrogen management - Steer compost 2015 | ecosystem: Environmental > Terrestrial > Soil > Agricultural land | place: USA: Utah... | reverse complement strand
TCGTTGGCACGTGTCATTGAGTTGAAAGGGCTAAATGATATTGCGACACTATTACAAAGCCCCGGTACTGAGTTTCATTGCACCGAGTTAATGGGCGCAGCTGTGCAGTCTGAAGGCGAAGATCTGCTTGACCCAAAGGCAAAGCAGGCGTATCGCAGGAGGCTGCAGCAGCTGAGAGACGAGATCGCTGAGAAGGAGGAATTACATGACCACGAAGGCAAAGCCACGCTTCAAAGAGAGTATGACGCTTTGTTGGCACATTTGTCGGCCTGCCTCGGACTGGGTGGTAAGACGCGGAAAACAAACGATACGGTTGATAAAGTTAGGTCGGCGGTAACGTGGCGAATTCGTAAAGCGATACGTGTGTTGGAACAGGAAAACGCTGGACTTGCGCGGCATCTCAACGCCTCAATTAAGACGGGTGTCTTTTGTTCATACCGACCAGAAATTCCGCAGGAGTGGGATGTCCGGATTTAGTTGAAGGAAACTTCCGCCGTAAGTTCCGGACTTACGCCTGCAGGGGAAAAACTTAATAGTTATGCCATCACCCCTTGAACTTTTACTTGATCCCGTTACGCTGATTATCCTCGGGATTTACGCCGCGCTCATGATCTGGGAAGCGCTCTTTCCAGCACGTGTACTTCCACACGTAAAAGGCTGGAAACTCCGCGGTCTGACCGCGTTCGTAATTTTCTTTTTTATGTCGTCGTACATTCCTCTCCTGATCGATCCTTATGTCTCTCCGCTTAGCATATTTGATCTTTCAGGGCTCGGTGCTGTTGCAGGTGGATTGCTAGGCGTGGTGATCTACGACTTTGGTATGTACTTCTGGCATTTTGCACTGCATCGCAATAATTTCCTGTGGCGGACTTTTCATCAAATGCATCACAGTGCAGAACGCCTGGACACGTACGGCGCATTTTATTTCAGTCCGTTCGATATGATTGGATGGATTATGCTGAGTACACTATGTTTCAGCATCATCGCCGGGTTTTCGCCACAGGCCATTACGGTGATTCTGCTTGTAACCAACTTTCAGGCGATCTTTCAGCATGCGAACATCAAGACGCCGCGGTGGCTCGGATACATTATCCAGCGCCCTGAAAGTCACACGTTCCATCACGCGAAGGGTATTCACAAGTACAACTATTCAGACCTTCCGCTTTTCGATATCATATTTGGTACGTTTCGGAATCCGGAGACATTCGAGCACGAAACGGGATTTTATCACGGAGCTTCCGGTCGGATCGTCGACATGTTAATGGCGCGCGACGTTTCTGAACCTGAGTCTTCTTCAAAAGTTACTTCATCAGTTCAGCATTAATGAGAAAGAGGCTGTCCGGTTTAAAGGGCAGCCTCTTCGTTTTTTTGGATAATGGTATCCTTACTGTTTCCAAAAATCAACAACGACAACCTTTCCGATGTGCGGGCCCACAAGTTTTCCAAATGCCTGGTGATCCGGATGCACAAGGTAATCATCGCGATCTTTCTCACTTGAGAATGTTAGTATAAATGCGTGAGTCAGTCCTTCATTCAGATTTTCCGGACTGTTATTCAATCCCCACTCCAGCGATTTTATCTGTTTGATCTTTGATGGCAATGACTCAAAAGCCTTAATCACACCTTCTATGTCCTTTTCGGAGGAGGTCTCTTTAAAGGTGAAAAGAACGACATGTCTTAATTGAGATTCTTTTTTCTGAGCAGAAGCCATGATGCCGGTTGAAAGTAGTAAAACTGCAATGAGGGTTAATCTTTTCATAATAATGGTCTTTTTTGTCTTAAATAGTTGGGGGAATCGTTTTTTTGTGTTAAGGTACCGAACGAAAAGGAATATACGTGAGAAAATCGACGGGAGTTACTACAGGCATCATTGGCGTTACTGTTTTGATTTTTCTGATCAGTACACAATTGGGCATGACAGAGCAGATGTACGACCTTCTGGCTCTGTGGTTTCCGGAAAACGAAAAATTCCGTTTCTGGCAGCCGGTGTCTACGATATTTATGCACGGCGGATTTACGCACCTTCTTTTTAATATGTATGCTCTGTGGGCATTTGGTACTCCGCTTGCGGAAATATGGGGTGCGCATCGATTTCTGTTTTTTTATCTCATCTCGGGAATAGGGGCGAGTTTGATTTATCTACTTGTAAACTATTTCACCTTTAACAAAGCAGTAGAGGCATTGCGCGGTGCGGGGATCTCCGCTGAGAATATTCAGGCCTTTCTTACTGCCAATAGGCCGTCATACGAGTCCATACCTTCTGAAGTGTCGCCGCTGTCGGCAGATGAGTTGGTTGAGTTCTTTGGGACGTATAATATTCCCGCAGTAGGCGCGTCGGGAGCAATATATGGCGTGTTGGTTGCTTTTGGAATGTTGTATCCCAATGCCAAGCTTGCACTGATATTTTTCCCTGTACCAATTGCTGCGAAGTATTTCATACCTGTACTGATCGCTCTTGATCTTTTTTCCGGTGTTACGGGGATTTCGATTTTCGGAGGTGGCATCGCTCACTTCGCGCATGTCGGAGGGGCACTGATAGGTTTCCTGCTGATGCTTTATTGGAAAGGGCGCTCCCGGCGGGAGAATATGGTCTGATCCCGGTAATACCGTAATCGTTTGCTCCAAAGTGATTAATCCCTATCTTAAAAGCGAATTACGACTTGCCATGAAAAGAAGAAACTTCATCCGCAACACATCTGCCGCACTTGCAGGTGGGCTTGCATTCGCTCCCAATATTCTGCGGGGTGGTCTGATGCAAAACGATAAAATTCAAATTGGTGTCATCGGGTGCAAAGGCATGGGTTGGGCCAATACCCACTCATTGCTGAAAATGCAGGACGTTGACCTTGTGGCAATCTGCGACGTTGACCAGTCCGTTATTGACAGTCGGCTCGCCGATTACGCGAAGCTTCGAAGTAACAAGCCGCAGGTATACAAAGATTATCGTGAGCTGCTCAATAATCGGAACATTGATGCTGTTGTCATTGGCACACCTGATCACTGGCACTGCCGCATGATGGTTGACGCTGTTCAGGCAGGGAAACATGTTTATGTTGAAAAGCCCATTGCGAATTCAATTCACGAAAGTAGTCTGATGGTTGCCGCGCAGGAGAAGACGGGCAAAGTGGTACAGGCAGGACAATGGCAGCGGAGCGGACCACATTATCGTAAAGCAATTGAAATTGTGCGCTCCGGTGTGCTGGGAAAAATTCGTCTTGTGAAAGTGTGGGCATACCAGGGCTGGATGAAACCGGTACCTGTACTTCCTGACGGCACAGCCCCCGAAGGAGTGGACTATGCGATGTGGCTGGGACCCGCACCCAAGCGACCTTTTAATCCAAACAGGTTTCACTTTAACTTCAGGTGGTTCTGGGATTATGCAGGTGGTTTGATGACGGACTGGGGTGTTCATGAAATAGACATTGCGTTGTATGCAATGGAGGAACTCGCGCCAGTTTCTGTAATGGCAACAGGAGGGAAGCTGGCCTATCCGGATGACGCTTCGGAAACACCCGACACGCTGCAGGCGATTTATCAGTACAAGAACTTCAATATGCTTTGGGAGCACGCCACCGGTATCGACTCAGGTCCTTACAATCGCTCCGAGGGAATTGCGTTCATCGGAAACAACGGAACCCTTGTGGTAAACAGAGGGGGGTATGAGGTCATTGCAGAGCGCGAAGCCCAGGGGTACGCGGCTACGGGTAAACCCAAGATGGAACCCATTGAAAAATATCAAAAACCAAATGAGTTGAATTACCTTGACCTGCATACCGAGAACTTCATCGCTGCGGTGAAGAAAAACGATCAGAAAATGCTTAACACACCTATTCGTTCGGGGAGTGTTGCAGCTATCAATGCACAGATGGGAAACATCGCCTATCGAACTGGTACAAAGGTTTTCTGGGACGCCGCCAAAGGCGAATTCACGAACAACAAGGAAGCCAACAAAATGATCTCCGCCACATACCACAATGGCTGGAAGATCCCGACAATTTAGAACGCATTTTTACAATACAATCCGATAGGTGTATTTGATGAGAAAGATATTGTAGCCTTTCTCATCAAACTTCAATGAGTAACGACCGTGACCAGGCTCATCCTTGTAGAAGGCGCCATTGCGTTCCTGTGTCCAAACGAGAAAGAGTGTAGAGCCGGGGATGTATTCCCATCGAACCACAAGATTAGAACGGAATTGACCAAAGTTGAAATTGGGATTTGAAAATCCATAGTCACGCATTCCGTTGCCATCTTCATCAACATGATATCCATTGTCGTCGAGGGTCAGATGATGCGAAGGCAATGTATAGTAGCGCTGCTTGTACGATTCGGCGCGTGCATTGATGATAGACTTATAATTGTTGTAATGCCCTTCAGAACCAAAAGGCTGCCCCCAGTATTGGATCGACAGGTTAGGCGTGATCATGTACGTCATCCGCATGGCTATACGTGCTACTGTTTGATCAATTTCGCCGACGATATAGCGGTTGTTTCCGCCTTCATCAGTTGAGGTCACCCATTGCATTTTATTGTTGTTATGAAAAATGCTTGCACTCACACGAATGTTCAATGCATTCATCGGCTGAAACGCCAGGTCGAGTGTGTAGTCGGCAGTTCGTGAAAAATTCTCGTCTCCGAAGAAATGTTCGGTATAGATCTCGCCGAAGAACTTCTTGCGTGTATCGGACCGGATATAACCCCACAGGTATTTGCCACCGGGATAACGAATTGATGGTCCGCCGCGCAGATCGGCGTTTGAAACGGAGGTGCGCTGCCATGTAGCGCCGGTTCCGACAGACCAGAAATTGGTGAATTGTGTGTGCGCGTTTATGTTGTAACCATCGCTGGTTAAACGACCACCAAAGTCATAATCGCGCCATTGATTAATATTGTAGCGCTGGTTTCGTGTAATGCCACGCGTTTCCAGGATCCGATACTGCATCCAGAACCATTGATTAATATTGTCAGTCTGCGAAAGAAAGCCGATGTCGTTTAACTCAAACTCAGGGGATTGCCACACGACGCCGAGATCTGAAACCAGATTGCCACTCTTTTTTCCAAAAAGAATTTGACCAGCCGTTCCCGTAAGCGATGTTCGCGTTGGATCATATTCGGTATGGTAATTGTCGGGGCGCTGAAAGTAGCGTTCGGAGGCAAGTTGCGTGTTTTGAATGGCTTCCCGCGATCCGCGTACATGACTGAATGACGTACGCGCACTGACGTAATATGTTCTGTTTTTCCAATGATGAAGCAGATCCCCGCCACCTGAATATGCGGCACGATGCAAGACAGAGAATTGCTCTTCATCAAGCTTCCGGTTAACGGCAGTAAAAATCAAACCTGCGACTGTATTTCCTTTGTTGATGTCCTGCTGTGCACGAACCACGAAGTAGTTGGTAAGCGGCTCCGTTGCAATGTTGCGCTTGTGTCCGAGGCTGTCGATCTCGGCATACTCTTTTTCGGTTACGCTCTCAAGTAATCCCCAGCTGAATCCCTTTTTGTTCTTACCTGTGACCTTTGCTGCCCCCAAAATTGTGGTGTTTTTATTAGGCTTCACGTATTCATTAACATCGTCTTCGCCGCTGCGGTCGGGATCAGGATCAATTTGCGGCGGTCTTCCTATTCGGCGTGAGTAAAACAGGTTGGAGTTGCTGACCTGTCCGACGGGAAAGTCAAGTGTATTATTCCCCTCTGTAAAAAATGGACGGCGCTCCTGAAAGAACAACCTGAACGCGGAGAGGTTAACCTGGGAGGGATCTGCTTCAACTTGTCCGAAGTCCGGATTCACAGTAAGATCAAGCGTGATATCACTGGTGATTCCGATTTTTGCGTCCAGCCCGGCGTTGAGAAGATTCTTCTTTCCGGTCTGATAAGGATTGCCTGCTTCTTTTTGAAAGCTTTCAGTCTGCGCGACAACGAAAGGTTGTATCTCAAGTTGTTTTTGCGGTTTGATGCCACGAAGTCCGTGCAATTCGCCAAACAGATGCACCCATCCACCCGCATCCGGAGGGATGTACTTCCAAACGGAACGTTCCTGCTTGCGGAACAATACTCGTGTGAACTGCAAACCCCATATGAGTTCTTCCTTATTGGTAAAACGAAGCTGGCTTAGGGGAATCCGGAATTCGGCGATCCAACCTGCAGAATCAATTGAGGTATCAAGGTACCAGATCGGATCCCAGCCTGCTCCCAATTGTCACCGTTGTTGGAAACATACTCGTCACCCTTGACGCCGGAGACTGATGCCGTAAACGAGAAGGCTGTTCTTTTGTCGTAGTAGCTGTCGATGTTGATCTCAACAAAATCGCCTTCAAACGAATCACGTCTTGACATGCGCCGTGCGATCTTTCGCGGTTCGGGATCAAGACAACGGATTCCCACGTAAAGGTTCTTGTCGTCGTACAATATCTTGAAGAGTGTTTGAACACTGGCAGGTTTACCTTTGTCCGGGCTGATCTGCCGGAACCCGTTTCCGCCCCAGCTCACCTGATCCCAGGCCAGATCGTCCAGCTTTCCATCAATAACGGGGGGAGTACCCTTGATACGCGCCGTTTCATAGGTGCGCATGCTATCGATAAGGGTGTTTGGTTTCGTTGTTGGATCAGCGTTTGGAACCTCCTGGCCGAATAACAGGTGCACACAAAGCAGTGGCAGGAGGGAGAGAAGGAGCAGGGTTCGCATGGTAACGGCTAATGGCCAATCATAATACTCATTTTGGGCCGCCAGGTTACGAAAATTCGTCGAAGTTTTGTTATCGACATGTTAAAGGTCGTTTTCCTGTTTGTTCAGGATTAAAGACCTGTCGCCGTCACGTAAGTTGCGTGAGTTCCTCATTAATTTTTTTGGAATTCGGAATATGAGCACAATGCACGGGTACGGCACGCTTTAAAAGGATCCTTTTTCAAGATTTGATTGAAAAAGAGTTCATGGAAACATAGGAGGCAAGGACTTTACAAGTATAACCCCCTTCGCTTGCAACAATCAGATTGACCGTTATCAGCGGGTCTCACCGGTTATTGACAGACTTCGAAGGCAGTACCTGTCCGGGCGGTGCAGCGGTAAGGTTGGGTGCACACCATCATTTCCAACGACAGGTTTATTCCTCCTGGGGACCGTGCGCATGGCGGTATCGACAACGGAATGGGATGTGAATGGTCGCATGAAGTACACGAGGATTAATCAGAGGAAACTGATTTTGATGACAGAAAGCAAAAAAAGGCTGTCCTTCAAAAAGACAGCCTCTTTGTTGGCAAAAGCGCCGGGATTATTCCTCTTCGCCGTCAGCGCCATGTATCATTGGCTGATGTTCGGCGTCATTAAGATCAGATTCTTCAGCTTTAACAAGCTCTTCTTTTTCGCGATCGACGTAGTAAAGTTCATCATTGATCTTGTAAACAACTTCGTTTAGCGGACCTTCTTTATCCGATACCACCTCGACGTCGGGTCCAAAGCTCATTTGGCTTACTTCTGCATCTGCAGATTCAGTGGCATCAGCAGCACCTTCCTGAATACCTTCAACGGTCTGCTCAGCTGCTTCTCCGGTATCTCTCGCACCTTCTTCAATAACTGATCCTGTCTCCTCAACTCCCTGCTCTATTCGTTCACCAGCTTCCTGCGACTCATCCTGCAATTCCTGGCCTGCATCCTGAGCATCGTCACGTACTTCTTCACCAGCATCCTGAACGTCATCCTGTACGTCTTCACCAGCCTGTTCGAGATCGTTTATTGCCTCTTCAGAATTTTGCTCAATGGCTTCCTGCGTTGGCTGAACTTCATTTTCGATGGCCTGACCTGCTTCGTCGGCTTCCTGGTTCAGGTCATCACCTGCCTGATCAATAGCGTCTTCAGCTTGATCGCCTGCCTGCTCTGCTTCCTGGCGGAAACTGCTGCTTGCGTCTGTTGTATCACTTTCCACCTGTGCCATTGCTCCGCTCATTAGCGCAGCGGCTACCACTGTCAAGAATATCTTTTTCATATAATTCATTTAAGATTTAACATCACTTTCCCTCTTTAGTAAAACTTTAATACCATTTTGCATTCTTTCATACAACGAGAGGGCTGGATGCTGACTGGATTGTGGCTACTGTGCATGAAACAGGGCTTTTTCCTGAATCTGAATCAGATATAGTTGATTTGAAAGGTTCCTGATTACCGGCAATACCTGCTGAAAAAGTCAACACCCCGTGTGCTAATTCTACCCATTCGGAAGCTCTGAACCTTCAGGGATGGCGCGGTTCGCATTCATTGTTATCTTGCGTCCCATGTATGCCCAGGTCCACTACCCCGACCGTCTTACCAGGAGCGAACTGGACAAATACCTTGAAGCCGGATGGTTTCGGATGGGGCAGTCTGTTTTTACAACGAACTTTCTGCATTTCAAGCAGGAATTCTACAGTGCTATCTGGCTGAGGGTCGACCTCACGCGGTTTGTTCAGGACCGCACTCAGGAAAAATTGTTTAAACGGAATCGGATCTTCAAAGCAGTAATAGGCAATGCTAACCTCGACATCCAAAAGGAGGAATTGTTCGCGCGTTACAAGCAGGGGATATCATTCGATACGTCCCATTCACTTTATCACCTGCTTCACGGGAAAGTTTTTTACAACCTGTTCGATACCCGCGAGATCACACTTTACGACGACGATAAACTCATCGCGGCCGGTTATTTTGATTTGGGAGAAAACACCGCAGCCGGCATAACGTCGTTTTACGATCCTGAGTACAGGAAATACAGCCTCGGAAAATATCTTATCTATCTCAAGATGCATTGGTGTCGCGATCAGGGTTTTAAATATTTCTACCCGGGCTATTTCGTACCAGGCTATACGTTCTTCAACTACAAACTCGAAATGGGGCGTGAGGCACTTGAGTTTTACGATATAAAGTCAGCTTCCTGGAAACATGTTGATGAGTTCAGCAAAAGCCCCTATAGTGTGATGGAGCAGAAATTAAAGGACCTGCAGATTTCATTGAATGAAGGAGGAATAGAATCACAGCTGTTTAAATACGAATTCTTTGATGCAGCATTGTTTCCAGAACTGAAGGATGTCGAACTTTTTGACTATCCGGTGTTCCTAAACTGTTTTCCGTTTCAACAGCATCAGGTTAATCCAATGGTCGTGTTTGATATCCGTAGCGATAAATACCGGCTTGTCCGTTGCCGTTCCATATGGGCTTCACAACTTCAACCTCCGGGGGGTGATATTTATTCATTTCACCTGTTGATGCCTGAAATGGAATGGGCAACCACTGCTGATAAGGCTGAGATGACCGAATTTATCAAAAGGCTGGGTGTGAACGCACAGGACGATTTGGTCTGATTTGAAAATTTTACGATTGTTGTTCCATGGCCGAATCATCACTCGATCAATCGTTATACGATCAACTCGGAGAGGAAAACCTCCGCAAGTTGCTTGACCGGTTTTACGACCTCGTATTTTCGAATGAAGTGATCAGTCCTCTTTTTGTAACGGACAAGGCAGAAATAAAGGAAAAACAGCGTCTCTTTCTGACGCAGTTTTTCGGTGGTCCTCCTTTGTACTCTCAACGTTTTGGGCATCCGCGACTGCGTGCGCGGCATTTGCCGCACCCGATTACGCAGGAGCATGCAACGGCATGGTTGTCTTGTATGTCCGAAGCATTGCATGGCCTGGACGTGGACAGCAGCATCAAGGACGAAATCTTTAAACGCCTGGTTCCGACGGCAATGTTCATGGTCAACACCGGAGATGATGAAAATATTTAAGTACACTGAATACACTATGAAGCCAATCGTTTTGGCCGTCGCCAGTCTTGTATTGATTGCAGAATTACGCGGTCAGGAAATCCTGCCTCCGCTGATACCATGGTCAGGAAAAAGTGAAGCGTTAATAGCACGACCCGACAATAAATGGATTACGCCCGCCGAAAAAACAGAATTTGCTTCGACGCCGGACTACACCGAAACGATGGAATGGCTGGGGCGTCTTTGCAAGGCTTCGGATTTGCTGGAAATGACAACGATAGGTGTAAGCGCACAAAGCAGGGAAATCAAAATGGTGATTGCCACTGCGGAAAAGAAGTTCACACCTCAGGCACTGGCCCAATCATCGAAGCCACTGCTGTTGATACAGGCTGGAATTCATTCGGGAGAAATCGATGGCAAGGATGCCGGCATGATGCTACTGCGCGATGTCGTCAATGGTTCGAAAAAGGACTTGCTTGATCGCGT
>Ga0079224_100017115_pt1 | contig 10210 bp, 5 predicted proteins | sample Stecom2015_FD_80414 | JGI IMG/M metagenome (GOLD analysis project Ga0079224, IMG submission 80414) | Agricultural soil microbial communities from Utah to study Nitrogen management - Steer compost 2015 | ecosystem: Environmental > Terrestrial > Soil > Agricultural land | place: USA: Utah... | reverse complement strand
CGACATCGTCATGCACTCGGCCACCAAGTACCTCAACGGCCACTCCGACATCGTCGGCGGCATGCTGGTGGTCGGCGACAACGCCGAACTGGCCGACAAGCTCGCCTTCCTGCAGAACTCCGCCGGCGCCGTGCAGGGTCCGTTCGACAGCTTCCTCGCGCTGCGTGGGTTGAAGACCCTGCACCTGCGGATGAAGGCGCACTGCGAGAACGCGCAGGCGCTGGCCGAATTCCTGCAGTCGCATCCGGCGATTGCCGAAGTGATCTACCCGGGCCTGCCCTCGCACCCGCACCACGAGCTCGCGAAGCGCCAGATGGACGGCTTCGGCGGCATGCTTTCGATCCGCCTCAAGGGCGGTTTCGAGGCCGCGAAGCGGTTCTGCGAACGCACCGGGCTGTTCACCTTGGCCGAATCGCTCGGTGGTGTCGAAAGCCTGGTCAACCACCCGGCGGTGATGACCCACGCCAGCGTGCCGGTGGAAAACCGCGCGCGGCTGGGGATCGGGGACGAGCTGGTGCGGTTGAGCGTGGGGGTGGAGTCGCTCGGCGACCTGCGCGCGGACCTGGATGCCGCGTTGTCGTGAGCGGCGGCGCGCAAGAAGCATCCATTCGCTCCACGCGGGGGAATGGCGCACCCGGTGCATTCTGGAGCGAGATTTACCAGAGCCTGCGCAATCCCGAGTTCTGGGCTCTGTCGAGCTGGCTCGACATCATCGTGCGCGCGCGCAAGTCGCGCTTCGGCATCCTGTGGCTGCTGGCGCCTTCGATCGTGTACGTTTTCGGCCTCGGAACCTTTTTCTCGGGACTCCAGCAGCATGCCGCCCCGCGTGATTTTTTCGCGCACGTGGCGCTCGGGGCCATGATCTTCCGAACGCTCATGTCGACGGTCACCGGCAGCGCGACCGTGTTCAACGGCAGTTACTCGTTCATCATGGACGGCCATGTCCGGTTGACGGACTACCTGCTTGAATCGCTGGCCAAGTCCTTCTTCGACCTGTGCATGTATTTGCCCGCCGTGGCGGTCACGCTGGTGATGCTCAGCGATTTGCACGGCATAGGCCTTCTGTTGGCCATTCCCAGTTTCGTGGTGATCTACCTCAACGCGCTGTGGCTCGCCGCGGTGTTCTCCCTGGTCGGTGCGCGGTTCCCGGATTTCGGCCAGTTGTTGAGCAACATCTCGATCTTCCTGTTCCTGTTGACCCCGATCATCTGGTACCCGGACTCGATGCCGGCTGGAAGCCTGCGTGCCCAGTTGATGCGGTTCAATCCCTTCTACCATTTCGTGGAGATATTCCGTTCGCCGATCATGGGTGAGCCGATCGATCCGGCGTCGCTCTGGTACGTCGGGATCCTGACCGTCGTGGGGCTGCTGGTGGCGACCTTCGCTTATCGGCGCTACGCGCGTTTCGTCCCGCTGTGGATCTGACAATGAACGCGCGCATCAGGGTCGAACGACTCTCTCTGGATGTCCCCGCGTTCCTGCAGCAGGAACAGGCGTCTTCCGTGGGTTGGGCCGGACTTTTCTTCGGCGCCGCATTCCACCCGCCAAGGCGTCGCTTGCTGCGCCTGCTTGACGGTATCAGCTTCGAGCTCAACGAGGGCGACCGATTGGCCATCCTCGGCCGCAATGGCGCGGGCAAGTCGACGTTGCTGCGGGTGCTGAACCGCGTTTACCAGCCCAGCGAAGGCAGCGTGTCGATCGACGGCAGCTGCCAGGCGTTGCTGAACATGTCGCTCGGATTCAACGGCGCGGCGACCGTGCGCGAGAATATCTTCCTGCGCGGAATCGCGATGGGCCTTCGCGCATCGTTCCTTCGCACCCAGGTCGAGCCCATCCTCGAGTTCTCCGGACTTCGCGAGAAATCCGGTCATCGCCTTCGCACGCTGTCTTCGGGCCAGAAATTGCGCCTGGGCTTCGCTATTTCGACTTCCGTCCAGCACGACATCATCCTGATGGACGAATGGATAGGGGCCGGCGATGCCGATTTCATGCGCAAGGCGAGGGAGCGCATGAAGAGTCGGGTCGGCGGCAGCAAGATCGTCGTGCTGGCAAGCCATAGCACGGGATTGCTGCGCGATATCTGCAATCGCGGCATCGTCCTGGAGCGCGGGAAGCTCGCTTATGCCGGGGATATCACGTCGTCCCTCAAGCATTACCACGACCTGCTTGCGAGGCTTCGAAACGGCGAGGAGATCGAGGTCGCCGCTTCCGAGCCCGGCGGCGCGCAGATCTTTGGTGCGGTCGAGGACATCAGCTTCGGGCCCGGAGGCTGCGTCATCAAGGGCTGGTTCGTCGACACCGAAGGCGTCGTGCCGAACGCCATCGTGCTGCAGGCCAATGGGCTTCGCTACGCGGCGGGAGAGCTCGAACGGATGCGTCGGCCCGACGTGATGCGCCATTTTGGCCTCAGCCGGGATGATTGCGGCTTTCGCGCGATCATCGATGTCCCCGGGGTTTCCCGTGCCTCCGACCTCGGCCCGGACCTGCAGGTACTTGGCGGCGAGTCATCGGAGTCCGCGAGTGCGCCGCTGAGGATCGCCGCTGTCGTCGGAGCGATGCTCCGGGATGCCTCGTAGTGAAGACGATGCGGTTTATGACCAGGAACCTGCGCGCATGATCCAGTATCAGTCGTTCCCCGACGCCGCCGGAGACTCGCTGACGCTGGAGAAGCTGAAGGCCTTGCGCCTTCCCAGCCTGGAAGGTCGTTCATTCCTGGACGTGGGATGCAACGAAGGATTCTTCTGCGGGTTCGCGCATTTCCAGGGCGCGAAGCGGGCGGTAGGCATCGACCATGCCAGGCAATTCATAGAGCGGGCGCGCGGGCGGTTTCCCGAGTGCGAGTTCCATCATCAAGACTGGGACAACCTGCCCGAGGGTCCGTTCGACGTCATCCTGCTCGCCTCGGCGCTCCACTATGCGGACGACCAGTCGGCGCTGATCGCATCGCTGGTCGACAGGCTTTCCGCCAGCGGCACGCTGGTCCTGGAAATGGGGATCGCATCGTCGCGCAAGGCGGAGTGGATCAGGGTCGAGCGCGGCATCGACGAGCGGCTGTTTCCAAGCATGCCCATGCTGCGGAAGATGCTGGCTGGGTACGCCTGGAAGTGGATGGGGCCCAGTGTTTCCCAGGATGGCGATCCTGTGGTGCGCCATGTCGTCCATATCAGCCGGCGACGACCGGTCGCCTACCTGTTGATGCAACCGCCCGGCTACGGAAAGAGCAGCATTGCCTCCGGACTGTTCACGCGGGCCGGGGTCCGGGTGGTTTCCGGCGACGAGACCATTGCCCGGGTGGCTAGCGGAAGGAGTGCCGCGTCGGGAACGCTGGGCGCGGTGATCCTCGAAGGCTATTCCCCGTTCCGGCTCGATGAAACGATCCACAAGATCTTCGAGTTGGGCTTGGGCGGCGATCTGGTGGCGTTGTGGCTGGAAGGCGCCGGTAACGGCGACATTGCAGTGGATGTGTATGTCCCATGCGCGTACCACGGCGAGGTGGAGCGACTGCTGGCGAAGCGCGGCTACATGCCAGTCCAGTTGCAATGGGAGCGGGTGGGGTCGGCACCATTGCCTGACGAGGTGCTGGCCCGGCAGGCGGAGGCGTTCTATCTGTCCCTGCTGGACGACACTGCAGGCCATCGGGCAGCGGATGCAGGACGCGACCAATGGAAGCCCGCCGGATTCGTCGACGAGATTTCGGTTCGTGAGGGTTTCCTGACCGTTCGCGGCTGGGCGATCGATGCCAAAGGATCATTGCCGCAGGGGATTTCGATCAGGCTGGGACGGCGCACGGTCGTACCCGAACGGATCGAACGGCAGCTGCGTCCCGACGTGCAGCGCCACATCGGCCTGCCGCACGCGCTGGTCGGTTACAAGGCGGTCATCGAGGCACCCGAGGTCCACGCGGCCTCCGACCTGGGGCGCAACTTCAAGGTATTCACCAGGGACGGAGGGGCATTCCAGCTGGCCGGCCAGGTCGAAACCATCTTCCGTAGCGACACCCACTAGCGCATGGTGAGCTCACAAACGCCAGTTCGTGGAATCATGCGGGCCGTCAGGCGCCTCGGGCAGAGGCTCGGCATCGCCGCTCCGCGTCCGGGGTTCGACACGATCGAGGCGTCCGGGATCTTCGACCGGGTCGACTATCTGAGGCGTTATCCGGATGTGGCGGCCTTGGGCGTGGATCCGCTCGTTCATTACCTCGAAGCGGGCGCGCTCGAGGGGCGGAATCCCTGCGACCTGTTCGACAGCGCCTACTACCTTGGCGAAAATCCGGACGTTGCGGCATCCGGCGTCAATCCCTTCGCGCACTTCTGCGAGTTCGGCTGGAAGGAATCCCGGCATCCGAGCAGGGACTTCGACGTCGACTGGTACCTGCAGACCCACCTGGCGCATGCGAAAGGCCAACTGAACCCGTTGGTCCATTACCTGACCGCAGGCCGCGCGATGGGGCTGGCGATCCGTCCCGTGAGCGATCCGGGCATCGAACTGGTCCGTGCGTCAGGAGTCTTCGACGAGGCGTACTACCTCGAGCGCTACCCCGATGTCGCGCAGACAGGGGTCGATCCGATCTCCCACTACTTCCGCCATGGCGCAAAGGAAGGCCGCGATCCATCGGCGATGTTCGATACGAACTACTACCTCGAGCACAACGAGGACGTCGCGAAAGCCGGGACCAACCCGCTGCTGCACTTCTGCCAGGCAGGATGGAAGGCGCTGCGCAATCCCAGCCGCGAATTCGATGTCTGGTGGTACTGGTCGACCCATCTCGATCCCGCGATCGAAGGCCCGAACCCGCTCGGGCATTACCAGACCGCCGGATGCGCCCTCGGCCTGGATACACGGCCCCCGGCCCGGGTCTCGCAACTCGCCGGCAGCGGCCACCGGCATCCCGGCGACAGGCCAGTGCGGAGGATATGCCTGTTCGCGGGGTACGACCGGGACGGCATCGTCGACGACTACGTCATCGCCTACGTGTCCGACCTGGCGCGGCATGCGGATGTCTATTACCTCGCCGACTGCCATATGCGCGACGGGGAACTTGGCAAGCTGTCGCCGCACGTTCGCGAAGCGTGGTCACAGCCACACGGAAAATACGATTTCGGCTCGTATTCGGAGCTCGTGCGCAGGGTTGGCTGGGAAACGATCTCGCAGTACGACGAACTGTTGCTGGTCAACGACAGCTGCTACCTGCTCAGGCCGCTGGACGCCGTGTTCGCGGCCATGGATACAAGGGCTTGCGACTGGTGGGGGCTGCAGGCCACGAAAGGCATCGCGGCGACCCGGACCACGCCGGATGACCGATCCAAGCTGCCGATTCCAATGACGGCCGTGCGTGGCGCGCTCCTGAATTCGTTCGAGCAGGATTACCAGTACGACTTCCATGTCGGGTCGTACTTCGTCGCTTGCAGGAAGCCGGTGATCGACGACCCGGGGTTCAGGAGGTTGCTGGGCTCCATCGCACGGCAGGACAGCAAGAAGAACCTGGTGTTGAAGTACGAAGTCGGCCTGACCAGATACCTCGTCGCGCGAGGCCACGCCTTCGATACCCTGGTCGGATCGCTGTACCCGTTCCATCCGCTCTTCACCAACTGGTACTTCTGCCTGTTGGATGAGGGTTTTCCGTTGCTCAAGCGCTATCTGCTGTCGGAAAACCACTACGGCATTCCCCATCTGCACGACTGGTCCGAGCGGATCCGGGAGCGCATCCCCGACGCGCCGATCGACGTCGTCCAGGCGAACCTGGAACGCGTCGTCGCTCCCGCACGCTTGCATGACAACTTGCATGTGGGTGGCGATCGGCCGGTCGACGATGCCGCGCCACCCACGGACATCCTCGACGACGAGCAGTTCCAGGCCGCCGACCGCTCCAGTCCGAAACACGCGGCCTGGTGGGCTTTCCCCGTGTGCGCCTTCACCGGCGTGTTCTCCGGGAACGAGCGCGCCGTGTTCGAGTGCGTGAAGGACGATCCGCTGATCCGCAAGATCATCCTGACCCGCGACAAGCCGGTCGAAGTCGATGGCGTCAATGTCGAGGTCCTGCCGCTCGAGAGTGCGTTGGGCCAGCACAGACTGATGCGGGCCGGCAACATCTTCATCAAGCACAGTCCCACGAGGAACCTGGTGTTCCCGGTGGCAAGCGATCTGCACAACATCATCAACCTCTGGCACGGAATTCCCTTCAAGAAGATCGGGTATGCATCGCTGGACGTGCAGGGACGGCTCGACAAGGTTGCAGCCGAGCATGCCCGGTGCCGAGCGGTCATCGGTTCATCCGGCATCGACGCCTTGGCAATGGCAGCCGCATTCCATCCACTGTCACTGGCCGATGTGTGGATCACGGGGTTGCCGCGAAACGATTTCATCCTCAGGCGCGTCGACCTGCTTCCGATGGACATGCAACGCCAGGTGGAATCGCTTGGCATTGCCCTGCGCGGGCGGCGCCTGGTCCTGTTCATGCCTACGTTCCGCAACGCCGATGACGATGCCGCCTATCACTTCGACGCGGAGGAGAAATCCTTCCTGAAGGATTGGCTTGCCCGGAACAATGCGGTGCTGGGGGTGCGCGAGCACATGGCGGCCGGCAGCAAGGCGTATGGGCAGCAGCTCGAAGATCTCGATTGCATTGATCTTTCGCAGGATGAATTTCCGGATGCCGAGATCCTGTACCGCGTTTCTTCGGCGCTCGTGACGGACTATTCGAGCTGCTTCATCGACTACATGCTCACCGGAAAGCCGGCGGTCAGCTTCGCGCATGACTACGAGCGATATCTGCTGGTCGAGCGCGGCGCGTTCTACGACCTGGAGTTCGTTTTCCCGGGTGAGGTCTGCAGGGACTTCCCGCAGCTACGTATTGCGCTCGAACGACTCTTCGATGCGAGGACGCCAGAAGAGATCGCACGTCTTGACTGGAAGAGGAAGCTGTTCTTCGATCACGTCGACGACAGGAATGCAGCGCGTGTCGTGGCGAAGACAAGGCAGCTGGCGGGACTCGGAGAGGTTGGCAAACCATTGCCATGGAATGCGGAGGGCAGATGAAAACAGTGATCACCTATGGGACTTTCGACATCCTCCATGCCGGGCACATCAACCTGCTGCGCCGTGCCCGCGCGCTTGGTGACCGGCTCGTGGTGGGGCTGTCGTCGGATCAGTTCAACCAGAGCAAGCACAAGTCTTCCCTCCTGACCTACGAGAACAGGCGTGCGGTACTGGAGTCGATTCGCTGGGTCGACGAGGTGTTTCCGGAGACAGGGTGGGACCAGAAGGTCGACGACATAAAGAGGTATGCAGCCGACATATTCGTGATGGGGCACGACTGGGAAGGCAAGTTCGACTTCCTGTCGGAGTATTGCCAGGTGTGCTACTTGCCGCGGACCGAGGACATCTCGACGACCGAGATCAAGCAGTCGCTCCTCGACGACGGGCTGCGCCGGAAATGACCACTGAATCGAGGCGCCGGCCCGTACCGGTTTCGTGCTTGCCGGCCCCATTCGCACAGGAGGGCGCCGCGCACGGTCGCCATGGTCGCTGGTCCATTGCGGAAGACGGAAGTGTCGGCCGGCCGGAGCGTTCCAATGAATGAAGGAAGCCTGTTGAGAGCGTTGGCCAAACGGATCATCCGGAGACTCCGCGGCATGACGCGGGCGCCCGGAGTCGAATCACCGGAGTATCTTGCGATTGAGCGATCGGGGCTGTTCGACGGCGCCGAGTACCTGCGGTTGCATCCGGATGTTGCGGCGAGTGGAATCGACCCGTTGGCCCACTACGTGCGCCACGGTGCCATGGAAGGCAGGGTGCCGGGCGGGATTTTCGACGCAAAGTACTATCTGGATACCTACCCGGACGTCGCACGTGCTGGCGTCAATCCACTGTTGCACTACGTGATCAACGGTTGGCGCGAGATGCGGAACCCGTCGAGCGAGTTCGACACGGGCTGGTACTGGCTCATGCACATGCGTTGCCGCACCGATGGGGCCACGCCGCTTTCCCATTACCTGCGATCGGCGCGGGACCCTGGAGTTTCCATCGCGCCTTCCACACCACTTTCCGCGGAAGACAGGAGAAGGATGCTGTTGGCGGCGCAAGAGGCGATCGGAAGCAGCGACCTGGGCATCGAAGACTACGCTTCACTGGCAAGGTACCTGGAACGCAGCGCGGTCTGGGACGGCGCGGAACTTGCCTACCGCAAGATCCTGAGTGCCGATCCGACCGTGCTCAAGAGCCACCTGGACGTCGTCCGCCTGCTCGGGATACAGGGCAAGCACTGGCAGAAGGTGGAAGTGCTGTCTGCGGCAAGGGAATGGCACGACCAGGATCCGACGTTGCATTTCCAGCTGGCGACGGCACTGGAGTCGATGAATCGCTACGCCGAGGCGGCGACGGCGTTCGCCTCGGCGGTTGAATTGAAGCCAGGCAACGAGGAGTGGCATTACCGTCTTGGTTTTGCACTTGAAAGGGCGGGCGAGAAGGCCCAGGCGATGCGGGCCTACAAGCGGGCGTGCGCGCTGGACGAGAAGCTCGACGCGAGGAAGTTCGGGATCGGCGTGTTCCACGAAAGGTCCGGGTTCTGGCGTGAAGCAGCCGAGGCCTATGGCGCGGCGCTGGCAACCAGGCAGACGGATGCGCAACTCCATTTCCGCCACGGGGTCGCCCTGGAGCGCTGTTTCGACTGGGAATTGGCCCTCGAGTCCCTGCGTAGAGCGGCTGCGCTCAGCCAGGACGAGGCGCGACCGCAGTGGCACTACCGGATCGGCTACATCCTGGAGCGTCTCGAGCGCTTCGAGGAGGCGGCGGACGCCTACGCGTGGGCGATCACCCAGTCGGACAAGCATGTCGCGTACTGGGATTTCCGCCGCGGATACGTGCTTTCGAAGGCGGGTCGCTACCAGGAGGCCACCGAGGCCTACCTGCGGATGTCGCAGGAGCCGGTCTGGGATATTGCCGCCGGGATGGGAGGGCTGGGCGGGGGCCATGCGGAACCGCTGGTTCGCCGTGGCGCAGAGTTGCTGGAGGCCGATCTCGAGCAGGATTTCCAGGACGCCGAGAAGCATTTCCGGCTTGGACTGGCCTTGCGGCGCCTCGGGGAGTGGGAGAAGGCAGTCACGGCTTTCTCCGATGCGATCGACCGCTCGGAGCTACACATGCCGAAGTACCATTACGCGCTTGGCCGGTCGTTGGTGCACCTGAAGAGGTTCGAACAGGCGTGCGAGGCATTCGCCGGCTACTACAGGTTGCGCCGCCCCCATGGTGTCAGGGTCGACGCGTACCGCAAGAACCCCGCGCTCTTCGCGGGCATGCAGTACTGCGAGTACATGGAAGCCCTGCCCATCAGGCAGAAGGTGATCGTGTACGACAGCTACAACGGCGGGTCGCCGAGTTGCAACCCGTATGCGATCTTCCTGCATCTTCTCGACGACCCCGGGTATGGCGATTGGCTGCACGTCTGGGCGGTCAAGGATCGCAGCCTGGTTCCCCGCAGGTACCTTCGGCACAGGAACGTGGTGTTCGCCGACAGGAACAGCGACCTGTACAGGCGTTACCTGGCCACGGCGAGCCACCTCATCAGCAATACCACTCTCCCGCCGTGGTTCATTCGCCGCCCCGGCCAGAAGTACATGAACACGTGGCACGGGACGCCACTCAAGACGCTGGGCCGCGACATGCGTGGCCGTTTCCTCGAGCACAAGACCTTCACGCGTAACCTGCTGCACGCCACGCATGTCATCAGCCCGAATCCGCACACGACGAACGTCATTGCCAAGCGGCACGAGATCGAGGGCATCTATCCCGGGATGATCGCCGAAACCGGCTACCCGAGAATCGACCTGACGATAGCACCGCCGGATGGCCGCCAGGACCAGATCAGGAAGAGACTCGGTATCGCGCCAGGCGCCAAGGTGGTCCTGTACGCGCCCACCTGGCGTGGCACGCATGGCGCCATCAGCTTCGATGTCGAAAAGCTGCAGGCCGACATGGCGGAGCTGGCAAAGCTCGATATCCATCTCCTGTTCCGCGGGCATGCGCTCATCGAGGGCATCGTTTCCGGCCTCTCGGAACACACGGTGGTTCCGGGCGACGTCGACACCAACGAGTTGCTGGGTATCGTCGACGTGCTCGTCACGGATTACTCGAGCATCTTCTTCGACTTCATTCCGACAGGACGCCCGATCGTCTTCTACGCCTACGACCTCGAGGAGTACGAGAGCGAACGTGG
>Ga0079224_100017114_pt1 | contig 10210 bp, 9 predicted proteins | sample Stecom2015_FD_80414 | JGI IMG/M metagenome (GOLD analysis project Ga0079224, IMG submission 80414) | Agricultural soil microbial communities from Utah to study Nitrogen management - Steer compost 2015 | ecosystem: Environmental > Terrestrial > Soil > Agricultural land | place: USA: Utah... | reverse complement strand
TCAAAGGTATCGGCTGAAGAAAGAAATGAAACAATAATCGCCTGCCCACGTTCAATAATCAGGATGTCGATGCCTTCGACCACAACCGGGATACTCTGCAAGAAAGGATTGGTGGGCGATGCCACAAATACATAGGTCATGGCGCTGGTGACAGTTTCATCCGGCAGGACGAAGGGTTCTTCAGAAATCACCTCATATTTCGCTAGTGTCTGCGCGCGCGCCAGTGTGAGCGCATCAAAGATGTTCCGGGAACTAGTTTGGGCGCTGATAGGGCGCACAGCCACCTGAATGGATGTGTTATAGCCGAGTGTGGTGGTATCCCTCACACGAAAGATAAAGTCATCACCGCCTTCTTCCAGCAACCAGTTTTGCGGATACTGCGCGGTGATGCCCGCCTGTGGATTGGTGTACTGCGTGGTGACATTCAGGGTGCTATCGCGCAGGTTCAGCCCGATCAGCAGCCCGATTCCCGCAAAGATGAGGGCAAGATAATGGCTCCAGCGCTGGCGAAAGGTCAGTTCGGTTGGGGCTGAGAGAATTTCAACCGTCATCGCACGCCCAGACTTTCCGCATCTTCAATCTTAATTTCGGCTTCCTGACGCTCGGCCACATTAAACAGGAAGGAAAAGACATTGCTGATGAGGAACAATAACCCGGCTGAAAACAAAAAGCCTAATAAAGGACTAGACGTACTTACCGGAGCCAGTGGCCTGATGCTGGTATTGGCGAACCCGGAAACCAGCGGAATGGCAATGCCCGTTACAAAAGCGGAAAGCCCTATTGTGGCAGCCAGAAGTGGCGGAAAAATATGGCGATTGAATGCAACTTCTGCTAGCCCGTAGCCGATTATGATGCCGCTGCACAACAGCGGTACGATCTGATCGAATATCTGCATTGCCGCGACAAAAGGCAGCGTCGATGTAGACAGAACAAACCGGAGGTTGAGGACAGTCGCATAACCTATCGCACTAGCCGCCCCGTAAGCCACGCCATCCAGCCGGATACGCATCTGGTTGGGCCAGACCGTAAAACGCATTGTCAGGTACAGTGTGACCGCCTGTACAAGGCCCACAGTGAATGCATAACCGATGATACGATTGAGCGCGCTTTCCAGCGGCAGCCACCGGCTCGGTTGAAAAACCTGGTCAATCAGCGGCACGCTGATCGCATTGGCAGCAAGTCCGCTGATGACCGCGACAGCCAAGAGATTGTGGCGTGGCTGTGGCACAGAGCGTTCGCGCCACCATGAGAAAATTAACCACAGCACAACAGGCAGCAGAGCCATAGCGAGATTGAGTGGGCGATAGAGCTGTGAGGGCAGGGTTACGAACCGCGTCAGCACATAGAGCGCAATCGCAATGGCAAAAAGCCCACCGGCTTCAAGAGCAATGCTCACCCATACTCGCCGATATGGATAAATTTCTTCTTCTTCGGTTGGCGGTGTAATGAACCGGGTGTTGTAACGTGACAAATTACCATACCTATTCAGCGCAGCGGTCGCTAATATTATAGGAGGATTGCTCATCAACCGGAAAGGGTCGGCAATGTCATCGCGCTGGCTGCCCACTTTGCTGCTATTGCTACTGTTCACCTGCCTGCCTGTCAGGTCACAGGGCAACAACCGTATCATCTATGGTTTGACTCTACAACCCAGCGGCTTTGACCCTCACATCAACCGCTCATCTGAACTCGGAATCCCACTGCGGCAGGTTTATGATACGCTCGTGTATCGCCATCCAGATACGAATGAAATTGTAGCCGGGCTGGCAACGGACTGGTCAATCTCTGAAGATGGTTTGGTATACACCTTTACCTTGCGGCAAGGCGTCGTCTTTCACGATGGGACGCCATTTAATGCACAGGCAGTTGGTACAAATCTGGATCGCATCACCTCACCACAAACCGCGTCACAGCTTGCTGCCTTCCTGCTTGGGCCATACGCGGGGTATGAAGTAATCGACGATTATACGATACGCATCCTGCTCTCGTCACCCTACAGTCCCTTATTAGACTCGCTGGCGCAGGTTTATCTGGGTATCGCCAGCCCAACCGCGCTGAGCCAGTATTCAGAAAATCGTTACCAGTTTCATCAGGTCGGCACAGGGCCGTTCCAGTTTGTTGAGTTGGTTCCGGGAGACCGGCTGGTCATCGAACGTAATCCCGATTACAACTGGGGGCCAGTCTTCTACAATCCACCAACCGAACAGTCTATCGACCAGATTGAATTCCGTTTCTTCACTGCTCCGCCAACACGGTCGCTTGCTCTGGAAAGCGATCAGGCTCAGATAATGGGCGAACTGCTGCCGACAGATGCGCGTGCGCTCACTGGCAACAGTACGATTCAGCTTGTGCCGCAAAGCGTGCCCGGACAGCCGCTTCAGTTTTTGATGAATACAAATCGCTTTCCTACCGGCAGCAGGGGGGTGCGGCAGGCTTTAATTTTTGGCGCGAATCGGAATGCGATTGTTGATGCGGTCTATCAGCAGTTTTCACCTGTGGCATGGGGGCCGCTTGCTGCAAACACGCTGTACTACGATCGCAGCGTTCAGGGACTGTATGCGCATGATATTGGGCAGGCGCAGGCTCTGCTGACTGCGGCTGGCTATAGCGACAGCGACAACGACGGCTATCTGGATATTGGCGGTGTGACTGCGACGGTGGATGTGATTGTGCCGCCCTGGGGGTTGGCCCCGCAGGTTGCAGAACTGCTGCAAGACCAGTGGCGAACAATTGGCATTCGGGCCACGCTTAAGCCTGTACCAACCATCGGAAGCCTGCTCGATGCCGTCGCAAGCGGGGAATACAATCTGGTGGCGTTTAATACGTATGGACTAGACCCGGTATTGCTGAATGATTTTTATCTGAGCGATGGCGCAAATAACTATACCGGCTTTGTCGATGATGAACTGGATGATGTGCTGCGAGAAGCCACTCGCCAGACAGACCCAGCCGTTCGGGCCGCATTATATGCACGGGCACAGCAGATTATTATGAACGAAGCGCTGGTATTGCCGATCCGCGATCAGGTGAATTTGAATGCCAGCAGCGCGGTGCTTACCAATCTGCAATTCGATCCTTATGGCTGGTTCCCGCTGCTGAATAATGTGGTACTCGCAGCGGCATGACCGCGCGGCTCTTGTGGCGGATCGCATCTGCGCTGCTGGTGATATGGGCGGCGGCGACACTGGCCTTCTTCGCGCTGGCTATCCTGCCCGGTGATGCGATCACCAACCAACTAAGCCAAAGCGGTGCGGATGCCGACATCATCGCCGAACGTCGAGAAGCATTCGGCATGAATGATCCAATCGAAGTACGTTATCTGCGCTTTCTGCTCAATGCAGCAAAGGGCGATCTGGGTACATCTATGTTGAGTGGCGAGCCTGTGAGCGAAGCCATTCTACGCAGTGTCCCGCCAACATTCACTCTGGCAGCGAGCGCGCTGTTGTTTGCCAGCGCAGCAGGCATCCTGACAGGTATAGCCGCAGCGCTGCGACTGCCGCTTATTTCGCTCATATCCAGCGGCCTGATTAGCCTTGTTCTAAGTACACCGATTTACTGGACGGGAACGCTGGCGATTTATGCGCTCACCGTTCTGTTGGGGCTGCCTGCAAGCCAATGGAATCAGGCGCTTCCAGTCATCGTACTCGGATTTCACACGGCAGGGGCAATAGGACGGGTCACGCAGGGCAGCATTCGGGATGTACTGCAAGCGGATTATGTGCGTACTGCCCGCGCGAAAGGGTTGAGAGAGAGGCGCATCATCGGCGTTCATGTGCTGCGTGCAGCGCTGCCACCTGTGATAAGCGTGATTGCATTGCAAGCAGGCTTCCTATTGAGCGGCGCAGTCATCACTGAAACATTGTTTGTGCGGCCCGGAATTGGTCGCCTGCTGCTCGACGCAGTGGTTCAGCAGGATTATCCAATTGTACTGGGTGTGGTGATGTTATCAGCGGTGATCTATGTCCTCACTGGCTTAGCCGCTGAGGTCGCCCTGCGTTTTGTTGATCCACGAGTAGTACTCTGATGCAGCGTCCCGTGTCGGTGAGCATTTTGCTGATTGTTGTGGCCCTCGTCCTTGTTGGGCCGCATATTGTGTTAACTGACCCCATGCTCACAGACTCCGCCGCACAATTGCAGCCTCCCAATCAGCAGCATCTGCTTGGTACAGACTTGCTCGGACGTGATGTACTCAGCCGTGTGCTGCATGGCGGGCGACTGACGCTTCTGATCGCGGGATTATCGGCACTGCTGGCTATTGGAATTGGTGTGCCAGTGGGTGGAATAGCTGGCATGTGGTCTGACCGCATCGGTGCGGTACTGATGATCATGGTGAACGCTCTGCTGGCAATTCCCAGTCTGGTGATCGCGCTCGTGGTCGTTACATTAATTGGTCGTGGCAGTCTGCCGCTAGTGGTAGCGCTGGGTATTGCGCAAATCGCCCCAGTGGCAGTTATGACGCGCACCGCGATTCTGACTGTTCGATCTGAAACGTATGTTGATGCCGCGAAGTCGTTGGGTGCGACATCACTGCAAATTTTGTGGCATCACATTCTGCCTAATATTCGCCCGACAGTATTGGCTTATGGTGGGGTAGTATTCAGCTATACGCTGCTTAACGGCGCCGCATTGAGTTTTCTGGGCGTTGGTAACGATCTGGGAACACCCGATTGGGGTGTGATGCTGGCAGAGGGCAGAGCAGCTTTCCGCACCGCACCCTGGATAGGGATTGCTCCGGGTGTGGCGATTACGCTGCTGGTATGGGTCGTGAATGATCTGACTGATCGAGCAGGCACACGCCGTTAGACGTGGCGGATGGCTGTACCAAATGGAATAGGCTGGTCAGTACTCAGAGCGCGCCGCAGCAAATCGGGCTGCTTGCCATCGAGAATATGCACCGTAATTTCTGGAAGCGCTTGTACCAACTTGAGCATATCCTGCACTTTGGCGCTCATCCCGCCAGTGACATCGACCCCTGCTGCGCCAGCAATAAACGGCGCAAGTGCCGGATAGCTAGCAGGTGTGATTTCAGGAATGACCTGCCCTCTATCATCGTACACGCCCTCCACTTCGCCTAGCAGCAGGATGCGCTTCACAGGCAGGTGATGGACGAGGTGGGTAAACAGCTTTTCGGTAGAGATGATTGTGCCGCCGCGAACAGTGTCCAGCGCCACATCACCATAAATCAACGGTATGAGATCATGCTCAAGTGCCTGTTCCAGTGTATGAAGGGCCATGCCTTTTATGACACCATCTTCGCAAATGGCCGAAGCTGACGGCTGGATGCGCCAAATGGATAATCCGGCTGCGGCTAACACATTAGCGACCCGGTAATTCAGATCAGCGGCGACAGTGGCAACATGGGCAAAGCCGCGCCACTGGTCGGCGGAATGAACGCCTGCTGTCGTGTTATAACGTTTGGCGGCGAAGTGTCCAAAAGCCCCGCTGCCATGACCGATCACCAGTTTGAGATCGGGATTACCATCCAGCGCGGCGCGAATTTCACTTGCCAGCCGTTCAACGCTGGCCTGATGAAAACTCATTTCCTTGTGTTTATCGGTGATGAGCGACCCGCCAAGCTTGACAAAGACCAGCACAGCACCTACCTCACGCCGTCACGGTAGTATGATAGATACGCGCTGCGCCTGCCGCCAGCAAAGCCTGACCGACATACTCTGCCGTATCTGCTGCTACCAATGCGATCATGTTGCCGCCACGCCCACCGCCGGAAAGCTTAGCGCCAAGCGCACCCGCATTCATGGCAGCATCCACCAGTGCGTCGAGTTCGGGCGATGAAACGGTTAATTCGCTCAGCAGCAGGTGATTTTGCAGCATGAGTGGGCCAAGCGCATCAGGATTGCCATATTCAATAATCTGGCGTGCCTGCTCAACAATTTGTCCGATACTGTTCAGAACAGGCTGAATTTTGGCTGGGTTTGCCTCATAAAGTTTGCGCACATCACCCACAGAGATTCGCGTGGGGGCACTTTTTCCTGTGTCGGCAGCGACAAGCTGGAATGACTGGCCGATTTTGAGACGCTGGATAGCCTGGTCACGCACAAAGTAAATGGGCTGCTCATAAACGACAACCGTATTATCAATGCCGCTCGGTGTGCCATGATGCAGCTTTTCGATCTCATAGACAATCTGGTTTAAGGCATCGTCGGACAAAGGGTGGTTAACCACAGCGCTCAACACGCGGCCAAGCACGGAAGCAATTGCAGCGCCGCTGCCCAAACCGCTTGCAACAGGAATGGTTGATCGCAGACTAATCGGCACGTCCGGCGGTGACGCACCAAGCTGCTTAAGAATCAGGCGAGACATTTCAGCCAGCACGTTGCCCGCATCTTCAACCCGTATGGTTTTCTGTAAATCCCCGGCTACAATCAGCAGACCTTGACCGGGCGGATTATTTTTATGGACTTCCGCTGATGCACGCAGAGCGGAAAATGGGACAGCTATGGCAGGATGACCATAGACAACGGCATGTTCACCAAACAGAATGATTTTAGCAGGCGCACTGAATGTGGTCATTTGGGCTACAGCGCATTAGGCAGGTACAAAATTCCGACAAAGGTGAGACCCCACAGTAAGATCGACGCCAGCAGGGGGCGATCCTGCAACAGCAGTTCATCGGGCGCGCTGCCCTCATTGCGCACGTAAATGAGATACATATACCGGAACAGGCCGTACAGGACAAAAGGTATTGTAATCAGCGCCAGATCGGTGTTGGCAACTTTGATCGTATCCGCTTCTACTGTATAGAGCAGATAAGCAACAAATGTGCCGGTCATCACGAGTCGCAGCATCTCATCCAGCAGTGGTAGATTATATTCCTTGTAGGTCACACGGACATTCTGCGCATTCTCCGCCAGCAGCAGCAACTCCTGACGACGTTTGCCAATCGCCAGAAACAATGCCAGCAGACCCGTGCAGGCATACAGCCAGGGGGAAAAATTCTCGACCTGTACGACGACTACGCCCGCCGCAACCCGCAGGACGAACCCAGCAGTGATCGCCATAATGTCGATAATGACAATATTCTTCAGCCAGAACGAATAAAGCACATGTATGACAAAATAGATAATGAGCACAATCGCAAACTGCGGGCTTATGAACAGGGCAGCGGCAGCAAGCGATACCGCTGGAATAGCAACAGCAGCAATCATCGCCACCTGTTTTGGCAATTGCCCTGAGGGCAGGGGGCGATTTTTCTTACGGGGGTGCTGCCTGTCAGCTTCAATATCCACAAGATCATTGATGATGTAAATAGTGCTGGCAACCAGACACAATAGAATAAATGCCAGCGTTACACGCAGAAAAGAGTTAAGTACAAGCAGTTGACCATCAAAAACCAGACCCGCATAGATAATGACATTTTTTGTCCACTGGCGGGGACGCATTGTTCGGATAAGGCCAATAAGTGCTCGCAATTTATGCTCCGGTTTTATTGAGATACGCGCATTCATTATAGCGCTGACGCGCAGGCGCGAATATTGATGTGTTGTATTTGTCTTAGAATTCTACACTGAGCGTAAGTTTGCCTCGAACTGAGCTATCTGTAGCTATGCCGCAGATGTGAAGAAACTATGAGGATAAAGGCTGGCAGTCTTGCCTGTGCTGGAAATGCGCCAGTATAATTCGATAACAGCAATTATGAGTAAGGGTGCATACTGATGTTGGACTTTCTGGTTGGGAACGATGCCTTATCGGCCATTGTTGCATTTGCGTTTGTGTTGATCCCGGCCATTTTTATCCATGAAATGGGGCATTTTCTGGCGGCCAAAGCCGTCGGGATTACCATTCTGGAATTTGGCATTGGTTTCCCGCCACGCATGATGACATTGTTCACGAGAGGCGAAACCGAATACACGCTGAACTGGCTGCCGATTGGCGGGTTTGTGAGGCCGTTGGGCGAGGATTTTGTTCGCCCGATTCCTCAGGAAGAAGCCGCTCGTGATCGTAAGCAGTTGGAAGAGCGTCTTTACGGTAAAGAAGATTTGCCAGATTTTCTTTCCGGTGAGCGTGAACGCCTTCATGCGAAGGGTATCCGTAAGATCACGTCGGTGAACGAAGCCAAACCGCTGGCACGCATTCTGTTTCTGATAGGCGGCTCGACCGCGAATTTGCTTACTGCGGTTATCCTGTTCACGATCATTGGGCTTTCGGGCCTGCCTACGCTGGTTGGCGGCAGTGCCGGTGTCATTTCACTTGATGAAAACTCCGCCTTGTATGAAGCAGGACTGCGCGAAGGTGATCTGATCGAAACTGTGAACGGCGAGTATTTCGATAACACCACCCAGCTCATCGAGATGTTGAATGCTTCTGCGGGCGAACCTGTCAACCTGACTGTTGAGCGTAATGGCACCACAATCGAGCTGACTTACACACCCACCGTAGGCGAAGCAACCAGAAACTATGTATTTGTGTCTGGTGTGAACAGCGATTCGCCAGCGCAAGCGGCGGGCATTCAGGCCGATGATCTGATTGTCGGCTTTAATGGGGAGCCACTGGCGGATTTTGAAGATCTGCCTGCACGAACCCAAGAACATCTGGGAGAAGAAATCTCGCTGACCCTGCTGCGTGACGGCGAAACGATTGAGGTTCAACTGACACCGCGCGTAAACCCGCCGGAAGGGCAAGGTTCGATTGGTATTGGCATCGTGCCTGCTTATAACAATGCGGCCAACGGCCTGATACTGGTCGAAGGAGGGCTGCAGCAGGCGCTCGTCCCACTGACATTGGGTGAATCTATCCAGTTCAGTTTCAATCAGGTCAGATCATTCTTCGAAACGATGGTTCGGCTGCCCGGTCAATTGATCGCTGGCGAACTGAGTTCAGAAGAAGCCCGTGTCATGAGTCCGCTGGCGATCAGCCAGTTTGGTGGCATGTTCTTGCAGCAGAGTATCGAGCAGGATCGGCCAGTGGTCATCCTGAATTACATTGCGATCATCAGCATCGCGCTCGGTATCACCAATCTGCTGCCGCTGCCCGCGCTGGATGGTGGACGGGTCGTGTTTGTACTGCTGGAAATTGTGCGGGGCCGGCCCATCGCGCCAGAGCGTGAAAGTGTGGTGCATTTAATCGGCATGGCGCTGCTCCTGTCACTGATGGCGTTCGCGTTCCTGAACGATATTCTGAACCCGGTGACGAATTTAATCCCGTAAACGGAGGGAAGTGTGTCAGACTATTTTGATCTGATGGATGATGATGAAGATGTGGGCGGACTGCGTGAGCAGCCCGATCTCGAAACCACACTTATGGCGTTGGAATCCAACACCGAAGGAACCGCTAACGCGACGGTATTTTATGGCCTGTCGAATCTGACAGAGAGTGATATGCCTCGTGTACGCGAGGTCTGGTATGGGCTGCCGCTGGAATACCGGCAGAAGCTTTTGCACCAGCTTGTTGATGTCAGTGAGACAAACTTCGAGCTGGATTATCGCTCGCTGGCATTTATGGCCCTTGCAGACGAGGATGCCGAATCCCGTGCAACGGCCATTGAACTGCTTTGGGAAGATGAATCCCTCGAGCTGATGGATCGTCTGATCGAGATGGCTCAGTGGGATGAGGCCGTACAGGTGCGCGCAGGTTCTGCATCCGCACTGGGCCGGTTTATCCTGTTGGGTGAGTTAGGGGATTTACCGGAGCAGGAAACAGTACGCGCTCAGGATGTGGTGGTCAGTCTGCTCACGGATGCAGATGAAGATGTTGAGGTGCGACGCCGGGCACTGGAAGCAATTGCCAACTGCGGTCATGAAATTGTAACCGAGGCGATTGAGGAAGCCTTTGACAGCGATGACCCACGTATGCAGGCCAGCGCGGTATTTGCGATGGGCAGAACGTGTGACAACCGCTGGAACAAATTTGTCCTGCGCGAGATTTCTAACCCTGACCCCGCGGTTCGTTATGAGGCTGCGCGTGCCAGTGGTGAGCTTGAAATTGAGGAGGCGGTACCGCATCTGGCACGACTGGCACAGGGGCGAGATCGTGAAATCAAGGAAGTGGCGATCTGGTCGCTTGGTGAGATCGGTGGTAGTTATGCGCTGCGTGTGTTAGGTTCGCTGGCGGACGAGGCCGAGAAAAACGACGACGAGGACTTGCTGGAAGCAATTGATGAAGCAATTGGCAACGCCAGCCTCGCCGGACGTGATATGGATTTCGACCTCGACGACTGATAACAAATTTCTCCAACTGCAAAACAAAAGCCCGG
>Ga0079224_100017113_pt1 | contig 10211 bp, 6 predicted proteins | sample Stecom2015_FD_80414 | JGI IMG/M metagenome (GOLD analysis project Ga0079224, IMG submission 80414) | Agricultural soil microbial communities from Utah to study Nitrogen management - Steer compost 2015 | ecosystem: Environmental > Terrestrial > Soil > Agricultural land | place: USA: Utah... | reverse complement strand
CGGGCAACTCAGGCAGCGGACCCCGGGCCGCTGCCTGCGAGGCGACCGTTTGTTTCTTCCTGGGCATATCCATGTCCTTGATTCCTCATGGTATGCCTCACACACAAAAATCCGGACAGGTCCCTGGGCATCGACATGGCGGCGGGCGACGTCGATCGCGAGGTCTCGTAGCGCGCAAACGGCTCGCGAGCCGCGGCTCGACACGTCGCGCGGCGCCCGCCGCTCGGCGCCGTCCGGCGCCGCCCGCCCCGGCGGCGCTCGTGCAGGCAACTTGCGCGGGGCGCGGGCTCGCCTTGCCTCGGCTCCACTCGTCGCGCCTGCCGACCAGAGCTGAGCGTCAAACGCCCGACAAACGGGACATTCGACGCGCGCCAGAGCCGGCGCACGCCGAATGTCTCGGTAACCGGGCACTTTGCCAATCGCCACGCCTTGCACGAGGCAAAAGTCCCGCAATGCGGGACTTTCAGCCTGCCTCCGCCCGCGCCGCCTCGTCGGTCGCGCTGTCCGGTCCGCAGCGCGGCGCCGCCCCTGGGCGATGCGCTTCCTCCTCCCCCCGGCGGCCCGCTTACCCGCGCCCTCCGCCGCCCGTCCCCGGCCCAGCTGCCGCGCCATCCGCCGCGCCATCCGCCGCGTCACCCGCCGCGTCACCCGCCGGGCCTTCCCGCAACGCCCGCCACACCTTCTCCTCCACCAACGGCATCTGCAGCGCCAGTGCCCTCTCTCCGGCGCCCGCACGCCACAGCGCGTCGACCACGGCGTTGACGACGCACGGCGTCGCCCCGATCGTCCCGAGCTCGCCGACGCCCTTCACGCCGAGCGGATTGGTCCGGCACGGGATCGACGGATCCATCTCCATGCGGAACGGCGGTGCGGCGACTGCACGCGGGATCGCGTAGTCGAGGAAGCTCGCCGACAGCAGCTGCCCGCTCTCTTCGTCGTAGGCGACGTGCTCGAGCAGCGCCTGGCCGATGCCCTGCATCGCGCCGCCCTCGAGTTGGCCGCGCACGATGACGGGGTTGACGATGCGGCCGACGTCGTTCATCGAGGCGTAGGCGACGACGTCGACCGCGCCGGTGTCGGGGTCGACCTCGACTTCGCAGACGTGGCACCCGTTGGGCCAGCTGGGCGCGTCGACGGCGGTGGTGGAGTCGAGCGAGATGCGCCGTTCGGGGACGCGGCCGGCGAGCTCGAACAGCCCGATGCTGCGGTCGGTGCCGACGATGCGGAACGCGCCGTCGACGTACTCGAGGTCGTCGGCGCGCGTCTCGAAGTAATCGGCGGCGAGCGTTTGTGCCTTCTGCACCGTCTGCCGCGATGCCACCTGCACCGCGGAGCCGCCGGTGAACAGCGAGCGCGAGCCTGCGCTGCCGAACCCCGTCGCGCGGTCGGTGTCGCCCTGCACGATCCGGATGCGATCGATCGGCACCTGGAAGACGTCGACCGCCAGCTGCGCGTACGAGGTGGCGATGCCCTGGCCCATCGCCTGCGTGGCCGATGCGATCTCGATGATGCCGTCCGGAGTGACGTCGACGGTGACGCGTTCCTCGAGCGCGTTGCCGCCCGTCCATTCGAGGAAGGTGACGAGGCCGCGTCCGCGCAGCCGGCCGTGCGCCTTCGAGGCGGCCAGGCGCGCCTCGAAGCCGTTCCAGTCGGCGAGCGCGAGTGCCTGGTCGAGCATCGATTCGAAGTTCCCGCTGTCGTAGGTCTGTCCCATCGGGTTGCGGTACGGCATCTGCTGCGGCCGGATCAGGTTGCGCCGGCGCAGCTCGACCGGGTCGATCGACAGGCGGCGTGCGGCGGTGTCGATCAGGCGCTCGATCAGGTAGATCGCCTCGGGCCGTCCGGCGCCCCGGTAGGCACCGGTCGGCGTCGTGTTCGTGAGCACCGCGCGGAACGCGAAGTCGATCGTCGGGATGTCGTAGACGCTGGTTTGCACCCACGGACCGACGAGCAGCTGGATGGCCACTCCGGTGGGCGTCGCGTAGGCACCGACGTTGGCGTCGGAGTGCACGCGCAGCGCGAGGATGCGCCCCTGCGCGTCGAGCGCGAGCGCCGCGCGGCTGCGCACGTCGCGTCCGTGCGTGGCGCCGAGAAACTCGTCGCTGCGGTCGGCACGCCATTTCATCGGCCGCTGCAGCTGCTGCGCGCACCAGGCGACGACCGCGTCTTCCGGGTACAGGCCGGTCTTCATGCCGAAGCCGCCGCCGACGTCGCCGGCGAGCACGCGGATGCTCTCGGGCGTGCGTCCGAGCAGCGCGGCGAGCGTGTCGCGCGCGCCGGCCGGCATCTGCGTGCTCATGCGCAGCGTCAGCCGACCGCTGTCGCGATCCGGCACGGCGAGCACCGCGCGCGGTTCGAGCGGCGAAGGCGCCAGGCGCTGGTTGACGATCTCCTGCGCGACGACGTGCGCGGCCGATGCGAAGGCGGCGTCCGCCGCGGTGCGGTCGCCGTAGCGGGTCGCCGCGGCGACGTTGCCCGGCGCACCGTCGAAGACGAGCGGCGCGTCGGGGGCCAGTGCCTGCAGCGAGTCGACGACGGCCGGCAGCGGTTCGTAGTCGACGAGGATCGCGTCGCGGGCCTCCTGTGCGATCGCGGCGCTCTCGGCGACGATCGCCGCGACGGCTTCGCCGACGAAGCGCACGCGTTCGACCGCCAGCGCGTGCCTGGGCGCCGAAGCGGCGGGCGAGCCGTCCTCGCGCGTGAAGGGCGGGCCGGGGAATGCGGTGACGCCTGCGGCGACGAGGTCCTCGCCGAGGAAGACGGCGATGACGCCCGGCATGCCGCGCGCCGCTTCGGCGTCGACCGAGACGATGCGGGCATGCGCATGCGGCGAGCGCAGCAGGCAGACCCAGGCCTGGCCCGGTGCGTCGAAGTCGTCGACGAAAGTGCCGGTGCCGGTCACCAGCGTGTGGTCTTCGAGGCGGCGCACCGCCTGACCGCTTCCGAAGCGGCCGTAGCTGGACGAAGTCACGTCCGATGCCTCCGTGCGTGCGCAGAAGATGGTTCCGGATCCTACTGCATGGCCGTCGCGGCCGACCGGTTGCGCGCGGTCTCGAATCGGACGACGATTTCGCTTTCCCGAAACTCATCGGACGAGCCGACATGCGCCCGACCGTTGCAGGCTTCGCCGCGGCCTGTGCCGTCCTCGTGCTTTCGAGCGCCGGCAGTGCGGCCGCTTTCGAGCTGACCAGCTCCGACCTGAAACCGAACGCGACGATCGACGAGAAGCACGTCTACAACGGTTTCGGCTGCACCGGCGACAACCTGTCGCCGGCGCTCTCGTGGAAGAACCCGCCGAAGGGCACGAAGAGCTATGCGGTGCTGGTGCACGATCCCGATGCGCCGACCGGCGGCGCCGGATGGTGGCATTGGGTCGTCTACAACTTGCCGGCGGAAACGGCGTCGCTCCCGCAGGGCGCGGGTGCGGTCGACGGCAAGAACCTGCCCGAAGGCGCCGCGCAGCAGCCCACCGATTTCGGCGTGCCGGGCTGGGGCGGGCCGTGTCCGCCGGCGGGCGACAAGCCGCATCGCTACGTCTTCACCGTCTACGCGCTGAAGGTCGACAAGCTCGAGGTGCCGATCGGCGCGACCGCGTCGCTCGTCGGCTTCATGGTCAACGCCAATGCGCTCGGCAAGGCGACGCTCACGGCGAGATACGGCCGCAAGGACGAGGCCGCCGCCGCCTCGAAGAAGCCGTAGTCACGCGGCCGTTCGCCGGGAGCGCGCGCACGGCCGATCCGCAACTTTTCCGGGCAATTTTTTCGGCGCATCTCTGTCGGATTGCGCCGCGCCTCGCCGGCTGCGAAGGGCGCATGGCCGCGTTTCGCGCGCAGCGGCCGGGCACGCCGTTTGACGAAGGCTTCGCTTCGCCGTCCGGCGCCGCACCGCGGAGCGTCTCCGCGTCGGCGCCGCCCCGTTCCACGCGCGTCCATACGGCATGCCGACGAGCACCGAGGCGCCCGCCTTCGGGCGCAACAACCTGATCATCGACACGCTGTGGATCGTGTTGCGCCGTCATCGGCGCGCCGCGCTGCTCGCCGCGCTGTTCCTGGTCCTCGCGAAGGTGGCGAGCGTCGGCGTTCCGCTGGTGCTCAAGCGCATCGTCGATGCGTTCACGATCGCCGAGAGCGCGCGCCATGCGGCGCTCGCCGGCCAGCCGCCCGCGATCGCGCCGCTGGTCGCCGTGCCGGTGTTCCTGCTGATCGGCTACAGCCTGCTGCGCTTCGCGAGCACGCTGTTCGTCGAGCTGCGGGACATGAGCTTCGTCCGGGTGACGCTCGATTCGATCGCAGGAACCGCCGAGCGTGCGCTGCTGCACCTGCTGCGGGTCGGCCCGCGCTTCCACGCGACTCGCAATTCGGGTTCGCTGATGCACGACGTGAACCGGGGCACGGCCGCGGTGGGCTTCCTGCTCGGGGCCGCGCTGTTCACGCTGCTGCCCACGCTGGTGGAGATCGGCGGCGTGCTCGTGGTGATGATCGCCGGTTACAGCCTGTGGTTCACCGCGATCATCCTCGCCACCTTCGGTATCTACGCGTTCTACACGTTCGTGATGACGAAGCGGCGCGTGGAGTTCGAGCACCGGGTGAATGCGACCGGCGCGCGTGCCGAGGGACGCCTGCTCGACAGCCTGCTGAACTACGAGGCGGTCAAGGTGAACGTGCGCGAGCGTCACGAGGCGCGCCGCTACGCCGAGCTGATGCGCGACTGGACCGAGCTCAGCGTGCAGAGCCAGTACGCGCTGTCGCGCCTGCATCTGGGGCAGGGCGCGATCATCGCGGCAGGCGTCGGAGCCATCATGCTGCTCGCCGGCGAGTACACGATGCGCGGCACGATGACGGTCGGCGACCTCGTCCTCGTCAACGCCTACGTGCTGCAGATCTGCATGCCGCTGAACGCGCTCGGCTTCCTGTTCCGGGAGACGCGCGACGCGATGGTCGACATCGACCGCCTCGCGGCGCTGCTGCGCCATCCGGTGGAGTCCGACGAGGATCCGCCGCACCGGACGCTGCTCGAGGGCCATCGGCCGCGCATCGTCTTCGAGGACGTCGAGTTCGGCTACGAGCCCGGCCGGCCCATCCTGCAGGGGGTGAGCTTCACGATCGAGCCGGGACGGACGACCGCCGTCGTCGGCGGCAGCGGCTCCGGGAAGTCGACGCTCGCGCGGCTTCTGCTGCGCATGTTCGAGCCGGACGCCGGGCGCATCGAGATCGACGGGACCGACATCCGCCGGATCGGGCTGCCGAGCCTGCGCGCGTCGATCGGCGTCGTTCCGCAGGACACGATCCTCTTCAACGACACGATCGCCTACAACATCGCCTACGGACGGCCCGATGCGTCGCAGCTCGAGGTGATCGAGGCGGCGAAGGCGGCGCAGCTGCACGAGCTGATCGTGTCGCTGCCGCAGCAGTACGAGACGATGGTGGGCGAGCGCGGACTGATGCTCTCGGGCGGCGAGCGGCAGCGCGTGGCGATCGCGCGCGCGCTGCTGAAGGATCCGCCGATCCTCGTCTTCGACGAGGCGACCTCGGCGCTCGACACGCGCGCCGAGCGCGCGATCCAGCGCGAGATCGACCGGATCGCCAAGGACCGCACGACGCTGATCATCGCGCACCGGTTGTCGACGATCGTCGATGCCGACGAGATCATCGTGCTCGATCGCGGACGCATCGTGGAGCGCGGACGACACGGCGAGCTGCTGGCGCGTCGCGGCCTGTATGCGCAGTTGTGGAACCTGCAGCAGCAGCAACTCGATCTCGAGCGCACCGAGCGGCGGCTGGCACGCCAGCCCGTGAACGTCGCCGTCGTGCTCGCCAGCGTGCTCGACGGTGCGCGCAGCCTGGTCGAGGAGCGCTCGATCCAGATCTTCACCGACATCGAGCTCGAGCAGGCGCGCATCACCGGCGACCCGAGCGTGCTCTCGCAGGCGCTGTGGGACCTCACGATGCACGCGCTGAACGCGACGCCCGACGGCGGGCGCATCGAATGGGCGCTGACGCGAAGCGAGGGCTGGGCGCGGCTCGTGCTCACCGACGGGATGCGCTCGTCGGGCGAGCTGCGCGCGCCGGCGCCCGACGGCGTGATGTCGGCCGATCCGTTGCAGCTGCGCTCGGTGTTCGAGCGGCACGGCGGACGTTTCACGATCGAGCCGCCCGGTCCGACCTACGGCACCCGCTACGTCGTCGAGCTTCCGCTGCGCACGCTGGAGCCCGTCCGTGCGCTCCCGGCGGCGGACGATCCGGGGCCGGCGCAGTCCCGGCTCGAGGGGGCGCGAATCCTCGTCGTCGACGATCTCGCCGACGCGCGCGAGACGCTGCAGCTCGCGCTCGAGCACGAAGGCGCGCAGGTCCTCGCCTTCGCGCGCGGCGCCGATGCACTCGGCTGGCTGTCGACGCTGTCGCCGGCGCATTGGCCCGATCTCCTCGTCTGCGACATCGCGCTCGCCGACGAGGACGGGCATGACGTGGTGCGCCGTCTGCGCCAGATGGAAGCGCGCTTCGGCATCGAGCTCGATCGCCGCATGCCGGCGATCGCGCTCACCGGGATGGCGCGCTCCGAAGACCGGCTGCGCGCGCTGATGGCCGGTTTCCAGGTCCACCTGGCCAAGCCCGTTCAGGTCCACGAGTTCGTCGCGACAATCCGGCGGCTGGTTCCGCGATTGCGGGGCGCGCGGACGCCGACCGCCGAGGAGCCGCGCGCGCACGAAGAGTCCGAGGCCGAATCGACCCAACCTCCAGGAGATCCGCGATGACGAGCTCGTCCACCCCGGCCGTCCTGCGCAGCGAGCTCGGCGTGCGCGGCAGCTGGTACGCCGATCGCGCCTGCGCGCAGCGCGCCGTCGAGATGGCGCTGCCCGCGATCGAGGCCGCGCTCGGGCGGCCCGAAGTGAGCGGAACCGGTTTCCTTTCGATCGTCATCGTCGATCCGGCGCTCGCACCGGGGGATTGCACCTTCGAGGAGGCGATCCTCGCCGAGCACGACATCGGCGAACGCGCGCAGTGGGATGCCGACTACAACGCGTTCGCACGCGCGAAGGCGCGGCAGGCCTGGCGGCACGCGACCGACACGCACCGGCTGCTCGCGCTGCAGCCGCATCGGCTGCGCGTCGGCGACGTCGCCGTCTGGGGCGGTGTCTACCTCGACGGCATCGTCGTCGGTGTGAGTGGTGCGCATCCCTGGTACGACGAGGCCTTCGCGACGATGGTGGCCGCCTCGCTGCGCGCGCTCGCGAAATCCGTTCACGCAGCGCAGCAACGGCCGTTCGTGGGACCCGAGCCGGTTCACCGGGACGATGGGGACGCCTTCGCTTCCTGACGGCCGGAGAAGCGCTGCACCGCAGTAGGAATTGCAGCGACGGAAGAAGTTGCCGCGCGCGAGGTCCGCTTCTCCGTAAAGCGCGCGCGCGCCGCCACCGATCCTGCGCTTCCCGCCCCGGGCACGCTCCCTGCTCTGGACGAAAGCGACAGGCTCTCCGCTCCGGGATCCTGTCCCGGAGAAAGAGTCAATGCGAACCATCGCGATTGTCAGCGAGCATGCGTCCCCGCTCGGAATCGCGGGCGGCGTCGACGCCGGCGGGCAGAACATCTACGTGGCCAACGTCGCGCGGCAACTCGCCCGACGGGGCCTGCGCGTCGACGTGTTCACGCGCAGCGACAGCCGCTCCCTGCCGCGCATCGTGCATTGGGCTCCCGGCGTGCGCGTCGTGCACCTGCGTGCCGGCCCACAGGCCGAGCTGCCCAAGGAGCAGCTGCTGCCGCACATGCCCGCGTTCTCGGCCGCGATGCATGCCTTCGCGCGCAGCGAGCGGCTTCGCTACGACGTCGTGCATGCGAACTTCTTCATGTCGGGCTGGGCGGGGCTGCGCTTCGCGCGCACCTTCGGCACGGCGCTGGTCACCACGTTCCATGCGCTCGGCCGCGTGCGACGGCTGCACCAGGGCGCCGACGACGGCTTCGCCGATGCGCGCTTCGACATCGAGGACGAGCTCGTGCGTGAGTCGCACCGCATCGTCGCTGAATGTCCCCAGGACCTGCGCGACATGATCGAGCACTACGGCGCCGATGCGTCGCGCGTCGACATCGTGCCCTGCGGCTTCGATCCAGACGAGCTGCAGCCGGTCGAGCGCGGCGAGGCGCGTGCGCGGCTGCGCTGGCCGGCAGACGCGTTCACGGTGCTGCAGCTCGGGCGCATGGTGCCGCGCAAGGGCGTCGACAACGTCATCCGCTCGATCGCGGTGCTGAAGCATCGTTTCGGCTGCGACGCACGGCTGGTCATCGCCGGTGGCACTTCGAGCGATCCGGCGAAGAACCACACGCCCGAGATCGATCGCCTGGCGCGCGTCGCCGATGCCGAAGGCGTCGCCGACCGCGTCGAGTTCATCGGCCGCTGCGATCGCGAGCGCCTGCGCACCGTGTACAGCGCGGCCGACGTCTTCGTGACGACGCCCTGGTACGAGCCCTTCGGCATCACGCCGGTCGAGGCGATGGCCTGCGGACGGCCGGTCGTCGGCGCCGCGGTCGGCGGAATCCAGGACACGGTCGTCGACGGGCGCACCGGCTATCTGGTGCCGCCGCGCGATCCGGGCGCGCTCGCCGAGCGGCTCGCGCGTCTGCACGACGCGCCGGCGCTGGGCGCACGCATGGGGCGGGCGGGCCTGGCTCGCGCGCGTGCGCTCTACACCTGGGAGCGCGTGGCGCGCGCACTGCTCGAGGTTTACCGGAACGCGGCGCACTGCGCGCGCCGCGCGGCGCAGGCCGCGCAGCCGTCGGGCACCGTGACGGTCGCCGCGCGGTTGTCGCGGCAGCCGCACGCCGCGCAATCGCGATCCGACGTGTGCGTGGGGAGAACCGATGCAGCAGCGGTCGGCTGGAAATGATCCGCGGCGTGTGCGCGAGTCCGCGCGCACGGGACGGAGCCTGGAAGGGAAGGTCGTCGTCGTCAGCGGAGGCGCGAGCGGCCTCGGTGCGGCCACCTGCGACGAGCTGGCCGAGGCGGGCGCGCGGCTCGTCGTCGCCGATCTCGCCGCCGAGCGCGCCCGAACGTGCGCGCTGCGCCTGGGCGAGGCCGGTGCGCAGGCGAGCGCCTTCGCGGTCGACGTCGGCGATCCGGCGCAGGTCGAACGCCTGTTCGCGCATGCGATCGAGCATTTCGGTGCGGTCGACGCGCTGGTGAACAGCGCCGCCATCGACATCACGGCGCCGATGTCCGAGCTCGCACCCGCCGACTGGGAACGAATCGTCCGCACCAATCTCACCGGCGTGTTCCTGATGGCACGGCAGGCGTGTGCGGCGATGGGCGATCGCGGCGGTGCGATCGTCAACGTCGCGTCGACGGCCTCGAAGCGCGCGTGGCCGAACGCGAGTGCGTATCACGCGACGAAATGGGGCTTGCTCGGGCTGTCGCATGCGCTGCACGCCGAGCTGCGTCCGCAGGGCATCCAGGTGTGCGCGATCGTCGCCGGCGGGATGCGCACGCCGTTCCTGCTCGATCGCTTCCCCGATCTCGATCCGGGGCTGCTGCAGGATCCCCGCAACGTCGCGCGCGCGATCCGCTTCGTGCTCGAGCAGCCCGCCGAGACGGTGATCCCCGAGATGATGGTCCTTCCGATGCGGGAGACGTCGTGGCCGTGAACCTGCCGCAGCCTGCCCTGTTCCTCGACAAGGACGGCACGCTGCTCGACGACGTGCCGTACAACGTCGATCCGGCACGGATGCGTTTCGCCCGCGGCGCCGAGCGTGCACTCGAGCGCCTCGCGCGCCTCGGGGGGCCGCTGTTCGTCGTCAGCAACCAGCCCGGCGTCGCGCTCGGGCATTTCGAGGCCGCGCGGCTCGACGACGTACGCGCGCGGCTGGTCGAGATGTTCGCCGGGTGCGGTGCATCGCTCGCCGGGCTGTATTGCTGTCCCCATCATCCGGGCGGTCAGGTGTCCGGCTACGCGCTCGACTGCGAATGCCGCAAGCCGCGTCCCGGCCTGCTGCAGCGCGCGGCGCGCGAGCACGCGATCGACCTGCAGCGCTCGTGGATGATCGGCGACATCCTCGACGACGTCGAGGCGGGCAAGCGCGCCGGGTGCCGCGCCGTCCTGGTCTGCAACGGCAACGAGACCGAGTGGCGAAGCGGCGCGTTCCGTCGACCCGATCATCTCGTGCGCGATCTCGCCGAGGCGGCGCAGCTGATCGAGGCCGCGCAGTTCGCGCCGGCTCCGCGCAGCG
>Ga0079224_100017112_pt1 | contig 10211 bp, 6 predicted proteins | sample Stecom2015_FD_80414 | JGI IMG/M metagenome (GOLD analysis project Ga0079224, IMG submission 80414) | Agricultural soil microbial communities from Utah to study Nitrogen management - Steer compost 2015 | ecosystem: Environmental > Terrestrial > Soil > Agricultural land | place: USA: Utah... | reverse complement strand
GTGGGCTATGGGTAGCGCAAGTTCCCCGGTTTCGTGAAGTGCTCCGGCACGCGAATCCACAAAGATGGAGCTCTTGCGGATGGCCTCATCGTCGGTTTCGCGGGTGTCTGGTTTGTGAGATCCGATCATGTCCAGATGCGTTCCGGGCTTGATCCATTTTCCGTGGATTATCGGGGTTCTTGAGAGCGTGGCGCAAGCGATGACATCGGCATCACGAGCGGATTCTTCTAGATTTGTGACGGCTTCGACTGGGATTCCCTGGTCTCTCAAGTCAGCTACGAACGCCCCCATCTTCACAGTATTTCGCATCCAGACGCTTACTTTTTTGAAGTTTCTGACCGCCATATGAGCCTGGGTCAGATGTTTCGCCACGGATCCACCACCCACTATGAGGAGGTTTTCTGAGTCTTCTCTCGAAAGGTAGGAGGAGGCAAGTGCAGAGGTGCAGGCTGTTCTTCGGGAGGTCAGCTCGGCGGCGTTCATCATGGCTAGGGGCTGCCCTGTCCTGGAGTTGCTGAGTATATATTGCGCAAAGATAGAAGGCATGTTTCGATTGGCATTTGCCGGCGCCACGGTGACCTGCTTCATACCCATGTACTCGTCGTTCCAGACTGGCATCAGGATCAAGGTGTTGTCATCACCCTCCGGAGTTTGGTAAAAATGGTGATGCCGTACAGGCATCATGTAGGCAGATCGAAAAATATCGCGAAGCGCTTCAATCAGTTTTGTGTATTCCAGATATTCACTGATGTAGTCGTCAGGGATAATAAGCATGCTGGTGAAAGGTTTGATAATGAATCCAAAGTTGAGGGATTTTCTACAATAACCGACCTGATAAAGTTTGGCCGGGGTCGAGTGGTGGATAATCGCCTGGTCAAACGTCTTTTATCCCCCACAGCCAAAGTCTAATGACTGCAGTGAGGCCTGTGAGAGCCCATGCGATCCGATACTTTGGGAGACCTTTTTCGAAGTATTTACCCAGGAGGACGCATTTATGAGCACTTTTGTGGAATGAATGAAGGGAGTAAATCCCAACTAAGAGACAGCATCCTTTACCTGTCTTCTCACAACGAACAAAACATGACAGAATTTTTATTAAATCAGCGATATACGAGTACCGGAGAGCCTGAATTGGGCGTGGGCATAGTGACAGAGGTCAGCAAGGGGAAGGTGCGAGTCTCCTTCCCGGCCTCAGAGGAAGTAAGATTGTATTCAATCGAAAGTGCTCCTCTGGTCCGAACGGTCTTCAAACCTGGACATAGCATCATAGACCAACGCGGGCAATCCATGTTGGTCGAGGAGCTGAGCCTCGTGGATGGGCTTTACCTGTACATTGGAGAGGGCGGGGAGATAAGTGAGGCCGATCTTGGTGATGTATCGATCTCGCACACGGTAGAGGATCGACTGTTTGCAGGAGATGTTGATTCACCTGAACTGTTTGCTTTGCGGCGCGAGACGCTGGATCACAATTACCGACGGCAAATATCTCCGGTGCATGGATTTGTCGGCGGGAAAGTAGACTTGATCCCCCATCAATTGTACATCGCCCATGAGGTGAGTTCGCGATTTGCGCCGCGTGTATTGCTTTCCGACCAAGTCGGACTGGGCAAGACCATCGAAGCCTGCCTCATTCTGCATCGCCTGCTGGTGACTGGGGGGATTTCACGAGCATTGATCATAGTGCCCGAGTCTTTGATTCACCAGTGGTTTGTAGAGGTCTTGCGAAAATTCAATCTCTGGTTCAATATCTTCGATGAAAGCCGCTGCGCCTCCCTCGAAAAAGGGGCTCCGGACGGCAATCCATTCCTCGATGATCAGCTAGTAATCTGTAGCATCGAGTTTCTGGCGGGCTCCGCGATACGAACGCGACAGGCCGTTTCGGCCGGGTGGGACATGTTGGTGGTGGACGAGGCGCATCATCTCGAATGGTCCGTGGAAAAAGCAAGTCCGGAGTATAGTATCGTGGACTTGCTGAGCCGGGTGGCAAAAGGCCTCTTGCTCCTGACTGCTACCCCCGAGCAACTGGGAGTGGAAAGTCACTTTGCACGGCTTCGATTACTTGATCCCAACCGATACGCGGACTTCGGGGATTTTGTCAGGGAGTCGGACGGCAACAGGGAGATTGCTACGATCGTCGAAAAACTGTCTGCCGGGAAAGCGCTAACGTCCAATGAAACAGAGTTGCTGGAAGGGCTCTTTTCCCCAGAAAGAATCACTCTGCTTGCCAACAAGGAGGAGCAAACCACCAATCACTTGATTGAAGATTTATTGGACCAACATGGCCCGGGTAGAGTACTCTTCCGGAACACCCGATTGGCCATGAGCGGCTTTCCCCAGCGGATTGCGGAGCTGGTTCCGCTCCGGGACGACGATGATCAAAGCTTATGGATTGATCGGATGAAAAAGGAATTTTCGGAAGATATGGCGCGCGCTTCTGAGCCGAGAAGCGAGCAGGAATTTTGGTTTGACGAAGACCCAAGAGTGAAATGGCTGATGGCGAAAATGAGGGAGCTGGAGGAGGCAAAGATCCTGTTGATCTGCACTTCCAAGGATAAGGTGTTGGCCCTGGAGTCGGCCATCGGAAACTTTCCTGAGTTTACGGCGAGCGTTTTTCACGAGGATCTGACCTTGGTACAGCGGGACAGAAATGCAGCATGGTTTGCGGAGCCAGACGGCGCTCAGATATTGCTGTGCTCGGAGATAGGGAGCGAGGGACGGAATTTTCAGTTTGCTCATCATCTCATACTATTTGATATGCCTGTTCACCCGGAGTTGCTGGAGCAGCGAATCGGCCGACTCGACCGGATTGGACAGAAAAAAGGCATCACAATTTATATCCCCTATCTGCTGGGGAGCCCTCAAGAGTTCCTTGTCCGATGGTTTCATGAAGGGCTCAATGCTTTTAATGCCAACCTGGAAGGAGGAAATATGATCTTTAAGCTGTTCGGCAATCGGCTGCTCACCATTGCCAAGACAGCGTCAATCGAAGTCGCCAAGTCCCAGCTGGATGCATTGATCACCGAGACCGTGGAGTATCAGAAAGCGCTGAAAAAAAGCCTGGCTGAAGGACGCGACACGATGCTGGAGATGAATTCATTTCGTCCAAAGATTGCTGAGAGGTTGATTAGGGAGATAAGGAGGGAAGACCAAGATCCCGCCCTGGAGACCTATCTGACCAAAGTCTTTAGGCAGTTTGACATTGAGATGGAAGACCTCGCTGCCAGGACCTATTTGTTGCATCCTGCCTCATTCAGCGCTTCGGTATTCCCCGGTATACCGAGAGAAGGAGTGCAGGTCACATTTGAGAGGCAGCGCGCACTCAGCAGAGAAGACGTAAGCTTCATTACTTGGGATCATCCCATGGCCACCGGTGCGATAGACAAGGTGCTCAGCTCCACCCTAGGGACGGCAAGCTGCGGACTGATTCGGAAGTCCGGTAAACCGGGCCTCCTGCTTGAATTGGTTTTCGTCCTCGAAACATCCGGAAGGCAGCGGATTGACATCGGTCGATTCCTCCCTGATACGCCGCTCCGGGTGGTTGTGGACCATACTGGAGAGGAAGTGACAGATAGCTTTTCGGTTGCAACGCTCAACAAAAGTGTCGTGCCGGGCCAAATCGACCCCTTGCTGGAAAATGACTTATTTGTCGAAACGATATTGCCTGATATGATCTCATCCGCCACCGAGATCGCCGAGGAGATGGCCGTAAAAGAGGTAGAAAAGGGCCTGGAACGGATGAGACGTACGCTGGATCATGAGATCAGCCGGCTCACGGCCTTACAGAAAAAGAACAAAGACATCCGGATCGACGAGATTGAAGCTGCGATCGAAGAACGGGATACTTTATCGAACCTCATCAGAACAGCGAGAGTGAGACTGGACGCAGTGCAGTTGATCAGAAAGGAATAGGGGAGATTACGTCGCTGCAGGACCCTCCGATTGGATCAGCTTTGCAGTCGGCTTTGGTCAATCGTCTTGTCTTTTGAGGATGCTAGCAATGATTTAGTTGTGAGCGGTGTCCTATGTAAGTATTGCTGTGCTTTCGAATTGATCAAAAGAAAATGAAATCCTTTTTCACGGGAAAGCGTTTCTATCAACAATTTGAAGTTTTGCCCAGAGGTAGCGCTTCCTAAATCATTACTTTTGCGGCATCTAATCACCACCCCCATGTTTCTCGATCTACTTATCTCCATGCTGTGGAGCATTTCCCCTTTCGGAGAGGCAAAAGTCGGTATCCCCTACGCTCTTCTGAATGACGTAAATATCTATTGGGCTTTTATTCTTTGTTTTCTGGCCAATGTGCTGGTATTCCCGATCATGTCGTTCTTTTTGGAAGTAGTGAATCGGTATTTTATGAAGTGGTATCATTATAAGAAGGCAGCGATTTTTGTCGGACGCCGAGCCAAAGCCGGAGCAGGCAAAAACGTGGAAAAATATGGTTTTTGGGGCCTTATGATCTTTGTCTTGATCCCGCTCCCCGGCACCGGTGTGTATGCGGGGACGATTGCGGGGTATCTTTTTGGCTTGGACAGAAAGAAAGCTTTCCTGGCAAATACCATCGGGATCTTCTTCTCTTGCGTCATCGTGTGGGTGACCACCGTACTAGCCATTGGCGGGTTTAATTAACCTGCAAAATGTGACTGGGCGAAAGAATGTGCGGCTTGGCCTCACCGCGGAAGTAAGATGGACATCGTGTTGGTCTGAAATCTACGCTGCGATTGGACGTCGGGAGTATGTTATTGAACATCATTTTCTGGCTCGCTCGTAGATGAGATGGCTTCATCAAGGATCGTTTCCAGTTTCGCCGCGCGCTTTTTGTCGCCTGCCCACTTATATAGGTGAGCGGCTTTTTCTCCTGCTTTCTTCACGAAACCGGTTTTGTCTATGGTGGAAAGCCAGCTTATAAATCTCCTCATAAATTTGATATAAGGGGCCATCAGCAAAGAAGCCAGGGCGACAAAGAGCCAGCCAAGTGGTATGAAGGGTATAACCATGCATACGAGTCCTGCGATAAAAATAAGAAGAGCGATTGCTGGAATAATGAATTTTTTCAAGGTCTTTTAAGGGTATAATGAAAGGATTAGGTGCTCAGAATTATTGAGTATTTCCCCGTTAACCTGCCAGTATCGGGCCAATCGTAAAACGACGAGAGCCTGAGAGGATTTGTAATCCGTGGTTTCTGAGCGGCGCTGCAAATGCTATACTGAAGCGATTATTTGGTCAGGGTCACAGTAAACCATACCCAGTGAAACGGAAGCGGAGAAATAAAGGGCGCGGAAATGGATTTGCTGTCCCTCTAATGTTCTGAAGTAGAGGGTAAAAGATCTTGGGATAATTGCAAGGTTTTAAAAAACTGACGAACTTCTAATCCCGATCCCGACTCTGCATCCCAATCAAACTTCTTTTTGCCATGTTTATAACCTCGAAAGCTTTCAGCAGTTACTCAGCCGATGATTTGGTCAAGGCTAAATCCTTCTATGTGGATATTCTGGGATTGGATGTGGAAGAGGATGAGATGGGTTTTTTGACCATCCATCTCACAGGTGGAGGCGAAGTTATCCTGTACCCCAAGCCAGATCACGTTGCTGCTAAGTTCACTGTGCTCAACTTTCCTGTCGATGACATCGACAAAGCAGTGGATCAGTTGATGTCGAAAGATGTCACCTTTGAGCAATACTCCGGTTCGATTCAAACGGATGAGAGGGGAATCTGCCGGGAAGGAGGGGGGCCGTTGATCGCTTGGTTCAAAGATTCAGCAGGAAATATCCTCTCAGTGCTCCAGGAGGTCTAGCTGGCGTCCACGTTGACGATGTGTGGAAGGCGCTGTACAGATGTTGACCTCCAGTCCCCAATCACGACTATGATCTGACGAAGGCAAGGGGAGGTGATTCGCCCGTCGTTTATTTTTGCCCAACCTCATGATCAGCTAATAGCTTCGACAGAGCGGTTCAAAGCACATATTGATCGGCTAGGAATACATAATTATCAGATAAAAGATGATAATCATCAGTTCGAAGTACATAACGATGTGCTAAAAGGTCATAATTATCTGTCCAATGCCTGCTTGTTACCTAAAAGCTGCATCATGTCTGCTCAGAGGTCAAAGCTCAGTTCGAAGCCAAGATCACTGTCCACCGGTCGAATCCAAAACTCAGGAAAATGAAAGAGGCTGTCTCAAAGTAGGGATAGCCTCTGTTTTATTCGGGTAGGTACCTGAGTCAATTTGCATACAGCCAAATCTCAGGCTCTTGAGTTGACTTATGAGACAGCCTCTAGTATAAATTCAAACTTCCTCAGTCCCCGGGGTGGTCTGACAACGTCGATACGTCCCACTTACTTCCGGTCCACCAACGATTTGACCACCCCAGGAGCTCTTATTCTCTAGCAGACCTACAGTTTTTCAATTATCTTATTTATTAAATCCGTCGTGAGGTCGTAATCTTCATCTTCTTCCTTAGCTAGTTCTATTGCTTCTTTGGCAGCTTTCAAAGCTTTGGTGTATTCACCTGTCTTAAAAAGCAAGGCCGCATATGTGTCTGTGTTATTGTAGTTTTGATTTAGGGCAATAGAGCGGTCAACCCATGTAATGGCTTCCTTTAATTTCGCTGGGTCGTTTTCAGAAATATAGCGGGTCCAAGCCATAGAATTTAAGTCTTGTTCGCTATTCCAGATGAATCGCACATCTTTTATTCGACCTGCTTCGATTAGTTTATAAGGATAAAGAGAATAAGTGACCACTGCATCAGTCAACATCCCTTTGTCTAAGTATAGTATTAGAGGAGCAGATGATACGTTGAATACATTGTCGAGTCCAGTTTCGTCTTCGCCTAGATTCGCGTGAAAGTTTAAGGTGTTTTCCCAATTTAGATGATGTCCGTCTCGCAATACTTGCTGCAAGTTTTCCTCCGAATCAACATTAATAGTGATAACATTTAACATCGATAGATCGGACTGGTTATAGCGATCTATTAAGTCGATACAAGGGTAGCACCACTTGCCACTCCACGTGATCACTATGGTTGGCACATCCTGATTTAATTTATATTCTTCATGAATATCGCTAAACGCGACAGTCCTGTCGGTTTTAATGTGAGTGATGTTCACATCTATTTGACCAAAAGATGTGTTAGAATAGAATAAGGTAAGAATTACCAGCAGGAGGATTGTTTTGTTTTTCATTCTTTGTTTTTTTTAATCGTTCCAATTTTGTTTCTGTGCTGAATAAAGTGAGTGGTACGTTGAATAGACCCTTCTTCACTGGGAGAGGGTTTGGTAATCTGCGCTGGCTTGGTTTCGTCGGGTAATGTATAGATTTGGGGTCAATACCATTTTTTTAGATTTCAACTTGATAAAAGAGTCTAATAAAAGCAAACTCTTTAGATATGTCTAGTTGGTAAACTTGGCTCTTCAAAATGGATTGATCTTAGCTTTGGTAGTCAAAGTTAAGATATCATTTAATCCGTAACCAAAAAAAGTTCCCTTAAATTTTCTCCAGGCTAGATTGGCATAGTCCGGCAGCATTCTTCGGCTTTAGACGGGAAAATTTGGGTGTTCGAACGCAGGAACCACGCCGTCGAGAAGCTTTAGTTGTTGTTATTTTGTGTAGTGGGTATTATCAAGGCAATTGCAAATCGCATAACGGCCCCACGGGCTTTAAAGACGTTCTAGCTGCATAGACGAGTGAGCCACATTCCAAGTTATGTGACCTTCAGAGCGAAGGCTAATTCCAGAGTGGGCGCTTTTAGTGCGCTACAGTCCTGTGATACGTCGTATTCGGGCCCTGTACTTACTTGGGTATGGGGGAGTGATCGTGGGTGACTCACTGGCGACCAATAGGGTGTTAGCAGGTTTTACTCGGTGTTGTCGTATTCGTTCTATCTTTTTCGCTATTAATTCGTGGAGAACAACAGAAAACAATATTGAGACGATTATCACTATATAGCCAACCCCTTCTTTCTCGGATGAAAACAAGCTTTTAATTGCCATCAATATCAACATATGAGAAATATAGATAGGGTATGATAGTTCTCCCATATATCGGTCTTTTCCCCAGCTCTTTGTTAGTACGAAGATGAACGGAACGCTAAGAAAGAAAAATAGGAAATAGATGTACATCTTATACGGTAGCGAAATCCATGAGTATGAAAAAGTGAAAAGCAGTACGGTAAAGTATATCGCCATCAAATAAGATTGTTTCAAATGCAATCCTTCTATTTTTTTATAGATGTGATAGGCGATTGTGCCGAGTAGAAAAAAGAATAACTCGGTGGGAAAAAAACGATAGGTCCATGGGTCGTGTTGTAACCCATTAGTGTACAATACAATTCTCAACAGCGCGCTAAGTACTATCAGCGTGCATACAAACGCTAACTTTCTTCTGACCAGGAAAGGTGCAATCAGGTAGAAAGTTATCTCAATGCCGATAGTCCATGCTTGATGCACGATCAAAAACGAGTACAGAGCCGGGGTAGTTTGTCTGAAATCTGTTGTGAAAAAGAGCCCTCCGGATTCTGTGTCCAATCCCAAGAACATTACCGTGTCTTGGAAAATAACAATAATGTTGGTCAGGATTAGAAAGAATAGGCTTCCGAAATCCATTAAATAGGTGTACTCAAAATATGATTGCAACTTACCCATGCTTTGCCCAGAAGAGTATATGCTTATGCCTATCGAGGCAAGTATCGTCAGTAGAAGAACCGCCCAGTATATTGGATAGAGTTTTAGCAGTCTGTTAGAAATAAACAATTTATAGGAATTGTTTTTGCCTATGTATTTTTCATTAAGGATTAATGTCATATAAAACCCCGAGATGATGTAGAATGCTTGTACGGCAATTTGACCGCCGACAAGTTCAAATCCGAATACTTGACGTGAATGTTCTATAACCACGGATATTGCGAGTAAAAATCTGATTATACCCATTTTCTTCCCTCCAGTTTATTTTTATTGGCGTGCAGCCTGTGTGAAAAATTTTAAATTCAGCGCGCGAAAAAAGCAAGGGACTATCTGGTTGCGGTTAAAATTGCGTCGCAAAAACCAGGTCTGCTAGGCTTTTTTACAAGGTTTCGTTTCGGATTGGAGGGAATTGAATTTATTAAAAGAATAGTCCTTGTGTAGCGGAAAATTTCCACTTCCCATAACTGATTCCCTCTTTTCTAGAAATCTTAGGAAAGGTATCCTAAATATTCGGACAAAAAAAATCTCTCCGATTTCTTGAAGAGATTTTCTGTGTATTTGTAATTCGAAAGAGTTGTTTTGAAATCAATTTTTGCCGTTTCTCGGCGTCGATCGCAAGCTTTAAGAGTCTAACTAATACCGAATTCTTAGTTTCAAACGCGGAGTGTGGCCGTTACCTTGACCAAAAGGACGCTAAAATATATTACGAGAGCTATGGTGAAGGGAACCCTGTAATTTTACTCCATGGGAATGAAGGTAGTATTTCGGATTATTATCAACAGATCCCTGCGCTTGCGAAGCATTTCAGGGTGATAGCCCTAGACACCAGAGGACAAGGCAGAAGTACGGGGCTGTCTTCAGCTGATTATTCGTATGAGCAATTTGCCGAGGGTCTGTTTGAAGCGCTGAGAGAGCTAGGCTTGGACAAAGTCAGTATCGTCGGCTGGAGCGTCGGGGGAATACCGGTCTGGTGTTCAATATGCGACATCCCGAGATGGTAGATAAAATGGTCACCATAGGAGCCAACCTAAATCCGGAAGGAGTGGACGACGAGTTGATCGAAAGGTTAAAAAATCAGGTAGAAGAGGGGCTGGGAAATCTGCGTTTGATCAAGTTGATGCTAGATCATCCTCATATTTCTTCGGAGCAACTTGCAGAAATCTCCAATCCGGTCTTGGTGTTGGCCGGAAGTGAGGACGTGATAAAGGAGTCTCATACCTCCTTGATTTATCGATCTATCCGGGGGTCCAAACTGGAAATAACTCCCGATGCCAGTCTCTATGTGCCCTTTGATCAGTCGAAGAAATTGAATCAAGAAATTATCGACTCTTTGCAAAACCCTAGGCGTTCCAGTTCCAACATTCAAAAAAAAATCCCTCAGACTGCTCCGAGGGATTTCTATGGCGCGCCCGGCATGGGCGATAACTATAGGGTGCAAGTCCCGAACACGCCTTGGCAGTTGAAAGCGTTAGCTTAAGGCAAGGGTGTCCATCGCAAGGTGGAATCTGAAGGAAGCCGGCGGCAAAGCGTTGCCC
>Ga0079224_100017111_pt1 | contig 10211 bp, 9 predicted proteins | sample Stecom2015_FD_80414 | JGI IMG/M metagenome (GOLD analysis project Ga0079224, IMG submission 80414) | Agricultural soil microbial communities from Utah to study Nitrogen management - Steer compost 2015 | ecosystem: Environmental > Terrestrial > Soil > Agricultural land | place: USA: Utah... | reverse complement strand
CGGCCCATCACCTCCATGACGAAGACCTTGGTGGAGCTTTCGCACATGGACGCGACGTCCAGGCCCGCCTCACGGATGGAAACGGCGACGTATTTGGCTACCGAGCCGAAGCCGGGGCTGTTGTCGGTGATGGGGAGGTCGTTGTCCACTGTCTTGGGCACGCCTATACACTGGATGGGGAAGCCCTGTTGCAGGCTCAGCTGGGATACCTTGTTGGCGGTATCCTGTGAGTCGCCGCCGCCGTTGTAGAGGAAGTAACGGATGTTGTGTGCCTTGAACACCTCCATCAGGCGTTCGTACTCGGCCCGGTTCTCCTCGAAGCTCTTCAGTTTGTAGCGGCAGGATCCGAAGGCTCCTGCCGGAGTGTGGCGCAGAGCCGCGATAGAAGACGCGGACTCCTTGCTGGTGTCGATCAGCTCTTCGCGCAGCGCACCGATGATGCCGTTACGACCGGCGTAGATCTTGCCGATCCGGTCCTTGTTCTGGCGCGCCGTCTCGATAACGCCACAGGCACTTGCATTGATGACAGAGGTGACGCCACCCGACTGGGCGTAGAAAAGGTTTGCCTTGGCCATGAAAGAGTCCCTTGTGCTGGCTGTATTCGCCTGACCGTTGAAATGAATGGGGATGTTACCTTTTGCTCTCGTTCAATGGCAACGGGACGCCACTGCGCGATTTACCATTTGCGGTGAGTGGAGCATGTCGCTACATTGAGCCCGAATCGTAGCAGGAGGATGGACAATGCGTATTACAATCGGGATGTCGGGGGCCAGCGGGCTGATCTATGGTATTCGGTTGCTGGAAGTGCTGAAGACGCTCCCGGAGGTGGAGACCCACCTGGTCATGACCGCCTCTGCGCGCATGAACATCGCCATCGAGACCGACTGGGCTCTGGCCGATGTGCAGGCCCTGGCAGACCAGGTGCACCCGATCAACGACATGGCGGCCTCCATTGCCAGTGGCTCCTGGCGCATGGATGGCATGATAGTAGCGCCGTGCTCGATGAAGTCGCTCTCCGCCATCGTTCACTCCCATGCCGACAACCTGCTGATCCGGGCCGCCGACGTCACCCTCAAGGAGCGCCGCCGGCTGGTGCTGATGCCGCGGGAAACTCCCCTGCATGCCGGTCACTGCGAGCTGATGCTCAAGGCCTGTCAGCTCGGCGCGATCATGGCGCCGCCCATGCCGGCCATGTATACCAAACCACAGAGCGTCGATGACATCATCAATCACAGCGTGGGACGGGTGCTGGACTTGTTCGATATTGAGGCCGGCATCGTCCGGCGGTGGGAAGGGGTTCGCAAGTCCTGATGCTCGCAGGCCTATTGCCCGCGTTCCTGAGGCGGTAGGAACAGGGTGGCGGTAATCAATGAAGCCAGCAGTTCGTTAATCTCCCCGCTGAGTGGGACAGCTGACACTTCCAGCAGACTTTGGTGATTGTGCACCGCGTCCACCACCTGGTTTTCCAGCGTCGGCGGAGTGGTCGGGGAGACAACCTCCGACCTTCGCACCAACGACTCCAGCATGTCTTCCTGCAGATGTTCGGCCTGCAGCTCCAGCGCCTTGATCTGCTCTCGCAACTGCCGCTGACGGATTGCCATGGCGTCGTCGTCCCCGGCCGTCTCGTGGCAGAGCGGGCTGGTCTTCATCCAGCGGCGAGCCGAGCGCAATGGTTGGACAACCTGTTCCGCCCAGGGCCGGGAGAGGTCGAGGGCCTGGCGGAGCGTCGCCGGGTCCAGGCGTCCTCTGGTATGGGCATACCAGCAACAGAACAACAGCAGGTTGGCGTCGAGGCCGTGGCTGTCCTGCAGGGTCAGCAGAGTGTCTCTCGTCAGCGGCAGTCGATACACCCGATTGGAGAAATCCCAGAAGGTTTCGTGGATGGAAATAACGGTTCTCCCGCGGCCGGTTGCGCAGGATGTTACTGTAGGGGCTCTTCTGAGACAATGATGGTCTGAGACAATGTTGGTCTGAGACAATGCCGCCACAGGGCAGGAACAACAGGGACGCGCATCATGCATATTCACATACTCGGTATCTGCGGTACTTTCATGGGCAGTCTGGCCGTGCTGGCCAAGCAAATGGGACACACGGTCAGCGGCTCCGACGCGAATGTGTATCCGCCCATGAGCACCCAGCTGGAGCAGCAGGGCATCTTGTTGCAGCAGGGCTTCGATCCGGAACATCTGCAACCGCATCCGGACCTGGTGGTCATCGGCAATGCCATGTCCCGTGGCAACCCCGCTGTGGAATACACCCTGGAGAACGGGCTTGATTACTGCTCCGGCCCCGAGTGGCTGGCCCGGCATGTACTCAAGGGCCGCTGGGTACTGGCGGTGGCCGGCACCCACGGCAAGACCACTACCAGTGCCATGCTCACGTGGATACTCAGTGAGGCTGGGCTCAAACCCGGTTATCTCATCGGCGGTGTCACCCGCAATTTCCCGACCTCCGCCCATATCGGCGAGCTTCCCTTCTTCGTGGTCGAGGCGGATGAATACGACAGCGCCTTCTTCGACAAGCGCTCCAAGTTTGTGCATTACTCGCCGCGCACGGCGATATTCAACAACCTGGAATTCGATCATGGCGACATTTTCCCCGATCTGGCCGCAATCCAGCGTCAGTTCCATCATCTGGTGCGCACCATTCCCGGCCAGGGAGTGATTGTCTTCCCTGCTGATGACGCCAATATTCGCGACGTGCTCGCCGAAGGGTGCTGGAGCCAGCAACAGACCATGACCCTGCTGGCGGAGGACGAAGAGATTGCTCCGGCGCCTGATGAGCTGGCCTGGTATGTCAGGCTGTCCAGTGCCGACGGCAGTCGCTTCGAGCTGGGCAAGTACAGTGGTGGGGTTGATCGCGGCAGCGCGGTGGTGGAGTGGGACCTGGGCGGTACTCACAACGTCAGGAACGCACTGGCGGCGGTCGCGGCAGCTCATCATGTCGGGGTAGATATCGGGGTGGCCTGCGCGGCCCTGTCTGCCTTCAAGGGCGTGAAGCGCCGCCAGGAACTGCTGGGAGAGATCGCGGGCGTCAGGGTTTATGACGACTTCGCCCATCACCCCACTGCCATCGATATCACCCTGCGCGGAATGAAAGCGAAGTTCGAAAGTGCCCAGCGTGGTGGACGCCTGATCGCGGTGATCGAGCCGCGCTCCAACACCATGAAAATGGGGGTTCACCAGTCTACGCTCGGGCAGGCATGCCGCGCGGCGGACATGACGCTGTGGCTGGACACGGGTGCGGTGGAGCTTGACCTGCCAGCGGTCGTCGCCTCGAGCCCGAGTCCCGCACGCATCTTTCCGAATATCGACAGCATCATCGAGACGCTGGCGGAGGAGTGCAGGGAAGGTGACGACATCGTGATCATGAGCAATGGCGGCTTCGGAGGCATCCATCAGAAGCTGCTGCACACGCTGAGGGAAAGGTTCTGAACGACGACACCCCGATTGCCCTGTTCCCGCTGAAGTCCGTGTTGTTCCCCAAGGGCAGGCTGCCTTTGCAGATCTTCGAGCGGCGTTACCTGGATCTGGTCAGCAGGACGTTGCGGCTGGATGGGGGCTTCGGGGTCTGTCTGCTCAAGGAAGGCGAAGAAGTGCTGATCCCCGGCTCCCATCAGCAGGTGCATCGCGTTGGTATGTACGCGCGCATCGTGGACTGGGACCAGTTGCCAAATGGTCTGCTGGGAGTCACCGTGGAGGGTGTCCACAAGTTCCTGGTGGAGGAATGCTGGCTGGCGGAGGATCAGCTGTTGACAGGCCGTATCACCCGCTGCCAGACCGACTATGTTCAGCAGGAAGCACTACCCATGGAGGAAGAGCATGAAGTGCTGGTGGGGCTGCTGCAGCAACTGGTCAGCCATCCCGCCATCAGCCGGCTGGGTATGGAAATCGATTTTGGTGACCTGCGGCAGATCGGCTGGCGCCTGAGCGAACTGATTCCGATGTCACTGACCCAACGACAGCAGTTGCTGGAACAGCCCTGTGCCCATGAGCGGATTCGCATGCTCGAGGCGCTCATCGATACCATGATTCAGGAGGGGTGACGGTATAGGTAGCTGGAGGGTGCTGGCAATGAACGGAGCAGAAAAGCATAATATAAGGCAGTGTTCCACTCATGGAATGTTCGGCCAGTGGCCGGCAGGAGGTGCAGGATGCTTGAGCAATGGCTGAGTAGCGGCGATTGGACCCATGAACAGTGGCTGGTGTTGAGCATTCTGATTTTCATGGTGATCGCGGTGCTGGTGGTGATTTACCGGCTGTATGTCATCCTCAAATCGACGACCGTAAAGCGGCAGCCACCCAACCTGCGCGGTGGCATCCGCAGGCTGCGACGCTGAGTCTGGCTCCCTAGAGCAGGATAACGTTCAGCACATAGGCGGACAGTGCGATAAAGCCCACCACGCCGAGCAGATACATGAGTAGTGCTACCAGGCGAAAGGACTTGCCGTCCTTGAGGTAGATCCCGGATTTTTCGTATTCCCGCGTTGGAGGAGTGTTGTTATCTTCCTTTTCCATGACCATCGTGATTCCCGACAAAAAATACATGTTTATGACGACTCAGCCAGGAAACCGCCGGTGTCCAGATCGATCCTAGCACTCGCGCTGATGTTGCAGCTGATGTTACTGGTGGTTCCTGTCCACGCCATTGTTATCCGGCATGATACTGGATACACGCGCTACGTTGCCAGCGAGTCGCAGTTCCCCGCAGTATTCTGGCTGGAGCGTCAGCAGGCACGCAAAGTCTGTGTGGCTACCCTGGTGCATCCCCAGTGGGCCCTGACCGCGGCGCATTGTGTCGAGGAAACCTCGATAAGTGAAGGTATCAGCGCGGACGGTGGCTTTGAGGTTCGTATCGCCGGTGCGTTAACGAAGATTGATCACGTCGTCATGCACCCCGCCTACCGTTATCGGGACCACCCTCTGTCTCCCGAAAGGGAGGTCGATCTGGCCTTGCTTCGAATGGCAGAGCCGGTGGCTGTGCTGCCGATATCACTCTACCGCGATCATGGCGAGCTCGACCAGGTAGCAACGCTGCTGGGATGGGGTTTCTTTGGCATCGGCACCACGGGCATCCAGTACGATGACGGCCGCTTCCGCCGTGCCGACAATATCGTCTCTGCCGCCAACGACCGGCTCCGCTTCATCTTTGACGACCCTCGCCAACTGGACAGCAAGGCTGTGGAGCTAGAAGGAATGCCAGGACTGGGCGACAGCGGTGGACCAGCCCTGCTGCGGAGCGAACATGGCTGGGAGCTGGCAGGGGTTGCAGTTGGGGAAGTAGATCGCCTCCCTCCTGGAGATGCCCAGGGATTGTATGGCGCCACCAGCGTCTATGAGCGTGTCTCGTCACATGTGCAGTGGATCGAGTCCGTCATCGCGGCTGCGGGCTCACCCTTGCTCAGCGACAGCGGGATGCTGCAGCCCGAATAGGTCTACCTGCGCGCCTGGCAATCGCCGTCGGGGAACAGGCTGTCACTTCTGCCACTCAGCGCGTAGGCAAGCAGGCCGGTCCATTCCCTGCTGGCGTCACGCAGGGTCTCCAGATTGGTCGCCAACTGGAACTGCACCCGCAACAGATTGCCCCGTTCCGAGCGATGGTCAACCGGCCAGGGCAGCATCGGCCAATCCTGCTGACAGAATATGCCCATGGCGCGGGGCATGTGAAATGCTGACGTGATCAGAATCCATCGCTCCTCCGGTCCAGGGTTCAACAGCGACTTGCTGTGGACAGCATTCTCCCAGGTGTTGCGGGATTCGCTTTCCAATACGACCTCGCGTTCGCCCAGCCCCGCCTGCTGCAGATAACTGACGATTGCCCCGGTTTCCTTGTGCTCGAGACGGCGCGGATTGCCGCTGCCGCCAGTGAACGCCAGCCTGGCCTCCGGGTAGCGGCGGGCGAGCGCCACAAATGCCTGCAGGCGTTCTGCCGCGTCATTGGTTTCGGTCTGTTGCCAGACCTGGCTCAGCACCGGCAGCACTGCCCCACCCAACACCAGAATCCCGTCGACCTCGGCTGGCAGCGGTGGATTGGTTTCGAAGCGAGCCTCCAGGGGGTGAAACAGCCACTCGCCCACAGGGAGCAGTGCGATGGTCAGGGTGGCCAGGCAGGTGATACCGAGCACTGCGCGAGCACCGCGAGGCATGCCCATGCGCAGCAGCAGCCAGGCTGCCAGCATCAGAAAAAGCAGGAGTGAATCCGGCGAAATCAGCGCCCAGATCAGTTTCGATGCCCAGAAGAAAAGTGTGTCCATACCGTGTGCCCGAGTGCGAAGTCGATATGTTACCATCGGCGCCTGTTCCGTGAATCCCGAGATGCGTTCTGCGCGGGATTTGGCAAACGGATTTTCCTGTAAATCATCATCAAGGAGTAATGACATGACAATCGCAAAAGGTGACAGGCTTCCGGAGACGTCTTTCAAGATCATGGGCGCCAATGGGCCGGAAGATATCAGTTTCAAGGATGTCTTTGCCGGCAAGAAAGTGGTGCTGTTTGCTGTGCCCGGCGCGTTTACTCCTGGCTGTAGCGTGACCCATCTGCCGGGCTACGTGGTACAAGCGGATCAGATCAAGGCGCGCGGTGTGGACACCATCGTCTGCGTGGCGGTCAATGATGCCTTCGTGATGGATGCCTGGGGCAAATCGCAGAACGCCGAGGAAATCCTCATGCTGGCCGATGGCAATGGCGACTTCACCAGTGCCCTCGGACTGACCATGGATGCACGCGGTTATGGAATGGGCTCGCGCAGCCAGCGATACGCCATGATCGTTGAGGATGGCGTCGTGACCTGGTTGGGTATTGAGCCGGCAGGTGGCGTGGTGGAGAGTGCCGCAGAAAAGGTACTCGAACAGCTCTGATTCCTTGCCGCCTGACATAACAATAATAATGAGGGGGAGCATGTATGGGCATGCAAGGTGCGCCGGCGCAGGCCGGCAAGGTGGAGGGCGTGCCTCTGCGCAGCCGGATCGGTTTGTGGCTGGGAGCAGCCCTGTTCTTTTGTATCCTGTTCTTTGTTGACCTGGACCCATCCAATCCGCTGGTCACCCGCATGCTTGCGGTGCTGGTGCTGATGGGCGTCTGGTGGATCACCGAAGCCATTCCTATTCCCGCCACCTCACTGCTGCCGATCGTGCTCTTCCCGCTGCTGGGCATCATGCGGGGAGGTTTCCGCGATGCCCGCAGCCAGATTGATTTCAGCAGTACCAGTTTCCGCAACGGCATTGAGGCGTCCGATCTGGACATTGCGTTCCCGAATGTGACCACGCAATACATGGACTGGCTGATATTCCTGTTCCTGGGTGGCTTCCTGATTGCCATTGCGGTAGAACGCTGGAATCTGCACAGGCGCATCGCGCTGCATATTGTCCGTGTGATTGGCGGCAATCCCCATCGCATGGTGCTGGGCTTCATGGTAGCCACCGGCTTCCTGTCGATGTGGCTCTCCAATACCGCGACGACCATGATGATGATGCCTATGGCACTGTCTTTGATCGTGCTCTATGAAGAAACCAATCGCGACCTGATTGGCAAAGGGCAGGCCACGGATGCCAGGGCGCCGAATCTTGCGCTGGCACTGCTGCTGGGAATCGCCTATGCCTCTTCCATTGGTGGGCTGGCGACCATCATCGGTACGCCTCCCAACGGAGTATTCGTTACGCAATTAGGGCAGCTGTTTCCTGATGCGCCGCCGGTTTCATTCGGCGGCTGGATGATCTTTGCTTTGCCGCTGTCGGTGATATTCCTGCTGGTCTGCTGGGCGCTGCTGTGCTGGATATTGTTCCCCTTGCCCTCGACGACGCCGTTCAGTGGCAGAAAATTTATCGACAGCGAAATCCGGGCGCTGGGTCCGATGAGCAACGAAGAGAAGAAAGTAGCCACTGTCTTTTTTATGGTTGCGCTGCTCTGGATGACCCGCAGCGAGCGGCTGCTGGGAGCTGACATCGATATCTATGGCTGGAGCCACTGGCTTGATGTATTGCTGCAGCGCTTTGACATCGCGCCGGTAGGGGCGCTCATCGATGATGGCACGGTGGCGATTGGTATGGCGTTGACCCTGTTCGTGATCCCCGCCAGCAAGGAGAAGGGTGGATTTCTGCTGGACTGGGAAGCGGCCAGGAATGTGCCCTGGGGCATCCTGCTGCTGTTCGGTGGCGGGCTGGCATTGGCCAAGGGCTTCGCGGTTTCCGGTCTCTCCACCTATCTGGCCTCGCTGTTCGAATCGATGCTCGACGGGGCTGAGCCGCTGGCCATTGTGGTGAGCGTGGTGGCCTTCATCACCTTCTTCACCGAGTTCACCTCCAACACTGCCACGGCATCCATGGCGATGCCGATCATGGCCAGCCTGGCCCAGGCGATCAATGTCTCGCCCATGCTGCTGATGATTCCCGCCGCAGTCGCGGCCTCCTGCGCTTTCATGTTGCCGGTGTCGACACCTCCCAATGCCATTGTCTATGGCTCTGGCAGAGTGCCTATCGGCAAGATGGTGAAGGCCGGTATCTGGCTCGATATCGTCGCGATCCTGGTGGTGACGTTGTTTGTATACACCTTTGGTCATCTGTCATTTGACCTGCTGGGACAGATACCGGATTGGGCCCGTTAGAGCGCCTGGAAATTACTCCACCCCAGAAACAAAAATGCCGGCTGCGAGTTCACGCGGCCGGCATTTTTGCATACTGCAATCAGGACTAGCGATAGCGCCAGTTCACCGAGAAGAACGCACGTAGCGGCTCTCCAGGGAAGTAGCGGTCGTTACCGAAGGAGAAGTCGCCACGCTCGGCGTACTTCTCATCGGTCAGGTTGAGAACGTTCAGCCCCAGCGTCAGGTCAGGACGCAACTGCCAGCGCATGCGCAGGTTGAGCAAGTCGTGGCCTTCGTACTCGTTCAGGTTCTCGGGGTTGGTGTAGTAGCTGTCGGTGGTGACCCACTCCAGTTCCGCGAAGAGGTTGTCCCTGGGCGTCCAGGCCAGCTGGAAGCTGCCAAAGCGACGCGGGGCGGTGTCGACGTCATTGCCGTTGATGTTCACACCGCCGGAGAACTCGTCGTTCTCATAGGTGTGGCGGGCAAAGTTGTAGGCACCTGACAAGCGCCACTCGGAGGCCAGCTGCAATCCGCCGGACAGTTCCAGGCCGCGATGGCGTGTGTGACTGCCATTGAGGTTGATGCGGCTGCTGTCCGTGATGATCTCGTTGTCCTTGTCCATGTGGTACGCCGTGATCGAATACTCCCAGTTGGCACCATGACCTTCAAGGCCCAATTCAGCGCTTTCGATTTCGACGGCATCCAGATCAGCTACTGATTGCGTGTTCTGCAGACGGTAGAGCTCGGTAGCCTGAGGCGCCCGATATCCCTTGTTGAGTCGCACTTGTACATTGTGCGCATCATTGAGCTGGTAGCGCAGTCCGAACTTGGGCGCCCAGTTGCCGAAGTCGTCCGTGCGGTCCGCCGGACGGTTATAGCGGCAACCCCCGAAACCGCAGACAGTGCCGTCGTCGCGGGTGCGACCGTTCAGCATGCGGTTGTCGTAGTCATACTCCATGTGTTCATAGCGCAGACCCAGGGAAATGTCGAAGCCGTTGTCCCAGAAGTGCTGCATGTGCACGAACGGAGCAACCTGCGTGGCAGTCACTTCGTAGTCGTAGTGCTTGCCGACAGGGGTCTGTGCAACCAGCGCGGGTGAGCCCTCAGTGGGAAAGCGCTGCTCTTGCAGCAGGCTGCCCTGGGTGTATTCCAGGTCGGTACCGAAGGAGATCAGCGTATCGTCACTGAGATCCTTGTACGTGGCCAGTTGTACGCCAACGCTGCTGTGCTCGTTGGTTTCTGTCGGCAGCCCCGGCAGGAAGTGCTGGATGAAATTCAGCTTGGTGTCGCGGACGTAGGGAGTCGCCACCAGTTGCCAGCCGTTATCGAAGTCGCGGGTGAAGCTGGTCCAGGCGCGGAAGCTCTGGTTGTCGCGATAGGCTTCCGGATTGGGGTTCGTGTCGCGCAGATCATCGTCCTTGTAGGCGTCTGTGCCTTCCACATATCCTGCCGTTTCCTGGTTCAGGTTGGTGAAGGTAAAGCCACCGTCGAGGGCGTAATCGCCCAGCTGATACTGGTAGCGCCAGGACAGCTTCTGCTGATCGAAGCCGCTGTCGTCGCGATAGCCTTCTTCACTGGCCCCATTGAAGAGGAACATGTGCTTGAAGTCGCCATAGTCCATACCGAAAGTGGT
>Ga0079224_100017110_pt1 | contig 10211 bp, 4 predicted proteins | sample Stecom2015_FD_80414 | JGI IMG/M metagenome (GOLD analysis project Ga0079224, IMG submission 80414) | Agricultural soil microbial communities from Utah to study Nitrogen management - Steer compost 2015 | ecosystem: Environmental > Terrestrial > Soil > Agricultural land | place: USA: Utah... | reverse complement strand
GGGGTTATCCCTGTGTTCCTTACATAAAGGACTCATCTCCTTAGGATAATCGGTAATAAAGGTGGGTTGAATAAAATTGCCTTCACATTTTTCTCCAAAAATTTCATCTATCAATTTCCCTTTACCCATCGTCTCATCTACATCTACGCCCATTTCCCTTGCGGCGGTAAATAGTTCGCTTTCAGATTTACCGGTGATATCAAAACCTGTATATTCCTTGATCGCATCGGTCATGCTTATGCGTTTGAAAGGAGCTTTAAAACTTATCTGCTCAGGTCCAAATGTTGCCTCGGTAGTGCCATTAACCTGCAAGGCGCAATATTCCAGAAGATTTTCAGTAAACTCCATCATCCAGTAATAGTCCTTATAAGCCACGTAAATTTCCATTACAGTAAATTCAGGATTGTGCGTGCGGTCCATTCCCTCATTCCTGAAGTTTTTTGAAAATTCATAGACTCCATCAAATCCTCCAACGATAAGCCGCTTCAAATAAAGTTCATTTGCGATTCTTAAATAGAGGGGGATGTCAAGAGCATTGTGATGGGTCATAAAAGGTCTGGCAGCCGCACCCCCGGGAATGGATTGTAGCACCGGAGTTTCAACCTCAAAATAGCCTTTTTCATTAAAGAAATTACGCATGGCATTGAATAGCCGGGTGCGTTTAATGAATATCTCCTTTACTTTGGGATTAACAACAAGATCTGCATAGCGCTGCCTGTATCGTAACTCGGGATCATTGAATTCATCAAAGGTATTTCCCTCCTTATCGGTTTTTGGCAACGGGAGGGGGCGCAAAGACTTGCTAAGAAGGGTAAAATCTTTTACCATCACGGTTTTTTCTCCAACCTGTGTGGTAAACAGGTTCCCTATGATCCCTATAAAATCTCCAATATCAAGCAGTTTTTTATAGACTTCGTTATATTTGGTTTTATCATCATCAGGACATATCTCATCGCGGTTAAAGTAAACCTGGATCTTGCCTGCAGAGTCCTGGATTTCAGCAAAAGATGCCTTACCCTGAATCCTTCGGGACATTAATCTTCCTGCTATTACAACTTTTTCTCCTTCCTGGAAATTTGATTTTATTTCCGAAGAAAGGTGCGTCAAGGGGAATAAAGCTGCGGGGTAAGGATCAATATTTAAATTGCGCAACGAAGAGAGTTTTTCCCTTCTCACAATTTCCTGTTCAGATAACTGCATAATTTGTTGATTTAGTTTCCAGGCTTTGTAGCTAAGAAGCTGCAAATATAAGTACATTCAGGAAACCAGTCAATTAGATTTTGCAGTAGATATGACCCGGGCGACAACCTTTAATACGCGATTTTAAAATAGTATCTTTGCAATTGCAACCTAAAATTGTTTACCATTATGAGTGTTTGGAGAGTTATTCTTTCGGTTCTATTTCCACCCCTGGCGGTGTATGATAAAGGTTGTGGCTCCATATTAATAGTTTTGATACTTACCCTGCTTGGATGGATTCCGGGAGTGATCGCCGCGCTTATTATTCTAAATAAATCCCGTTAATTTCAAATCTTAAAGAGTTGAATAAGAAGATACAATTACTGGAACCCGGCCTAAGGGATTACAAGGAAATGTGGGACCAACAGGAGGAATTTTTTAAAGAGATACTGGATATCAAAATAAACAACAGACGACAAAGTTTAAATGCTCCAACCCCAAATTACCTGGTTCTTGTTGAGCACCCGCATGTTTACACTTTGGGCAAAAGCGGGGCTATTGAGCATTTACTTCTAAGTGAACAACAATTACATGAAAAAGGCGCAAAATATTATAAAATAAACAGGGGTGGCGACATCACATATCATGGCCCGGGTCAACTGGTAGTATATCCTATTCTTGATCTTGATAATTTTTTTACAGATATTCACAAGTACCTCAGGTTACTGGAAGAAACAGTTATTCTCACTTTAAAGGAATATGGCCTTGAACCCGAAAGGAGCAAGGGGGAAACCGGGGTTTGGTTAGATGTTGGAACTCCCTTTGCCCGAAAAATATGTGCCCTGGGGGTAAGGGCAAGCCGCTGGGTCACCATGCACGGGTTTGCTCTGAATGTAAATGCAAACCTTGGATATTTTGATCATATTATTCCCTGCGGAATTAAAGGTAAAGCGGTTACATCCCTTAACGTGGAACTCGGTAAAAAGGAAATACCAATGGCTGAAGTTCAGGAAAAATTGCTAAAACATTTTGCCGTGCTTTTTAATGCTCAACTGGAAAGAGGAGAATACAAAGTTTAAGTGCTTTACTTTATAACTTTATAGCTTTACAACCTTATAACCTTAAAACCTTCCCACTTTTCAGCTTAAGTTTTAAAACTGGTAAAGTATGATCTCGTTTTCACCTCCCTGTACGCTAAAGATATTTGAGGTTGCGCCATTAGATAAAGGGCTTATCTCAGAATTGCCATAGAGCGGAAAACCGGGGAGAAGATTGGCATTTTCATCAAAAATATAAACCCGCTGTGCCTGCGTGTCTGTAATACTTATAAAAGTCTTGTTTCCTGAAATAAAAATAGTGGGGGAAGTATACAAGCCATAATCGAGATTTATAACCTTATCATTTATTTTAAGGGTATTATCTGCCATAGTAACAAGAAATTTATCGTTTGCCGCGATCTTTACATTCCCATTTTCACCGGCAGGCTGGCTGGAAATATTTCCATTTTCATTTACAGTAATTAAGTTTCCTTTAGAAGAAATACTGACAAAATTATTTTTATGCGGAAACCATTGGGCAGCTGAAAACTCAATATCTTCTTTTACCTCAATCCTGGATTTGCCCTGCCTGCTCAAAATATTCAACTTTCCTGAAGCTTCGGGGACAAGAATGTAATCTTTGTTATTTAACCTGATGTGCTTTGGTGGCTGAATGATCTGAGATGAAAGTTCATCAAAATCAAACCCTCTTACCAATTTCCCTTTGGAATCATACATCAACGCATTATTTCCCTGGGTGAGTAGAAACCTGTAGGTGCGGTTATTATCATAATCAAAAACTGAGAGAGGTTGTGTGATCTCTTCCCTGAATTCAATCGGGAATGGCTTTACGTAATTTCCCTTTCGATCCATAATATGTAAAGCATAAGGAGTTGAAAAGGCAAAATGAAGATTTCCATTCTTAAAGATGTCAACCTGCTCTATGCCCCCACCAATTTGATGATCCAACTGTTTTTTCCAGATTAGTGAACCGGAAGAAGAAAATAAATACAGCATATTTTTTTCATCCTGAACCATAACTTCCGGCTCGCCGTTCAAATGATTTTTTAGCGTATATGGCATGGTCCCAACGGGAGCGTCGAGGTTTATTGCAGTTATTTGAGTTGCACTGGTAGTTTTAAGATCTTCGGCTGAGCCAAAAGCAGCATGTATATGTGCAAAATCTTTTTCTACAACAAATTGCATTGTAATTATGGGATAAGCGGTGGCACTTTCAGACTTTGTATTGCCCGCTGCCTGCGCCGGCTGCGCGGTATTTTTTGACACAAATAATAAAGAAGAGGCAGCTGCCAGATTTTCCATGGCCATGGTGTAATACACAGCCTTGGCAAGGGTCAGATTATTCAGGTGAGAGGAGATAATCTGCTCAAGATCGGCCCGGTTTTCAGCAAAAATGATGAAATCATCTATCCACATATAATATGATAAGTCCAGCTCTGGGATCAAAGGAGATAAATAGGAAAATATATCCCAATCTTCGGGAACATTAAAAATTCTTGCACCTCTGAAACCATCTGTTTCCTGCACCGGGATCAAAAGATCACTCACCAGTTCTGGATCGGTGGTTTTAAATGCCGCAACCTTACTGCTGCTATTTAATGTGATCAAACCGGCTTCCCCTGTGTAATAGATAAAATGGTTGGCTGGCAAATCAGCACTGGATTTTTTGAATTTTTTCAGATTGCTATGCAGTACGCCAATGTCTTCATAAGTAAACGAATAAAAGCCTTCTGCATTTGCAGGAGTGATATTTGCTAATTGATTTATTTGAGTGCCGGTATTGCGAAAAACCTGTAAAAGTTGATTGTTTTCAGTATCCCAGGTAGCAATACCGTTTAAAGAAACAGATATTATTCCCGGCTCCGGTTCAATAACGTTCCACCGCGCAATATCAAAGGGGGGAATTGAGATATTTCCAAAACTTTGCGATAAAATATCGGTGAGGGCTGTATCGCGCAGTAATAGTGATGTTTTTCCCCGGTCAATAGCGGCGTGAGCTTTAAGGAAGATGTCATCTGCTTTCATACCTTGATGATCTTTCTCCATGATCTTCTCAAGTTGGGGCCTTGAACTCCCGGCTATGAATACCCCCTTCTTTTCAGCATTATATATAGTAATGTTTTCAATCACATATTTCCTGATGGTATAATCCTTATAGGTGAGGGTTTCCAGGGAGATATTCTTTATAGAATCAATTAAAATTTCACCGGGGTTTTCTTTGGCTATAAATACATAATTTAACTGGCCATTCTCATTTTTGTTAATCGATATGATTGCAGACTTCGGTTTGCTGTGGTTGACAAGGGTTTGGATTTGATCTTTTATGCCGGGGGTAAATAAGGAGCTGTAGGCTTGAAAAAATTTTACAGTATCTGTTTGCTGAAGGAATTTTTCAATATCTGGGGTATCTATAATGTAAACCGAATTTTTAGAGATAAGATCTATAAGGCCGGTTGCCTCCTCTTTACCACTACTGCAGGCAATACTAATTATTGTAATAAACAGTCCAAAAAGAAATTTTTTCATTAAGTGGATAGGGTATCAATACAGGTTTCAAATTCCAGCTCAAGTTGCTCGGGGTATAATTTAAAACTTTCTCTGTGATACTTTGTGGTTCCGTATTTCCCGATTGCCTCCCGGTGCTCCAGCGTGGGGTACCCCTTATTTTGTTTCCAGTTGTACATGGGAAATTCCTCATGAATTTTTTCCATGTAGGCATCCCGGTAAGTTTTAGCAAGGATTGAGGCTGCGGCAATATTCAAATATTTACCATCACCTTTTATTACACAAAGATGCGGGATTTCAGGGTAGGGTTTAAATCTGTTTCCGTCCACGAGGATGTGCCCCGGTGAGATTTTAAGGGAGTTAATACAATGATGCATGGCCAGAATTGAGGCGTTGAGAATATTTATTTCATCAACCTTTTCATTGTCAATAAAAGAAACAGAATAACAAAGTGCCTTTTTCTCAATAACCTTTTTTAAAATATTGCGGTTTTCCCTGGTGACTTTTTTTGAGTCGTTCAATAATTTATTCCTGAAGCGTACAGGCAGGATTACGGCAGCAGCGGTTACAGGACCTGCAAGACAACCCCGTCCGGCCTCATCTGTTCCGCATTCGATTAAGTGTTTATGATAAGAGTGGATTAGCATTCCACAAATTTATATAACCAAAATTTAAATAAGGAATAGAATTGATTAATATTTATTATTTGCAATTGAGGAATTTAAAATTTAAAAGAATGTATAATTAATTATGAAATAGTTAATTAAGAAAATGATAAAACAAATTCTTAAAAATTTTTTATGAAATTCGAATGTATAAGAATAATGAGAAAGCGATTTGGATTATTAAATAGTTAAATATTTATTAAGTTTTTTTAAAATTTTTATTGAAGCCTACGCAACCATTCCTTGTTTAATGCATCTTGATAGTAATACGTTTGTAATTTATTAACTTTTTCCAAACCCTTTATTTTAGGAAAATTTAGGATAAGTTTTTGTTTTACAGGCGATTGGCTAATTCAAATTAACAAACAATGAAAAAAAGATTAAATGGAATTCTAACACTTTTATTAGTGTTAGTGGTGCAATTAACCTTTGCACAGCAACAAACAGTTACCGGAACGGTTTCTGATCCACAAGGTTTACCTCTTCCGGGAGTAAACGTTATTGTACAAGGTACCCAGAGAGGTACGCAAACAGACATCGATGGAAACTACAGTATTTCAGTAGCCAGAACCGATGTTCTTGTTTTTTCTTATTTAGGTTTTACCACTACTCAAAGAGTTGTTGGTGATGCCACGAGGCTAGACCTTACTCTTGCCGAGGATTCTGCGGAACTTCAGGAGGTAATTGTAATGGGTTACGTTTCAAAACGCAGAGACGATATGACGGGTTCTGCTGTTCAGGTAGGCTCTGCCGAATTACAGCAAACTACTACAGTTTCTGTAGATCAGGCTTTACAGGGAAAAGTAGCCGGTCTTAACGTAAGTACCAGTTCAGGAACTCCAGGTTCAACTGCGGACATCCGCATCAGGGGTCGTAGTTCTATTACTGCAGGAAATGATCCTTTATATGTAATAGATGGGGTGCCAATTGTTAACGCAAACGTAAGTGGATCTGACTCAGGTTCTTCCCTTACCGCTCTATCCAGTATTAATAATGCCGATATTGAGAGTATAACTGTACTTAAAGATGCTTCTTCAACTGCTGCTTATGGTGCACGTGGAGCGAACGGAGTAATTGTAATTACTACAAAGTCAGGACAATCTGGTGAAGCAAGATTCAACGTATCTTCCTCTTATGGTTTTGCAAATGATGCAATTGATGGGCCTCAGGTTCTTACAGCTGCTGAAAGAGAAATGTTGTTTTATGAAGCTCTTTATAATGACTATGGTGCTGCTTATGAATTTGGTCGTGATGGGGCTGAAGAATTTTACAGAGCAAATACAGCTTCTTTTGGTAATGATTATGTTGTTTGGAACGAAGCAGGAAGACCTGAAGCTGATTGGGGTAACCGTATAAACAATCCCGATGCTCCTGTACAGGAACATAATATTTCAGCTACCGGTGGTTCTTCAGACCAGAACTACTATGTTTCTTTAGGATATTTCTCTCAGGAAGGTGCGGTAATAGGATCAGAATTTGAAAGAGTTTCAGGATCACTTAATTTTACAAGAGATTTTAATGAGGCTTTATCATTTTCTACATCAAACACTGCTTCACACAGTTTCCAGGATGGTTTACTTGAAGGAAGTTCATATTTTTCTGCCCCAAGAACTGTGAAATTTTTTATGCCTGCAATTTACCAGCCCTATAATGAGGATGGAAGCATTAATTTAAATACCATTATGCCAAACCCATTATGGATCGCCGATAATGATATTGATCAAAACAGGTTTACCCGTGTTTTATCTAATAATGCTTTGACATGGCAAACACCAATTGAAAATCTTTCGTTTACTTCTCGTTTTGCTGTAGATTACAGGGTTACAAATTACAAGAACTACAGGAACAGGATTTCTGGTGATGGTGCCGCTCTTAATGGTACAGGATGGCAAACACATAATAGTGGGACCAACTATACTTTTCAGAATAGATTGGATTACAGTTGGTTAACCGGAGATCATAATTTTGATTTCACTGTATTACAGGAATTCCAAAAAAACCGTAACTATTACCTTTATGCATATGCTAACCAGTTCGGAACAGACGGTTTAACAAATCTTAATACCGCCGGTACTCCAGCTGGTGCAGATTCTCAATTTGAAGATTGGGCTGTTGCATCCTATATGGGTACTGCCTCTTATTCATTTGATGGAAGATATGTGCTTAACGGTACATACAGAAGAGAGGGTAATTCAAGATTTAGTGCTGCAAACCGTTGGGGTGATTTTTACTCAGTTGGTGCTGCATGGAATCTACACAGGGAAGCTTTCCTTGAAGGAAACGATGCAATTAATATGTTGAAATTACGTGCTTCTTATGGAGTTACAGGTAACGCTAACATCAACCTGAACCAATACCAGGTATTATTTGGGTATAGCTCAAATTATGCAGGTACTGCTGCAGCATTCCCATCTACTTTTGGTAATGATGACCTAACTTGGGAGACTAACCATACCTTAGATCTTGGTATAGATTTTGCTTTTTTCCAAAACAGGCTTGACGGTTCACTTGCATATTACACAAGAGAATCTAAGGATCTTTTGTTAAATGTGCCTCTTTCCAGAACTTCTGGTTTTGCAAGTCAAACCAGGAACATTGGTAGAATGAAGAATAGTGGTTTTGAAGCTGAATTAAGTTACAGGGTGGTGAGAAGTGATGATTTCAACTTTACCATTGGAGGTAATGTTGCAACCAATGAGAATGAGGTTCTTGAGCTTGCAAAAACTGCAGCGGGAGAAGATATTACCATTACAACAACAACTCAACGTGTTGAAGTAGGTCATCCTGCATATGGATGGAATATGCCTACCTGGTCAGGAGTTAATCCAGAAACAGGTCGTGATGAATGGTTTGTGAATGGAGTTGATGGTGAAACTACTACTAACTTTGCTCAGGCTCAGAGAGCGTGGCAGGGTGGAAGTGCACTTCCAACACTTTCAGGTGGTCTTTCAATTCATGTTGATTTTAAAGGTTTCTTCATTGATGCAAGTGGTTTTTATCAGGGAGGTCACAAGGTTTATGAATCATGGCACCTTTATACCCACCAGGGTAATGCTTATTCCCTTAATCTTTACCAGGGTATAAATACTGTTTTAGACAGATGGCAGGAACCTGGGGATATCACTCGTTATGCGAGAGTAACCAATACTTATGAGCCTTGGAGGTATAATTCAAAATTCCTTTTTGATGGAACCTTTGCAAGACTTAGAAATTTGACAGTTGGATATGATTTTCCTGCAAGTTTAACTGATGTTGTAGGACTAAATAGCGGAAGAATATTTGTACGTGGAACAAACTTGTTTACATGGGTGAAGGATGATGCTCTTGTTTGGGATCCGGAAGTAAATTCATCAGGATTTACAGATATGTTTACTCCACCTTCCAAAACAATAGTATTTGGTATTAATTTAAATTTTTAAAATATTATGAAAAGAACAATAAATAAATTAATGGGAGTCTTGCTTGTCGCCGGTCTTGTGACAGTGAGTTCTTGTTCAACAGATGACTTAAATCCTTCGCTTGAGCAGAATAAAGAAGGGGATCAGGCGATTGCTACCTCTGCCGATCTGGAAGGTATCCTAAAGGGGGCGTACAACAGGATGACATCTACGTTGTATTACGGTAGAGATTATATCGTCACAAATGAGGTGCGTACACCCAATACCTGGGCTAACGGTAGATCAGGTCGTTTTGTAACCGAGGGAAGTTTTGGGTATAATCCTAATGGTCTGTACATTTGGGCTCAGGCATATGCAACTATCGCGAGTGCCAACATTATCATCAATGCAGATGTTGCCGCTTTGACAGATGCTAATGCTAATACCGATTATGCTAGACATATACAGGGTCAGGCTTATGCCATACGTGCCCTTGCGCATTTTGATCTTTTAAAAGTTTACGGGCAGGAGCACGTAGGTGGAGATCTTGGAGTGCCTTATATGACAGAGTTTAAAGGAGACAATGAGTATCCCGCAAGAGGAAGCGTTGCTGAAAATAAAGCAATGATCTATGCAGATCTTGACACAGCCTTTGAAATGATGAGTGAGGATTTCTATGATTCTTCTAAGGAATTCATGTCAAAGTATACCGCTAAAGCTCTTGAGTCAAGAGTTGGAACATGGTTTGGAGATTGGGAAAGAGTTCGTGAAGCTTCAGAAGAGGTAATCGAATCCGGACGTTATTCCATAGTACCTGCAGATCAGTTTGTAGCTTCATTTGAAGTTGACGCTGCTGTGAATTCTATCTTTGAATTGGCTTATGATGACACAGATAATGAAGGCATCAACGGTTTGGAATATATTTACCGTGGAACTTCTTATGGTGATATTTCTGTAACGCCAAATGCTTTCAATGATCTTTATGATGCTAATGATGTGCGTGCCGATGTTTTTGGTACAGAGCAGGTAGGTTCTAACCTTAGGTTGAGAAACATGGGTAAATACCCGAGCAGAGCTTCTAATGTGCCAATAATCCGTTACGAGGAAGTTATTCTTAATTATGCTGAAGCATTAATGAATTTAGGTGAGACCGGAGAGGCTTTAAACTGGCTGAACATGATTCCTGAAAACAGAAATGCTGAAACTTATTCTGCTGCAACAATCGAGAATATCCTTGAAGAAAGAAGAAAAGAGTTTTTATTTGAAGGACTTTACTACTGGGATCTTCAGAGACTGCAAATGGATATAATTGAAGTTGATGCAGAACAGAATATCAATGAAACAATTGAGTACGGAGATTACCGTAGGATTCATCCAATCCCGAATTCTGAGCTTGATGCTAATTCAAGTATAGTTCAAAACCCTGG